>JGI12316J15310_10000058_pt1 | contig 301678 bp, 263 predicted proteins | sample MarCyaLeptolynsp_FD_15310 | JGI IMG/M metagenome (IMG submission 15310)
CATCCCCTCTTCATTGCCAGCCGGATTGAAGAAGGAGATCAGCGTCTTGCCCCTGGTCAGCCGCTTCAGCTCGGTCTCATTGGGCTGGCGCACCTTGGCGATGATGTCGGCCGTCTTCCACAGCTGCGCCGCGGTCTTGACGATCTCGACGCCCGCCTCGGCGTAGGCCGCGTCGGAAAACCCCGCCGCCGCCCCGGCCCCGGTCTCAATCGCGCAAGCGTAGCCCAGCTTCTGCAGCTGGCGCGCAGAGTCAGGCGTCAGCGCAACCCGGTTCTCGCCCGGAAATGTCTCTTTTGGTGTCCCTAGTTTCATCTTTTCTTCCTTGCAGGAGTTACTCGGCGGTCCAACCGCCGTCGATCAGCAAAGAGGTGCCGGTGACCAGCGCCGAAGCATCCGAGGCCAGGTAGACGACAGCGCCCATGATGTCCTCGACCTCTCCGACGCGGCCCAGCTTGATCTTGCTTTCAATCCATTGGCGGCGTTCGGGATCGGCCAGCGTCTGTTCTCCCAGCGGGGTGCGAATGAAGGTCGGGCAGATCGAGTTGATGCGGATCCGGTTCGGGCCCCACTCGATCGCCATCGCTTTGATCATGCCCTCCAGCGCATGTTTCGACGCGCAATAGACCGCGCGGTCGATGCCGCCCACATGCCCCATCTGGCTGCTTAGGTGGATGATAGAACCCGGTTTGCCGACTGCCGTCATGCGGCGCGCCGCAGCGGTAGAGAAGAAATAGGCCGCGCGAAGGTTCAGCCCCATCACCGCGTCGAAATCCTCAGGACTGATGTCCAGCGCGGCACTGTGGCGGGCCATGCCGGCGGAGTTGACCACCACGTCAAAGACCTCGCGCGCCGCCAATTCGTCCGCAACTGCCTCCACGTCGGTCAGATCCAATGGCAGCGGCCGCGCGCTCAGCCGCTCGGCGGCCAGTGCGCCGCAGAGCGCGTCGAGCTGGTCGTTGCTGCGCGCAAGGCAATGCACCTCTGCCCCGGCCCGCGCCAGCGCAGTGGCAGCCCCCAGACCGATCCCCGAAGTCGCGCCGGTCACCAGCGCGCGTTTCCCGTCCAGGCGCAGGCTTGGCGTTTGCGGTAGTTTCATCTGTCTCTCCGGTTGGCCGCCTCCGGTCTGGAGGCAGAACAGGCCGGACCCTGGCCTCGCGTGGCCTGGGTCCGGCAATGGCAGGCGCGGCTATTCCGCTGCTTCGCGCCAGGCGGCGGCACCGGCGTAGGGCACCTCCACACCGCCATAGCGGCGCACGCGGATGTTGCACTGTTCGGCGTGGCCGACGAAGCCTTCGAGCATGCAGAGCCGCGAGCCGTACTCGCCGATCATGGTGGCGGCTTCGTCGGTGGTGACCTTCTGGTAGCTGTGGGTTTTCAGGAACTTGCCGACCCATAGGCCGCCGGTGTAGCGGCCCGCCTTCTTGGTCGGCAGCGTGTGGTTGGTGCCGATCACCTTGTCGCCGTTGGCCACGTTGGTGCGGGGGCCGAGGAACAGCGCGCCGTAGCAGGTCATGTTCTCAAGGAACCAGTCGTCGCGGTCGGTCATCACCTGCACGTGCTCGGAGGCGATGTCATCGGCGACCTTCAGCATCTCGTCGTAGGTGTCGCAGACGATCACCTCGCCGTATTCCTCCCACGACACTTTAGCAGTGCCAGCGGTGGGCAGGATGCCGAGCAGGCGGTCGATCTCGCTCAGGGTTTCCTCGGCCAGCTTGCGGGAGTTGGTCAGTAGCACGCAGGGGCTGTTGTAGCCGTGCTCAGCCTGGCCCAGGAGGTCGGTGGCGCAGAGTTCCGCATCCGCGGCGCTCTCATCCGCGATCACCATGGTCTCGGTCGGGCCTGCAAAGAGGTCGATGCCGACGCGGCCGAAAAGCTGGCGCTTGGCCTCCGCCACGAAGGCGTTGCCGGGGCCGACCAGCATGTGGACGGGGTCGATGGTCTCGGTGCCGATCGCCATGGCGCCGATCGCCTGGATGCCGCCCATCACGTAGATCTCATGCGCGCCGCCCAGGTGCATCGCGGCAATCACCGCGGCATTGGGCTTGCCCTGGAACGGCGGGGTGCAGGCGACGATGCGCGGCACGCCGGCCACCTTGGCGGTGGCCACCGACATATGCGCCGAGGCCACCATCGGGAATTTGCCGCCGGGCACATAGCAGCCGACCGACTGCACGGGGATGTTCTTGTGGCCGAGGATCACGCCCGGCAGGGTTTCGACCTCGATGTCCAGCATCGAGTCGCGCTGCGCCTGGGCGAAGTTCATCACCTGCTCTTGCGCAAACTTGATATCGGCCAGCTCGCGGTCGCTGAGCGAGGCGATCAGCTCGTCGATCTCCTGCTGGCTGAGGCGGAAGCTGGCGGGGCTGTAGTTGTCGAACTTCTCGCTCAGCTCGCGCACGGCGGCGTCGCCGCGGGCCTCGATGTCCTTCAGCGTGGCTTCCACCACCGCACGGGTCTTGGCGTCGTCTTCGGCACGGTCCGCGTCAGACTTGCCGCGTTTCAGGTATTCGATGGTCATGGAAATCTCCTTTCAGAGCTTCGGAACTTGGCTTAGCAATGGTTTCTGAGATCCGCCGAGACGCTGCAATATTTTTCACCTTCGGTGAAAAGTTTTCACATTTAGGACTGGCAACACTGGCCCGGCGAGCGCTCGAGCAATAAGCGAAAGAACAAAGGCCGGGCGCGTCGCTGCGCACCCGGCCTTTCTGTGATCGTCAGACGGCAGCGACTTGGGGCGACTGATCCAGCTGTCGGCGGGCAATCACCACCAGTGCAGCAAGGACCAGTGCGGCCGCGGCGGCGCTCCACCAGGGGCCGAGCAGTGCGAGGCCAGCGGGCAATGCCCACAGCAGCCGCGAGGCACCGCCCCAGGGCAGCCGTGCCCCGCCCAGAAGATGCGCGATGGAGACCGCAAAGACGATGCCCGACAGGGCGGCCAACAGGATACCTTCGGTTCCGCCGCCGCCCAGCATGCCGGGATAGGCCAGAAACAGCATCGGCAGCGCATAGGCGGTGGCACCCAACCGTAGTGTCTCCACCGCCACCTTGATCCAGGGCGCCTGGGCAATGGTCGCGGCGACAAAGACGCCGAGGCAGACTGGCGGCGTGATCACCGACAGCGCCGCGTAATACAGCACGAACATATGCACCACCAAGGGGTCGATGCCCTGCTGGATCAGCGCCGGGGCAAACACCGCGGCGACCATCACATAGGCCGCGGAGGTCGGCAGGCCCATGCCCGCTATCAGGCAGACCACCGCCATCAGCGCGGCGATCAGCCAGATGTTACCCTGGCCTATCGCCAGCACCGCCGAGGTAACGGCCACGCCAAAGCCGGTCAGGTTGATCATCGCGACAAACACCTGGGCACCGACCAGCAGGATGCCGACGATGACCACGCCTTTGCCGCCGGCCTCAAGCGCGCGCAGGATGATCGAGATCACCTTGCGCGGGTTCTCGCCGTTGGCAATGCGCGCCACCAGCACCGCCGCCAGCATTGCCAGCATGCCGTAGCAGGCGGTCAGCTCAACCGAGTTGCCATTCAAAACGCCGAAACCCAGCCCGCCAAGCGCCGCCGCGATGGGGGCAAGGCGGGTAAAATTCATCGCGCCGCGCCAGTCCGGCAGGTCATCCGCGGTCACCGGGCGGAAACCCTGTCGGCGAGCGATCACATGCACGGTGGAATAGATGCCAAGATAGAACAACAGCGCAGGTAGCACCCCGGCCAGCGCAATGGACCAGTAGTTCACGCCGACCAGTTCTGCCATCACAAAGGCGGCGGTGCCCATGATCGGCGGCGCCAGCTGGCCGCCGGTGGAGGCGATCGCCTCCACTGCGCCGGCATAGGCGGGCGGGTATTTCAGCCGCTTCATCAGCGGAATGGTGAAATTGCCGGTGGTCGCAACATTGGCCACGGTAGAGCCGTTGATGGCGCCGAAGAAACCGGACGCAAAGGTGGCAATCTTGGCCGCTCCACCGGGGCGCGAGCCGCCAAGGCGGGCTGAGAGATCAAAGAAGGTCTCGCCCGCGCCGGTGTGCAGCAGGATCGCGCCGAACAGCACAAAGGCCGCCAGCGTGGTCGAGGCCACATTGACCAGCATCCCCCACAGCCCACGGTCCGACAAAAAGATGATCTCGCTGAGGTAGGCGCTGTCAAAGCCGCGGTGGCCGAACTGGCCGGGGATCAGATAGCCGAGGAAGGCGTAAGCCACTGCCAGCGCCACGATCTTCGGGAACACCCAGTTCGAGGTGCGCCGTGCCAGCTCCAGCACGCTCGCCAGCGTGCCAAAGGCCATGATCATGTCCAACGGCCCCGCCCAGGGCAGGTCGGTCATGATCGTCTCGTAGTTCGAGATGATGTAGCAGCCGGAGACCGTTACCATGGCAACGATGGCGGTATCGATGAGGATGCCCAGCCAGCGCAGCCGCGTGCCGTGCCACAACGGGTGCATCAGCACCGCCAGTGCAGCGATGGTCATCACGAACAGCGCCCGCTGCACCAGCGATTCAAATGGTCCGTTGAAGGAAGTGTAGAAGACAAACAGGCCCAGCATCACGGACAGAACCGCAATGGCCTTCTGGCGCAGGGATGCAAGCGAGGGGAACGCAATCATGGCAAAATCTCAATCGGCTGCGGACTGTGCGGCCGACACCAGACAGGCACCGGCCGCAGCTGCGGGTTACTTCAGGTGGTCCGGAACGGTCAGGCCGATCTCTTCGTAATAGCGCACGGCGCCGGGGTGCAGCGGGCTGGTGGCATATTGCAGGGTCAGCTCGGGCAGGTTCAGCCCTTTGACCGCCGGGAAGGCCGCGGCCTGCTCATCCATCGATTCCATCACCGCCTTGGTCAGGTCATAGGCGGTCTGCTCATCCATGTCGGGGCGCGCGGAGACGCCGATCATGAACCCCCAGGCGGTGTAGGGGCCCGAGTTTTCCATCTTGCCGCCCGGCATTTCCACGATTGAAAGCTCCGGCAACTCAGCGCGGATCTTGTCTTCCTGCGCATCATCAATGCCCAGCACCTGCAGCGGGGTGAAGGCGGCGATGTCGGTGGTCAGCGCGTCAAAGGAGGTGCCGACGGCGCTTTTGACGAACCCTTGCGAGCGGCCGTCCTTGATCGCGTTGGCCTGCTCGCCGTTGGTGCCGCGCACCCAGTCGGGTTCGATGTCGAGCAGCTTGAACACCTCCAGCGCAGTGGCCTCGGTGGAGGAGCCACGCATGCCGGGGCCAAACTTCTGCCCCGCCAGACCGGCGAGATCGGTGACACCGGAATCGCGCCGCACCACCACGTTCTGCGGTGCCAGCGAATAGGCCCACAGCAGCTTGGATTCGACCGGGCGACCGTCAAATCCTTTCACGCCATTGTAGGCGTGATACAGCGTCGAGGTTGTAACCAGGCCAATGTCCAGTTGCCCGCGCGCCATCCGCTTGAGGTTGTCGACGGTGGCACCGGTCTCCACCACCGACGCCTGGTAGGTTTCCGGATAGGTGTCGTTCACGATCTTCGCCAGCGACGCAAAATAGGCGTAATGAGCGCTTTGGGAATTGGTCGCGCCGAACGCCAGCCGGGTTTCCGCCGATGCGGTGCTTACCGCGGCCGCGCTGGTCAGCGCCAGGGCGGCGGCCAGGGCAAGAGATTTGAGCTTCATGGAATATCCTCCCGATATTAAACGCGCTGAAAAAGCAGGCGTGTATCAGGAAGGGATGCGCAAATGCACGTCACCGCGCAATGGTTGCGATATTAAGTGAAATTTTTTCACTAAGCGCTGGCGCGCTGCTTCAACTCTCCCGGCAGGATCCGGATGTCACCTTCAGCAGGATCGCTGCTGGGATCCGTCAGGATATCGACCGCCAGGTTCAGCATCCGCCGGAGCGGCTGGCGCACGGTTGTCAACCGATACGCGTCCCAGGAGGCCATGGGGATATCGTCGAAACCGGCCACCGCGATATCTTCCGGCACCCGGATGCCCTGCATTCTGGCCGCATCCAGCAGCGCAATCGCCATGATGTCGTTGGCACAGAACACCGCCTCCGGCAGCGGTCGTTCGGACAGCAGCATTTGCGCCGCCGCATGCGCCTGCCGATAGCTGTACCCCCCATCCAGCTCCACTGTCGGTCGCACGTCATTCGTTGCCAGATGGTCGGTAAACCCGCGCATCCTCTCGAGATGGGTCGAGGTGTCGCGCTGACCGCCGATGAAGGCAATCCGACGGCGATCACTGCGAAGGAAACGATCCGCAATCATCCGCGCGCCCCCATAGTTGTCACAGCACACGGCCTTCATGTGGCTATCCGACTGCACCCGGTTCAGCAGCACGGCCGGGATCCGGTTCTGTCGGCACTTCACCGCCAGTTTGGACCCCATCCGTGAACTGGCGAGGATCACACCTTCAGTCCGGTAGTCCAGCACCTGTCGCATCACAAGGTCCACATCCTCCCCGGTGGGCACCGCATGCAGGATCAGGCGCAAACCTCGCTCGGACAGCAGCCGGGCCGCCTCGTCCACGGCGGTCGGATAGAACGGATTTCGCATGTCGCCGACCACCATGGCAATGGTGTTGCTGGACTGGGACGACAGAATATGGTCGACGCGGCTGACATAACCCAGCTTGACCGCGGCGGCAAAAACCCGGCGCCGTTTGTCATCTGACAACGGCGCGTCCGCCCGGTAGGCCCGCGACACCGCTGATACCGATACGCCTGCGAGCGCCGCGACGTCCTTTGAGGTCACTTTCTTCATGTCGCGATCATAGATCGGAAATCTGCCCCATGTGCAATTCCCCGCATCGCGTGCGCCCGCCCATCCTAGCCAGGCGGACCAGAGCGCGAAAAACTGTGAAACAGGGGCCAGCGCCGCCGGGATCTCCTTCGCGATGTGTCGAGCGGCGGGTGCGAGGTTATCCCCACCCCGGGATGAGTGCCCAACCTGCCGACCAAGATCCGCCGACGGCTCCGAGTGCTGGTGGCGAACGCAGCAACGACTGAAATTTTTCACTCTCCTTGCGCGATATTGCGGCGGCGCGGGCGGTTTCCTATGCAGGTCGCCACCTACCGGCAGGCCCGGCAGCGCGGAGGTGCGCAGATAAAGATGGCAGGCCCTGCCCCGGCCCCGATCCACTGCCGTGACCTCCCCTTGCAGATGAAACGCGATAGCAGAGGCGCAGATGACACTGAACGCAACCTTCAAGACCCGGCTCGCAGGCCGTGAGCAGCTGCTCGGCCTGTTTGTGAAAACCCCGCATCCGATAATCACCGAGGTGTTGGGCCACGCTGGCGTCGATTTCGTCATCCTCGATGCCGAACACGCCCCCTTTGACCGCGCCGCGGTCGACACCTGCGCGATCGCGGCACGTGCGACCGGCTGCCCGCTTCTCGTGCGCATTCCCAACGACAATTCCGACACCATCCTGGGCATGCTGGACTGCGGCATCGCGGGTATCGTGGTGCCGCATGTGAAATCGGCGCAGCAGGCGGCGGAAATCGTACGCAACACCCGCTACGGCCAGGGCCAGGGGCGCGGCTTTGCCGGTACCACCCGCGCCGCAGACTATGCCCGCCGCAGCCTGGCCGAGCATTTCGACCTCGCCAACCGCGAGGTCAGCGTGATCTGCCAGATCGAGGATCCCGAAGGCTATGACGCCTATGAAGACATCGCCGCAGTCGACGGTGTCGATGCACTGTTCGTCGGCCGCGCCGATTTGGCGGTGTCCTATGGCGCCAATGATTTCCACGCACCGGAAATCGGTCGGAAATGCGCCGAGGTGCTTGGTGCGAAAGGCTCCGCCACTGGTCTCTACTGTGCCCCGGGCGAGGATATCAGCCGGTGGCGCGACGCCGGTGCCAGCCTGCTCGTGATCGGCTCCGAGCATTCCCTGATGATGCAAGGCATTGCCCGCATCCGGCAGGACTCTTTCGGCGGCTGATCACGCCATGCCGCCGCGCCCGACAGCGGTGCGGCGGCATGGTGCCTTGGATCGCGGCTACATTCGATCAGCTGCGCGGGACCTCTGCCATGCGAGCCAGAATGTCGACGCCCTGCTGCTTCCAGAAGTGCAAAAGGTCGATAAAGATCCAGTTCTCGGCCAACTTATCCCCCTGACGGCGATAGATGTCGATCACCCGGAACTCCCCGGCCTTGTCGGTTGCCGGCATGCCCATGAAGCCGCCGGTCGGACGGGCGGTGAAGTTCGGCCAGCCGAAGAAGCCGCCGTAATGGCCCTCGGCGAGGCGGCAGATGTGTTTCGTCTTGGATCGGTCTGTGAATCCGGCTCGGAAGGGCCCGGAGTGCTGCTTGGCATAGCGTTCAATGGTGTAGGTGGCGCCGATCCCGGCCGGTCCCCACCAGATCATGTCTTCTGCCCAGGTCTGACGCAGCTCGTCCTCAAGGGACAGCCCGCTGTTCCACTGGCCCAGGTCGGAGATCATCGCATTGATCGTCGCAAGCGTCTTTTCCCCTTCTTCCGGCGGCTGCGGGTCGTACATGAGACCATCATGGGTCATCGGACCGGGTTGCACGAGATGCGCGGCGGTCTGCGGCGGAAATGGCTGCAACCCTGCCTGCATCATCAGATGCGGGATGTCGAAATACATCGCCGTCTCGGTGATCTTGCCATCTTCGACGCGATTGAACTCGCAGTACCGCAGGAATGCCATCTTGCCGGTGGGGGCGATCCCCAACCAGGACGCGTCGAACAACCCCATCAAGTGGCCCATCGACACAACCCAGGTCGAGGCAAAGCCGTCCATCTCGTTCAAGCCGGCAAAGAACACGTCTTCACGCCGCTGCAGGTGACGCAAAGCCTTGTGCAAGGGCGTCCAGAACACTTCGGCAACCGCCTCGGCGCCCTGCTGTTCATTGAAGGGATGGTACCCCCGCCAGATGTGATTCGAGGCATAGTAGCGCGACAGAACCTCGGCCGCGCCCGCTCCGCCCGTCGCGTCGAGTTGGGCGTAAAGCTCCCTGACAACTTGTTTTTCCGATGAAAAATCCGGCATTCCAAACGCTCCCTGCATACGTGTGCAAAAAAGTCTTGCCAAAAACTTTGCCCCGAGTCTACCTTATTTGCAATCGTATGCAAAAGCGGCTGACAGCAGCCGGCAGGGAGACGTCATGGCCGAGATTCAACTGCGCAATGTGGGCAAACGCTGGGGGTCGTTCGTCGGTGTCGACAATTTCGACCTCACCATCGCGGACAAGGAATTTCTGGTGCTGTTGGGGCCTTCGGGCTGCGGCAAGACCACCACAATGCGGATGATTGCCGGGCTCGAAGAGGCCAGCGAAGGCGACATTCTGATCGACGGGCAGCGCGTCAACGACATGGAACCCAAGGACCGCGACGTGGCGATGGTGTTCCAGTCCTACGCGCTTTATCCGAACATGAATGTCTACGAGAACATCCGCTTCCCGCTGAAGGTCCGGGGCATCGACCCCAAGACCCACGACGAGAAGGTCCGCCGAGCCTCGGCGATGGTCGAACTCGACGACTTCCTGCACCGCAAGCCGGCCGAATTGTCGGGCGGTCAGCGCCAGCGCGTCGCCCTGGCCCGTGCCATCGTGCGGGAGCCCAACGTCTTCCTGATGGACGAGCCGCTGTCAAACCTCGACGCCAAGCTGCGCGTCTCCACCCGCGCCCAGATCAAGAACCTCAGCCACGAGCTGGCGGTGACCACTATCTACGTGACCCACGACCAGATCGAGGCGATGACGCTGGCCGACCGCGTGGTGGTGATGAAGAAAGGCGTGGTGCAACAGGTCGGCAGCCCGACCGAAATCTACGACCGCCCCGCAAATACCTTCGTCGCCAGCTTCATCGGCAACCCCGCGATGAACCTGATGGAGGGCGAGGTCCAGGGCGGCACCTTCCGCGCCAGGAACGTCGAGATCTCCGGCCTGAGCGCCCCCAACGGCCCGCTGACCCTTGGCTTCCGCGCCGAGGATGCCGGCATCGCAGAGCCGGGCCACGGTCAGATCAACGCGCCGATCTACACGATGGAGCTGCTGGGCGACGCCACCATGATCTCGGTCCGCGTCGGCGGCGCGCTGATCTCGGTCAAGGCGGACAAGACCTTCCGCGCCGAGATCGGCGAGATGGTGTCAATCGCCGTTCCGCAACACATCTGCCACCTCTTCGACGGACAAACCGGCGCGCGGATCGGAGGCTGATCCGCGCGGCACAGAAGGCACAAATGCCCCAGCCCAAGCCTCGGTAAAGCAAAAGCCAACAGGGAGATTACCATGCTACTGAAAAGACTTGCCACAGCGTCACTATTTGCCGGACTGATGAGCTCGGCCGCCTTTGCCGCCGATTGCGGCCCCGAGGGGCAGTCGATCCGCATTCTGGCCAGCGACTTTCCCGCGATTCATGCGGTGGTTGAAGCCGCACAAGCGAACTGTGCCGCCGCTGCTGCGGAATTCACCGTCAACCACACCACCGAAGCGCGCCAGATCATGAACGCGGCGCTGACGCCGAACCCGGCGGAATACACCTCGGTGATCCTCGCCAACGCGACCCTGACCCAGCTGATGAACGACGGGCTGGTGCGGCCGCTGAACGATCTGGTTGAGAAGTACAAGGACAGCATCCCGCCGAACGTACTGATCACCATCGACGGCAAGGTGATGGCGGTCGCCTTCATGGCCAACTCGCAGCACCTGTTCTCGCGCAAGGACATCCTCGAGCAGGCCGGTGTCGAAGGCATCCCCGCATCTTATGAGGAGGTTCTGGAAGCGGCGGAGAAGATCCGCGCTGCGGGCATCATGGAACACCCCCTGGTGATGAACCTGCAAACCGGCTGGAATGTCGGCGAAGTCTTCAACATGATCTATCTGGGCCACGGCGGCGAGTTCTTCGCGCCCGGCTCTGCCGAGCCTTCGATCAACAACGAAAAAGGCATCGCCACGCTCAACACCATGAAGGCGCTGGTGGAATACGCCCACCCGGACCACCTGACCCATGCCTCCAACGAGACCCAGGGCCTGTGGGAATCCGGCCAGGCGGCACTGGCCATCATGTGGGGCTCGCGCGGCGCGCCAATCCTGGATGACGAAGGCTCCACCGAAGAAGTGACTTCGAACACGGTTCTGTCGGCAGCCCCCACCGTCGGCGGCGGCTCAACGCCTGCGGCCACCCTGTGGTGGGACGGCATCTCGATCGCGGCCAATATCCCAGATGCAGACGCCGAGGCCACCTTCGCGGCCCTCATCAGCGGTCTCAACCCGGAAATGGTGGCGGCCAACAACGACGATGCTGTCTGGCTGCTGCCCGGCTTTGAGCCCGGCCCTGCCGCCGCAGGTGTCGCGGCGACCGCGCAGGGCGGTGCGCGCCCCTACCCGATGATCCCGCAGATGGGCCTGCTGCACGCAGCACTCGGTTCGGAACTGACCGACTTCCTGAAAGGCGGCGAGAGCGCCGAACAGGCGCTGGCAGATGTCGAGACCGCCTATCGGACCTCGGCCAAGGAAGCCGGTTTCCTCAAGTAAACCTCCCCGACTGGAGGGGGCTTCCGGCCCCCTCACCTTTTCCGGACAGAAGACTGAGACGCACGCCATGAAGCACCGCACCTTTTTCTGGTTCATCCTGCCGACGCTATCCGCGATGATCCTCTTCATCGCACTGCCCATCGTCTCGGTTTTCATCCAGTCCTTGTTCGTCGAGCACGAACAGGTCCTGGTGGTCTCCGAGAGCTGCGGCCCGTTCGGCTGCTCTCCCACTACCACGGTGGACGTCGCAGCCACCGAGAAACTGCGGCAGGAACAGCCGCTGGGCCAGTTCAACGGGCTCGGCACCTACATCAACCGCTCGCATCTGGCCTTTGCCGAGGTCGGCGAAGCGTGGCGGACCACCGAAACCTTCGGCGCCTTCTGGAAACAGGTTTCCAACCTGCCCTTCTACCGCGCGCTGATCTTTACCCTGACCTATACGGCGGTCGTCACGCCGGTGGTGATCGCCCTTGGCCTCGCGATTGCCGTGGGGGTGAACAACCTGCCCCGCATGCTCAAGGGGCCGTCGATCTTCATCTCGCTGCTGCCGTTCCTGGTGACCCCGCTGGTCGGCTCGCTGATCCTGTTCTGGATGGTCGACAGCGACGGCGTGATCGGCGCCACCATTCAGCGGGTGTTCAACGACCCGTCGCTCAGCCTCAAGGCCTCCACCACGCTGACCTGGACCATGCTGATCGTCTACGGCATCTGGCACACCCTGCCGTTCAGCTTCATCACCTTCTACGCCGGGTTGCAGACCGTGCCCGAGGACACCATGGAAGCGGCGATGATCGACGGCGCGTCGAAGTGGCAGCGCATGATCCACGTGATCGTACCGCACCTGTCGCCGCTGATGGCCTTCGTGACGCTGATGCTGCTGATGGACAACTTCCGCGTTTTTGAGCCGATCGTCAGCTTCAAGGCCGAGGCCCACGCAACCTCGCTCAGCTGGATCATCTACAACGACCTGCGCGAAAGCGGCAATCCGCTCTACGGCTCGGCCGGGGCAACCTCGATGATGACCATCATCGGCGTGGTGATCCTGCTGACCCCGGTGCTGATCCGCACATGGCGCGACTTCTCCCGCAAAGCACACTGAGGGCACGAACATGGCAACCAAGGCACAATCCTCCATCGCAGTCCCGGCAGTGAACCCCAAGTCCCGCTCCCGCGTCTCGCTGCTCACGGTGGTTTCCCTGGCGCTGGTGGCGCTGTGGCTGATCATCGCCGCCTTCCCCTTCTTCTGGACCTTCTGGGGCAGCTTCAAGGTGCAGTCGGACTTCTTCTCCAAGACCGACTGGCAGAACGCCATCTACGGGGTCAACACGATCCAGCAGACCGGCAGCGCCTTCACGCTCGATGGCTACCGCGGCGCCTGGGTCGAAGAGGAATTTTGGCGCAACGTCATCAACTCCGGCATCGTGGTGTTCTTCACCGTGGTGATCTCGCTCACCTTCGGCACGCTTGGCGGCTACGCGCTCGCTCGTTCGGGACGCCGCTATGCCTTCTGGCTCCTGATGGCCGCGCTGCTGTTCCGCGCCATGCCGCATATCACCCTGGTCTCCGGCTACCTGCTGCCGTTCTTTGAATGGAACATCTGGGGCATCCTGCCGACCACCATCATCGTGCTCGTGGCGATCAACCAGCCCTTCACCCTGTGGATGCTGCACTCCTTCTTCCTCAACATCCCCAAGGACATGGACGAAAGCGCCATGGTCGACGGCTGCACCCGCTTTCAGGCATTCCGCCACGTGATCATCCCGGTGATGTGGCCCGGCGTCATCACCACCGGCCTGTTCAGCTTCCTTCTGGCCTACAACGACTTTGCGGTGACTGCGATGCTGCTCAGCTCCGAGAATGAGACCATCATTCCCGCGATCAACAGCTTCCTCGGCACCACCCAGGTCGAAGGCAAGGTGATGTACGCCGTCGCCGCCGTGGTCTCCGCCACTGCCCCGCTGTTCGTGCTGATCCTGTTCTTCCAGCGCCAGATCGTCAGCGGCCTGACCGCCGGCGCGGTCAAAGGCTGATGAGCAGCGCCGCAAGACATAACGCCGTTGGGCGCCACCCGGCGCTCAACCGGATGCCAAGGGATTTTTTGACGGACGGTCGTCTCCTCCCCGTCTGACCACATCATCCCTTGGCAACAAATTGAAGGAATAGAGCATGAAAGGCTCCCGCCCCGAACAAGCCGTGCTGACAAAGGACACGGACCTGAGCAAGACCGAAGAAACCCGCCGCGTGATCGAAAACATGGTGGACGGGCTGAACGACCACCGGATCAGCGACATCGGCGAATTCTTTGCCGAAGGTTTCCGCTGGATGGGCAACCAGGGCTGCGGCACCAAGAACGGGCTGAAGGAGTTCCAGGACAACTGGCAGCGCCCCTTCCAAGCCGCCTTCTCCGACAAGGTCTGCATCGACGAGGCCCGCCTCTACATGGGCGAATGGGCTGCCGCCTTCGGCCGCCAGGAAGCCACCCATTCCGGCACTTTCCTCGGCATCGAACCCACCGGCAAGCGGGTCGAGATCCGCTACATGGACTTCTGGAAAGTCGTCGACGGCAAGATCGTGGACAACTGGGTGAACGTGGATTTCGCCCATGTCGCCGCACAGCTCGGCGTTGACCTGTTCAACGGCGAAGGCTGGGAAGCATTTGACCGCGGGGAAAAAACGCCTCCGCGCCCCGCAAACTAAGGACGACAGGATGACCATCGAATACCTGAAACGCGGCAAGTCTGACGCGGACCGTGCCGAAGACGACGCCAAGACCCGTGCCGTGGTGGAAGCCACCCTGAAGGACATCGAAACCCGCGGCGATGCCGCCGTGCGCGAGCTGAGCGAAAAGTTCGACAACTACAGCCCGGAGAGTTTCCGCCTCAGCCAGCAGGAGATCGACGATCTGATCGCCTCGCTCAGCGACCGCGAGCTGGCCGACATCAAGTTTGCGCAAGAGCAGGTGATGAACTTCGCCCAGGCGCAGCGCGACTCGATGCTGGACATCGAGGTGGAAACCCTGCCCGGCGTGATCCTCGGCCACAAGAACATCCCCGTGCAGTCGGTCGGCTGCTACGTGCCCGGCGGCAAGTTCCCGATGGTGGCCTCGGCGCATATGTCGGTGGCCACCGCCAAGGTCGCGGGCGTGCCGCGCATCATCGCCTGCACCCCGCCTTTCAACGGCAAGCCCAACGCCGCGGTGATTGCCGCGATGCACCTCGGTGGTGCGCATGAGATCTACGTGATGGGCGGCATCCAGGCGATCGGCGCCATGGCCATCGGCACCGAGACCATCGACCCGGTGCACATGCTGGTCGGCCCCGGCAACGCCTTTGTCGCGGAGGCCAAGCGCCAGCTGTTCGGCCGCGTCGGCATCGACCTTTTCGCTGGCCCGACCGAAACCATGGTGATCGCGGACGAGTCCGCCGCGGACGCGGAACTCTGCGCGACCGACCTCCTTGGCCAGGCCGAGCACGGCTACAACTCGCCTTGCGTGCTGCTCACGAACTCCCGCAAACTGGCCGAGGAAACCCTGAGCGAGATCGACCGTCTTCTGGGCATCCTGCCCACCGCCGGCACCGCCAAGGTGTCCTGGGAGGAATACGGCGAGGTGATCGTCTGCGACACCTACGACGAGATGCTGAAGGTCGCCGATGACATCGCCTCCGAGCACGTGCAGGTGATGACCGACCGCGACGACTGGTTCCTTGAGAACATGACCTGCTACGGCGCGCTGTTCCTCGGCCCCCGCACTAACGTCGCCAACGGCGACAAGGTGATCGGCACCAACCACACGCTGCCGACCAAGAAGGCGGGCCGCTACACCGGCGGTCTGTGGGTGGGCAAGTTCCTGAAAACCCACAGCTACCAGAAGGTCACCACCGACGAGGCCGCCACCATGATCGGCGAATACGGCTCGCGCCTGTGCATGCTGGAAGGCTTCGTTGGCCACGCCGAGCAATGCAACATCCGTGTCCGCCGTTATGGCGGCAAGAACGTGGCTTACGGAGAGGCAGCAGAATGACGACCGACGTCCACACCCAAAACAAGGCGCTGATCGCGCCGATGCGCGAGGCGATGCGCGACTTCAGCGAGAAGGGCGTGCGCGCCGCGCTGCAAGAGCTGATCGCGCCCGACGCAGTGGTGCATATGTGCCACCCCTTCGGCGACCTCACCGGCCCGGCGGAGCTCTATGACACCTGCTATGCGCCGCTGCTGCAGTCCATGCCGGACCTCGAGCGTCGTGACTGGATCGTCATGGGCGGGCGCACCGAACATGGCGGCGACTGGATCGGCTGCGGCGGCCATTACTACGGCACCTTCGTGCGGCCCTGGCTGGACATCCCGCCGACCGGGCATCTGACCCACATGCGGTTCCACGAGTTCTACCGGTTCGAGGAAGGCCGCGTGGTCGAGATCCAGACCATCTGGGACATCCCCGAGGTGATGATGCAGGCAAACGCCTGGCCGATGGCGCCTTCACTCGGCCTTGAATTCTGCATCCCCGGCCCGGCCACGCATGACGGCATCGTGCCGGGCCCCTGGGACGAGGAGAAATCCCAGGCCTCCTGCGCGCATATCGTCGAGATGCTCAATCACCTGAAGAAACACCCGAGCCAGGGTGGCCCGGAGGTGATGGAGATGCCGAAGTTCTGGCACGAGCGGATGAACTGGTACGGCCCTGCCGGCATCGGTACCGGCCGTGGCATCGCTGGCTTCCGCAACTGGCACCAGATCCCGTTCCTGAACGGCATGCCCGACCGCGGCCAATATCTGGACGAGATCACCTACCACTTCTTCGGCGATGGCGAATATGCGGCCGTGACCGGCTGGCCCAACATGATCCAGACCGTCACCCATGACGGCTGGATGGGTATTGCGCCGTCGGGCAAACGCATCACCATGCGCTCGCTGGACTTCTGGCGACTGGAGAATGGCAAGATCCGCGAAAACTGGGTCACGGTGGACATTCTGGACGCCTACCGCCAGTTGGGCGTAGATGTCTTCGCCCGCCTGCGCGAGTTCAACAAGGCCCGCGTGGCTGGCGAGATCCCCTTTCCTGTCAGCGAGGTTTGACATGTCCACCTTCCCCAGCACTCCCAGTTTCAGCCTTGAAGGCAAGAATGCCCTGATCGCCGGCGCCTCTTCGGGGATCGGAATGGCCTGCGCCGTTGCATTGGCTGAACACGGTGCTGAGGTCACCCTTGCAGCGCGTCGGACGGATGCGCTGCAAGATATCGCGGCCGAAATGACCGCACGCGGCTGGAAAGCACGCGTACTGCAGCTGGATGTCGCGGATGTCGAGGCAACGGCAGAAGCTGTCGCCGAAAATGGCCCCTTTGACATCCTTGTGAACTCCGCCGGCCTTGCCCGCCACGGCAAGGCTGTGGAGACCAAGCCGGAGGATTTCGACGCGGTGATGGGCGTCAACGTCCGCGGCGCCTACTTCCTGACCCAGGCCGTGGCCAAGGGGCTGATCGCAGCGGGCCGTCCCGGTTCGCTCATCAACATCTCCAGCCAGATGGGCCACGTCGGCGGGCGCGAGCGCGCCGTCTATTGCGCATCGAAATTTGCGGTCGAAGGCTTCACCAAGGCAATGGCGCTGGAATTCGGACCCGCGAAGATCCGCGTCAACACGGTCTGCCCGACCTTCATCCTCACCGATCTCACCCGGCCGACGTTTGACGATCCGGAAAAACGCGCCTGGGTGCTCGACAAGATCAAGCTGGGCCGCCCGGGCGAGGTCGAGGACATCATGGGCGCGGTGGTCTACCTCGCGTCGGATGCCGCCAGCCTCGTCACTGGCACGGCGCTGATGGTTGACGGAGGTTGGACGGCAGACTGATGGCAACGAGCAAGGTCACCTCACTGGACGTTGCCCGCCTTGCGGGTGTCAGCCAATCCGCGGTCAGCCGGGTGTTCACCCCCGGTGCCTCGGCTTCCAAGAAGACCATCGAAAAGGTCCGCAAGGCAGCCGAGCAACTGGGCTACCGGCCCAATGTTCTGGCCCGTGCCATGGTCTCCGGCAAAAGTGGCATCATCGGGCTGGTGGTGGCCTATCTCAACAACCAGTACTACCCCGAAGCGCTGGAAAAACTGACCAATGCCTTGCAGGAGCGCGGCTATCACGTGCTCGTCTTCCTCGCCTCCCACTCAGCGGGCAACATCGACACGGTGGTTGACGAAATCCTGGATTTCCAGGTCGACGGTATCATCGCCGCCTCGGTTGCGCTGTCCTCGGATCTCTCCGCCCGCTGCCAGGCGGCGGGCGTGCCGATGGTGCTGTTCAACCGGGCACAGGACGATCCCTCGATGTCGGCGGTGACCTCCGACAATATCGCGGGCGGACGCAAGGCGGCGGAATTCCTTCTGGCAGGCGGCCACAAGAAAATCGGTTATATCGCCGGTTGGGAAGGCGCCTCGACCCAGCGTGACCGCGAGGCGGGGTTTCTTGCCGCCCTGCAAGCCGCGGGCATGCCGCTCCACGCCCGCGAGGTCGGCAACTTCGTCACCGAAGAGACACAGGAAGCCACCCGCCGCATGTTCGCGCAGGATCCGCCCGATGCGGTCTTCGTCGCCAACGACCACATGGCGATCACGGTGATGGACACGCTGCGTTTTGAACTAGGCCTGCGGGTGCCCGAGGATGTCTCGGTCATCGGCTACGACGATGTGACCGTCGCCGCCTGGCCCACCTACAACCTCACCACCGTGCGGCAGCCCGCCAACCGCATGGTGGCCGAAACCGTCGACATCATCCTGGCCAAGATCGAGGACGCCGAAGTGCGCCCGCGCCGGGTCGAGATCGACGGCCCACTTATTGTTCGCGGCTCCGCCCGCATACCTGAAGGATGGAAGACATGAAGGGATTTGACCCCAAGTTCAAGGATTTCCCCGATTACATCATTGGCATTACCAAAGAGATCTGGGAAGACCGCGGCATCGCCACGCTGCACGACTATTACGCGCCGGACATCGTCGTGCGCTCGCCCGCCTCGGTGGTGACCGGCAACGAGGGCGTGATCGCCGCCACCATGGCGACGCTGGCCGAGTTCCCCGACCGTACCCTTCTGGGCGAGGACGTGATCTGGTCCGGCACACCCGAAGAGGGCATGTTGTCTTCGCACCGCCTGCTGTCCACCGCGACCCACCTGGGTGATGGTGTCTATGGCAAGGCCACCGGCAAGAAGCTAACCTACCGCATCATTGCCGACTGCCATGCGATCAACAATCAGATCAACGACGAATGGCTGATCCGCGACCAGGGCGCCATCGTGCGCCAGATGGGCTGGGACCCCAAGGACTACGCCCGCGACCTGATCGCGCGCGAGGGCGGGCCGGACAACTGCGTACAGCCCTACACCCCGGCCAACGACCAGCCCGGCCCCTACCAGGGCCATGGCAATGACAACGAATGGGGTCAGAAATACGCCGATATACTGACCCGGATCATGAATGCCGACATGCGGGTAATCGAAAGCGAATACGACCGCGCGGTACAGTCGGAATATCCCGGCGGCGTCACCGGCCACAGCTTTGGCCCGGTGGACCGCTTCTGGATGGGGCTGCGCGCCGCTTTCCCGAACGCCGAGTTCAAGATCCACCACCAGATCGGCCGCGATGACCCGATGATGCCGCCGCGCGCCGCGCTGCGCTGGACGTTGCATGGCAAGCACGACGGCTGGGGCGCCTTTGGCAAGCCGACCGGCGCCGAGGTGTTTGTGCTGGGCGCCAGCCACGCCGAGTTCGGCCCCTGGGGCCTGCGCCGCGAGTACACGCTGTTCGACGAAACCTCGGTCTGGAAACAGATCCTGCTGCAGACGGGCGATCTCTGAATGAGGCCCGGTGCCTCTCCTCTGGACGCCAGCGAGGCGGCGCGGCGGTTTCACACCCACCGCGCCAGCCTGCGCGCCCGGCGGCTGAACAACCGCCCGCCCGGGCGTGCGGTCTGAACCCGCTGCATTCAACCCGGATTTCAAGAGGATACCAGACATGACCACACTTCAGGACCGCATCGTCCGCTACGGCGAGCTGAAACCCTGCAAAACCGCCTTCATCGACGCCCACACCCCGGGCTCCGACCAGAAGGAAAACTTCACCATCATCGGAGGCGGCGTCAGCGAAAGCCCCGATCAGCACGTCCACATCACCGACCAGATCGGCTTCAACATCGGCGCGGCCGGCCAGCCACCGAAATGCCGCAACTCGCTGCACAGCCACACCACGGCCGAGGTCTTCTTCGTGCTGAAGGGGCGCTGGCGTTTCTTCTGGGGCCGCCACGGTGACGCAGGCGAATTCATCGCCGAGGAAGGCGACATTTTCAACATCCCCACCGGCATCTTCCGCGGCTTTGAAAACGTCGGCACCGATTACGGGATGATCATGGCGATCCTCGGCGGCGACGATGCCGGCGGCGGCGTGACCTGGGCCCCCCAGGTGATCGAGGAAGCCAGCGCTCATGGGCTGGTGCTGGGCGAAAACGGCGTGCTCTACGACAGCAAGAAGGGACAGAGCCTGCCCGACGGCATCAAGCCGATGCCGCTGCTGACCGAGGAACAGCTGAAGGCCTACCCGGAGGTGCCGGTGGAGAACGTGGTGCGCGACTACGTGGCGCGCTACTGGGACCTGATGGCGCTGGCAGCCAAAAAGCCTGCCAAGGTGATCGGCGCGGACGGGCTGCTGAAGGACCGTCCGGGCTTCGAAGTCGAATTCCTGACCCGCGGGTCGCTGGATGGCACCCTGGTGGCCTGCGAAAAGCCCAATGTGCTGATGCCGGTGCGCGGCCACTGGCAGCTGCGCACCGAGGGGCTCGACACCATCCTCAACCCCGGCGACACCGCGCTGCTGCTGCCCGGCGAGAGCTATCAGCTCGAACCGTCGATGACCGGCGAAGCCAGCCTCTACCGCGTGGTCGCAACCGACGATCCGGCCGGCGCCACCTGGCAAGGCTGACCTCGCGCGGGGTGGCCCTCGGGCTGCCCCGCACCACCGCCCCTTCGGAGGAGACCGGATGACCCCGCTTGTTCTGGTTCCGGGCATGATGTGTGACGCCCGGCTTTTCACCCCGCAGATCGCAGCGTTTTCCGCTCATCACGATCTGCATCTCGCCACTTTGACGCAGCCGGGCAGCATCAGCGACAAGGCGCGCGCCATTCTCGACACTGCGCCGCCACGTTTTGCCCTGTGCGGCCTGTCGATGGGCGGCATCGTCGCAATGGAAGTCCTGCGCCAGGCACCTGACCGCGTCAGTCGTATTGCGCTTCTGGACACCAACCCGCTGGCCGAAAAGGACGAGGTCAAGGAACGCCGCCAGCCGCAGATGACAGAGGTACGCGCGGGCGGGCTGGATTCGGTGATGCAGCAGCAGGTCATGCCCAACTACCTGTCGCCGTCACATGAGCTGCCGGAGGTTCTGGACCTCTGCCTGGACATGGCGCTGGCCCTTGGGCCGGATGTGTTTCTGGACCAGTCCGAAGCGCTCATGGCCCGGCCTGACCAGACCGAAACGCTCGCCTCGGCCGATCTGCCTGCCCTCGTGCTGTGCGGCCGTGACGACCAGCTGTGCCCCTTGGAGCGGCATGAGCTGATGGCCGGGCTGATCCCCGGCGCGACACTGGAAATCATCGAGGGCGCGGGTCATCTGACCACGCTCGAACAGCCCGAACACACCAATGCAGCGCTGGCGCGCTGGCTGGAGGCCTGATGGACGCTTCGCTTCTGAAACTGCTGAAATCCGTCGACACACCGACCGTCTGCAACGCCATCGAGGTGGCGCAGGGCAAGCGCGGCTTCGATGCCTTCACGCGCGGCACCATGCTGTGTTCCGACCCGGATGCCGGGGCGATGGTCGGCTACGCCCGCACCGCCAAGATCGCCGCCGTGAACCCTCCGGAGGAACCGCCGGAGGTGATCCGCAAGCGCCGGATGGAGTACTACCGGCACATGGCCACGGCCTCCGGCCCCGCCGTCACCGTGGTCGAGGATCTGGATTACCCCGACTGCATCGGGGCGTACTGGGGCGAGATCAACACCACCGTCCACAAGGGCTTTGGCATCGGCGGTGCCCTGACCAACGGCGTGATGCGCGATCTTGGCGACCTGCCCGAGGACTTCCCGGTCGTGGCCGGGTCCATCGGCCCCAGCCATGGTTTCGTGCACGTGCGCGAAGTCGCAACTCCAGTCTCCATCTTTGGACTGACCATCCATGACGGCGACCTGGTGCATGCCGACCGCCATGGCGCATTGGTGATCCCGCCCGAGGTGGTGCCAGACCTCGAACAGGCGATTCAGAAACTTCTGGAGACCGAAAAACTGGTGTTGGAGCCAGCCCGCCAACCCGGTTTCGATTTTGATGCCTTTGAGCGTGCCTGGCAGGCCTTTGAGGCTGCGCGCACCTAAACCTCAACGAAACACGCACTGGCCAATCACGACCAGCGAGGCTGAAGCCCGGTTCGGGCTTCAGCCTTTTCTTTTTTAACGTCAGTCGAGGATGGCAGGCAGGTTCAGCCCATGCTCGCGCGCGCAGTCCTTGGCGATGTCATAGCCCGCATCGGCGTGCCGCATCACCCCCGTTGCCGGGTCATTCCACAGCACACGCTCGATACGGCGCGCGGCATCATCAGAACCGTCACAGCAGATCACCACACCTGAGTGCTGCGAGAAGCCCATGCCAACACCGCCACCATGATGCAACGACACCCAGGTGGCGCCGGACGCAGTGTTCAAGAGCGCGTTCAGCAGCGGCCAGTCGGACACGGCATCCGAGCCGTCCATCATTGCTTCGGTCTCGCGGTTCGGCGACGCCACCGAACCCGAGTCCAGATGGTCGCGGCCGATCACAACCGGCGCCTTCAGCTCGCCATTCTTGACCATCTCGTTGAAGGCCAGACCGGCCTTGTGGCGGTCGCCCAGACCGATCCAGCAGATCCGCGCCGGCAGGCCCTGGAAGGCAATCCGCTCCTGCGCCATGTCCAACCAACGGTGCAGCCCCTCGTTTTCGGGGAACAGCTCCTTCATCTTGGCGTCGGTCTTCTTGATGTCCTCCGGATCACCCGACAGCGCCGCCCAGCGGAACGGGCCGATGCCGCGGCAGAACAGCGGGCGGATGTAGGCGGGCACAAAGCCGGGGAAGTCGAAGGCGTTCTCCAGCCCCTCCTCCAGCGCCATCTGGCGGATGTTGTTGCCGTAATCGACGGTGGGAATGCCCATCGCGTGGAAGTCGCACATCGCCTTGACCTGCACCTTCATCGAGGCACGCGCGGCCTTCTCGACGGCTTTCTTGTCGGTCTCGCGCTTTTCCTTCCACTCGGCCATGGTCCAGCCCTGCGGCAGATATCCGTTCACCGGGTCATGGGCCGAGGTCTGATCCGTCACGATATCAGGCCGGATGCCGCCCGCCTTGGCGCGCTCCACCAGCTCGGCAAAGACATCTGCCGCATTGCCCAGAAGACCCACGGATTTCGCCTCGCCCGCCTTGGTCCAGCGCTCGATCATCTCCAGCGCTTCGTCCAGGGTTTCGGCCTTCTCATCGAGGTACTTGGTGCGCAGGCGGAAATCGATGGAATCCGGGTTGCACTCGACTGCCAGGCAGCAGGCACCGGCAAAGACAGCCGCCAGCGGCTGCGCCCCACCCATGCCGCCAAGGCCGCCTGTCAGGATCCATTTGCCTTTGAGATCGCCGCCGTAATGCTGGCGGCCTGCTTCGGCAAAGGTTTCATAGGTGCCCTGCACGATGCCTTGGGTGCCGATATAGATCCACGAGCCAGCGGTCATCTGGCCGTACATCATCAGGCCCTTCTTATCGAGCTCGTTGAAGTGATCCCAGTTGGCCCAATGCGGCACGAGGTTGGAGTTGGCAATCAGCACGCGGGGCGCGTCCTTGTGAGTCTGGAAGACGCCGACGGGCTTGCCGGACTGCACCATCAGGGTCTGGTCTTCCTCCAGGTTCTTCAGGCTTTCGACGATCATGTCGAAATCCTTCCAGGTGCGCGCGGCGCGACCGATGCCGCCGTATACCACAAGTTCATGCGGGTTTTCCGCCACATCCGGGTGCAGGTTGTTCATCATCATCCGCAGTGGCGCTTCGGTCATCCAGGACTTGGCGTTCAGCTCAGGGCCGGTAGGCGGGAAAATGTCGCGGGTGTTCTTGCGGGGATCGCTCATGCTGCGGGCCTCCAGTTTTTGAGATCAGTCAGAATTTGGGTGAGATGGGCGCGCAGTTTGTCTGCGCGCTCCGGAAGATAGGACCAGGGCGGGCTTTCCTGGCAGTAAGTGGCCTGCGCCAGCTCCATCTGAATCGCGTGCAGGCCCTCCGCCGGGCGGCCATAGTGGCGCGTGGTCCAGCCGCCCTTGAAACGGCCGTTCAGCACCGCGGTATAGCCCTCTGCCGCTTCGCAGCGGGCCACGGTCATCGCCTCAATCGCGGGATCGCAGGTCGCGCCCATGTTGGTGCCGATGCTGAAATCCGGCAGCCGCCCCTCGAACAGGAACGGAATGTCACCCCGGATCGAATGGCAATCGTACAGGATGGCAAAGCCGTGGACTGCCTTTACCCGCTCCAACTCAGCCGCCAGCGCAGCGTGATAAGGCGCGTGATAGGTCTCGCGGCGACGGGTGATCTCCGCCTCGTCCGGTTCCTGCCCATCAAGCCAGATCGGCAGCCCGTCGAAATCGGTCAGCGGCACCAGCGTCGTGGTGTTCTGTCCCGGATACAGGCTGACACCGGCCGGATCTCGATTGACGTCGATCACATAGCGATGGATGGGCGTGCGCACCGTGGTCACGTCGTCCGTCAAACCATCGTAAAGATCATGGATATGCCAGTCGGTATCCGCCAGCGCGCGGCCGGTCTCATTCAGGCGCTCCCAGACCTCGGGCGGCACATCGGTGCCGGTATGGGGCAGCCCTAAAACCAGCGGCGAGTTACCTTTGCGAATTTCGATCATACCGCAACCTCCACGCCAGCCGCTGCCGCAACACGTCCCTCGCGGACCATGGCGCTGGCGGTCTCGATATCCGGCGCCAGATAGCGGTCATCCCCCAGCGGCGGAATGTCGGCGCGCAGCAGCCCCAAGACATCCTGCAACCGCTCGGAGGTCTGCAACGGCGCGCGGGCCTCAACACCTTGTGCGGCGCACAGCATTTCAACGCCGAGGATGACCGACAGGTTGGCATTCATCTTGGCCAGCCGCAGCGCGCCATGAGCAGCCATCGAGACGTGGTCCTCCTGGTTGGCGGATGTCGGAGTGGAATCCGTCACGCAAGGATTGGCCAGATGCTTGTTCTCGCTCATCAGCGCCGCGGTGGTCACTTCGGCAATCATGAAGCCAGAGTTCAGCCCCGGGTTGGGGGTCAGGAACGGTGGCAGGTCATGGCTCAACGTCGGGTCCACCATCAGCGCCACCCGGCGCTGCGCAATCGCGCCGATCTCGGCCACTGCCAGCGCGATCTGATCGGCCGCAAAGCCCACGTATTCCGCATGGAAGTTGCCGCCCGACACGATGCGCCCCTCGTCCACCAAAACCAGCGGATTGTCGGTGACGGCATTTGCCTCGATCTCCAGCGTCTTGGCTGCCATGCGCAGCACATCCAACGCCGCACCCACAACCTGAGGTTGACAACGGATGCAATAGGGATCCTGCACGCGGCTGTCGCCTTCGCGATGGCTTTCCCGGATTTCCGATCCAGCCATGATGCCGCGCATCTCGCGCGCCACATCGATCTGCCCGGCATGACCGCGCAACGTGTGAATATCAGCGACCAACGGCGCCGTGGAGCCCATGATCGCATCCGTGCTAAGCGCCGAAATCACGATCGAGGCCTCAGCCATACGCCAGGCATCAAACAGCCCAGCCAACGCACAAGCAGTGGAAAACTGCGTGCCGTTGATAAGACCCAGCCCCTCTTTCGGACCCAGCTCGATCGGTTGCATCCCGGCCTTCTTCAGCGCCTCCGCACTGGGCATGCGGGCGCCTTCATAGGCCGCCTCCCCTGCCCCGATCATCGCGGCCGCCATATGGGCCAACGGTGCCAGGTCGCCCGACGCCCCGACCGAACCCTGCGACGGCACCACCGGCACCACGCCGCGTTCCAGCATCTGCTCGATCTGCTCGATAACCAGCCAGCGTACGCCGGATGCGCCGCGCCCCATGGACAAGAGTTTCAGGGTCATCATCAGCCGCGTCTTGTCTTCTGACAACGGCTCCCCGACCCCACAGCAATGCGACAGGATCAAATTGCGCTGCAGCGTCGCCGTGTCTTCGGGCGCGATCTTGGTCGAGGCCAGCTTGCCGAAGCCCGTGTTGATACCATAGACGGCGGTCTCGCCCGCTGCAGCCTCGGCCACCATTCTGGCCGCGGCCTCAACCGGCGCACGGGCGCTGTCATCCAGCCGCGCCGGGGTCAGGTTGCGATAAACGTCCTGCAGGGTGGCAAGCGTTACCGTTCCAGGGATCATGTTGATCATTGTACGCCCTCATGAATGCGGGTGTGAAGCGGATTGAAGCCGATACGGTAAGCCAGCTCTGCCGGGGTCTCGATATCCCAAATCGCCAGATCCGCGCGCATGCCCGTCGTGATCTGGCCTCGGTCCGTCAGTCCCAGCGCACGCGCGGCGTTGCGGGTAACACCGGCCAAGGCTTCTTCCGGCGTCATGCGGAACAGGGTGCAGCCCATGTTCATTGTCAGCAGCAAGGACGTGAGCGGCGATGAGCCAGGATTGCAATCGGTAGCCAGCGCCATCGGCACGCCGTGCTTGCGGAAGTGCTCGATCGGCGGCATCTGGGTTTCGCGGATGGTGTAGAATGCCCCTGGAAGGATCACCGCGACCGAGCCGCTGTCCGCCATCGCGCGGGCGTCGTCCTCGTCGGCGTATTCCACGTGATCGACTGACAATGCGCCATACTGAGCCGCTAGCGCAGTGCCACCCTGATGACTCAGCTGTTCGGCATGCAGTTTCACCGGCAGCCCCAGTTCCTGCGCCACCTTGAACACCCGCTCGATCTGCGCTGGCGCGAAGGCGATGTTTTCGCAGAAACCGTCGACCGCATCGACGAGACCTTCGGCATGGGCCGCGCGGAGGGCGGGAATGCAGACCGCGTCGATGTATTCGTCGTCTCGCCCCTTGAATTCTGCCGGGGTGGCATGGGCGCCAAGGAAGGTTGTCTTGATGGTCACCGGGCGCAATTCGCCCAGACGGCGGGCGGCGCGCAGCATGTTCAACTCGGTCTCAAGATCCAGCCCGTAGCCGGATTTCACTTCCACGACAGTGGCACCCTCAGCAATCAGCGCATCCAACCGCGGCAGCGCATCGGCAATAAGCTCCTCCAGTGATGCGGTACGGGTCGCCGTCACGGTCGAGACGATGCCGCCCCCTGCCCTCGCGACTTCTTCATAGGACGCGCCATTCAGACGCATTTCGAACTCCATCGCGCGGTTGCCGCCAAAGACGATATGCGTGTGGCAGTCGATCAAACCCGGCGTTACCAGCCGTCCGCCGAGATCCCGTTGCGGCCAGTCAAAATTGTCAGCTGACAATTCCGAACGTGATCCAACCCAGGCGATCTTACCTTGGGAAACGGCAACTGCACCATCGTCGATGAGGCCATAAGGAGCGACGTCACCTTGCGCCGGTTCCACCATCGTTGCCAACCTTGCCCCTGTCAGAACGTAGCTATCTTTCATCTTTTCGCCGGTCATGACACTGCGACTCCCCTGTTGACACGCCTCCCATTAAACTACGAAAAAAAGACGTTATGTCTAGTCATAAAAAAGTCGTGGTCGAAGTTTGACGCGCCGACGTCAAGTTGTGGTTCTCAGAGGACGTCCTAAACCGCCTGATGAGGACATCGACGAGCTATTTCGTGTTTCTCTTTTCTGTGTGATCAAGACGCGCGTACGACAGAACACCAGAAATTGTCAGCTGACAATTTGCAAAGCGGCGCAAGAGTAAATCTTCAGGTGCAAGCTTAACGGGGCAGGCAACAAACCCAATTGTCAGCTGACAATTGCGGCCGTTCTCTGGTTATGGAGAAGTGATTTCAGCATCGGTACTGGGGAAAATTGACCATCACGCGCCTTCTGGGCCAAGCGCCGCAAATAGGCACCGGGGCTGCGAATAGTTCCCAACTTCTCCAACATGCACAGAACGACGGTGGTGGCATGTTTGCGCCCCATTGAAACCCGCGCATCATGTAGTACGGAGCCGTCAATTCCCATCATGGGGATCAGTTTCTCTGCAATCCTGTCGGCATCTTGCCAATTTCTAAGCTCATTCGGATAGAAATCTTGAACGCTAGGACAGGCTTGAACCAGCGCTGTGAGGTCAAGGCCAGGGGAGTTGGGTTCTGTGTTCAATTCTTCCGAGAGCTGAGAAGATGGGTGCACTGCCTTTGTTGCGGTTCTGCCGCTTTCGGCGGCGTCTTCAGAGTCAAAATCATATTTAATTGATTTCTGTATGTGCCGCTCATTTTGGCTGTCTGTGCCGCTCATCTGACCTGTCTTAAATTCATTTGCGGTCGCTTCGTTTGCCGATTGGTAGTACGCGAGGGCCTGTGAGAGATCGGACGCAGCTTGGGCTAGGGCGCTTTCACAGGGTTTGCGACGCAACAGTTTGCGCACGGACTCCAGCAACTCGGCAGCGTCGTCCGACGCGATATCCAGAAGCTTCTGGCGCAGAACCCCAACTTGGTCACGAAGGATCGCAAGCTGTTCCGCGCGGGATTGCACGGCCTGGGCGGTGTCATGGATCTGCGCGGCGTGTACGGCGAGGGGGGACAGGTCAAATCCGAAGGCCAGCTGGCAATCTCCGCCGCTGTGGCGGGCGTAACGCTTGTGGTTCGGGCTGCTGTGACGGCTGATGATGCCCATCTCCACAAGGCGCGCCAGGTGACGCCGCAGTGTGCTTTCAGGCATGCCGTTCAGCCGTTCTGACAGCTTGCGGTTCGAGGGAAACACGATCGCGCTGTGACGCTCCGGGGTGATTTCGCGATTCGGCAGAAATGTCAGCAAGGCCTTGAGCACACCGAGGGTGCGATGGCCAAGGTCAAATTCCGGGGCGGCAACGGTCAAGGCTGCCAGCAGTTCCCACTTGTCATGAGATTCCACTGTCAGGGCACACTGATCCAGCCGCCCAAACGAGGTTTGGGACGCCGTTTTCATGTCATTTTTCACGAAAGGCCAAAAAATACCCACCCCCATGCAACGCATGGAGTTGACAGTCTCAACGGTGAAGGGCTATTCCAAGGGTGCTAAATCTGAGAACGGCCTTCTGGGATGTCATGTCCTGGGGGGCTTTTCTTTTGCCGTCTGTTCGTGCCTCCTGTTTTGGTTTGCTCTGCTCGTCTTTGGTCTTCAGCCGTCGGCCTGGTCTTGCTGCCAGCGATGGTGAAGTTCTTGCAGGATGGTTTCTGCGTTCTCGTCGAACCAGCTCCCGAATCCCGGCGTGTCTTTCTTCGAAATGGTCAGGGTGATGCTCTTGCCCGTGGTTTTCAGCCCGGCCAGCGCGGCTCCGTCATGCGAATGCAGCGTACGGTTGGTGGCCGGGGCAGGGGTTGGCTTGTCGGGCTGGTTGAGCGCGTCATAGGCCTCTTGCGCGCGCGCCAGCACAGCCTCGAAACGACCGTCGGAGTCCAGGGCCTGAAATTCTTCGGATTTGGTGTAAACGGTTGCGCGGATACGGGGGCCTTCTTCCTGAAACAGCTTGACCAGAGTCATCCAGCGTTCGCGCCCGATGCTGGGTGCTGCGCCGATTTCGCGCAGAAAGGGCAGGTCGAAAGCCGTGCCCACCTTCAGCATCCGTGATACCATTGGCAGGTCAATCGACAGGGCCGCTGCGATTGTCTGCCGGTCATACCCATCGGCCTGCAGCTGCGCTGCAAAAGAGGCCTTTTCGATGAAGCTGAGGTCGAGGCGCGCGGTGTTTTCCTGTCCCTGCGCCATTACCAGAGCGTGGTCGTCCAGCTGCCGCACCATTGCCTTGACCGGCAGGCCGAGCTGGCGCAGCGCCATCAGACGGCGGCGGCCATAGACGATTTCGTAGCGCCCTGGTGACTTGGGGTGGGGGCGCAATAGAACTGGAACCTGCTGGCCATAAGTCTTGAGACTCTCGACCAGTTGTTCATGCGCTTCGCCACCTGTGGACAGGCGGTCCTCGTAGCCGGCATCGTCGATCAGACTGGTGTCGATCTCCTGCACCGCGCTTTCCTGCAACTTGCTCAACGAGGATTGCAGAGCGCCAACTGCACCACGCGGCATCATCTTGGGCTTTGCCGCAGACGCTGCCGGGGTGCTGGGTTTCAGGGCGGAGTTCAGAATTCCTTTGCGTGCCATCAACGCCTCCATGCCTGTTGAAGGAGCGATTCTATCTCGTCGTTGACTTGATTGAGTGAATCGACCGCACGGTCATAGGTTGACCTGTGAAACTGGGATCTTTCGACCTCATAGACGGTTTGCTGGGTCAGGCCGGCGTCGGAGATCGCGGTTGATTTCAGCATCGGCGCGACCATGACCTCTTCGCCGAACAGCTGGCGCATGAAGGCGACCACCTGCTGTTGTGGCCCGTCGTTGGGCTCATAACGGTTGATGAGGAACCGGAGGAAGTCGAACTCCAGCGCGGCGCCGGCATCGGAGACCACGTCCAGAAGTTCGGCGGCCATTTGCAGGAACTGCGACATCGAGGCGATGTCCAGCATGTTCGGCACGACGGTAATCAAAACGCCGGTCGACGCGCAGAGCGCCGACATCGTCAGATAGCCGAGCTGCGGCGGGCAGTCGAAGATGATGACGTCGTAGTCCTGCTCGACTTCCTGCAGCGCAGCCGCCATGCGGGCAAAGAAGGCGGGCTGCACATTGTTCAGCAGCGCCTGTGGGGTCTCGTGCTCGAACTCCTGCAGAATCAACCCGCCAGGGGCCAGGTCGAGACCGCAGAAATAGGTCTTCTGGATGATCTGGCGCATCGGCACCGGATCGTCATAGCGGATCGCATCATAGATGGTCCCGGTTTCCAGGAAATCGACCTCGGGGCGATAGCCAAATAGCGTTGTTAGAGACGCCTGTGGGTCAATGTCGACCGCCAGAACCCGGTAGCCCTTGAGGGCGAGACGTTGGGCGGTGTGAATCGACGAGGTGGTTTTGCCCGAGCCGCCTTTGAAATTCAGAAACGACAAAACCTGCACCTTGTCGCCCTCGCGGCGACCGCGCAGGTACGTGCCCGGGGTCTTGGCCGCGGCATCCAGGATCTTGCGCATCTCCATGAGGTCCGCAGCGGAGTAGTGACGCCGCCCCCCGGGAGTGGTGTGAACTTCGGGCAGCTTGCCATCGAAATGCAGCTTGCGCAGGAAGCTGGGAGAGATGCCAAGCATCTCGGCCGCTTCGCCCGCACTGAACAGGCGCAGTTCCTTCCTTGCGTCCGGCGCGAAACTCTGCAGCATGTGGCTTTCGAGGGCCGCGCTGAGGTTTTCCGCGTTCTCGCGGATACGTTGATTTATATGGAGTGCCTCTGCCACCTGCTGCCCTCTCAATAGTAACGCTGTTTTGCGTCAGCGCCTTATTTATCGTTTCTATACGCAATGCCGGCGGGTCGATGCAACAGATTCCTTGATTTTTCAATTGCCAAGCCGCGAGAGCAGTCTCGTCGGGGCTGTCACAGCTGCACGAACAACCTGCGTTAATTGTCTGAAAACACTAAGACAAGCAGTCCGAGTGCGACCCACAGGCGGCGCCTATGAGCATCGGGGGCCGACGAGAGCGCGTGCGAATTTGTCCCGTGCAGGCGAATCAAGCGGCGGCCGCGGGTGTGGGGCAGGGGTGGGCGCAAAACGAGGCCATTAATAGGAGTGGCCTCGACAGAGACGAGGGATGTGTGGCGCGCTACCGACGCCTTCGAGGCGCGGCAAACTGGCCCGTTTGCGGCGAAGTCTGTGGAAAACACGTCCTATCAGGGCGCGAACCCTTGCCATTCGGCGGCAAATTTGATTCGAGTGCGCGCGGGAAAAAGGCCCGGCACCGCTGCGTTGCGTCGACCATGACCAATGCCGGCGTTTTCTTTGTCTCGACCGCCGGAAACAGATAAGAACCGCCACGGGAATCGGCCTCGGAAGGACGTAAGCCAGATATGAAAACATTTAACTTGAGGAAGGGGCTGGATCTGCCGGTGACAGGCGCACCGGAACAGACCATCCAACCGGGCCCGGCCATCACGTCGGTGGCGGTGCTGGGACCGGATTACCTAGGGCTGAAGCCGCGCATGCTGGTACAGGAAGGCGACGAAGTGCGCCGCGGCACGCCGTTGTTCTGCCACAAGGACGCAGAAGCCGCGATGATGGTGGCGCCGCTGACCGGCAAGGTCGTGGCGATCAACCGTGGCGCGCGCCGAGTGTTGCAGAGCGTGGTGATCGCGGTCACCGACGCCGAGGATGCGGGCGTCGATTTCTCCGCCACCGGCACTGCCGACAGTGCCGAAGGCCTGACGGAGAAGCTTTGCGCCGCGGGTCTGTGGACCTCCTTCCGCACGCGCCCCTATTCGAAGATGCCGCAGCCGGGCAGCAAGCCCAACGCGATCTTCGTGACCGCAATGGATTCCGAACCGCTGGCTGCCGATGCCGCGGTGATCATCAATGACGCGGCCGATGCGTTCGAAACCGGCTTGAAAGCGATCACGCTGCTGACCGAGGGCACAACCTTCCTGTGCCAGAAGGCAGGCGACAGCATTCCCGGCGGCGACATCGCAGGCGTCGAAGCTGCGGCCTTCTCCGGTCCGCACCCCTCGGGGCTGGCGGGCACGCACATCCACTTCCTGCACCCGCTGCAGGCGGAGGATGAAGTCTGGACGATTTCCTACCAGGACGTGATCGCGATCGGCCGCCTGCTGCAGACCGGTCATCTCGACCCGTCGCGAGTGGTAGCGCTGGCCGGTCCGGCCGCCCGCAATCCGCGACTGGTCCGCACCGTGATGGGGGCTGCGATCGACGAGCTGACCCGCGGCGAGATCGCGGTGGACGGACCCGTTCGGGTCATCTCCGGTTCGATTCTTTCGGGTCGTGAGGCCGCCGGGCCGCTGGCCTATCTGGGTCGCTTCGCCCGCCAGGTTGCCCTGATCGAGGAAGACCGCAAGCAGATTCCGCTGGGCTGGATCCGTCCGATGGCCAGCAAATTTGCTGTGCAACCGGTGCTTGGCTCGGCGTTGTCGCGCAAATTGTTCAACCTGACCAGCAACCTCAACGGCGGTCGCCGTGCGATGGTGCCCACCGGCACCTTCGAACAGCTGATGCCGCAGGACTACCTGCCGACGCAGCTTCTGCGCGCTCTGCTGGTCATGGACACCGATACCGCACAGGCGTTGGGTGCGCTGGAGCTGGACGAGGAAGACATGGGCCTCGTCGGCTTTGCCTGCCCGGCCAAGTACGAATACGGGCTCGCGCTGCGCGACTGCCTGACCAAGATTGAAAAGGAGGGCTGAGCCGGATGGGATTGCGCAGCTTCTTTGACAGAATCGAGCCGCACTTTGAAAAGGGCGGCAAATACGAGAAGTACTTCCCCGTCTTCGAGATGGTGGAATCCTTCCTGTACACGCCAAAAACCGTCACCACCGTGGCCCCGCATGCGCGTTCTTACGTCGACATGAAGCGGATCATGACCTACGTGGTGATCGCCACCATTCCCTGCATTCTGTGGGGCATGTGGAATACCGGCTATCAGGCAAACTCGGCGATTGCCGCGCTGGGGGCCGATGCAGCAACCGGCTGGCGCATTGCCGTCCTGAACATGCTGGGCATTTCTCTGGATGCCGCGAACCCGATGGCGAACATCGCCCATGGTTTCCTGTATTTCCTGCCGATCTACATCGTGACGCTGGTTGCGGGTGGTATCTTCGAAGTGATCTTTGCCACCGTGCGCGGCCATGAGGTGAACGAGGGCTTCCTTGTGACCTCGATGCTGTACACGCTGATCATGCCGGCGTCGGCCCCGTTGTGGCAGGTGGCGCTGGGGATCATCTTTGGTGTGGTCATCGGCAAGGAAGTCTTTGGAGGTACTGGCAAAAACTTCCTGAACCCGGCACTGACCGGCCGCGCGTTCCTGTATTTTGCCTACCCGGCCAACATGTCCGGCGACAGTGTCTGGACCCCGGTTGACGGGTTCTCCGGCGCGACCGCGCTGGGTGTGTCCGCCGCCGAGGGCGTGCAGGCGCTGGCCGCGAAGGGTATTGAATGGTCCGATGCCTTCTATGGCACGATCCAGGGCAGCTTTGGCGAAACCTCGACCCTGGCCTGCGCCATTGGCCTCGTGTTCCTGCTGGCCACCAAGATCGCCAATTGGCGTCTGATCGTGGGCTGCCTGGGGGGCATGATCGCCTTCTCGATGCTGCTGAACCTGATCGGTTCCGACACCAACCCGATGTTCGCAATGCCCTGGTACTGGCACCTGGTGCTCGGCGGCTATGCCTTCGGCCTGGTGTTCATGGTGACCGAGCCGGTTTCGGCCAGCCACACCAACGTCGGCCGCTACATCTACGGTGCCCTGATCGGCGTCATGGTTGTGCTGATCCGGGTGCTGAACCCGGCCTTCCCCGAAGGCATGATGCTGGCAATCCTTTTCGGCAACGTCTTTGCACCGCTGATCGACTATTTCGTCGTGCAGGCAAACATCAAACGGAGGGCACGCCGCCATGGCTGATTCCGAAAGCAAGGGCCTGATTGGCCGCTTCCTTGCCGCATCGCCGGATTCGGTGGGCAAGACCGTGACCGTGGCGGTGGCAATCTGCCTGCTGGCCTCGATGATCGTCTCCGCCGCCGCTGTGAGCCTGCGCCCGGTCCAGGAGAGCAACAAGAAACGCGACAAGCAGCTGAACGTGTTGCAGGTGGCAGGGCTGTATCGGCCCGAGGAAAACGTGGCCGAGGCCTTCAAGGCCTTCGAACCGCGCATTCTGGATCTCGAGACCGGTGAGTTCACGGATCGCTTTGATGCGTCCAGCTTCGACGATCTGGCCGCCGCACAGGACCCCGAACTGAGCCGCGCTCTGGAGAACGACCCGGCCGGCATCGGCCGTCAGTCGCGCTACAAGACCGTTTACCTGCTGCGCGAGGAAAACGGCGATCTGGACAAGGTAATCCTGCCGATCCACGGCTATGGCCTGTGGTCGACCCTCTATGGCTTCATCGCTCTGGAAGAAAACGGCAACGACATCTTTGGTCTGCAGTTCTACCAACATGGCGAAACGCCGGGCCTTGGTGCCGAGGTCGACAACCCGCGTTGGAAGGCCCTGTGGCCGGGCAAGAAGCTGCGGGATGAAACCGGGGCGTTGCAGATTTCGGTTGCCAAGACGCAAGGACCGGCCGGACCGGAGCACCACATCGATGCCTTGGCCGGTGCAACGCTGACCTCCGTCGGCGTGGACAACCTGGTGAAATTCTGGATGGGCGAGGAGGGCTACGGTCCGTTCCTGAAAGCCCTGCAAGCGGGAGACCTCTGATATGGCGCAGACCAAGAAAGACATGCTGGTCGACCCGCTGGTCGACAACAACCCGATCACCCTGCAGGTGCTGGGCATTTGTTCGGCGTTGGCGGTGACCTCCTCTTTGCAGGTGGCCTTCGTGATGATGCTGGCGGTGACTTTCGTGACCGCGTTCTCCTCGATGTTCATCTCGATCCTGCGCAACCAGATCCCGGGTTCGATCCGGATCATCGTGCAGATGGTGATCATCGCTTCTTTGGTGATCCTGGTGGACCAGGTGCTGAAGGCCTACGCGTTTGAGATCTCGAAGACCCTGTCGGTCTTCGTCGGCTTGATCATCACCAACTGTATCGTGATGGGCCGCGCCGAAGCCTTTGCCATGAAGAACCCGCCTGTGGCGTCCTTCATCGATGGCGTCGGCAACGGTCTGGGCTACGGGCTGATCCTGATGCTGGTCGGCTTCATCCGCGAGCTGTTCGGCGCTGGTTCGCTGTTCGGCGTAACCATCCTGGAGACCGTGAACAACGGCGGCTGGTATGTTCCGAACGGCATGCTGCTGCTGCCGCCCTCGGCGTTCTTCATCATCGGCCTGATCATCTGGGCGTTCCGCACCTGGAAACCGGCGCAGGTGGAAGAGCGTGAATTCAAAATCCAAACCGTGGAGGCGCACTGATGGAGGGGCTTATTTCCCTGGCCGTCAAGGCCATCTTTGTTGAAAACCTGGCGCTGTCCTTCTTTCTGGGCATGTGTACCTTCATCGCTGTGTCGAAGAAAATCTCGACCGCGCTGGGTCTGGGTATCTCCGTCATGCTGGTGCAGGCCATCACGGTTCCGGCCAACAACCTGCTGCTGACCTACCTGCTGAAACCCGGTGCGCTGGCCTGGGCAGGCTTTCCCGATGTGGATCTGACCTTCCTTGGCCTGATCTCTTATATCGGCGTGATCGCGGCGATGGTGCAGATCTTGGAGATGATCCTCGATAAGTACTTCCCGCCGCTCTACAACGCGTTGGGGATCTTCCTTCCGCTGATCACGGTGAACTGTGCGATCCTTGGCGGTTCGCTGTTCATGGTGGAACGCGACTACAACTTTGCCGAGGCGGCGACCTATGGTCTGTCCTCCGGCTTTGGTTGGGCTCTGGCGATCACCGCAATGGCCGGTGTGCGCGAGAAGCTGAAATACTCCGACGTGCCGGATGGTCTGCAGGGCCTGGGCATCACCTTCATCACCGCAGGTCTGATGGCGCTGGCCTTCATGTCCTTCAGCGGCGTCAAACTGTAAGGGAGCGCGGAAAACATGGAAACTTTCACGCTCGGCGTTGCGCTATTCACGGTGATCGTGCTGGCGCTGGTGACCATCATCCTGGTCGCCCGCTCACGCCTGGTCTCGTCCGGCAACGTCAATATCACCATCAACGGTGAAAAAACCATCTCGGTCCCCGCGGGCGGCAAGCTGCTGCAAACGCTGGCAGCCGAGAAGCTGTTCGTCCCGTCCGCCTGTGGCGGTGGCGGCACCTGCGCGCAGTGTCGGGTGCGGGTGCATTCTGGCGGCGGCTCGATCCTGCCGACCGAGGAAAGCCACATCACCAAGCGCGAGGCCGCCTGCGGCGACCGCCTGTCCTGTCAGGTTGCGGTCAAGCAGGACATGGAAGTCGAAGTTCCCGAAGAGGTCTTCGGCGTCAAGAAATGGCGCTGCAAGGTGCGCTCCAACGACAACGTGGCGACCTTCATCAAGGCGCTGGTGCTGGAGCTGCCCGAGGGCGAGGACGTCAACTTCCGCGCCGGTGGCTACATCCAGATCGAAGCGCCCGCGCATCGTCTGAAGTACACCGACTTCGATGTGCAGGAAGAATACCGCGAGGACTGGGACCGCTTTAACCTGTGGCAGTATGAATCTGTCGTGGATGAGCCGATCGAGCGCGCCTATTCGATGGCGAACTACCCGGACGAAAAGGGCATTATCATGCTGAACGTCCGTGTGGCGTCGCCGCCGCCGGGTTCGACCGATATTCCGCCGGGCAAGATGTCGTCCTACATCTTCAACCTGAAACCGGGTGACGAAGTCACCATTTCCGGCCCGTTTGGCGAGTTCTTTGCCCGCGATACGCAGAAGGAAATGGTGTTCATCGGCGGTGGCGCCGGTATGGCACCGATGCGCTCGCACATCTTCGACCAGCTGAAACGGCTGGAGAACCGCGACCGCAAGATCACCTTCTGGTACGGTGCGCGCTCGAAGAAGGAGATGTTCTTCGTCGAGGACTTCGACAAGCTGGCCGAGGAGTTCGACAACTTCGAATGGCATGTCGCCCTGTCGGATGCTCAGCCGGAGGACAACTGGAAAGGCTATACTGGCTTCATCCACAATGTTCTGTACGAGGAGTACCTCAAGAACCACCCGGCGCCGGAAGACTGCGAGTTCTACATGTGTGGTCCGCCGATCATGAACCAGTCGGTGATCAACATGCTGCTGGATCTTGGTGTCGACCGCGAAGACATCATGTTGGACGATTTCGGCGGTTAAGCCTCCGACCTAGCAAGACTGCGAAAACCCTGGATGCTTGCGTCCGGGGTTTTTGGCATTGGAGGCTTGAGGCCAGTAGGGGAGGGGATTAGCGCACGCTCGCGGATTGGGCCGAAAGCAGCCGCAGCAACATCTTTCGCTGATGGTCCTGCCCGCCAAAAAAGACCGCTAGCACGCGCAGCAGCTCTTCTTCTTCAGCAAGGTCGAAATAGAAGATGGCGCGCCCCTTGGTGACGGAGCGCAGCCCCGCCCCGAGTTCCGGGCGCAGTGTGCCCTGGAACGGTGCCTTGGCCAGATCTTCCATCGCGCTCTCGATCGCCTGAATCCGTGCCGACGCACGATCGAGTGCGGTTTGCGGGTCTTCGCCGAAGCTGAGCGCGGCATCGAACAGAAAATCGAAGATTGCATCGAGATCCCGGGCGACATCTGCCGCCGCAACGACCTTATAGGCCATACTGCGCTTTCTTGCGGGCAAGCATGGCGCGCGTGCCTTGTCTCATCTCATCCATGCCAGAGAAGGGTCCGGTCCGACGGTCGTCAAGGAGGGCGCGCAATGCTTCGGTCTCTGCGGCGCGCGTCTCGGTTTCGGCGCGCAGAAGCTCCAACCCCTGTTGCAACACCGCGCTGACACTGGCGAACCGGCCTTGGGCCACCAGGTCGCGGGCAAAGGCATCCTGAGATTCACTGAGGGAAATGGAAGCTTTGACGCTCATGGGGCATTCTCCGACCAGATGGACAGATTGAATGTATGCTACTGAGTAGTATTTTCAAGCCCCGCATGAAGGCCCCGCTTTTAGCGTTGGCGCCAATACGTCCTTTTATTTGCGGTGGTTCAGGCGCCTTCAGCGGGCGCCTGAAGGGTTGGCTTGTGAGCTTCGGGGGTCAGCCGACGATCATCTGCTTCATGCGCAATGCTTCGTACTCCAGCTCTTGCAGCCTGTAGTTCACGACATCGCCGATGGTGATCATGCCGCAGAGATGGCCATCCTCCATCACCGGCATGTGCCGGAAGCGCCCCTCGTTCATGACCTTGGCCACGTCGATCAGGTAGTCTGACGGCGCGCAGGTCTTGACTTCGCGGGTCATCAGGTCGCTCACCAGTTGCGGCAGGGTCTGGCCCGGGGTTTCAGCCATGCGGCGCACGATATCGCGTTCCGACAGGATCCCCTGCATGGTGCCGTTCTGGTCGGTGACCAGCAGCGCCCCAATGCGCTTGTCGCGCAAGGCCTGGACCGCGTGGGCAATGGTGTCGCCAGGACGGATGGAAAAGACGGCATCGCCTTTCTTCTCCAGCAGCTTGGCTACCGTCGACTGGTCATGGGACAGCGCCGAGTCGGCGGTCTGGCTATAGGTGTGTTTGTCTGTCTTGTCGCCGCGGGTGGGCGGCTGGTAAGAGAACGGTGCCATAACGGTTTCCTCCTGGTCTGTGTCAGGTCTCGAGATCATCTTAACGCGGGATTGGATTCCTGAAAGGGTTGAAATTTCGCGAGCGCTAACAACAGCAGGAAAACAACATGTTCGATACGCTTTATCTGACGCCGGCAACGGGTGCGCTGTTGGTCTTCGTTGTTGTGGTTTGCGGCCATATGTATCGCAAGACCTGGAAGGATCAGCCGCCGGATGCGCGACTGAAGGCCTGGCTGTTTGGCGTACCTGCGGCGTTGGGGTTGTTGGCGTTGGCTTTTGTACCGTTGAAGTTCTGAAGCGCAACGTGTCTCAGGTTTGACTCTGCCACGGGTCGCGGGCATACGTGCGCCAGCTTTTTGTTGCGGAGGCTCGTCACATGCCCAGATGGTTCCTGTTTTCCCTGATTCTGCTCGTCCCGGGGTGCTGGTTCGACAGCGATCCCGAGGAATTGCGCCTGTCAGGCAAGACCATGGGCACGACCTACAATGTTACCGCGATCGGCGTTGATCTGGATGCCGAAGCGCTGTCGGAGGCGATCGAAGACACTTTGGCTGACGTCAACGCCAAGATGTCGAACTGGGACCCCAATTCGGAAGTTTCCACGTTCTCCGCGATGGAGAGCACCGACCCGGTCGCGGTATCGCCTGAGTTCGTCACCGTAATGGCCGCGGCCAATGACGTGCACGCCAAGAGCGGCGGCAAGTTTGACGTGACGTTGGGTCCGCTGATCGAATTGTGGGGCTTTGGTCCCCGCAAGCCGGAAGATCCACTGCCTGCGGAGGACGCGATCAAGACCGCGTTGGAGGGGGTCGGGCAGAGCCGACTACTGGCTTTGGATACGGAGCAGAGCACTTTGGCGAAATCCGCTCCCGAGGTCGGCATCAACCTCTCTGCCATCGCCAAGGGCTATGGTGTTGATGCCGTGGCCGAGACCCTGCAAGAGTTCGAGATCGAGAACTACATGGTCGAGATCGGCGGCGATCTGGTCACAAAGGGCGAGAACATCAAGGGAGAGCCGTGGCGCATCGGCATCGAAAAACCGGATGCCTCGGCCCAGACCGTGCAGCTGGTGGTGCCGGTCAGCGACCTTGGGTTGGCAACCTCCGGCGATTACCGCAACTACTTTGAAAACGACGGCCGACGGTATTCGCACATCCTTGACCCGGTTTCGGGGCAACCGGTCACTCATGCCACCACCTCGGTCACCGTGATTGCGCAGAACGCCATGCTCGCCGATGCCTGGGCCACTGCAATGCTGGTCCTTGGGCGCGAAGAGGGGCTGAAGGTGGCCGAGCAGCATAAACTTGCCGTGTATTTCATCGATAGAGATGTGACCGCGGGCGAAGATGCCTATATCACCGCCACCAGCAGCGCCTTTGACGCGCTGAAAGCCAACTGATCCAACGCGCGGGAGACCGACATGAGCACCTTTCTTCTAGCCTTCATCCTGCTGCTGATCATTACGCTTGGCATGTCGCTCGGTGTGATTCTGATGGGCAAGAAGATCAAGGGCAGCTGTGGCGGGTTGAACGCGATTTCGGGTGCCGACAAATGCGTGGTCTGCGCCAAGGATATTGATCCCAACAGCCCGCTGCGCGACAAGCTTCAGTGCAAGCGCGCGCGGCAAATGGTTGAGCGGATGGAGCAGGCGCAAGGCTGATCGGTTCCGCCGAGCCGCTTCAAAGGCGCTCGCGCGACGATTGCTTTTTCTTTGTTGAAAGCATGATTGCGATGATGATCCAGCGGCGCAGCAAGATGCGCCGCTGACGCTTGCCCAATTGTCCCTTGGGCCAGGTATTGGTCCTGTCCGGGCGCACCCCCAATTGAAATCTGATCGCTGACCAAATCAGGACGCGTGTGTTTCCGCGTCCACGTCGCGTGGCTCGTGTTTCGGTCTCAAACTGCGCGGCGTGATTAATCGGCGCAACGGCTGATCGACAGTCTGAATTTCCAGCGATGCTTCAGGGGAAGCGATTTTGGTCGCTTGACTTATGGAACGTTCCAATCTACGAATATGGAACGTTCCATAAGGCGGGAGGAATAAGATGCAATGGGGACTCATCGGCGCCAGCACAATCGCGGCAGAGCATATGATCGGCGCGATACGTGCCCAGAATGGGCATTCTGTTAAAGCTGTCCTCAGCGCCAACGCGGAGCGGGGAGCAGGTTTTGCAAGCGCACATGGAATTCCGTCCTCCACCACATCGCTGGATGAGATGCTGGCGGACGATGACATCGGCGCGGTCTACATCTCTACGACCAACGAAAAGCACCTGCCGCAGGCCATGGCGGCGATCGCGGCGGGCAAGCACGTGATGTGCGAAAAGCCGCTCGCAATGAGCGCGGCCGATGCGGCCAAGATGGTGTCCGCGGCCGAGGAGGCCGGTGTGCTGCTTGCCACCAACCACCACCTGCGAAACGCTGGGTCGCATCTGGCCATCAAGGCGTTGATCCAAGACGGCGAGCTGGGCGAAGTGCTGAGCGTCCGCATTTTCCACGCGGTGCTGCTGCCCGAACATTTGCGCGGCTGGCGGCTGAGCGACTCTGCCGCGGGTGGCGGCGTAATTCCCGACATCGTGGTTCATGACGCCGACACGGTGCGCTTTCATCTGGAGGAAGATCCGCAGGAGGTGGTTGCCATGGAATCTCACGGCAGCCTGTCACGGGGCGCGGAAGACGGGGCTATGTCGGTCTGGCGGATGCCATCGGGCGTGCAGGTGATGACCCATGAAAGCTTCACCCATCCCTTCGCGCCATCTGGTTTCGAAGTGCATGGCACCAAGGGGAGTGTAATCGCGCGCAACGTGATGACGCAGCGCCCGGTTGGCGAGATCGCCCTGATCACGGCCGCAGGCAGTCGCGAGGTCAGTTTTGCGAACCACGGGCTTTATGATCGGTCGCTGGCCCTGTTCGCGGATGCACTGAATGGCAACGGTCAGCCCTCCGCCACCGGGGTGGACGGGGTGAAGTCTCTCGCCGTGGCCGAAGCGGTGAAACAGGCTGCGGTCACTGGCCGCGCGGTCACAATCGATTACCACGGAGTTTAAGGTGATGAGCAAGGTTGTCCCGGCCGCCGAGGCGGTGGCCCGCATCGAAGACGGGCAGGTCGTGACCGTCTCCTCCTCCTCGGGGCTCGGCTGCCCGGACCTGGTGCTGAAGGCGCTGGGAGAACGGTTCGACGCCACCGGCCATCCGCAGGGGTTGACCACGCTACACCCGATTGCGGCGGGCGACATGTACGGCATCAAGGGCATTGACCACATCGCCAAGGACGGGCTGCTGAGCCGAATTCTCGCGGGCAGCTACCCCTCCGGGCCGTCCTCCTTGGAGATGCCGGAGATCTGGAAGATGGTCACCGAGAACCGCGCGGCGGCTTACAACGTGCCCTCCGGCATCCTGTTCGACATGCACCGCGACGTCGCCACGCGCCGTCCGGGCGTGCTGACCAAGGTGGGGCTGGACACCTTCGTGGACCCCGTGCGCGAAGGCTGCGCGATGAACGCGCGCGCCGCCGAAGACCCGATCGTCTTCCGCCACGAGATGGCGGGCGAGACCTGGCTGCATTTCCCCAACGTCGTGCCGGATGTGGCGATCCTGCGGGCGACCACCGCCGATGAGCACGGCAACCTGACTTACGAGCACGAAGGTGCCTACCTCGGCGGGCTGGAGCAGGCCATCGCGGTGCGCAACCACGGCGGGCTGGTGATTGCGCAGGTGAAGCGCGTGACCGCGCGCGGCAGCCTCAACCCGCATGACGTGCGGGTGCCAGGGCACCTGGTGGACCTGATCGTGATCGACCCGGACCAGAAGCAGACCACGGAAACGCAGCACGACCCGGCAATCTCGGGCGAGATCATGCGGCCGCTGGACGGCTTCGCCATCCCGGGACTGTCAGTGGAGAAGGTGCTCGCACGCCGCGCCGCGATGGAGCTGAAGGCCGGGCAGACCGCGAACTTGGGCTTTGGCATCTCGGCACAGGTGCCGCGCATCCTGATCGAGGAGGGGCTGGCGCAGGCCGTCACCTGGGCCATCGAGCAGGGCGCCGTGGGCGGTGTGCCGCTGACCGGCTTTGCCTTCGGCTGTGCCTCCAACGCCGATGGCTACGTGCCCTCGCCGCAGCAGTTCACCTATTTCCAGGGCGGCGGCTTTGACGTCTCCTTTCTGTCCTTCCTCGAGGTCGACGCGGCGGGCAACGTGAATGTCTCGAAGCTCGCCAAGAAACCCTATCTGACCGCGGGCTGCGGCGGTTTTGTCGATATCGTCTCTCACGCCCGCAAGATCGTCTTCTCCGGCTATTTCGAGGCCGGTGCCAAGCTGGAAATCACAGATGAAGGGCTGCGCATCGCCGAGCCCGGCAAGTTCACCAAGATCGTCGAGCAGGTCGAGCAGGTCACCTTCTCCGGCAAGCGGGCGCTGGAGACCGGGCAGGACATCGTCATCATCACCGAGCGCTGCGTGATGCGGCTGACCGAAGCGGGGCTCGAAGCCTTCGAGATCATGCCCGGCATCGAGCCTGCGCGCGACATCGTGGCGGCCTCCGGCGGGCGGGTACAGATCGCGGAGACCGCGACGCTGATGCCCATGGCCTTGCTGCGGGACGCGCCGATGGGGCTGAAGCTGTGAGCGCGGTGCATCTGGATATCGAGGGCGCCGTGGCGGTGCTCAGGCTCGACAATCCGGCCAAGCTGAACGCGCTGACGCCGGAGATGCTGTCGGCTCTTGCCAGCCATTGCGACACGCTGGAGCAGATCGCCGAGGTGCGCGTGGTGCTGCTGACCGGGGATCACCCCAAGGCGTTTTGTGTCGGGGCGGATATCTCCGCCTGGGCCGGGCTTCCTCCCGCGGGCTTTGCCCGCACCTGGGTGCGGGGCGGTCATCGTATTTTTGACCGTCTCGCACGCCTCTCCAAACCCACCATCGCGGTGCTGAACGGCCATGCCTTCGGCGGCGGGCTGGAGCTGGCGGCGGCCTGTGACATCCGGGTGATGGCCCCGAAGGCCCGCATTGCCCTGCCCGAGGCCGGCGTCGGCGTGGTGCCCGGTTGGTCCGGCACCCAGCGCCTGCTGCGGCTCTTGCCCGAGGGCGTGGTGAAGGAAATGGCGCTGTTCGGCCGCCAACTGGGTGCCGAACGCTGCGCTGCCTTGGGGTTCGCAGCGGAAGTGGCTGAAGACCCGATGGCGCTGGCGATGGAGATCGCCCAGGCCGCGGCGCAGCTCTCCCCGCGCGCCACCGAGATCAGCAAGAACATGATCCACGCAGGGGCAGGCGAGGATAGCGCCGCCCTGATCGAGGCCCTCGGCGGCGGGCTGATCGCGGGATCGGACGACAAGGCCGAAGGCGTCGCTGCCTTCGCGGCCAAACGGACACCGGATTTCTCAGGAAAATGACCATGGACACCCCCTACACTCTGATCCCGGCAGAGGCCCTGCCGACGGACGCCGTGAACAATGTGCTGCACCTGATCAACGGCGAATGGTGCGGCAGCGAAGGCGGCGCCACTTTCGAGCGGCACTCGCCCGCCCATGGCACGCTGGTCTCTCGCATCGCTCGCGGCAGCGCTGTTGAGGCCGAGGCCGCAATCCGCGCCGCGCGCGAAGCCTTTGACGCGGGTGAATGGTCCGGACTTTCGGGCAAGGAGCGCGCGGCCTTCCTGCTCAATGTGGCCGACCTCATCATCGAGAACCGCAGCCGCATCGCCCGGCTAGAAGTGCTGGAAAGCGGCAAACCGATCAGCCAGGCGGAGGCCGAGATCGAAGGCGCCGCGGACATCTGGCGCTATGCCGCTGCGCTGGCGCGCACGCTGCACGGTGACAGCCACAACAGCCTCGGGAAAGACATGCTGGCGGTGGTCCTGAAGGAGCCGATTGGCGTGGTTTCAATCATCACGCCCTGGAACTTCCCCTTCCTGATCGCCAGCCAGAAGATCCCCTTTGCGCTCGCGGCCGGCTGCACCTGCGTGGTGAAGCCCTCGGAGCTGACGCCCTCCACGACTGCCATTCTGGGCGAGTTGCTGATGGAAGCCGGGCTGCCCGCCGGTGTCGTCAACATCGTGCAGGGCTTCGGCGATCCCGTCGGCACCGTGATGACCACGCATGAGGCCGTCGACATGGTGAGCTTCACCGGCTCCACCCAGGTCGGCAAGGCAATCGAGAAGGCGGCGGCGGACACGCTGAAGAAGGTCTCCTCGGAACTGGGCGGCAAGAACCCGCAGGTGCTGTTCCCGGATGCGGACCTCGACAGCGCCGTGGATGCCATCGTCTTCGGCATCTATTTCAACGCAGGCGAATGCTGCAACTCCGGCTCCCGCATCATCGTGCACGAGGACATCGCCGATGAAGTCACCCGCCGCGTTGTCGAGCTGAGCCGCAAGGTGCCCTTCGGCGATCCGCTGCACCCGGACACCAAGGTGGGCGCGATCATCCACCAGGGGCATCAGGACAAGATCCAGAGCTACGTGCGGGATGCCGAAGCGGCCGGGGCGAGGGTGGAACTTGGCGGCGCGCCCCTGCAGGTGCCGGGGCTGGAGGGGGCCTTCTTCGCGCCCACCGTCGTCTCCGGCCTGACGCCGGAGATGCCGATTGCCCGCGAGGAAGTCTTCGGCCCCGTACTGGCGGTGCTGACCTTCAAGACCGTGGACGAGGCCATCGCCTTGGCCAATGGCGCGAGCTACGGCCTGTCGGCAGGCGTGTGGAGCGAGAATATCCACACCTGCCTCGAATTCAGCCGCCGGGTGCAGGCGGGCACGGTCTGGACCAACACCTGGATGGACGGTTTTGCCGAGCTGCCCTTCGGCGGGGTGAAGGAAAGCGGCCAGGGCCGCGAGCTGGGCCGCTACGGGCTGGAGGAGTTTCTGGAAGTGAAGACGGTGCAGATGCGGATCGGCCGTACCCGCGCCAAGTGGGTCTGATCCGCGAAAGACGGATCACCCAAGTTGCAACCAAGGGAGGAACTGATGACCAAATCGATCTTGAGAACCACGGCAGCGATGCTGGTTGGCCTGGCCAGCGTGAGTGCCGCATCCGCGAGCGATGTGGAGGTGCTGCACTGGTGGACCGCAGGCGGTGAAGCGGCGGCGCTCAACGTGCTGAAGGAAGACCTGCAGGGCCAGGGCATCAACTGGAATGACATGCCGGTGGCCGGCGGCGGCGGCGAAAGCGCGATGACGGTGCTGCGCGCCCGCGTTACCTCCGGCAACGCGCCGACGGCGGTGCAGATGCTGGGCTTCGACATCCTCGACTGGGCCGGGCAGGGGGCTTTGGCCGATCTCAACGCGGTCGCTGCCAAGGAAGGCTGGGACGAAGTGGTGCCGCAGGCGCTGCAGGCCTTTGCCAAACATGACGGCAAATGGGTCTCGGCCCCCGTGAACGTGCATTCGACCAACTGGGTCTGGGCCAACAAGAGCGTGCTCGACGCCAATGGCATCGATGTTCCGGCCACCTGGGAGGAGTTCGAGGCAGCGCTTGCAAAGCTGTCCGAGGCCGGCGTGACCCCGATTGCCCACGGCGGCCAGCCCTGGCAGGACGCCACCGTGTTTGACGCCATTGCCATGTCCACCGGCGGCCCGGAGTTCTACAAGGCAGCCTTTGTCGACCTCGACGAGGAGGCGCTTGGCTCCGACACGATGGTGGAGGCCTTCCGCCGCATGGAGGTGATCCGCGCCAATGTGGATGACAACTTCTCCGGCCGCGACTGGAACCTCGCAACCGCGATGGTCGCGAATGGCGAGGCGGCCTTCCAGCTGATGGGCGACTGGGCCAAGGGCGAATTCCTGAACGCAGGCCTGGTGCCTGGCTCGGACTTCCTGTGTTTCCGCTTCCCGGGCACCCAGGACCAGGTCACCTTCAACGCCGACCAGTTCGCGCTGTTCGACCAGGGCGGCGACGTCTCGGCAGAGCAGGCGGCGCTGGCCAGCGCGATCCTGTCGCCCTCCTTCCAGTCCGCCTTCAACGTGGTCAAGGGCTCGGCGCCCGCCCGCACCGACGTGAGCGACGAAGCCTTTGACGTCTGCGGTAAGCAGGCCATCGCGGATCTCGCCAATGCGGCGTCCACCGGCAACCTCTACGGCTCGATGGCGCATGGCCACGCGGCGCCCGCCAGCGTGAAGAACGCGATGTATGACGTCATCACCGCGCATTTCAACGGCGAGTTCGACGCTGAAACCGCCGCGGCCGAGCTCGTCGACGCCGTGTCGATCGCCAAATAGCGCTCTGCACCCGGGCCGGGGTCAAATTCGGCTCCGGCCTTCCGAACAACGTAAGAAAAGGGGGGGATGCCATGACCATGCAGATCACTGATCCTGCGGTCAGGCACACGGCGCGAGCCAGGCCCGACTACCGCACCCGACTGCAGAACTGGATACCGAAGCTGGTGCTTTCGCCCTCGCTCGCGCTGATCCTGGTCTTTGTCTACGGGTTCATCTTCTTCACCGTCTACCTCAGCTTCACCGACAGCCGCCTGCTGCCGACCTTCGGCTGGGTGGGCTTCGAGAACTACGAAAAGCTGTTCCGCCTGCGGCATTGGGACATTGCCGTCACCAACCTGGTGATCTTCTCGGGGCTGTATATCGCGCTCTGCACCGCCATCGGCCTGATGCTGGCGATCTTCCTCGACCAGAAGATCCGCGGCGAAAGCGTGCTGCGGCCGATCTTCCTCTACCCGATGGCGCTGAGCTTCATCGTCACCGGAACCGCCTGGAAGTGGTTCCTCGATCCCGGCATCGGGCTGGAGCACACCATGCATCTCTGGGGCTGGGAGAGCTTCAGCTTCGACTGGATCAAGAACCGCGATTTCGCGATCTACACGGTGGTTCTGGCGGCGGTCTGGCAATCCTCGGGCTTCGTGATGGCGATGTTCCTGGCAGGCCTTCGCGGCATCGACAACGAGATGCTGAAGGCCGCGCAGATGGACGGGGCCAGCAACTGGCAGCTTTACCGCCGCATCATCATCCCGCAGCTGCGGCCTGCCTTCCTGTCGGCCTTCGTGATCCTCAGCCACCTGGCGATCAAGTCCTATGACCTTGTCGTCGCGCTCACCGGCGGCGGGCCGGGCCGGGCTACCGAAGTGCCTGCGACCTTCATGTACTCCTACACCTTCACCCGGAACCAGATGGGCATCGGCGCAAGCTCGGCCGTGATCATGCTGCTGACCATCGTCGCGATCATGGTTCCCTACCTCTACTCCGAGCTGCGGGAGAAAAAGTGATGTCCGTTGCAAGCTCCGACACCGCCGTGCGCACCGGGCGCATCACCCGCACCTTCCTCTACCTCGTGCTGCTGTTGTTTGCGCTGTTCTACCTGCTGCCGTTCGGGGTGATGCTGGTGAACTCGGTCAAACCGCTCGAGGAGATCACCGGCGGCAACATGCTGGCGCTGCCGCACACGCTGACCCTTCAGCCCTGGTTCGAGGCCTGGGCCACCGCCCAGATCGGGGTGGAGCCGACCGGCCTGCGCCCCTACTTCTGGAACTCGATCAAGATGGTGGTGCCGGCGGTTGCGATCTCGACCATCCTGGGCGCGCTCAACGGCTACGTGCTGACAAAGTGGCGCTTCAAGTATGACACGCTGATCTTCGGCTTCATGCTGTTTGCCTGCTTCATCCCGTTCCAGATCGTGCTGATCCCGATGGCCCGGATGCTTGGCCTCAGCGGGCTGGCCGGATCGACCGCCGGGCTGGTGTTCGTGCATGTGATCTTCGGGCTCGGGTTCACCACGCTCTACTTCAAGAACTACTACCAGGTGTTCCCGACCGAGCTGATCCGCGCGGCACAGATCGACGGGGCCGGCTTCTTCCGGATCTTCCAGCGCATCCTGCTGCCGAGCTCGGGGCCGATCATCGTGGTCAGCGTCATCTGGCAGTTCACCAACATCTGGAACGACTTCCTGTTCGGCGCCTCCTTTGCCGACCTGGACAGCCAGCCGATGACCGTGGCCCTGAACAACCTGGTGCAGTCCTCGACCGGAGTGAAGCAGTACAACGTGCACTTCGCCGGCGCCATCCTCGCCGCCCTTCCCACCCTCATCGTCTACATCGTGGCCGGCCGCTACTTCGTGCGCGGGCTGATGGCGGGCTCGGTCAAGGGCTGACGGCAACACTTACCTGCGGCCGGGCACCTCACCGCCCGGCGGCTTCGGCAACCAATCGGGAGAAACCCCATGGGCTTTCTTGACATCAGCAACGCGACCAAATCCTACGGCTCGCTCGAAGTTCTGCACAAGGTCGACATCCAGGTCGAGGAGGGCGAGTTCCTGGTCCTCGTCGGGCCGTCGGGCTGCGGCAAATCCACCCTTCTGAACATGATCGCGGGGCTGGAGGAGATCACCACCGGCGAGATCGCGATCAAAGGCACGGCGATGAACGGCGTCCACCCCTCCAAGCGCAACATCGCGATGGTGTTCCAGTCCTACGCGCTCTACCCCAATATGACGGTGGGGGAGAACATCACCTTCGGCCTCGAAATGCACGGCGTGCCCAAGCCCGAGCGCGAAAAGGCCAAGGCGCAGGTGGCGAAGCTCTTGCAGATTGAGCAGCTCTTGGACCGCAAGCCCGGGCAGCTCTCCGGCGGCCAGCGCCAGCGGGTTGCCATGGGCCGGGCGCTGGTGCGCGATCCTGACGTGTTCCTGTTCGACGAGCCGCTGTCGAACCTCGATGCCAAGCTGCGCGTCGACATGCGCACCGAGATCAAGAAGCTGCACCAGGAGCTGGGCACCACTATCGTCTATGTCACCCACGACCAGATCGAGGCGCTGACACTCTCGACCCGGATCGCGGTGATGAACGGCGGCTACGTGCAGCAGCTTGGCACGCCCAAGGAGATCTACGACACCCCCGCGAACCTGTTCGTGGCGACCTTCATGGGCTCGCCCTCGATGAACCTTGTGCCGGTCAAGATCGTGGAGCAGGGCGGCGGGCTCGCCGCGGAGACCTTCAATGCGGCGGGTGAAACGGTGTACCTGCCGTTCTCCGCCCCGTCGTCCGAGCTCAGGTCCTACGCGGGCCAGACCATCACCCTCGGCTTCCGCCCCGAAGCCTTCACCGACCCGGGCGGCGCCGACCGCGACGCGGGCAACATCGTCGAGCTCGACAGCGAGGTGGTGGTGACCGAACCGGCGGGCTCGGATACCTTCGTGATGACCGTGCTGGGCGGCACCGAGTGCAACGCGCGGATGCGGGCGGACGTGCAGGTGCGGCCGGGCGACATCACCCGCTTTGCGCTCAACATGGACAAGGCGGTCGTCTTTGACCCCAAGACCGAGAAGCGTATTCCCTGATGAGCCTGCCTGCGGATATCGTGATCATCGGCTCGGGGATGGGCGGCGCCACCATGGCGGCGGCGCTGGCCCCCTCGGGGCGGCGGATCGTCATCCTCGAACGCGGGGAGGCGCTGGCCGACACCCCCGCGGCGCGCGATGACGTGGCGATATTCCGCGACGGCGTGTTCCGCCCGGAAGAGCAGTGGCTCGACGGGCAGGGCCGCGCCTTCAATCCCGGCAACTATTACTGCGTCGGGGGCAACAGCAAGTTCTACGGCGCGGTGCTGCTGCGCTACCGGGCCGAGGACTTTGCCGAGATGCGGCACCTCGGCGGCATCTCCCCGGCCTGGCCGCTGACATATGCCGATTTCGAACCCTGGTATCAGGCGGCCGAGGAAATGTTCCAGGTGGCCGGCGACGCGAGCCAGGACCCGACGGAGCCCCCCCGCTCCGGCCCGTACCCGCGCCCGCCGGTTGCCGATGAGCCGTCGATTGCGAAGCTGCGCGGATACCTTCAGAAGGCTGGCGTCACCCCGTCCTCGCTACCGCTTGGCGTCGATATTGACGCCTGGCTAGAGCGCGCGAAAACCCCCTGGGACGCCTTCCCCGACACCACCGGTGCGAAAAAAGACGCCCAGACCGTGCCGCTGCAAAAGGCGCTTTCCCACCCCAATGTCTCGCTCGAAACCGGCTGCCTGGTGGAGCGGTTGGAGGCGGATGCGGACGGGCGGATCAGCAAGGTTCTCTATACGCAGGGCGGCAAAGCCCGGACGCTCGAGCCGCAGCTTGTGGTGCTGGCGGCGGGCGCGGTGAATTCCGCGGCGCTCCTGCTGCGCTCGGGCGATGACGCGCGGCCCGGGGGGCTGGCCAACTCCTCGGGGCAGGTGGGGCGCAACTTCATGAACCACAACTGCTCCGCGGTCCTCGCGCTGCATCCGTTCCGCCAGAACACCGCCGTCTACCAGAAGACGCTGCAATTCAACGATTTCTACCTCTCCGGCGGGCCGGAGAACGCGCCCTTGGGCAATGTGCAGCTTTTGGGCAAGATCTCCGCCAACATCCTCGCGGCACAATCCGGCCTGCCGCGCTGGTTGGCGGGCTTGATCGCGCGGCGCTCGGTCGACTGGTACGTGATGAGCGAGGACCTGCCCGACCCCGAAAGCCGCGTCACGGTCAAGAACGGCCAGATCCGGCTCGACTGGAAACGCTCCAACTGGCGCACCCACGAGGCGCTGGTCAAACGCGCCAAGGCGGTGTTCCGCAAGGCAGGCTACCCGCTTGTCCTGTCGCGCGCCTTTGACCGGCGCACGCCCTCGCATCAATGCGGCACTGCCCGCTTTGGCGCGGACCCGCGCTTGAATGTGCTCGACCTCTATTGCCGGTCGCACGACCACTCAAACCTCTACGTGACGGACGCGAGCTTCCTGCCGTCGTCCGCTGCCGTGAACCCCGCCCTGACCATCGCCGCGCAGGCCCTGCGCGCCGGGGCGCATATCAAGGAAAGGATGCAAGCCGCATGAGCAGTTTGGCTTTGATCACCGGAGGCCAGAAAGGCATTGGCCTTGGCATCGCGCGCACTCTGGTGGCCGAGGGCTGGCGGGTGGCGCTGGCCTCTTCCTCCGCGGCGGACACGGACGCCGTGCATTCCGCGCTGGAGGAACTGGGGCCGGACGCGCGCTACTACCAGCACGACCTGCGCGACACCGCGGCCGTCCCGGACCTGTTCGCGCGCGTTGAGGCGGAGCAGGGCGCGGTGCAGGCGCTGGTCAACAACGCAGGCGTGCCCGCCCGGGTGCGCGGCGACATGCTAGAGGTGGAGCCGGAAAACTTCGATTTCACCATGGACATCAACCTGCGCGGCGCCTTCTTCCTTGCGCAATACGCCGCCCGGCACATGCTGGACCAGGGCGGAGACGCCTACCGCTCGATCGTCTTCGTGACCTCGGTGAGCGCGCAGATGGCCTCGGTCGAGCGGGCGGAATACTGTATCTCCAAGGCCGGTGCCGGCATGATGGCGCAGCTCTTCGCCGCGCGGCTTGCGGGCGAGGGGATCGGCGTCTTCGAGATCCGGCCGGGCATCATCCAGACCGGCATGACCGAGGGCGTTAAGGACAAGTACACCGCCCGGATCGAGGACGGGCTGGTGCCCGCGCGGCGCTGGGGGCTGCCGTCAGACATTGCCGAGGCGGTGCTGCCGATGGTCGAGGGGAAGATGCAATTTGCCAATGGTGCGGTGGTGCCGGTCGACGGCGGCCTGTCCATCCACCGGCTGTAAGGACGTCCGGAAATGGCTGAAGAATATGATTTCATCGTGGTCGGCGGCGGCTCTGCCGGATGCGTGGTGGCTGCGCGGCTGAGCGAAGACCCGGATGCGCGGGTGCTTCTGCTGGAAGCGGGCGGGCGCGACTGGAACCCGCTGTTCCACTTCCCGGCCGGTTTCGCCAAGATGACCAAGGGCATCGGGTCGTGGGGCTGGTCGACGGTTCCGCAGCGCCACATGAAGAACCGGGTGTTCAACTACACCCAGGCCAAGGTCATCGGCGGCGGCTCGGCGATTAACGCGCAGATCTACACCCGCGGCAACGCGCAGGACTATGACGAGTGGCGCCAGATGGGTTGCGACGGCTGGTCCTACGAGGACGTGCTGCCGTATTTCCGCAAGGCCGAGGACAACGACACCTACAACGACCGCTACCACGGCCAGGGCGGCCCGCTCGGCGTGTCGCAGCCGGTGGCGCCGCTGCCGATCTGCGAAGCCTATTTCGCTGCCGCGGCCGAGCTGGGCATTCCGTTCAACAAGGACGTGAACGGGGAGCGCCAGGACGGGGTGGCCTATTACCAGCTCACCCAGCGGAACGCGCGCCGCTCCTCCGCGGCGATGGCCTATCTCGCGCCGATCCGCTCCCGCCGCAACCTCACCCGCCGCACCGGCGCCCAGGTCGCGCGGATCGACGTGGAGGCTGGCCGGGCGCGCGGCGTCACGCTCACCGACGGCACGCGCCTGCGCGCCGCAAACGAGGTGATCCTGTCGGCCGGCGCCATCGGCTCGCCGCGGTTGCTGCAGCTCTCCGGCATCGGGCCTGCGGACCATCTGCGCAGCCTCGGGATTGATGTGGTGCTAGACCAGCCCAATGTGGGGGAGAACCTGCAGGATCACCTCGACCTCTACGCGATCTGCGAGGTCACCGGCCCGCACACCTACGACCGCTACGCTAAGCTGCACAACACCGCGCTGGCCGGGCTGCAATACCTGCTCACCCGCAAGGGCCCGGTCGCCTCCAGCCTGTTCGAGACCGGCGGCTTCTGGTACGCCGACCCAGACGCGCGCTCACCCGATATCCAGTTCCACCTCGGGCTGGGCACCGGGATCGAGGCCGGGGTCGAGGAGATGCCCAACGGCGGCGTCACGCTCAACTCCTGCTACCTGCGCCCGCGCTCCCGCGGGACCGTGCGCCTGCAAAGCGCCGACCCCACGGCGGCGCCGCTGATCGATCCGAACTACCTGCAGGATCCGCAGGACCGGGAAATGTCGATCCGGGGGCTGAAGCTCACTCAGGAGATCCTCGCGCAGGAGCCGCTGAAACCCTTCGTGCGCCGCGAGCATCTGCCGGGGCCGGAGGTGAAGACGGATGACGAGTATTTCGACCACATCTGCCAGCACTCCAAGACCTCGCACCACTGCGCGGGCACCTGCCGGATGGGATCGGACAATGGCGCCGTGGTGGACACGCAGCTGCGCTTCAACGGGATCGCCGGGCTCAGGGTCGTGGACAATTCGATCATGCCCACGGTGATCTCCTCCAACACCAACGCCGCCGCCATCATGATCGGCGAGAAGGCCGCGGACATGATTTCTCAGCAATACGGGATGGCCTCATGATCCGGCACATCGTTCTCATCCGCTTCCGTGCGGACATCACCGAAGCCGAAGTCGCGGACATCTTTGCGGAGCTGCACGGCATCGAAGGCAAGATCCCGGGCCTTCTGTCGATCACCTCGGGCAAGAGCGAAGGCCCCGAGAAGATCGAGCGCGGCTACATGCACGGCTTCATCGCTGATTTCACCGATTGGGCCGCGCTGAAGGCCTATCAGGTCCATCCCGCCCACAAGAAGCTGGGCGCGCGCCTGGTGGAAAATGCAGTGGGCGGGTTGGACGGCATCCTCGTCTTCGATCTGCCCACTGATCTTCCGGCCGCCACCCCGGCGTGACGCCTGCGAAAGGATTTACCATGACACTCACACTGCCCACCTACGACAATGGCCTCACGCCCTACCAGCTCACCGGCACCCCGCTGCAGCCGCGCGCGCCGAAATCCGCCTGGACCCGCACCGCCTTTGCTGCCGCGCATGTGGTCTCGGACCCCTTGGCCGAGCGTGACCCCTGGCAGGGCCGCCCCGCGGTCGACTGGGAAAACACGCTGCGCTTCCGGCACGGGCTCTGGGATCAGGGGCTGGGGCTGGCCGAGGCGATGGACACCGCGCAGCGCGGAATGGGCGTCGACTGGCTCACCGCGAAGGAGCTGATCGAACGCACGATGGCCGAGGCCAAGGCGCACCCGCTGAAACCGCGTGTCGCTTGCGGGGCCGGAACCGACCAGATGGCGGCGGAAGATCTGAATTCCGAAGACGCCATCGTCGCCGCCTATAGCGAGCAGATGGAAGCGATCGAGGCCGCGGGCGGGCAGGTGATCCTGATGGCGAGCCGCGCCATGGCCGCGCTGAAGGGCGATCCGGAGGTCTATGCGCGGGTCTACGACCGGCTGATCTCGCAAGCCACCGGCCCGGTGATCCTGCATTGGCTGGGTGACATGTTCGACCCGGCGCTGACCGGCTACTGGGGTGCTGCGGACCTCGACGCGGCGGCGGACAGCGTGCTGTCGATCATCGAAACCCATGCGGCCAAGATCGACGGCATCAAGATCTCTCTTCTGGAGCAAAGCCGCGAAGAAGCCTTCCGCGCGCGCCTGCCCGACGGCGTGCGGCTTTACACCGGGGACGATTTCAACTACGCCGCGCTGATCGAGGGCGACGGTTGCCACTATTCCCACGCGCTGCTGGGCATCTTCGCCGCCATCGCCCCCGCCGCGGCGCAGGCGCTGGACGCGCTGGCCGAGGGCGATACCGCCACCTTCCACGCGCTCTTGGAGCCGACGGTGCCGCTCTCGCGCGAGATCTTCAAGGCGCCGACGCAGTTCTACAAGGCGGGCATCGCTTTCCTCGCCTGGCTCAACGGCTGGCAGAGCCACTTCATCATGCCCGCAGGCTTCCAGTCCGCGCGCGAGATCACCCACTACGCCGAGGTCTTCCGCCTCGCCGACCGCGCCGGGCAGCTTCGCGACCCGGAGCTGGCGGTCTCCAGAATGCGCCAGTTGCTTCAGCTTCACGGTATCGAATAGGACACCGGCGTGAAGCCCGGCCGCGACGTCCGCCTGCGGGGTTTTGATGACACGAAGAGGCGCAGCAGACTGTGCCGCTTCTTTCCCGGCACACTTGCCCGCAGGTCGAGATTGGGGCTGTCTAGAGGGAAGCCGCGGCGCGGCTTGCCTGGTCGTAGTGACCCGACAGCGCCCGCAAACTACGCGCCAGTTCCCGCAGGTCTTTGCCCTGCAGTTCGGTGCCGACGAGCCCGTCGAGCAGGCATTGCCGCCGCACGTCACGGTAGGCGGCACAGAGGGCTGCGCCTTCGGGGGAGGTGCGGTAGAACACTTCCTTGCCGCGTTTCTCGGAGGTCAGGAGTTCGGCTTTCAGAAGCTTGCGCAGGCCGTAGTTCACCGTATGGCTGTCTTCGATGTTCAGAAGGAAGCAGATGTCGGACAGACGCTTGTCCTTGCTGCGGTGATTGACGTTGTGCAGGATCAGAATTTCCAGCGGACTCAGGTCCGGCTGGCCGGCCGCCGCCATGCAGCGGGTGGTCCAGCGCGAAAACGCGTTGAAGGCGACAATCAGGCCGTATTCCAGCTCCGACAGCTCCCAGCCCTCGCCGTCGGCGAGATGGCGGGAGGAGACGATTCGGCGAGACTCCGGTTTATTTTCAGCCATTGATTGCCCCTTTTTTGTCGGCAAAACCCCGGCGTTTTGCTGGCGTCATTTATAAAACGACAAATAATCAAGGAGATCAAGCAGGCGCGGAGCGGGCTGAGCTGGCTTGAGGGAGGCGGTAAAACGGCATCGGGCCATAACGTTGACAAAATGTCAGCGTTATGGGTACGATATGGCAATAACCGTATTGGGAGGTAAAAATGCAGATTACACGTATGCTGAGCGGCGCCCTCGCCGCATTCACCGGGCTGGCCATGTCGGCGCAAGCCGCAACCTGGGACATGCCGACGCCCTATCCGGACGCGACATTCCACACCAAGAACATCGCTGAATTTGCAAGCGACGTTGCCGAGGCCACCGATGGCGGACTGGAGATCAAGGTCCACTCCGCGGGTTCGTTGTTCAAGCACCCCGAAATCAGCAAGGCCGTGCGCAGTGGCCAGGTTCCGATCGGCGAGTTCTTCCTGTCGCTGCTGGCCAATGACAACCCGGCCTTCGGCGCCGACTCGCTGCCGTTCCTGGCAACCAGCTATGAAGAGGCTGAGCGTCTGTGGGCGGCCCAGAAGGACGTGATCGACGGTCTGCTGGACGAGCAGGGGCTGATGGCGCTCTATGCCGTGCCGTGGCCGCCGCAGGGGCTGTATACCACCAAGGAAATCAACAGCGTCGAGGATCTGGCAGGTCTGAAGTTCCGCACCTACAACGCGACGCTGGAGCAGTTTGCGAACCTCGCAGGCGCCGCGCCCACCCAGGTTGAGGTTCCGGACATCCCGCAGGCGTTCAGCACCGGCCGGGTCGAGGCGATGATCACCTCGCCCTCCACTGGGGTGAACTCCAAGGCGTGGGACTTTCTGACCCACTACACCGACATTCAGGCCTGGATCCCCAAGAACATCGTGGTGGTGAACAAGCGCGCCTTCCGTCGCCTGGACGAGGCCACCCAGACTGCGGTTCTGGAAGCCGCGGCCGCAGCCGAAGCGCGCGGCTGGGAGATGAGCCGGGCCGAAACCGCGAGCCAGATCGAAGTGTTGAAGGAAAACGGCATCACCGTGTCCGAACCCTCGGCGGAGCTGATCGAAGGTCTGCGTGCGATTGGCGCCCAGATGCTGGACAGCTGGAAAGGCGAGGCTGGCGAGGCCGGTGCCACCCTGCTGAACGCTTATCAGCAGTAACCTGAACACGGCCGGGCGCCCAGTGCGGCGTTCGGCCTCCTTGGGGAGGAGGAGCAGCCATGCGGCTTGCGCTCGATTTCATATACCGTGCGGCTGGCGGGCTGGCAGCACTGTTCATCGTGGCCATCGTGGCGCTGGTTTTCGCGCAGGTGTGCCTGAACCTTGCCGACAAGATTGCGGTTGCCGTGACCGGCAGCGGCGTCGGGCTGACAATCCCGTCTTATGCCGATTTCACCGGCTTTTTCCTGGCGGCCTCCACCTTTCTGGCACTGGCCTATGCGCTGCGCGCCGGGGGCCATATCCGGGTGACGCTGGTGACAAACCGGCTGCCGGACCGCATTCGCCGCGGGGTTGAAATCGCGGTGGCCCTGCTGGCGCTGGCGATGAGTGGTTACGCCACCTGGTACATGGGATTGCTCTGGCTGGAGTCTCTGGAATTTGGCGACCGCAGCTCGGGCATGGTGTCGGTGCCGCTGTGGCTGCCCCAGACGCCGGTTGTACTTGGCCTTGTCATCCTCACCATCGCGCTTGCGGACGAGTTGATCTGCATGCTGCGCGGCGCGCTGCCCTCCTGGGAGGGCAAGGGCGAAAATCTTCTGAGCGAATAGGAGATCATCATGTCGGTTGCCGCGCTTTCCATCATTCTCTTGTTCCTTCTGTTCCTGTTCCTGGGCGCCGGTCTGTGGGTGGCCTTTGCCCTCTTGGGCGTGGGCATCGCTGCCATGGCGCTGTTCACCGAGGCGCCGCTGGGGCTGGTGATGGCCACCACCATGTGGGGCCACAGCAACTCCTGGGCGCTGGCGGCGCTGCCGCTGTTCATCTGGATGGGCGAAATCCTGTTCCGCTCGCGCCTGTCGGAGGACATGTTCACCGGCCTGTCGCCGTGGATGAACCGGCTGCCGGGGCAGTTGCTGCACGTAAATGTATTTGCCTGCGGCATCTTTGCTGCTGTGTCGGGGTCGTCTGCCGCCACCGCCGCCACCATCGGCAAGCTGTCGATCCCGGAGCTGGCGCGCCGCGGCTACCCTGAAAAGCTGGTGATCGGCACGCTGGCGGGCTCCGCCACGCTGGGCTTGCTGATCCCGCCCTCGATCATCCTGATCGTCTATGGCGTGGCGACCGAGCAATCCATCGCCCGGCTGTTCGTCGCGGGCGTGCTGCCGGGCGTGCTGCTGGTTGGCCTGTTCGTCGGCTACGTGGTGGTCTGGGCGCTGCTGAACCGCAGCAAGCTGCCGACCGAGGATATGGCCGCCACTTTCCGCGAGAAGCTGAAGCGCGCTCGCAGGCTTTTGCCGGTGGTGCTGCTGATCGGCGGCGTGATCGGCTCGATCTATGCGGGCATTGCCTCGCCCACCGATGCCGCTGCCGTGGGCGTGGTGCTCGCACTGCTGCTGTCGTGGCAGTCCGGCTCACTTACACGCGAAAGCTTCACCGCGGGGCTGATGGGGGCAACCGTCACCTCCTGCATGATCGCCTTCATTCTGGCGGGGGCGTCCTTCCTCACCGTGGCGATGGGCTTTACCGGCATTCCGCGCATTCTCGCCGAGTGGATCGGCTCCCTGAACCTCTCGACCTTCACCCTGCTGGCAGCGCTGACCATCTTTTTCGTGATCATGGGCTGCTTCCTTGACGGTATTTCGGTGGTGGTGCTGACTGCCTCGGTGATCATGCCAATGGTGCTGGAAGCGGGCATCGATCCCTTGTGGTTCGGCATCTTCCTGGTGATCGTGGTGGAGATGTCGCAGATCACCCCCCCGGTCGGTTTCAACCTGTTCGTGCTGCAATCGCTGACCGGGCGGGACATTCTGACCGTCGCCAAAGCGGCGTTGCCGTTCTTCTTCCTGATGATCGTGGCGCTGGTACTGATCGTGTTGTTCCCCTCAATCGTAACCTACCTGCCGGAGCAGATGTGATGGCTGAGGCGCGTGTGGAAACATCTGTTCCCGAGATCCGCACGGTGGGTGTGGACGGGATGCTGGTAAGCTTTGGCAGCCGCCTGAGTGAGCCGGCCAACCGCGCCGCGCTGGCCTTCCGTGCGGCCTTGGCAAAGGAAAGCTGGGACGGGGTCGAGGAAGTGTCGAGCTCGCTGGTTTCTGCCTATGTGCGGTTCGACCTGCGGCATCTGAACCATGCTGATTTGCGGATGCGGCTGGAGAACCTTCTGGCACAGCGCGACTGGTACGCGGCCGGGCTGCCCGACAAGCGCCGCCTGTGGCGGATCCCGGCTGTCTTCGGCACGGATCTGGCACCTCAGCTGCCGCAGGCCGCAGAGGCAGCTGGCATGACCGAAGCAGAAGCGGTGGCCTCGCTGTCGTCAGCGCGGGTGCGGGTGCAGACCATCGGATTTGCCCCGGGTCAACCCTATCTGGGTGAGTTGCCCGAGGCCTGGGACATCCCGCGCCAGAGCCAGCTGACCTCCCGCATCCCTGAGGGCGCATTGGCGGTGGCGATCCGCCAGCTGGTCCTGTTCTCGGTCGCAACGCCAACCGGTTGGATGCACGCAGGCCAGACCGCGGTGCGGCTGTTCCGTCCCGATGCGGAGGAGCCGTTCCTGCTACGCCCTGGCGATGAGGTGCAGTTCACTTCGGTCACGCCGGAGGAGTTGCAGGGTTTGAGGCGCGATCCGCTAGGCGGCGCCAAGGCGGAGGATCTGGCATGACCGGAACTCTGACAATTCTGCGCGCCGGGCCGGGGTTGACGGTTCAGGACGGCGGCCGGACCGGCTGGCTGGAATACGGTGTCTCCCGTGGCGGCGCCGCCGACCGGCTGGCGCTGGCCGAGGGCGCGGCTTTGCTGGGGCAGGGCGCGGATCTGGCGGCAATCGAGATGGCCGGGATGGGCGGCGAGTTTCAGGCGGACACGGATCTGCGGATTGCGCTGACCGGCGCGCCGATGCGGGCGAGCATCGACGGCGCCGCCGTGGCTTGGAACGCCAGCCACCTGCTGCCCGCAGGGGCGCGGCTGACAATTGGTGCGGCGCGCAACGGTAGCTACGGCTATCTGCACGTCGGCGGCGGCTTTCAGGCGCCGGAGCATCTGGGCGCTCGCTCGGCGCATCTGGCCGCAGGTATCGGTGCGCCGCTGGCTGAAGGTGATGCGCTGGAGGTCGGCCCAGACTCTGGGCGTACCACTGGCTTGGGCCTTGTGCCGGAAGACCGGTTTGAGGGCGGCATCGTGCGGGTCGTCGCCAGTCTGCAGACCGCACTGTTTCCAGACGCCGAATTGAAGCGCTTCGAGCAGACCACCTTTCGCCGCGGCGCGCGCGGCAATCGCATGGGTGTGCCGATGGAAAGTGACGGCGAGGGGTTCCGGACAGAAGGTGCACGCTCTGTCGTGTCCGAGGTGATCGTGCCCGGTGATATCCAGGTGACCGGCGACGGCACGCCCTATGTGCTTCTGGCCGAAAGTCAGACCACTGGCGGCTATCCCCGGATCGGGACGGTGGTGCCCTGCGATCTGCCGCGGCTGGCACAGGCAGCAGCAGGTGTGGCTGTGCAGTTCCGCTTCATTCTCCTGGAGGAAGCGGTCGAGCTGGAACGCGCGGAGGCCGAGCGTCGCAAGGGTCTGCGCAGCCAGTGTGTTCCGCTGATCCGCGATCCGCGCACCATGACCAACCTGCTGTCTTATCAGCTGATCAGCGGGGCAATTGCCCGCGAAGAAGATGTTCTGTGAGGAAATGACATGACCCGAACTGTCGATCTGAATGCCGATATGGGGGAAAGCTTTGGTGCCTGGTCGCTGGGCGATGACGCCGGGTTGCTGGACATTGTGACCTCGGCGAACATCGCCTGCGGCTATCACGCGGGCGATCCGGACGTCATGGCCGCGACGATGAAGATTGCGGTCGCCAACGGCACCGGCATCGGCGCGCACCCAGGGTTCCCGGACCTTCAGGGCTTTGGCCGTCGTCGCATGTCGGTGCCGAATGAGACCCTTGGGAACATGGTTCGCTACCAGCTCGGCGCGGCGCAGGCGATGGCGCGCGCGGCAGGCGGCGAGGTGCGGCACCTGAAACTGCACGGAGCCCTTGCGAATATGGCTTCCGAGAACGTGGAGATGGCCCGCGCCTGTTACGAGGCGGCTTTGTCGGTTGATCCGGAGATCATCGTGATGGTCTTGGCCGGCACTGCGCAGCAGCAGGCAGCGCAGGAACTGGGCTGCAAAACTGCATGTGAGATCTTCGCCGACCGAGCCTACAACAATGATGCCACATTGGTCGACCGCAGCCTGCCGGGTGCGGTGATCCATGACCCGGCTGAGGCGGGGCGGCGCATGGTGGACATGGTGCGCGAAGGCGCCATCATCACGGCTGACGGTACGCGTATTCCAACACGGATCGATACCATCTGCCTGCATGGCGACACGCCGACGGCCCTTGCGATTGCGCAGGCTGTTCGCAGCGCGCTGCTGGAAAGCGGCGTCAGCCTAGCTCAATTCGAAGGCGCAAAAGTCTAAAGCCCCGGCAGACCGACCGCCAAGGTCGGTCTGCGCGGTTTTTGAACACATTTCCCTCGCGGTCGCCGCAACGGGCGGCCCGCAGCCCCAAATATCGGGCGTGACGATATCCTTTGATTTCCTTTTGCATCCCGGCGGGTTAACAATCCCGTTGAATAAGCGTCAGCACGAGGGACAGACCATGGATACCCCCACCGCCCCAAAAGCCGGAGCCATGCTGCATTTGCGTGGCAATACCCTGTCCGAGGGGGATCCGGTGGCTCTGCCGCTCACGCAAAGCTCGATGTATCATCTGCCGGGCGATTGGTCGGGCGGTCCCAGCTATGGCCGGGCCGACAATGCGACCTGGGAGCACCTTGAACATGTTCTGGCCTACCTGGAGGACGCGCCGGTGCTGGCCTATCCTTCCGGCATGGCAGCAATTTCCGCGTCGCTCTTTGCCTGCGTCAAGGCTGGATCCCGGATCCTGATCCCCTCGGATGGCTACTATGTTACCCGCCGACTGAGTGAACGCTTCCTTGCACAGCTGGGCGTCGAGGTTGACCAGCGCCCCAGTGCCAGCTTCGCCGAGGGTGGTTTCGCGGGCTACGATGTGGTCTTTGCCGAGACACCTTCGAACCCCGGTCTGGAGCTCTGCGACTTGCGCGCCGTTTCGCAGGAAGTGCATGCCGCGGGCGGCATTCTGATCGTCGACAACACCACAATGACCCCGTTGGGCCAGCGTCCTCTGGAGCTGGGAGCGGATGTGGTTGTTGCCTCCGACACCAAGGCGCCGGGTGGACATTCCGATGTTCTGATGGGCCACCTGGCGACCCGGAGCCCCGACATTCTTCAGGCCGCGCGCGAGTGGCGTCAGTTTGGCGGTGGCATTCCCGGTCCGCAGGAGGCCTGGCTTGCGCATCGCGGGCTTGAGACGCTGGAGCTGCGGTTTGACCGAATGTGCAATACCGCAGAACTTCTTGCGGAGCGGCTGGCAGCCCACCCCAAAGTGGGCAGTGTCCGCTATCCGGGGTTGCCGCAAGATCCTGCGCATGCGCTGGCCAAACGGCAGATGGCGCGTTTCGGGTTCCTGATCTCGCTGACGCTTGACAGTGCCGAGCAGGCCGATGCCTTCATCAACGGCTGCCCGCTTCTGCGCGCGGCGACGTCGTTTGGCGGTGTGCACAGTTCTGCCGAACGGCGCGCGCGCTGGGGGGATGATGTCGCTCCGGGCTTCGTGCGGCTGTCGGTCGGTACCGAACCGGCCGGGGAACTGTGGAGCGCCATCTCGGCATCGCTCGACGCGCTGAACAGCTAACCCTGTCGGGCGCAACCCTCCGCTGCAGAGTGATTAGAATTGAACGGACCCGAACCGTCGAGGCCACGCCCGACCGGCGTTCGGGGCCGTTGATTTTGCGCTGTCCGCTGAAAAGCATTGAAAGTCTATAAAATATCCCAAGGATAACAGGTGCCTACCGCGCTTGCCCGACCTTCTGGCGGATTTGTCGGCGTGTCAGCCCTGTCGGAACGCGCAAGCTGGCGAGATTTTTCGCCCGATTTACGATATACGTTTTGTCAGGGAATTCCTGTCTAGGCTGCTCAAATCCCGGATCCATGCCGGAATCCGCCTTGCAGGAGTTTGCCTCGTATGTCCCGTTTGCCGCGTCTGACCAAATTGCCGCTGAAGCTGAAACTGCCGTTGATCATGGTAGCGTTGACCGGCGCCTTTCTGGTGACCGTGTCCTTGCTGGTCTATTCGGTCGCCGAGCGCAGTATCCGTGAAAACGCCTTCTCGGCCCAGGAGATTGAGGCGAAATCCGGCGCCCAGGCGCTGTCTTTCCTGATCCAGGCGGCACGCTCGGACGTGTCCAGCCTTGCAGGGCAGCCTGCGGTGTTCCGCGCCATCAGCAATTTCGAGCGTGTGATCGGCATGGTCGAAGAGGACGATCCGGTCGCGTATCTGAAACAGACATATGCAGCGGAGAACCCCCATCCCGCCCACCAGCGGGAGGAGCTTCTGGATGCCGGTGATGGCAGCTACTACAACCAGTCGCATGTGACCTACCATCCCACATTCCTGCAAAGTCTGCGGCTGAACGGCTACCAGGATCTGTACCTGATCAGTGCCGCGGGGCAGGTCGTCTATTCGGTGCGCAAGCAGGGCGATTTCATGACTGCGGTTCAGGATGCGCCGAAGAGCGGATTGGCGCAGGTTTTCAACGCCGCGCTGGAGGCCGAGCCCGGAACCGTGGTGACCGCGGATTTTTCCAGCTATGCCCATAGTGCCGATGGTGTGGCTGCCTTCATGGCCGCTCCGGTATTTACCAAGAGCAAGAAGATTGCAGGTGTCATTGCCGTGCAGTTCGGAAGCGATGGCGTTGTTAATGCCCTGACCAGCAATCTGTCGGGGGACAGCCACCAGAACATCTTCGTGGTCAGCGCCGATGGCAAGGCGCGCAGCCCTTCCTCGGTGTCGGGTCTGTTCCCGATCCTTGAACCGCTGGCGCAGACGCCGCAGATCCAGGCTGCCATGGCGCGTGAGCGTGGACAGTTTCTGGCCGACACTTCCAGCCTCGGTAAACCGGCGATCGCCATGGTGTTGCCACTGGAACTGCCAGGTCTCGACTGGTCGCTGGTGCTGGAAACCGATACGCTGACGGCTTTCGCGGCTGTCGAACGGATCCGGCTGACCGCGGCGGTGCTGATCGGTGTGGCGCTGCTTGCGGCTGTCGCAGTCTCCTGGCTGGCAGCGCGCAGTGTGACGCGCCCGGTGCACGGTCTGCGTGAGGCAACAAATGCTCTGGCTGACAGTCAGTATGACACTCTGATTCCGGGGCGGGATCGCGGCGATGAGCTGGGCGATCTGGCTCGTAGTCTCGACAGCTTCCGCGGCAAACTGAAAGAGGCGGATGCGGCAGCTGCCCGCGAGGTGGAAGCTGCGCGCCACACGGCGGCGGTGGTCGATAGCATGAGCGCGGCCTTGGCCGAATTGCAGCGCGGCAATCTGGCCTGCGATATCGAAGTCCCGTTCGATGGCCAGTACGAAACCCTGAGGGAGAACTTCAATCGCAGCCTTTGCCGCTTGCGCAGTTCGCTGGCAGAGGTTGTCGGAGCGGCGCAGAATGTCGGACGGTTCTCCGAGGAGCAGCGCGGTGCGGCCACCGAGATGGCGCATCGAACCGAAAGTCAGGCCGCAACGCTGGAGGAAACGGCGACGGCAATCCGGGACCTGACCGGCAGCATCCGCGCCACCGCGGAGCGGGCCGGCCGGATGGACGAGACCATGCGCGGCGCGCGCACCGAGGCGGAGCAGAGCACCGAAGTGGTGACCTCCGCCGTCGAGGCAATGGACCAGATCCAGGCCGCGTCGGCAGAGATCTCCAAGATTATCAACCTGATTGACGACGTGGCCTTTCAGACCAACTTGCTGGCGCTCAATGCCGGTGTCGAGGCGGCGCGTGCGGGACCGGCAGGGGCGGGCTTTGCGGTTGTTGCGTCGGAGGTGCGGGCACTGGCCCAGCGGGCGTCCAATGCGGCGGGACAGATCAAGGCGCTGACCAACGCCAGCGAGGAACATGTGGCCAACGGTGTTTCCATGGTTGGACGCGCGGGCGATGCGCTGAACAGCATCATTTCGCAGGTTGCCGATGTATCCGGCCTGGTCAGTGAGATTGCCGAAGGTGTGCGCAGTCAGTCCCTGGGGCTGGAAAAGATCGATGGCGCGATGCACCAGCTTGACAATATGACCCAGCAGAATGCCGCGATGGCCGAGGAAGGCGCAGCGTCGAGCCAGCTGTTGCAGAACGAGGCGCATAGCCTGTCTGCGGTGGTTGGCCAATTCGAGCTTGGCCATCCAACCGAGGCCGCGCAGCCGACACCGCTTCTTCGTATCGCCTGATCAATCAGGCCGGAAACCGGAGGGCGGCTCATTGCGCGCCCTCCGGTTTTCAGTTCAAGCCACCGTCGGGGCGACTTGCCAATGCAGGCCGTTGCGTCGCAGCAGGTGCTGCACCCGTCCGGGATAATCGGTGCAGATCGCGTCCACGCCCAGTTCGATCATGCGCGATATGTCCGCAGGCTCGTTTGCGGTCCAGACCACGGTGATCAGGCCCAGTTCGCGGGCGCGGGCCAGGGACTCGGCGGTAATGTCGAGAAAGTAGGGACACCAGAACTGACCACCGGCCGCGGCCACCTTGTCCGGTAACTCCAGCGCGGTAAAACCCTCGACCGGGTTGACGGCCTTGGACGAATCCTCGCCGATGTCGTCGTCATTCTCGGGCATCTGAGTGAGGAAGGAGGCGGGCATCTCTGGTGCCAGCCGCTGACAATCCGCCAGGAGATCCCAGTCGAAACTGTGCAGAACCGTGCGATTTTGAACCTCTGCCGCCCGCACCTCTGCCACCACGGCCTGCACCAGCGTGTTGCGGGCCGCACTGTTGGCCATCAGGTCAGGATCGGACTTGATTTCCAACAGCAGGTGGACGCCTTGGTGCTGTTCTTGCTGAAGCAGTGTCAGCAACTCTGACAAGCGCGGTATACGGGTCTGTTCCAGAAACCCCTGATCGGGGAAGCGCATGCCATAGGCGCTCCGGCTGTCCAGCCCGCCCACGTCATAGGGGCGCAGTTCGTCGTAGGTCAGCGCTGACACCTTGGGCGGTGAGCCTTGCAGCCAGTTGCCGTCGCCATCGCGCACCATAGAGGGGGTCAGATGGTGATTGTGGGTAATCACCACCACCCCGTCGCGGGTGGCGGTGACGTCCAGTTCCAGGAGCGAGACACCGGACTGCATCGCGAATTCGAAGCCCGCGATGGTGTTCTCCGGCAGCACCCCGCGTGCGCCACGGTGACCAACCAGGCGGATCACGCCCGGCGCGGCAGTGAAGGCGGCAAGTTGGGGAAAGACCATCAGTCTGCCAACCGCTTGCCGCTGGCGGCGTCGAACAGGTGGCTGCGTTCGGCGGGCACCGCAAAGCGGCGCAGCGTGCCGGGCGCATCGGTGGCATGTCCCGGCACGCTGGCGACCAGCGTGTGGTCAGTGCCCTGCAGGCGCCCGTGCAACAGGGTGTTGGCGCCCAGTTGTTCCAGCATGTCAATCTGGATTGCGATTGGGCCGGCTTCATCCGCTTGCAGGTGCTCGGGGCGAATGCCGAAGGTGGCCTGGCCGGAATGCTGCCCCATTACGGGCACTTGGGCACCGCCGGGCAGGAGGGCCTGGCCGTTCTGGACCTCCGCAGGCAGGAAATTCATCGCCGGGCTGCCGATGAACCCCGCAACGAAGACCGAGGCAGGCCGATCATAGAGTTCGATTGGAGTGCCGAACTGTTCGACGTAGCCGCCATTCAGCACCATCAGCCGGTCGCCCAGCGTCATCGCCTCAACCTGATCGTGGGTCACGTAGATCGAGGTCACGCCGAGGCGCTGTTGCAGCTTGCGGATTTCCAGCCGCATCTGCACCCGCAGTTTGGCATCCAGGTTCGACAGCGGCTCGTCGAACAGGAACACCTGCGGGTCGCGCACGATGGCGCGGCCCATGGCAACCCGCTGGCGTTGGCCGCCGGACAGCTGCCGCGGCTTGCGGTCAAGATACTGTTTGATCTCAAGAATTTCTGCCGCCTCTTCGACGCGGCGGTTAATTTCTTCCTTCGAGAGTTTGCGGATCTTGAGCCCGTAAGCCATGTTCTCGCGCACCGACATATGCGGGTACAGCGCGTAGTTCTGGAACACCATGGCGATGTCACGAGAGGCGGGCTCCAGTTCGTTCACCCGTTTGCCGCCAATGGCGATCTCGCCCGAGGTCACGGTTTCCAAGCCTGCGATCATACGCAGAAGTGTGGATTTGCCACAGCCCGAGGGGCCGACAATGACGATGAACTCGCCATCCTTGATGTCGCCTTCGATGTGGTGCAGCACCTCGGTCGGCCCGTAGGATTTCACCAGATCTTTGAGTTGAATATCTGCCATGTCTCGGCGCCTTACTTATCGGTTTCCGTCAAGCCCTGCACAAAGAGCTTTTGCATTGCGATGACCACGAAGACTGGCGGGATCATCGCCAGAAGGGCCGTGGCCATGATGATGTTCCACTGCGGGCTTTGCTCTGCAGCCTCCAGCATCTGCTTGATCGACATCACGATGGTGGTCATCGAGGTGTCCGTGGTGATCAGGAGAGGCCAGAGGTACTGGTTCCAGCCGTAGATGAAGAGGATCACGAAGAGCGCCGCGATATTGGTACGCGACAGCGGCAGCAGGATGTCGAAGAAAAACCTCAGCGGCCCGGCGCCATCGATCCGCGCACTTTCCAACATCTCGTCCGGGACTGTCAGGAAAACCTGGCGGAACATGAAGGTTGCCGTTGCCGAGGCAATCAGCGGCACCGAGAGGCCCCAGTAGCTGTTGAGCATGCCTAGATCTGCTACCACCTCAAAGGTGGGCAGGATGCGGACCTCGACCGGCAGCATCAGGGTGATGAAGATCATCCAGAAGAAGGTCATCCGGAAGGGGAACTTGAAATAGACGATCGCAAACGCCGACAGCAGCGAAATGATGATCTTGCCCGTGGAGATCATCAGCGCCATTGCCAGAGAGTTCAGCAGCATCAGCCAGACCGGCGCACCCTCCGTGCCGCTGAGCCCGGAGCCGAACAGGGTCTGCTTCATGTTGGTAAGGAAATGATCGCCAGGCCACATCGGCAATGGGGCCTGGCCCATGCGCAGCGGGTCATGGGTGGCGGCAACAAAGGTGATCCAGACCGGCAGCGCAATGGCGATGACGCCGAGCACCAGCACCAGATGGGTCAGGAAAGTTGCGAAGGGGCGGTTTTCGACCATCAGTATTCCACCTTTCTTTCAACAAAGCGGAACTGGACCACGGTCATGGCGATGACCAGAACCATCAGAACCACCGATTGTGCGGCGGAGCCGCCGAGGTCGAGCCCGACAAAACCGTCGTTGAACACCTTGTAGACCAGGATGGTGGTCGAGGTGCCTGGGCCGCCCTGGGTCACCGCGTGGATGATGCCGAAGGTTTCGAAGAAGGCGTAGACCATGTTGATGACCAGCAGGAAAAACGTGGTGGGGGAGATCAGCGGGAAGATGATCGTCCAGAACCGCCGCGCCGGGCCTGCGCCGTCAATGGCTGCTGCCTCGATCACGGAATTCGGGATCGACTGCATCGCGGCAAGGTAGAACAGGAAATTGTAGGCGACCTGTTTCCAGGCCGCGGCCATGATGACCAGCGCCATTGCCTGATTTCCGCTCAGATAGTGGTTCCAGGTGATGCCCACCATTTCCAGGAAATAGGGAAATATCCCGAGAGTGGGATTGAACATGAACACCCAGAGCGCACCCGCCAGAACCGGCGCCACAGCATAGGGCCAGATCAGGAGTGTGCGATAGAACATCGCGCCGCGCACAACCCGTTGGGCAAAGCCCGCCAAGATCAGGGCAGTGCCCATCGACAGGGCCGCCACCAGCAGTGAAAACACTGCCGTGCGTTGGAAACTGGCGAGATAATGGCTGTCGGTCAGCAGTTGCTCGAAATTCTCGAACCAGACAAATTCCGTCCCGAGGCCAAAGGCGTCCTCGATCAGGAACGACTGGTACATGGCCTGGCTGGCGGGCCAGAGAAAGAACACCAGCGTGATGATGATCTGCGGTGCCACCAAGAGGTATGGCAGCAGCGAAGAAGGGAAATGCACCCGTTTGAGCATGAAGCCCCCAATCAGAAAAAGCCCTGCCGCCCGAGATTGGGAGCGGCAGGGCCGGGTCGTCAGGATGGATTACTTGGCCGAACGTTCAAAGCGACGCAGCAGGTCGTTGCCGCGTTCCACGGCTGCATCCAGCGCTTCCTGTGCCGTCTTCTCACCGCCCCACAGGGCTTCCAGCTCTTCGTTGATCACGTCGCGGATCTGCACGAAGTTACCGTAGCGGATGCCGCGGCTGTTGGCGGTGGGGGTGTTCAGGCTCAGCTGCTTGATGGCAGTATCGGTGCCGGGGTTCTTCTCATAGAAGCCCTGCTCCTGGGACAGCTCGTAAGCGGCGGTTGTGATCGGCACATAGCCGGTCTCCTGGTGCCACCAGGCCTGTACTTCGGGCGACGACAGGTAGCTCAGGAACTTGGCAGTGCCCTTGTATTCTTCCTCGTCGTGACCGGCCAGCACCCACAGGGTTGCGCCACCGATGATGGAGTTCTGCGGGGCGTCCGCGATCTTGGTGTCCAGCGGCAGCATGGTCTGGCCGAACTCGAAATCCGCCTGCTCCGAAATCGAGCCGTAGTAGGCGGAGGAGTTCATCCACATGCCGCAGTCGCCATTGGTGAACATCGGCAGGCTGTCGCCGCGGCGGCCACCGTAAACGAACAGACCTTCCTTGCCCATGTCGGCAATGTCGTCCAGACGCGCAGCGACCTTGTCGTTGTTGAAGGTCAGCTCGGTGTCAAAACCGCCAAAGCCGTTTTCCTTGGTGCCGGACGGCAGGTTGTGCCAGGCGGAGAAGTTCTCGATCATCACCCAGGACTGGTAGCCAAAGGAGACGCCGCATTTCATGCCATTGTCGACCAGCTTCTGCGAAGCGGTGCGGACCTCTTCCCAGGTGGTCGGCACGTCGGCGCCAGCGGCATCCAGCGCGTCCTTGTTGTACCACAGGACCGGGGTGGAGCTGTTGAAGGGCATCGACAGCAGCTCGCCTTCGGGGGTCTCGTAGTAAGAGACCACGGCGGGCAGGAAGGCGTCACCGTCGAACGGCTCGCCTGCGTCCTTCATCAGCTGTTCGACCGGGTAGACGGCGCCCTTGGCGGCCATCATGGTGGCAGTGCCAACCTCGAAGACCTGTACGATCTCGGGGTGTTCCTTGGCACGGAAGGCCGCGATTGCCGCGGTCATGGTCTCGGTATAGTTGCCTTTGTAGACGGGTACGACCTTGTACTCATCCTGGCTGGCGTTGAAATCTTCGGCGATCTTGTTGACCCGTTCGCCGTTGGTGCCGCCCATGGCGTGCCACCACTGAATTTCGGTTTCTGCAAATGCGGTGCTACCAGCAACGGCCACGACCGCCGAGGCGCTGAGAATAGATTTGATGGACATGAGCTGTACTCCCAAGGTTGGCTCTGCGCCTAGGTTTTGAGCGAGTCAGCAAATAATTCAAGCAAAAGTTTTTTGACAAATTTCATAACATGATGTTATGTACTAGCGTGAAAATCCCTGTTAAGCGTGGCTAAGCCTTTGAAATTCAGTCTCCGCCAGCTAGAGGCCTTTCAGGCCGTCGCCCGCACCGGATCGGTCACCCGAGCTGCGGAATCCCTTGGTATTTCGCAGCCGGCGGCCAGTCGGCTTCTTTCCGATTTTTCAAAATCAGTGGCGGTGGATCTGTTCACTCGAAAGGACGGAATCCTGATTCCCACCTCCGAGGCCCGCTATCTGCTATCGGAAGTGGGGCGGGTGTTCGATAGTCTGCACCATCTCGAGGAACTCAACCGCGACTTGACCGAGCGCACGGCGGGCCATCTGCGTATTGCCTGCTTGCCGGGCTTCGCCACGGCTCTGCTGCCGAAGTTGCTCGCGGGGTTTCTGGAGCATCGCCCCGGCGTGCGGCTGACGCTGGAGCCGGACCGGCCCGAGCGGATTCTCGAGTGGATCATCGGCGAACAATACGACTGTGGTATAACAGATGAGTTTGCCACCCACCCGGCAGTGGAAAGCATGGACGTGCCGATTCGTACGGTTTGTGTGCTGCCCGAGGGCGATCCGCTTGCCAACCGGGACGCGGTGACGCCGCTGGATCTGGCCGATCGCAAGCTGATCCACACCCGCCGGGACAGCCCGTTTTTCCGCAAGCTCCTGCGGGCGTTTTCCGAAACCGGGGTGGAGATGAACAGCTGGATCGAGGTGCGTCAGTTCTCGACCGCCTGCATCGTCGTCAGCCAGGGGCAGGGGGCGACGGTGGTCAGCGCGCTGGATGCGGAGCAGTACCGCGGCCAGGGCATTGCCATCGTACCCTTCGAGCCGGAGATCAATCATCGGCTGTCGATCTTGCGGCCGGTGTCAGGCAGTCGGTCGCTGTTGGCGCTGGACTTCCTCGAGGCGTTTGCTGAAAGCCTGAAACCCTTTCGGGCAGAACCGGCCGAGGCCGAAACGCAGTCGATCTGAGATCATTCGGCGACGCTATCGCAGGGCAGCGGCCGCGGCGAGGATCAGATCGGCGGCGTGTGACACGCGGGCCGACAGGGTGCGGCCGCGTCGGGTCGCCAGCCAGAGCTCGTGCCAGCGCCGCTCCGGCAACTGGACCACCTTGAGGCGGTCCTTCTGCCCAAACGCTTCTACACCGCTTCGGGGCAACAAGGTGTATCCAATCCCTTGGGCGACTGGTGACGGAATTTGTCCGATCTGGTTCACGTAGCCGCGCACCTTGATCCTGTCCGAGCCGGGATAGGCGTCGGGAAAGTTGCGATGCAAAAGGTCGTCGGCGTAGGCAAATCCATCGGGGTGCGCGATGAAGCCACGCGCGTCGAGATCGGCAAAGCTTGGCGGTGTGTCTACGGCGTCGGCGGGCAAAAGCAGGCAAAGCTCCTCGCGCCCCAGCTGCACCGCGTCCAGCCGCGCGTGCCCCGGGTCCGCCCCGAGTATGCCGAGATCAAAACGTGCGTCGAGCAATCCGTTCAGAATGTCCGATTGCGGCGCGGCCTGAAGGTGGATGGACAACTCGGGGGCCTGCTGCATCCAGGGTAATAGCTTGGGGTACAGCAGCATGGCGAAGCTACCGGAGCAGGCGATGCGCACGTCGCCCGCGTCCTTGTTGTCGGTTTCGATTGCTTCGCGCAGCGCCTTTTCCTCTTCCCGCCGTGACAGGCCAAGGGCAAACACGGCCTCGCCCGCCGGGGTGAGGGTGAAGCTCTTTCCCTGCTGAGTGATCAGAGCCTGGCCGAGCTGAAGCTCCAGCTTTCGCAGGTGTTGTGAAACGCCCGGCTGGGTCATGTTCAGCCGGGCTGCGGTGCGAGTGAAATGCCCGGTTTCACAGAGGGTGGTGAACGTGTTGAGCCAGGTGGCATTCAGCATCAGGTCGAAAACAGTCTGTTATTATTTCCATTCTAAATGATAATTTCACATATGGCAGCGCGGTGTCTACCTCAGCGTTACGAAACGCAAATGGAGATCATCGAATGACCCCGACACCCCGAACGTTTTCTCATATCGGCTTGTCCGTCCCGGATCTGGAGGCGGCGGTCAAATTCTACTCCGAGGTCCTTGGCTTTTACGTCGTGATGCAGCCGTCTGAGGCAGTTGAGGACGACAGTGCAATCGGCATGATGTGCACCGATGTTTTTGGCCCCGGTTGGGGGTCCCTCAGGATCGCGCATCTCGCGACCGCGGACGGCATCGGCATAGAACTCTTTGAATTTCCTGAGAACTACGCGCCGGATAATAATCTGGACCACCGTCGCCACGGTACGTTTCATTTTGCCATTCAGGACCCGGATGTTGAGGGGCTCGTCGAGCGCATCGTCGCGGCGGGTGGGCGTCAACGCATGCCGGTGCGGGAGTATTTTCCGGGCAAGAAGCCCTACCGCATGGTCTATGTCGAAGACCCCTTTGGCATCGTTTTCGAGCTGTACAGTCACAGCTACGAGCTCACCTATTCCGCAGGTGCCTACGAGTGAGGTTGCGGGGCAGGAGGCGGCCAGGGTCGCCTGCCTGCCCTTCGGCGGGCTCAGTGATTTCCGGTGGCCGGGGCGGCCAGCGGCTTCGGCGCCGGAAACAGCTCGGCCATCGAAATTGATCGGCCCGTGTCCAGCACGATCCGTGCGTGTTCACGACGCAGCTGCCGAGGACCTTCGACGCCGCAACTGTGCGCGATGATGTCCAGCTCCTTCGACATGTTTTGCGCATATTGTGCCACGCGGACCGATTTGCTGGCGGGATCCAGCCCGTATTGCAGCCGCGGATCATGAGTGGTGATGCCGGTGGGGCAGGTGTTCCTGTTGCACTGCAGAGCCTGGATGCAGCCAAGCGCAAACATGAACCCCCGCGCCGAAACCACCATGTCGGCACCTGCGCAATAGGCCCAGGCCACTTCCGACGGGTTGATCAGCTTGCCGCTGGCGCAAATCTTGATGCGGTCGCGCAACCCGTATGTGACCAGCACGTCGACCGCCAGCGGCAGGCTTTCACGCAGGGGCATGCCCATGTTGTCGATAAGGCTCATCGGTGCGGCGCCAGTGCCGCCGTCAGCGCTGTCTATGGTGATGAAATCAGGGGCACTTTCGACACCGCGTGTCTGAATTTCCTGGCACAGCGTGCGCAGAAACTCTGGACTGCCGATCACTGTCTTAAGGCCGGTCGGCTTTCCCGTCGTTTCGCGGATATGGCCGATCATGTCCAACAGTCCGGCCACATCGGCGGCCTCCGGGTGTCGGTTGGGGCTGATCGCGTCAAGCCCTTCGGGAATACCACGGATCGCAGCGATCTCGGGGGTGACCTTGGCGCCGGGCAGGATGCCGCCCTTGCCGGGCTTGGCGCCTTGGGAGAGTTTCAACTCGAACATGCGTACAGTTTCGTGAGACGCCACCGCCCGCAGCTTGTCGTCATCAAAGCCGCCAGCAAGATCCCGCACGCCAAATTTACCTGTGCCGATCTGGAAAACGAGGTCACAGCCGCCCTCCAGATGGTATGGGGACAGACCGCCTTCACCGGTGTTGAGCCAGACACCGGCCTGTTTCGCGCCGCGTGACAGGGCGCGCACGGCGGGAACGGAAATGGCACCGAAACTCATACCCGAGATGCAAAAGACCGCATCGGTGCTGTAGGGGTGACGGCTGTAAGGGCCGAACGTCAAAGGCGATGCAGCGCTGTTGTGGGCAAGGTCCGGAAAGGCACTGTTGACGAAATAGACGGTACCGGCCGGGCGCAGGTCGCGGGTGGAGCCAAAAGCCACAGTGGAGTCTACATTCTTGGCCGCACGGTAGACCCAAGACCGCTCGGCCCGGTTGAAAGGCATCTCCTCCCGGTCAAGGGCGAAGAAGTATTGGCGAAAGAACTCCCCCAGATGTTCAAACAGATAGCGGAAACGCGCAAGCACGGGGTAGTTGCGGCGCAGGGTGCTGTCCGTCTGGGTCTTGTCGCGGATGTAAAGCACCACCAGGGTCAGCAAACCCAGGCCAATCGCAAAGATGAAGGTGAAGGCGAGGATCTCGAGCAGGGTCAACGCGGTGCCGGAGGGCTGGGGCATGGGGCTGTTGCTCCTTTGAGGCTGCTGGCGGCGACGATGCCCTAAAGTGCCGCTTCGAAGCGTATGGGCCGCAAGCGATGCCGGGGGCATGCCAGTAGGAAACGGGGTGGCTTGATGAATGTTCCATGTCGGGCGGTCGGTTGCAACGCCGACTGTTTGCGATGCTGCCACCACCGTCAGGTGAATGCGCTGGAGTTCACGCAGTTGCGGGGTGAATGCTAGTATCGTGTCGGCAATCTGGAATGACGCTTCTGTCGACGGTGGGGCTTGCGTCTGGCCAGTATATCCGGTTTACCGCGCCGTTGGGAGGAGGCCGCACGAATACGAGAGACTCGGATGGCCGACAGACAGACATCGGGTGCCGCAATCACCTTTGAGAACCTGGAGAAGTCCTTTTACAAGAAGGGCACAGGCCAGGTCAAAGCGCTTGAGGGCGTAAACCTTGACGTGCCTGCGGGCACGATCACCGGAATTATCGGACGCTCCGGCGCTGGCAAGTCTACGCTGCTGCGCATGGTCAACGGGCTGGAACAGCCGACCTCCGGCACAGTCACCGTTGCCGGGCACGACGTAGGTCGGGCGGGGGCCGCAGAGCTGCGACGTATTCGGCGTGATGTCGGCATGATCTTTCAGCATTTCAATCTGCTGAGTTCGCGTACGGTCTATGGCAACGTTGCCCTGCCGCTGGAAATCGCTGGCCTGCCGAGTGCAGAAATCAAGCCGCGTGTTGATGACCTCATCGCCCGAGTTGGTTTGGAACAGCTGAGTGGACGCTACCCGGCTGAGCTGTCGGGCGGTCAGAAACAGCGCGTTGGAATCGCGCGGGCGCTGGCCACGAAACCCAAGGTTCTGCTGTCGGACGAAGCCACCTCGGCGTTGGACCCTGAAACCACCCAAACGGTTCTGAAGCTGCTGGCCGATATCAACCGAGACCTCGGCTTGACGATCCTGCTCATCACGCATGAGATGGCGGTTGTGCGCGACATTGCCAGCCATGTGGCGGTGATCGATGGGGGGCGGATTGTCGAGGCAGGCACGACCTACGATGTATTTGCGGACCCGAAACATCCGACGACACGATCTTTCCTCTCTGGCATAACCGGCATCACCCTGCCCAGTTTTGTTTCGCACCGTCTAAAGGCGGAACGGCCGCAGGGGCACAGCGAAGAGGTGATCCGCATCACTTTTGCCGGGCGTCATGCCACGGATCCGATGCTGGCCAAGCTGACGTCCGAGCTGGGCATCCCCGTTAATATCCTCGCCGGAGCGGTCGAAGAGATCGGCCCGCACCCGTTTGGTAATCTCTTGGTTTCGGTTGAGGCAGACCGCGGCCCCGAGGCCCGTGCCTATCTGGAACGTCATAACCTGCTTACGGAGGTTTTGGGCTATGTCGGCTAATCTGATCAATATGCTGATCGAAGCGACCTTGCAGACGTTGTACATGGTCGCGATCTCCGGTCTGCTGGGCACGCTGGTGGGCCTGCCCGTTGGCGTTTATCTCGCGGTCTCACAGCGCGGAGAGCTGCTGTCCTCGCCGCTGGTGAACAAGGTGCTGGGACTGGTGGTCAACGCCGCGCGTTCGGTGCCGTTCATCATTCTGGTGGTGGCGATCATTCCCTTCACCCGACTGATCGCGGGGACCTCGATCGGGACCACGGCTGCCATCGTGCCGCTGACCATCGCCGCCGCGCCCTTTATCGCGCGACTGGTGGAAAATGCGATCCGCGAGGTGGACAGCGGGTTGATCGAAGCGGCGCGCGCCATGGGGGCCACGCCGTTCCAGATCATCCGCAAGGTCCTGATCCCCGAAGCTCTTCCCGGTATCACGCTGGGCCTGACGCTCGCCGTGGTCAGCCTGATCGGCTACTCGGCCATGGTTGGCGCTGTCGGTGGTGAAGGGCTGGGAGATCTGGGCATTCGTTACGGATACCAGCGCTTCATGCCCGAGGTCATGCTGGCGGTAGTCGTCATTCTCATCGTTCTGGTCCAGCTTGTGCAGTCCCTGGGTGAGGGGCTGGCCAGACTGGTCGACAAACGCGCGCCGCGCAATCGCGGCCGCTGATCTGACAACATGCAGCACAGGCTGCCAAACCGAAGGAAAGACTTCATGAAACGTTTGTTTCCGCTCGTTTCCGCCCTCGCAATGATCGCTGGCATGGCGACAGCCGCGGACATCAAGGTTGGCGTTTCGCCGGGTGAACACGCCGAGATCATGGAAGAGGTGGCAAAGATCGCTGAACCCATGGGCCTGAATATCGACGTGGTCGAATTTTCTGACTACGTGGTGCCGAACCAGGCGCTCGCCGATGGCGACATTCAGGCCAACTCGTTCCAGCACAAGCCCTATCTGGACAACCAGGTGAAGGACCGCGGTTTTGCGCTGGTGCCGGTGGCGACCACCATTACCACGCCGATGGGTGTCTATTCTGACAAGATCACGTCGCTGGACAATTTCCCCGAAGGCGGCTCCATGGGGATCCCGAACGATCCGACCAATGGCGGCCGCGCGCTGCTGGTGCTGCAACAGCTGGGTCTGATCAAACTGGCCGAAGGCACTGGCCTGGTTCCGACCGTGCTCGATGTGACCGACAACCCCAAGGACATCCGCTTCCGTGAACTGGACGCAGCACAGCTGCCGCGCTCGCTGGCAGACCTGGACGCTGCGTTGATCAACACGAACTACGCGATTGCTTCGGGCCTGAACCCGAAAGAGGATGCGATTGCCGTGGAAAGCGCGGACAACCCCTATGTCAACATCATCGTGGTGCGCGACGGCGATCAAGAGGCACCTTGGGTCCAGCCGCTGATCGACGCCTATCACAGCTCGGAGATCAAGGCTTTCATCGAAGAGAAATATCAGGGCACCGTGCTGACCTCTTGGTAAGCATGGTCGTCTGAAGCAACCAAGCAGGCAATTTTCCGGCAGGAGAGTTGCCTGTTTTTTCTTATGTTCGAGTGGGGTCAGACACCGAGGTAGCGGTCCGCCTGCTCTGCCTCCAATGCGCTGATCTTGCCGGTCCAAACGTTGCAGCCGCGGTTGAGGATCACCGCGTGATCGGCAACAGCCGACAGTTCGCGCAGGGATTTGTCGACCACAAGAATGGCAAGGCCGGTGTCCGCCTTCAGCCGTGCGATGGCGGCCCAGATCTCCTGTCGCACCACGGGTGCCAGACCCTCCGTTGCCTCATCTAGGATCAGCAGGCGCGGGTTGGTCATCAGCGCGCGGCCGATGGTAAGCATTTGCTGCTCGCCGCCCGACAGCGACCCTGCGGTCTGGTGGCGTCGCTCCTCCAGCCGGGGAAACAGTTCTGCCACCCGCTGCATGTCCCAGGGGCCGGGGCGGGCGGCGGCAGTCAGGTTTTCTTCCACTGTCAGCGGTGCGAAGCAGCGCCGCCCCTCCGGCACTAACCCGATGCCCAGCCGGGCAATTTTATGTGAGGGCAGCGCGCGCAGATCATGCCCGTCGAATTGCAAGGAGCCTGCGCTTGCCGCCAGCATGCCGCAGATCGTCTTGATGGTGGTGGATTTGCCCATGCCGTTGCGGCCCATCAGCGCCACAACCTCGCCTTCGCCAATCTCCAGATCGACGCCGAACAGCGCCTGTGCCGGACCGTAGGAGGCTTCAACCCCTTGTAATTGCAAAAGGCTCATGCGGCGTCCTCCTCTCCCAGATAGGCGCGGCGCACCTCGGCGTTGGCGCGGATTTCATCCGCGGTGCCGGTGGCGATGATCTGGCCGTAGACCAGCACGCTGATCCGGTCCGCCAGCGCAAAAACCGCGTCCATGTCATGTTCGACCAGCAGGATCGGCGCCTCCTGCCGCAGCCCGTCGAGGAACCCCGTTAGCCGGTGCGACCCGTCGGCGCCAAGCCCCGCCATCGGCTCATCCATCAAGAACAGCTTCGGTTTCAGCGTCAGCGCCACCGCAACTTCCAGCTGGCGGCGCTGGCCGTGTGACAGATCGGCAGTTCGGCGGTCGGCGGCATCCGCCAGCCCGACCCGCTCCAGCGCGTCGCGGGCAACCGCCAGCAGCGCCGGATCTTTCATCACGTTGCGGAAAAAGCGGAACACCCGTCCCTGCCCGCCGAGCGCGCCTAAGACTGCGTTCTGTAGCACCGTGTATTCCATCGCCAGCGCTGAGATCTGGAACGTCCGCCCCAGCCCCATCCGCGCCCGCGCCACGGTGTCCAGGGCCGTCACATCACGCCCCAGCAGTTCCACCCTGCCGCTATCAGGTCGGAAGTTACCGGCGATCTGCTTGATAAGCGTTGATTTTCCCGCACCATTTGGCCCGATCAGCGCGTGGATTTCGCCCGCCCGCAAATCCAGCGAGACATCGCTGCTGGCCTTCAGCGCGCCAAAGCTCTTGCACAGGTTCTCGGTTCTCAGCACCACCTCAGCCATGCGCTTTCTCCCGTCCGGCAATAGCCCCGATCAGCCCGCCGCGGGCAAACAGCACGATCAGCAGCAGAAGAACGCCCAGGAAGATCTGCCAGTAATCGCTGATCCCGCCCAGAAGATGCTCCAGCAGGATATACAGCGCGGCACCTGCGACCGGGCCGTACAAGCGACCCACGCCGCCAAGGATCACAAAGATCATGATCTCGCCGCTGGTGTGCCAGCTCAGCATGGTGGGGCTGACAAAGCGGTTCAGATCCGCAAACAGCGCCCCCGCCAGCCCGGTGATTGCACCCGAGATCACAAAGGCCACCAGCCGCAGCTTGAACGGTGTCAGGCCGACGGCCTCGACCCGGTCCGCATTCTGTCGCGCCGCGGCCAGGGCCAGCCCAAAGGGCGAGGCCGCCAACCGCGCGGCAAAGAACAGCGCCAGACACAGGATCACATAGGCAATGGCAAAGAACTGGATCGGGTCCAGCGTATTCAGCCCGGGAAATTCATTGCGCACCCAGATCGACAGGCCGTCCTCGCCGCCATAAGCGCTCCAGCTGATCGCGAAGTAGTACAGCATCTGCCCGAAGGCGAGGGTGATCATGATGAAATAGACACCCGAGGTGCGCAAGGACAGCGCGCCAATCACCAGCGCCGCAAGCGCGCTGAGCGCAACCGCCACCAGCCAGATCAGCGGCATCTGGTTGCTGCCCTCGAACAGGAATGGCCATTCGAACAGCGGCTCGTAGTTCTGCGCATGGGCCGCCAGAATGCCCATGGCATAGCCGCCGATCCCGAAAAACGCCGCATGGCCGAGGCTGATCAGCCCGCCTAGCCCCAGCGCGATGTTCAGCCCAACCCCGGCCAGCGCCAGGATCGCCGCCTTGGTGGCCAGCGTGATGATGAACGGCTCGTCCAGGCTCCACGCCGCCAGCGGCACGATCAGCAGAGCCGCGATCATCGCCCAGTTGAGAAGACTTTCGCGCGTCATCATGCGCTCCCTCCGTACAGGCCCGAGGGGCGCACCAACAGGATCGCCGCCATCAGAATGTAAATCAGCATCGACGCCAGCGACGCCCCGGCAGACGCCGCGCTGGCGGGCTCCATGAACAGGGCAAACAGCTGCGGCAGGAACACCCCGCCCAGCGTATCCGTCAGCCCCACCAGCAGTGCGCCCGCCAGCGCCCCCTTGATCGAGCCAATGCCGCCGATGACGATAACCACGAAGGCGAGGATCAGCACCGGCTCGCCCATGCCAACCTGCACCGACTGGATCGCGCCCACCAGCGCGCCTGCCAGCCCGGCCAGCGCCGCGCCCAGGGCAAAAACCAGCGTGTAAAGTTTCGAGATATCAACGCCAAGCGCGGCAATCATCTCGCGGTCGGCCTCACCTGCGCGGATCTGGATGCCGATGCGGGTCTTGGCAATCAGCAGAAACAGCCCGGCTGCAATCGCCAGCCCGATCAGGATGATGGTCAGCCGGTAAAGCGGGTATTCGATCCCGCCCGGCAGGCTGACCGGCCCCGACAGATAGGCGGGTACGTCCAGAAATAGCGGGAAAGAGCCGAACAGCCAGCGCGTGCCTTCGGAGAAGATCAGGATCAGCGCGAATGTGGCCAGCACCTGGTCCAGATGGTCGCGCCGGTAGAGCCGCCGGATCACCACCAGCTCCATCAGCGCGCCGGCCGCCGCGGCCGCGGCAAGGCTGGCAATCAGCGCCAGCAGGAACGATCCGGTCCAGCCCGCCACCGCCGCGGCGGCAAAGGCACCAACCATATACAGCGATCCATGGGCGAGGTTGATTAGCCCCATCACCCCGAACACCAGCGTCAGCCCGGCTGCCATCAGGAACAGCATCACGCCAAGCTGAAGCCCGTTCAGGATCTGCTCCAGAACTAGAATATACGTCATCTTGATTGTCCGAGGGGAAGTGAGGCCAGCGGCGCAGGCCCGCATGGAGCCCGCACCCGTTGGTCTGTCTTACATCTTGCACTCAGCCGCGTAGGCGTCGGCGTGGTTTTCCAGGCCGGTGGCGACGATCTTGTTGGTGTAGACGTCGCCCTCCTTGATCACCTCGCGCACATAGATGTTCTGCACAGGGTGGTGGTTGTCGCCGAACTTGAAGTCACCGCGCACAGAGGCGAAATCCGCTTCCTTCAGCGCCGCACGAAAGGCGTCCTGATCGGACACTTCGGCCTTGTCCAGCGCGCTGAGGATCAGGTTGGCGGTGTCAAACCCCTGGCTGGCATAAAGCGACGGCAGACGGCCGTATTTCTCCTGGAAGGCCGCCACGAACTCGACATTGGCCTCATTGTCCAGATCCTTGCTCCACTGCGAGGTGTTCTTGACCCCCAGTGCTGCGTCGCCCACCGCCTGCAGGATGCCCTGATCGAACGAGAACGCAGGCCCCACCACCGGCAGGTCCACACCGCTGCCCGCGTATTGCTTCAGGAAGGAAATCCCCATGCCGCCGGGCAGGAAGAAATAGACGGAATCCGCGCCCGAAGCCCGGATCTGCGCAATTTCCGCCGCATAATCGGTCTGGCCCAGCTTGGTGTAGATCTCGCCTGCCAGCTCGCCCTTGTACATGCGTTTGTAGCCGGTCAGCGCGTCCTGTCCCGCCGGGTAGTTCGGCGCAAGGATAAAGCTGTTCTTCAGCCCTGCGTCATTGGCATAGGCGCCCGCAGCCTCGTGCAGGTTGTCGTTCTGCCAGGCCACGTTGAAGTAATTTTCATGGCAGCGCTTGCCCGCCAAGGCGGAGGGGCCGGCATTGGGCGACAGGTAGAACACGCCCTGCGCGGTCGCCGCCGGGATCACCGCCATCGCCAGGTTTGACCAGATGATGCCGGTCATGATGTCGACCTTCTCGGACTGGATCATGCGGTCGGCGATCTGTACTGCGATATCTGGTTTGCGCTGATCGTCTTCGATCACCACTTCGACACCCTCGCGACCGTCTTGTTCGATCGCCAGCATGAAGCCGTCGCGCACATCCACTCCAAGGCCCGCGCCGCCGCCGGACAGGGTTGTGATCATTCCGATCTTTGTGTCCGCCAGCGCGCCGGTGGCGCCCGCCGCTGCCAGCGCCGGAATTGCCGCGGCCATCGCCAGTTTGCGAATTGATTTCATAACGTCTTGTCCTCCCACGATATGACCGGCGGGTGGCCGGAACAGTTGTGCAATGATTGCGACAATACCGCGGCGGTGACATAAGCCAAGCCAAGCGGTAACCCGCATCCCTGCGGCTGATCTTGTGCCAGCCCTGAGGAAGAGCCTACGCAGGCTCGCATAGATATTTCAAGATTAAAATATATCCGGCAACAATCTTGTCGTTTCTGCGCCTGCGAAACTGGCATCGGCAATCCTGCCATTGCGATGGCCTGAAAATCACGTTTGAGGATGGTCGACGAAAGCGGCAATGTTGCCCGCCCTGCAAGCAGGGTCTTCGGGCGTCGGTCGAACCCTGAACGCGCCCTGATCAGCCAAGAAGGCGCGTGGTTGTGCGTTTTGGGAAGCCGTCTATTCGGCTTCCGTTTTCAGCGTTGCCATCAGCTGATGAAACTTTTCCCCCTGCACCGCCACATGGCCTCGCAACGTATCGGCGGCCTGGTCAGCCGTTCCCCGTTCCAGGGCCTGTACGACCAGCTCATGCTCAGCCATGGACTGCGCCATTCGGCCTCGGAAGCGAAGTTGCTGACGGCGAAACGGCTTCAGGCGTTTATGCAGTTTGGCGGCCTCCTGGGCAAGGAAGCTGTTGCCTGACTGCTGGTAGATGATCATGTGAAAGCGTTCGTTTTCAATGTAGTAGGTATCCGCATCCCGATTATCTACAGCGGCCTGACACTTGGCGTTGGCGTCGCGCAATTCCTCCAGCGCGTCGTCGGAAATTCGCAGGGCGGCGAGGCGACCGCAGACTGCTTCCAGCTCTGCCATCACTTCGAACATTTCCATCAGCTCAACCGGGCCGGGCTGGCGGACAAAAGCGCCGCGGCGGGGAATCAATTCAACCAGGCCAGAGAGGGCAAGCCGTTGAAAGGCTTCCCGCAGCGGGGTGCGGGACACGCCGAATTGCTCGGCCAGGCGCACCTCATCCAACCGGTCACCGTTGGAGAAAGTCCCGTTGAAAATCAGCTCTTCCAGCTGTTCGGCGATGTTGTCGGCGCGGCGTTGTTCCATGAACAAGATCTATCCGTCGCCGATATTAAATTCAAGAACACTATTCTTGTATACAAAAATGTTGACATGATAAACACCACGCGCCTACCGTCTTGCATCTTCTGGTTCGCCAGGAGGCATTCAGGGAGGAAAACATGAAATCTGTTCTCAAGGCCGCGGTGGCCGGGATGGCGCTGGCTGCGGCAGGCAGCCTGGCAAATGCAACCGAGCTGCGCCTGTCGCATCAATGGTCGAACAATGACGTGCGCCACAAGGTCGCCCAGATCGTCGCGGATGAAGTCGAAGCCGCCAATGTGGATCTAAGCATCAAGATTTTTGGCTCGAAATCGCTGTTCAAGCCGCGCGAGCAGTACAAGCCCTTGAGCCGCGGCCAGTTGGACATGACGGTTCTGCCGCTCTCCTACGCCGGCGGCCAGCAGCCCGCCTATAACCTGACGCTGATGCCGGGGCTGGTGAAGAATCACGATCATGCGGCGCGCCTCAGCGACTCGCCTTTCATGGATGCGCTGGAAGAGAAGATGGCTGAAGATGACGTCATGGTTCTGGTCCATGGCTACCTCGCCGGCGGTTTTGCCGGCAAGGATAAGTGCATCACCAAGCCAGAGGATGTGGAGGGGCTGCAAACCCGCGCCGCCGGCAAGTCGTTTGAGCAGATGCTGGCCGGGGCCGGGGCGTCGATCGCCTCGATGGCGTCGTCGGAAATCTACAACGCGATGCAGACAGGCGTTTTGCAGGCGGCCAACACATCTTCCTCGTCCTTCGTATCCTACCGGATCTACGAGCAGGTCAGCTGCTACACACCCGCAGGCGACGTGGCGCTGTGGTTCATGTACCAGCCGCTGCTGATGAACAAGAGCACCTTCGACGGTCTGACCGAGGATCAGCAGAATGCGCTGCGCGCCGCCGCTGGAAAAGCGCAGGCCTATTACCTGGAAGAAGCCAAGAAACAGGACGCCGCTTCGGCCGAGGTGTTTGCCGAGGCTGGTGTCGAGATTGCCGAGATGTCTGCCGAGGATTTCGAGGCCTGGCGCAAGCTGGCAATGGAAACCTCCTACAAGAAGTTTGTCGAAGAAGTGGCAGACGGGCAAAAGCTGCTGGACCTTGCATTGGCGGTCGAGTGATCCCCCTCGATCGACTGCCTGCGGAGGGGCCCTCGAGCCGCTCCGCCCTTTGTTACCTTTCAACTACGGGAGATGCTGATGGCCAGCCATAGCAATGCCGCCATTGCCCGATCCGGCAACAACTCCTTTCTGCGTCTCGCTGCGGCGCTGTCGACCCTTGCGGGCTGGTGTGCCGCCGCGATGATCGTTGCAGCGGTTGCCATCACCTGCCAGATGATCGTGGTGCGGTTCGTCCTGAACGGGTCCACCATCTGGCAGACCGAAGCCGTGATCTATCTGATCATTGCCGCAACCCTGGTCGGTCTGCCCTACGTGCAGCGGCTGCGCGGCCATGTGAACGTCGATCTGATCCCGCTGTCGTTGGCACCACGCGCCCGGTTTGCACTGGCGGTTCTGACGGCGGTGCTGTCGATCGCAATCACCGCAGTCATGCTGTGGTACGGCTTTGAATACTGGCATTTCGCCTGGGAACGCGGCTGGCGGTCGGATACCGTCTGGGGTGTGCGCCTGTGGATTCCCTATCTCTCGATCCCTGTCGGCTTTGGTCTCTTGCTGCTGCAACTGGTTGCAGATCTGGTGGCCGTGCTGACCGGCGTCGATAAACCATTTGGACTGGAGTAAGGCTGATGGACCCGCTTCTGCTCGGCGGCATCGTGGCACTGGCCACAATTGTCGTACTGTTTTCCGGCGTTTCGGTGGCCATTGGCCTTCTGATCGTTTCCGCCGGTTTCCTGATCGTCTTCGACGGCCCGCGTTCGCTGGAGCTGATGCCGGAAATCCTGTTCGGCAAGCTGGACAATTTCGCGCTGCTGTCCATCCCGATGTTCATCATCATGGGTGCCTCGATTGCTTCGACCCGCGCGGGAGCCGACCTGTACGAGGCGTTGGAGCGCTGGCTGACGCGTATTCCCGGTGGGCTGGTGGTGTCCAACCTCGGCGCCTGCGCCCTGTTCGCGGCGATGTCGGGCTCGTCACCTGCGACCTGTGCGGCCATCGGCAAGATGGGCATCCCCGAGATGCGCAAGCGCGGTTACCCGGACGGCGTTGCCGCTGGCTCCATTGCGGCGGGTGGTACGCTGGGCATCCTGATCCCGCCATCGGTCACCATGATCGTCTACGGAATCGCCACCGAAACCTCGATCGGGCGTCTGTTTCTGGCGGGGGTCATCCCGGGGCTGCTGCTGGTGGGGCTGTTCATGGCGTGGTCTCTGTATTCCACCTGGCGGTCGGGTGACGCGACGCTGCTGGCATCGGGCAGCTACAGCTGGCGTCAGCGGTTCGAGATCTTGCCGCGGGTGCTGCCGTTTCTGGCCATTATCCTCGGCGTGCTGTACGCGATGTACGGTGGCATTGCGACACCATCGGAAACCGCCGCGGTGGGGGCGCTTTTGTGCCTGCTGATCGCGGTCATCATTTACAAGCTGTGGAACCCGCGCGATCTCTGGGTGGTGCTGCGCGACAGCACCAAGGAAAGCGTGATGATCCTGTTCATCGTCGCGGCCGCGGGCGTGTTTTCTTACATGCTGTCATCGCTGTTCATTACCCAGGCAATCGCCGAGTGGATTGGCACGCTGGAGGTGAACCGCTGGGTGCTGATGGGGGCAGTGAATGTCTTTCTGCTGATTGCGGGCTTCTTTCTGCCACCGGTTGCGGTGATCCTGATGGCCGCGCCGATCCTCTTGCCGATCATCACGACCGCGGGCTTCGATCCGATCTGGTTTGCGGTCGTGCTGACCATCAACATGGAAATCGGGCTGATCTCGCCGCCGGTAGGGCTGAATCTGTACGTCATCAATGGCATTGCGCCCGACATCTCGCTCAAGACGATCCTGACCGGTTCCTTGCCTTTCGTGGCCTGCATGGTGCTGGCGATCGTGCTGCTGTGCCTTTTCCCGGGGCTGGCCACCTGGCTGCCCAATCTGGTGATGGGGGCCGCGGTATGAGCCTGCTTGCAGAGCTTCTGTCCACCGTCTTCGAGCGGCGCCAGCGCCGCGAGGCGGCCGCGGCGCCCGACGGCCGCCCGCTGGAGGAGCTGGCCACCGCGCTGGTCGGCTCCACCGGGGAGACCTCGGGCCTGGCGCTGGCGGAGGAGATACTGGCGCGGTTCAAGGCATTGGACGATGAGGGCAAACGCGCCTTTTTCCGCCATCTGGCAATGGAAATGAATATCGCCCCGGAGACCGTCCGGGCGACGCTGGATGCCTATGAGAAGAACCCGTCGAAGGCGAGCTACCGCGCCTTCATGGCGGCTTCCGAGCCGCGACGGCAGGAATTGATCCGCAGGCTGAACAAAGTGCCGGACGCCACGGGTGCCTTGGTTCGGATGCGCGCGGATCTTTTGCGGCTGGGCCGTGGCGAGCCGGAACTGGAGGCGTTGGATCTGGACTTTCGCCACCTGTTCGCCAGCTGGTTCAATCGCGGTTTTCTGGTGTTGCGACCGATCAGTTGGGAAAGCCCGGCACATATCTTGGAAAAGATCATTGCCTATGAAGCAGTGCACGCAATCGACAGTTGGGACGACTTGCGTCGCCGTCTCCAACCGTCTGACCGGCGCTGCTTTGCCTTCTTTCATCCCTCCATGCCGGATGAGCCTTTGATCTTTGTGGAGGTGGCGCTGACGCGGGATGTCCCCAGGTCGATCCAGGCACTGCTTGCCGAGGACCGTGAGGCGATGCCGGCCGAGGATGCCACCACCGCCGTCTTCTACTCGATTTCAAACTGCCAGGCCGGTCTCGCCAGCATCTCCTTTGGCAACTCGCTGATCAAGCAGGTGGCCAGCGACCTGGCGGCGGAGCTGTCGGGGCTGGACACTTTCGTTACCCTGTCGCCGATCCCCGGGCTGAGCAAATGGATACGAGAAGAGGGGATCGATATGCCTCTGCAGGACGCGGAAGGCATGCGTGCAATCGCGGCGCGATACCTGCTGACCGCGAAAAACAAGCGAGGCCAGCCCTATGATCCCGTGGCGCGGTTCCATCTTGGAAATGGGGCGATCGTTCACGCTGTTCATGCTGACGCCGATACATCGCAGAAGGGGCGTGCGCAGTCCGGCGGAGCCATGGTCAATTATCTTTACGATCTCGGGAAAACCGCGCAGAACCACGAACGTTTCGCGGAGACCCAAGAGGTGATTGCCGCGGCCGGGGTGCAGACCCTGGCGGCCGCCGCAAGCGCACAGGCACAAGAAAGGCATTCAAATGGCTAACCCATTGTTCGACCGTCTGTTCGGCATCCATGCTGGCAAGGCGACACCATTCCTGCATTTGCCGGACGGTGAGATCGTGACACACCAAGATTTTCTTGGCCGCGCGGCGCAAATCGCCAATGTGTTCGCCCAAACGGGTCTGGAGCCGGGGGATCGGGTCGCGGCACAGGTCGAAAAATCGCCGGAAGCGCTGGCGCTATACGCGGCTTGTGTGCAGGCCGGCTTGATCTTCCTGCCGCTGAACACGGCCTATACCGCCGACGAGCTGACCTATTTCATAGAAAACAGCGGTGCCTCCGTGGTGGTCTGCGATGGCCGCCGCGAAGCGACGTTGGCCCCGATTGCCAAACGGCTCGGCGCGGCGGTGGAAACGCTCAATGGCGACGGCTCTGGCACATTGATGGACCAGGCCGCCGCCATGCCGCTGGCCTTTGCCACGGTGGATCGGGAGGGCGATGATCTCGCCGCGTTTCTTTATACCTCGGGGACGACAGGGCGCTCCAAGGGGGCGATGCTGACGCAGGATAACCTGTTGTCCAATGCAGAAACCCTGGTGCGGGAATGGCGTTTCACCGACAGTGACGTCCTGCTTCATGCGCTGCCGATCTTTCACACCCACGGTTTGTTCGTCGCGAGCAACGTCACCTTGGCGGCGGGGGGCAGCATGATCTTTTTGCCGAAGTTCGATGTCGACGTCGTGCTGGAGAAGTTGCCGCAAGCCACCACCATGATGGGGGTGCCGACGTTCTACACGCGCCTTTTGGGCGACGACAGGTTCACCCGGGAACTTGCAGAACCGATGCGGCTGTTCATCTCCGGCTCGGCACCGTTGCTGGCGGAAACCCATGTCCAGTTCGAACAGCGGACAGGTCATCGCATTCTGGAACGCTACGGGATGACAGAGACCAATATGAACACCTCCAACCCCTATGACGGGGAGCGCCGCGCAGGCACGGTTGGCTTCCCCCTGCCGGGTGTCGAGCTAAAGATCACGGATGCCGAAAGTGGCGAGGTCTTGCCGCAGGGGGAAATCGGCCAGATCGAGGTGCGCGGTCCGAATGTGTTCAAGGGCTACTGGCAGATGCCGGAAAAAACGGCGGCAGAATTGCGCGAAGACGGGTTCTTCATCACCGGCGATCTGGGGCGGATCGACGATGACGGTTATGTGCATATCGTTGGCCGCAACAAGGACCTCATCATTTCGGGTGGCTACAACATCTACCCCAAGGAGATTGAGCTGGTATTGGACGAGCAGCCCGGCGTACTGGAAAGTGCGGTGATCGGCGTCCCACACCCTGATTTTGGCGAGACGGTGCTGGGAATCGTTGTACCGGTCTCCGGTCAGTCCCCGGATCTGGAAGCCATGATGGTGGCGGTGCAGCAGTCGTTGGCGCGGTTCAAACATCCACGCAAACTGATCCTGCTTGATGAGTTGCCGCGCAACACCATGGGCAAGGTGCAGAAGAACATCCTGCGAGACCGATACAAGGATATGTTCGTCGGTTGATTTCCGTCGGGAGGCAGTCGGGCAGGGCGGCGCCCAGCCCGCCGGCTTGATAACGTCGCCGGTTGGGATCAACCTCTGTGTCGCGGCCAATGTGACCCCGCTGCCCACAGAACGCGTTGCGCGGGGAGCGCTGACATTTCTGGTCGCTTGCCTTCTCGGCTTGGCGGTGATCGGGCTTGTGCCGCAACTGGTAACCCCGCTGCTGCAGACAGAAAACTACCGAGATCGAGGAGACCTTTCATGACCCAGAGAACTGCCATCGTCACCGGTGCCGCGCGCGGCATCGGCCTCGCCACCACCAGGCAATTTCTGGCAGAGGGGCGGCGCGTCGCCATGATCGACCGCGACTCCGAGGCCCTGATGGCCGAAGCCGCGCAGATGGAGGGTGTGTTGCCGATCGTCTGTGACGTGTCAAAGCCGGACGAGGTGGCGAACATGATTGATGCCTGCGCTGCGAGACTCGGTCGTATCGATGCCCTGGTAAACAATGCCGGCGTCGCGGATTTCGGCCCGATTGAGGAAACCGGCTTTGATCGCTGGCGCCGGGTGTTGGCAACCAATCTCGACGGTGTCTTCTTGTGCTCGCAGGCCGCAATTCCGCACCTCAGGGAAACCCGCGGGGCCATAGTAAACATTGCCTCGATATCGGGGCTGCGTGCCTCGACGCTGCGGGTGGCCTACGGGACTTCCAAGGCCGCTGTGATCCAATTGACACAACAACAGGCGGTGGAACTGGGAGAATATGGAATCCGCGCAAACTGCGTTGCGCCGGGGCCCGTGCGCACCAAGCTGGCGATGGCGGTTCACAGCCAGGAGATCATTGACGCTTATCACGACGCCATCCCCTTGAACCGATACGGTACCGAGGACGAAATCGCTTCGGTGATCGTGTTCCTGTGTTCGGAAAAGGCCAGCTACGTGACGGGGCAGACCATTGCCTCGGACGGTGGGTTTCAGGCTACCGGTGTCGGGCTGCCTGCGTTGCGGCGCTGAGCCAAACCGAACACTGTGTATCGCTGCACGCCGGCCGTGCAGCATCTCACGATATTCACGCGCTTCTGTGATCTGTTTCATAGTCGGTTACCAGGCGTGACATGCTAATCCCACGGCAAACGGGCGATCCTGAGATTGGGTCGCCCGCTTCGACGCTTCGTTGTCCGGTCTGCGCGCCGGATTGCATCAACTGAAATGGGACAGCAGCCGTGAGCCTGCCGCAGAAGACCGCCCCGTCGGGCTGTGCCAGTTGGTTGGAACCTGCGTTCCGGCCGAGGCGCTGTCTGTCCCTGCACATCCAGACCATATGGGTCAATTTCAAGCACCGCGCGGCGGTTGCCGGGAGAAAACCATGAATTTGCTTTGCAACATAATGCGACTGTCAAAAGGGACAGCTGCGGTCCTGTTGGCTCTTGCCGCGGCTCCGGCCACGGCGCAGGAAGGACGCCCGCCCCAGCCCGTGACCGTGGTAACTCTGCAATCCGAGGACGTGACGCTGACTTCGGAGCTGCCGGGTCGGGTTGTGGCGCTCGGGGTCGCGGAAGTTCGCCCGCAAGTGTCTGGCATCATCGTTGAACGGCTGTTCCAGGAAGGTGGCCTGGTTGCCGCGGGCGATCCGCTGTATCGCATCGATGATGCGATCTACAAGGCGCGCGTTGCCCAGGCCCGGGCCAGCGTAGCCCAGGCGAAGGCAAATCTGACAGCTGCGGAAAAAGAGGAAAAGCGCCTTGCGGAATTGTTCCAGCGCGGCGTTGCCAGCCAGCAGGCGATCGACGATTCCGTGGCTGCGCGTGATGCTGCGCGCGCCGGTCTCTTGGTGGCTGAAGCGCAACTGCAGGCGGCTGAGATCGATCTTGAACACACGGTCATCAAGGCCCCCCTGTCCGGGCGAGTGGGGCGAGCCCTTACCACTCAAGGCGCGCTGGTGACCGCGCAACAGGCCGACGCGCTGGCGGTTATCCGGCAGATCGACAGTGTCTACGTGGATGTCACGGCCTCGACTGCCGATGTGCTGCGCTATTCCCGTGCCAGAGACGAGAGGGAAAAGGGTGCCAACGAACCTGCCCTGGACCCGACTGTAACGCTGACCCTTGCAGACGGGATGAGTTTCGAACATCGCGGAACGCTTCTGGCCGCTGAGCCGCAAGTTGACCCGCAGACCGGTGTGGCAGTTCTGCGGCTGCAATTTCCCAACCCGGACGAATTGTTGCTGCCGGGCATGTACGTAAAGGCCCATGTGCCGGTGGGTCTGGCCCACGACGTTGTTCTGGCACCACAACGTGGCGTCGGGCGGGATCGACGGGGCCAGCCGACGGCTATGGTCGTGAACGATGACAACGTGGTGGAGGCTCGCGTGCTGACGGTGCTGGGGACTCGGGGAAGTGACTGGATTGTCTCAGAGGGGCTAGCGGCAGGTGATCGCCTGATCGTTGCGGGTCTGCAAAAGATTGCCCCCGGCGCGATGGTCGCTCCGGAAGAATTCCACACCGCTGCCCTGGCATCGCAACATTAGGCCGCGGATCGCCAGAGCATTTGGCAAGGATAAGAAATGGCACGTTATTTCATTGACCGCCCGGTTTTTGCCTGGGTGATTTCGATCCTCCTGATGGGGGTCGGGGTTTTGGCCGTCATGGTGTTGCCGGTGGCGCAATATCCGCAGATCGCGCCGCCGACGGTGGAGGTGAGCGCCAGCTATCCCGGCGCTTCGGCCCAGACGGTGAACAATACCGTCACCCAGGTGATCGAAGAGCAGATGACCGGGCTCGACGGTCTGCGCTACATCAATTCCTCGTCGACCTCTACCGGCTCCGCGTCGGTGACACTGACCTTCGAGACGGGGACCGATCCGGACATCGCGCAGGTCCAGGTTCAGAACAAGCTCAGCCAAGCCACGCCGCTACTGCCCGAAGCCGTGCAGCGGCAGGGGGTGACGGTGCGCAAATCTTCCGGCGGTTTCCTCCTGGTTGCGGCGCTGGTGTCGACCGATGGGCGGCTGGATGCCGTTGATCTGTCGGACTACATGGTGTCGAGCATGGTCGACGAGTTCAGCCGCCTTGAAGGTGTTGGGGATGTACAGGTTTTCGGGGCGCAATATGCCATGCGGATCTGGCTCAACCCCGAGCAATTGGCGGCATTCGAACTTAGCCCTGGGGATATCGTCCAGGCTGTTTCGCGTGAGAACGCTCAGGTCTCGGCGGGGGCCTTCGGCTCCTTGCCGGCGGTCGAGGGCCAGGCGCTGAACGCGACCATCACGGCCCAGTCTTTGCTGTCGACCCCGGAAGACTTCGAGCAGATCGTGGTGCGCGCCGAGACGGACGGCGGACTTGTCCTGCTGCGTGACGTCGCGCGTGTGGAGATCGGTGCCGAGAACTACACAACATCGGCCCGTTTCAACGGCTCGCCAACGGCTGGCATGGCGATCCAGCTCGCGTCCGGTGCCAATGCTCTGGAGACCGCCGAGCGGGTGAAGGCGCGGCTGGAGGAGGTCTCACAATTCTTCCCGGAAGGCGTGGAATATGTGGTGCCTTATGACACTACGCCTTTTGTGAAGATCTCGATCGAAGAGGTGGTGAAAACCCTGTTCGAGGCAATTGTGCTGGTGTTCCTTGTGATGTTCCTGTTCCTGCAGAACCTGCGGGCCACGCTGATCCCGACGCTGGCGGTGCCGGTGGTGCTGCTGGGAACATTCGGGGTGATGGCGGTCTTTGGATTTTCCATCAACACCTTGACGATGCTGGCCATGGTGCTGGCGATCGGCCTGTTGGTGGATGATGCCATTGTCGTGGTCGAAAACGTTGAACGGATCATGGAGGAAGAAGGCCTTGATCCGGTAGCAGCCACCCGCAAATCGATGGGGCAGATTACCGGCGCGTTGATCGGTATCGCGCTGGTGCTCTCGGCCGTTTTCGTGCCGATGGCGTTCTTTGGTGGGTCAACCGGGGTAATCTATCAACAGTTCGCGATCACCATCGTATCGGCGATGATGCTGTCCGTTGTGGTGGCGTTGACGCTGACACCGGCCCTCTGTGCCACGATGTTGCGAAAGCCGGACCATGCGGCCAGAGCCCGCGGCGTCTTTGGCCTGTTCAACCGGGCGTTCGATCGACTGACCCGCGGCTATGGGGCGACCGTTGGCTATGTCATCCGCCGCCCGCTGCGCATTGGCGTGCTGTACCTGATGATCGGCGCGCTGATGGTTGGCCTGTTCCTGCGCACCCCGACGGGGTTCTTGCCGGAAGAAGATCAGGGCATCCTGTTTACCCTGGTCCAGGGGCCGACCGGCAGCACGGCCGAGGCTACCGAAGACGTGCTCAAGCGTTTGGAAACCCATTACCTTGAAACCGAAGCGGACAACGTGAGCTCATTGTTCACCGTGCGTGGTTTCAGTTTCGCCGGGCAGGGCCAGAACATGGGTCTCGCCTTTGTGAGCCTCAAGGATTGGGACGAGCGCAGCACGCCGGACCGCAGCGCTCAGGCGATTGCGGGACGGGCCTTTGGGGTCTTTTCTCAGATCCGTGAAGCATTTGTCTTTCCGATCGTGCCACCTGCGGTGATCGAGCTGGGCAACGTCAGCGGTTTTGATTTCTATCTGCAGGCCCGTAACGGCCAGACGCACGAGGAGCTTGTCGCGGCGCGTAATCAGCTTATGGGACTGGCGGCGCAAAGCAGCAAGATCGCCTCGATCCGTCCGAACGGGTTGGAAGATGCGGCGCAGTTCAATCTGGATGTGGACTGGCGGGCTGCGGGGGCCATGGGCCTGTCCGCCACCGATGTGGGTGACCTGCTTTCGGTTGCCTGGGCGGGCCGCTACGTGAACGACTTTCTCGACCGGGGGCGTATCAAGCGTGTCTATGTACAGGGCGATGCGCCCTACCGCATGGTGCCCGAGGACATCGAACAATGGCGTGTTCGCAATGCGTCCGGCGGTATGGTGCCCTTCTCCAACTTTGCCAAGGCCAGCTGGCAGTTCGGACCGCAGGGCCTTTACCGGTACAACGGCGTGGCTGCCATTCAGTTGCAGGGTAGCCCGGCTGCCGGTGTGACCACCGGGGAGGCGATGGCCGAAATCGAAGCGCTGGTGGAGCAGTTGCCACCGGGCTTCCAGGTCGCCTGGACCGGGTTGTCGCTGGAGGAGCGCGAGGCCGGGGATCAGGCCGCACTCCTCTATGCGCTGTCGCTCGCCGCGGTCTTCCTTTATTTGGCGGCCTTGTATGAAAGCTGGTCAATTCCTTTTGCCGTGATGCTGGCGATGCCGATCGGGGTGGTTGGTGCCCTGGTGGGCGCGTGGATCGGGGGCTTCGAAAACGGCGTCTATTTCCAAGTGGCGCTGCTGACTGTGATTGGCCTGACCGGCAAGAACGCGATTTTGATCGTCGAATTTGCCCGCGACAAGGTCGAGGCCGGGGAGGCCTTGCTGGCGGCGGTGGCAGATGCCTCGCAACAGCGTTTCCGTCCGATCCTGATGACGTCCATGGCGTTTTCGCTTGGTGTCCTGCCGCTGGTCCTGTCGTCCGGGGCCGGGGCAGGGGGTCGCACGGCAATGGGCTCCGGTGTCATGGGCGGCGTCATTTCAGCCACCGTTCTGGGTGTGCTGTTCGTGCCGCTGTTCTTTGTCGTGATCCATCGCTTGACCCGCCTGAGACAGAAGCGCCCGTCGGTCGCCTGATGTCTACGCGGCCTGGATTGGCTGTACAAAAAGAGCCAGACCTGCCTCGCGCCGGTCTGGCTTTTTCTGAATATGCGGTGGTGCCAATGCGGCAAACCCCGCGACAGGTTGGAGTTATCGCAGCCGATTTTCTGTCGTTGCATCAAACAGGAAGACATCGTCGTCGGAAAAGTCCAAGCGGACGGACGCGCCCTCTTCCAAGCTGTCTTCGCCGCGGCTCTCGACAATGATCTTGGAACCGTCAGCGCAGATCAGGTGATCGTATGCAATCGCGCCCAGGCGTTCGCGCAGCTCCAGTGTCGCGGGCCCCTGCGGGCTGACCGTTATGTGCTGTGGTCGCAGGCCGACGATGACCTTGGCGCCATCGGCTGGCAGTGCGATGGGGGTGATGATTTCCCTGCCGCCAAAGGCCGCGACGGTGACCTTGCCACCGCGCACTTCGCCTTCGACGAAGTTCATGCTGGGGGAGCCAATGAAACCCGCGACGAACCGATTGTCAGGATCGTTGTAGAGATCCATCGGCTTGCCGACCTGCTCGATCCGACCGGCCCGCAGCACCACGATCTTGTCGGCGAGTGTCATTGCCTCGACCTGATCATGGGTCACATAGATCATGGTCGCGCCGATTTCCTTGTGCAGCCGGGCGATTTCGACCCGCATATCAACCCGCAGTTCGGCATCCAGGTTGGACAACGGTTCATCAAACAGAAAGACCTCCGGGCCGCGCACGATCGCCCGCCCGATGGCGACACGCTGGCGCTGGCCGCCGGACAGTGCCTTGGGTTTGCGCTTCAGATACTGGTCGAGCTTCAGGATGCGGGAGGCTTCGGCGACTTTGGTCTTTATCTCCTCCTTCGGGTGACCCGTCATCTTGAGGCCGAACCCCATGTTTTCCTCGACGGTCATATGGGGGTAAAGCGCATAGGACTGGAACACCATGGCCACACCACGTTCGGCGGCATCCAGATGGGTGACATCGCGGTTGCCGATGTGGATATTGCCTGAAGTTGTTTCCTCCAGCCCTGCGACCATCCGCAACAGGGTGGACTTGCCACAACCCGAGGGTCCCACGAAGACGCAGAATTCGCCATCCTCGATCTCGAGGTTGACATCGAAGATGGTCTGGACTTCGCCGTATCTCTTTACAGCATTGGTCAATGTGACGCCGGTCATGCGTGTTTATCCTTTCTGCCGACGCGGGCGAATTCAGACCCGGCGCCGCTCCTCCTTCAGGTGGGGAACTGCCAGTTTTCGGCAGCTTCCGCGATCTCTTGTGCTGTCTTCAAAAGCAGTGGCTGCAGCGCCATAAGCCCTTCCAGCGACTGTCGTTCGGTTGATGATGTGATCGACAGCCCCCCCATGACCCGTCCCTTGGATGAAAGGATCGGTGCGGCGATGCAGATGATGCCGGGCTCATGTTCTTCGCGGTCAAAGGCAATGCCCTGCGTGCGGATGGCGTCGAGCTCGGCGCGGAAGGCGGCTTCGTCGCCCAAGGTGTGCGGCGTATGCCGGAAGAATGCCTGGCGGCGAATGGCATCCTCGCGGGCGTCGCCATCAAGATGCGCGATCATCGCTTTGCCGACACCGGTGCAATAACCGGGGCCGATCTTGCCTGCCTGGCTGAACATTTCTATCGGGGTGCGGGCGTTGCGCTTGTCGACATAGAGCACCTGGCCCCGGTCCAGCTGTGCCAGGTGGATGGTCTCCCCCACCTCTGCCGACAGAGCGTCCAGATGCGCACGGGCGACCGGCGCGAGCGAGCTTTGCCGCCAGGCCGCATGCGCGAGGCGCACCAGCCGTAAACCGGGGGAATAGGCCTGCTGCTCCTCGTCGAAACAAAGCATCCCCTGATTCGTCAGCGTCTGGACCAATCGGTAGAGCGTGGCCTTGGGGTGCGGTGAGGCCGAGAGCAACTCGCCGAACCGCACAGGTCGCCCGTATTCGGCAACCTGATCCAAAACTTCCAAGGCTTTTCCGACGGTTCCGTCAGTGCCGCGCTGCGGCGTGTCCGGCGTTGCCATTGCTGTCCTCCCTTACGTCTCTGTCCCCGAGGGTGAAGAGACTGTTGACATTCATAGCCAGACTCTTTCATGGTTTCAATAGTTGGAAACTGGTTCCATTATTTGAAACCAATGACCGGCAGTCAACATGGGAGGATACAATGAACTTGCTGAAGGGAACGGTTGCAGGTCTTGCGATGGCCGCCGGTTTGGCCGCATCGGCGCAGGCTGCAGAGCTGAGCGGGACGCTCAAGATTTTCTCGGATATGTCGAACCCGGCGCCGCGGGCAGTGATGGAGAAGCTGGCGTCGGATTTCGACGCGCTGCATCCCGATCTGACGGTTGAGCTGACCGTGATCGACCGCGAAGCCTACAAGACCCAGATCCGCAACTTCCTGACCGCCAACGCGCCGGATGTTGCCAACTGGTATGCTGCCAACCGCATGCGCCCCTATGTCTCTGCCGGCCTGTTCGAGGATGTGTCGGATCTCTGGGCCGAACCCGAGCTTGCCGAAAACCTCGCCTCGACCAAAGGGGCGATGACGCTGGACGGTAAGCAGTGGGGCGTGCCCTACACCTACTACCAGTGGGGCGTTTACTATCGCGAGGACATCTACAACGAGCTTGGTCTGGAGGAGCCCAAGGATTGGGAAACCTTCAAGGCAAACTGCCAGAAGATTCTGGACAGCGGCAAGAAGTGCTTCACCATCGGCACCAAGTTCCTGTGGACCGTGGGTGGCTGGTTTGACTACCTCAACATGCGCACCAACGGCTATGATTTCCACATGGCGCTGACCAACGGCGAGGTGGAATGGACCGACGAGCGCGTCCGCCAGACCTTTGCCAACTGGCGCGAGCTGATCGACATGGGCGCGTTTATCGACAACCATCAGTCCTACAGCTGGCAGGAAGCGCTGCCCTTCATGGTCAATGGTGAGGCCGCGGCCTATCTGATGGGCAACTTCGCGGTGGCCCCCCTGCGTGAGGCCGGACTGAGCGACGAGCAGCTTGATTTCTACCAGTTCCCGGTCATCAACCCGGATGTGGAACTGGCGGAGGATGCGCCGACGGATACCTTCCACATTCCGGCTACGGCCGAGAACAAGGAAGCTGCACGCGAATTCCTGCGCTACGTGGTTTCTGCCGACGTGCAGACCGCGATCAACGCGGGTGATGCGCTCGGGCAGCTCCCGGTCAATGCGTCCTCCTCTGTGGACGATGACGAGATGCTGAACCAGGGGTTCGAGATGCTGTCGTCGAACAGCCCCGGTGGCATCGCGCAGTTCTTTGACCGCGACGCCCCGGCCGAGATGGCCTCGGTGGCGATGGAGGGCTTCCAGGAGTTCATGGTGTTCCCCGACAACCTGGACGACATCCTGAATCGGCTCGAAAAGGCCCGCCAGCGGATCTACTGAACCTGAAATCCCGGGCGGGGATTTTCCCGCCCGGACCGTCCGCATGGCCATCGGGCCGCGCGGCCGACCTGTACTAACTTTCCGCCCGCCCGCTCTGAGATGATCCTGAGCGAGATGCGTGTATCCGGGAGATACGCCCTTGGCTGACATCACGACTTCCCTCAACGAGGCGGCGCCGGGCTGGATCCGGCGCAATCGCCAGACGCTTGCCCCGGTTCTGTTCCTGCTGCCGGGCGTGCTGTTCTTTCTGTTCTACGTGATCTTTCCGATCCTCCAGAGCTTCAATCTGTCGTTCTACCGCTGGGACGGGCTGGGAGAGCCGGTTTACGTTGGTATGGAAAACTACGCCGAGTTGTTGGATGACCGGGCCTTTGAAGTCTCGATGTGGAACAACGCGAAATGGCTGCTGCTGTACCTGCTGGCAATTCCGGCGGGGTTGGGGATTGCGCTGTTCCTGAACCAGAACGTTGTTGGCATCCGCCTGTACAAGTCACTATTTTTCTTTCCGTTTGTGATCAGCCAGGTGGTCGTGGGGCTGGTGTTCAGCTGGTTCTACGATCCGACTTTCGGCCTGTTGAACCAGATCCTTGGTTTCTTCGGCTTTGGCACGCTCAACGTGCTGGGGGATCCGACCCTGGTGACCTACGGCATCATCGTCGCCGGGCTCTGGCCGCAGACTGCCTATTGCATGATCCTCTATCTGACCGGGTTGAACGCGGTGGACCCCGAACAGGTCGAGGCCGCGCGGCTGGATGGGGCCAAAGGGTTCAAGATGCTGTGGTACGTCATCATCCCGCAGCTGCGGCCTGCAACCTTCATTGCCTTCGTGGTGACCATCATCGGCGCGCTGCGCTCTTTTGACCTGATCTCCATCATGACCAACGGCGGCCCGTTCGGCTCGTCGCGGGTGCTGTCATTCTACATGTTTGAAAAGGCGCTGTCGGAATATGGCTTTCGAATGGGCTATGGCGCGGCCATCGCGGTGGTGCTGTTCCTGATCATGCTGCTGTTCATCGCCTACTTCCTGTGGTCGATGTACCAAGAAGAGAAGGGGGGCCGCTGATGTTCCCGCGTCCGATCGAGAAATCCTCTCCCGCCTGGGCGGCCACCTATCAGGCGCTGGTGCCGATGGCGCTGATCCTCTGGCTGTTGCCGCTGATCGCGGTCGCTGTCTTCTCCATCAAGCCGGATGTGGATTTCACCACCGGCAATTACTGGGGCTGGCCCTCGGCCTTCAAGGGGTTCGAGAACTACGGCAAGGTGTTCTTTGCCTCCGACATGCCGCGCTATCTGCTGAATTCGGTGCTGATCACGGTGCCGACCGTCATCGGCGCGGTTGCGCTGTCCTGCATGACCGGCTTCGCTCTGGGCGTGTACAAGTTCCGCGGCAACCTCTTGCTGTTCTTCATGTTCGTGGCGGGCAACTTCGTGCCCTTCCAGATCCTGATGGTGCCGGTGCGCGACCTGACGCTGGACATGGGGCTCTACAATACCAAGCTGGGGCTGGTGCTGTTCCATGTTGCCTTTCAGACCGGTTTCTGCACCCTGTTCATGCGCAACTTTATCCGGGCGCTGCCGTTTGAACTGATCGAAGCGGCGCGGGTCGAGGGCGTGGCAGAATGGCGGATCTTCTGGTTCGTCGTGCTGCCCTTGATGAAGCCCGCGATTGCGGCGCTGTCGGTGCTGATCTTCACCTTCATCTGGAACGATTACTTCTGGGCGGTGGTGCTGACCCAAGGCGCGGAAAGCCAGCCGGTGACAGCGGGGATCACCTCGTTCAACGCGCAGTACCGCGCTGCCTATCACCTGATGAGCGCGGGCTCGATCGTGGCGGCGCTGCCGCCGGTGGCGATGTTCTTCCTGATGCAGCGGCATTTCATTGCCGGGCTGACCCTGGGGGCTGTGAAATGAGCGACGCGTTGCAGTTCTGGCGTATTGATGCGCCGGGTCAGACGCTGGTGCTGTCATCGGACGGCAGTATTCCCGGCGCGTTGTACTGGGGGCCTGCGCTGCACCCGGAGACGGATCTGGCCGCGCTGTCCCACGCTTGCGAACAGGAGGTGACGGGCGGGATGATCGACCGGCTGCCGCCCCTGTCGCTGTGCCCCGAGGCGTCGAGGTCGTTCGAAGGCCAACCGGGTCTGGTGGCCTACCGGGATGGCAAACCACTGTATCCGCGCTTCCGGCTGGAAGTCACCGATGGGGCGGAGTTCACCTGCCGGGACAACGATCTGGGTCTGTCGCTGACCTTCCTGTTCGAGGTTGTCGGCCAGACGATCTCGGCGAAGGCAACACTGGAAAGCGACGCAGAAATCACCCTTCATCACCTCGCCGCACCGGTGCTGCCGGGGCCGCAGATGGGGCAGGAGATCGTCGATTTCTCCGGCCGTTGGATCGGTGAATTCCAGGTGGAACGCGCGCCCTGGCGGGCGGGCATCCACAAGCGGGAAGCGCGCACGGGCCGTTCCGGTCACGAACATCCACCACTGGCGTATTTCCCCGAAGCCGGGGCAAGTAACACCCAAGGCACGGTTTTTGCCATGCATTATGGCTGGTCCGGCGGCCACGTGATGCTGGCAGAGGAACTTCCGTCGGGGCGGCGGCAGATCCAATGGGGCCACGCATGCGGCACACGGACGGTTGGCACCCGTTTCGATACGGCTCCGCTGTATCTCGCGGTGTCGCAATCAGGCTTCAACGGCTGCGCCACCGCGTTTCAGCGCCTGCTGCGCGACCATGTGGTGACTTGGCCCAAGCCGGAGACCCCGCGCCCGGTGCATTACAACTGCTGGGAAGCGGTCTATTTCGACCATGACATGGCCGTCCTGAGCGAGATCGCCGAGCGAGCCGCAGCCTTGGGCGCGGAACGGTTCGTGCTGGATGATGGCTGGTTCGGAAGACGCGATGACGACACCTCCAGCCTGGGCGACTGGGAAATTGACCGGCGCAAATGGAGCGATGGCCTGACGCCGCTGATCAATCACGTTGAACGCCTTGGGATGACATTTGGCCTTTGGGTCGAGCCGGAAATGGTGAACCTGGACAGTGATCTGGCGCGGGCGCACCCTGACTGGATCCTTGGGCCTCAGGACCAGATCGAAGGGCGCCAGCAGCGCGTTCTGGACCTGTCGAGGCCCGAGGTCAGGGACCACCTGTTCCGGAAGCTCTCGGCGCTGCTGCAGGACAACCGCATCGACTATTTGAAATGGGACCACAACCGGTTGCTGCCGATCGCAGATGCGGCCCAGACCGAGGGCATCTACGCGCTGCTGCGCGACCTGCGCCGCGCTTTCCCGAACGTCGAAATCGAAAGCTGCGCCTCGGGCGGCGGGCGGATCGATGCGGGCATTCTGAGCCTCACGCAGCGGGTCTGGCTGTCGGACAGCAACGACGCGCTGGAGCGGCTGCGCATTCAGCACGACGCAGCGCTGCTGCTGCCGATTTCCGTCACCGGCTCGCATGTCGGGCCGCGGGTCTGCCACACGTCGGGTCGGACAATTGACGTCCGCATGCGGGCGTGGATCGCCGCCCAGCGGCACATGGGGTTCGAGATGGACCCGTGCGAACTGACGGATGAGGAAGCAGAGGTTCTGAAACGTGTCGCCAGCTGGTGGAAGGACAACCGGCACTGGCGGATGCAGGCGGATATCCTGCGCCTCGACAGCGCCGACGCCAGCGTGATTGCGGAACAGCAGTTGGCGATGGATGGCAACCGGTTCGTGGTCTTTGCGGGTAAGGCGCGTTCTGCGCATCAGATCATGCCTCGTCCCTTGCGGCTGACCGGGCTGGATCCGCAGGCGCTCTATCGAATTGATCTCGTTAATCGCGACGAATTGCACCACCTCTCACGGGGGAACACCGCATTCAAGGATGGGCCGCTGGTGCTCAGCGGCCAGATTCTGATGCAGCAGGGGCTGATCCTGCCGTGGCAATTCCCCGAAACGGTCTGGGTGATCGAAGGAGAAAGACAATGACCAAGGACCGCCGCAGCCAGGGCTGGTACGGCAAGCTGGACAAGGACGGCTTCATCCATCGTTCCTGGATGAAGAACCAGGGATTTCCCGATCACGCCTTTGACGGGCGGCCGATCATCGGTATCTGCAACACTTGGTCCGAGCTGACACCCTGCAACTCCGGCCTGCGGGATCTGGCCGAAGGCGTGAAGCGCGGCGTCTGGGAGGCCGGGGGCTTTCCGGTGGAATTCCCGGTGATGAGCCTCGGCGAGACCCAGATGAAGCCGACCGCGATGCTGTTTCGCAACCTCCTGGCGATGGACGTCGAGGAGTCGATCCGCGCCTATGGCATCGACGGCGTGGTGCTGCTCGGCGGTTGCGACAAGACCACGCCTGGCCAGTTGATGGGCGCCGCCTCGGTTGATTTGCCGTCCATCGTCGTCTCCTCCGGGCCGATGCTCAACGGCAAATACCGCGGGCAGGACATCGGCTCCGGCACGGATGTGTGGAAATTCTCCGAAGCGGTGCGTGCAGGTGAGATGACGCTGAAGGACTTCATGAACGCTGAATCCGGCATGAGCCGGTCCAAGGGTGTCTGCATGACCATGGGCACGGCTTCCACCATGGCCTCGCTGGTCGAGGCGATGGGCATGTCGCTGCCTACAAACGCCGCGCTGCCGGCGGTGGACGCGCGGCGGATGGCGCTGGCGCATCTGACCGGCAAGCGGATTGTCGAGATGGTCGAGGAAGACCTGAAACCGTCGGACGTATTGACCAAGGCCGCGTTCGAAAACGCGATCCTTGCCAATGCCGCCGTGGGCGGATCGACAAATGCCGTGGTGCATCTGTTGGCACTTGCCGGCCGTGTGGGGGTGGAGCTTGATCTGAAGGATTTCGAGATCGGGTCCGAGATCCCGCTGCTGGTCAACTGCATGCCCTCGGGCAAATATCTGATGGAGGATTTCTGTTACGCTGGCGGCATGCCCGTTGTGCTGAAGCAGTTGCAGGACAAAGGTCATCTGCGCAGCGCCAAAACGGTTTTGGGTGGCGACATCACCGCCTATGCCGATGGTGCGGAGTGTTTCAACGAGGATGTTATCCGTACATTTGATGCCCCGGTGAAACCCGCGGCGGGCTTGCGGGTGTTGCGCGGCAACCTGGCTCCCAACGGCGCCATTGTGAAGCCCTCGGCAGCCTCGGATCGTCTGCTGGAGCACGAGGGGGAGGCCTATGTCTTCGAGAGCATCGAGGACATGAAAGCCAATATCGACCGCGAGGACCTGCCGGTGACACCGGACACCATCCTTGTCCTCAAGGGCTGCGGGCCGAAGGGGTATCCGGGTATGCCGGAGGTCGGCAACATGCCGATTCCGCGTCGGCTGGTGACCCAAGGGGTGAAGGACATGATCCGCGTCTCGGACGCGCGCATGTCCGGCACCGCATTCGGCACCGTGATCCTGCATGTCTCGCCCGAGGCGCAGGCGGGCGGGCCCCTTGCGCTGGTCAAAACCGGCGACCGCATCCGGGTGTCGGCGTCCAAGGGCGAGCTGGAGCTGCTGATCTCGGCCGAGGAAATGGACGCCCGCCGCGCCGCTTGGCAGCCCGACCCGCCCCATTACACCCGCGGTTATGCCAAGCTTTACATCGATCACGTGCTGCAGGCCGACAAAGGCGCGGATCTGGATTTCCTGGTGGGCAAGGATACCCGCCCAGTGACGAGGGAGAGCCACTGACATGGACCTGAACGCAACTTTCCGCGACCTCCAGGGCGCCTCTGTCTTCATCACTGGCGGAGGCTCGGGCATCGGTGCGGCCCTGACCGAGGGCTTCCTGCGCCAGGGCGCCAAGGTGGCTTTTGTCGGGCGCTCGGATGCCACTGCATTCGCTGATCGAATGGCAGAGGAGACCGGCAACAGGCCGTTGTTCATCCAATGCGACATCACCGACATTTCGGCCCTGAAGGCGGCAATTGATCAGGCGGCCAAGGCGCATGGCCCGGTCGGCGTGTTGGTCAACAACGCCGCGAACGACCAGCGCCACGCGACGCTGGAGGTGGACGAAGCATTCTGGGACTGGTCACAGGCGATCAACCTCAAGGCCTATTTCTTTGCCTGCCAAGCCGTGCTGCCGGGCATGCAGAAACTGGGCGGCGGCTCGATCGTGAACTTCACCTCGATCAGCTACATGATGGGCAATGCAGGCTACCCTGCTTACACCACGGCCAATGCCGGCATCAACGGCATGACCCGAAGCCTCGCACGGGAATTCGGCGCTGATCGCATCCGGGTGAACGCGCTGGCACCGGGCTGGGTGCTGACCGAAAAGCAGCTCGACAAATGGGCCACCCCCGAGGCGCTGGCTGCGCACCTGGAGCGCCAGTGTCTAAAGGATCATCTCGCACCCCAGGACATTGTCGAGTCGACGCTGTTCCTGGCCTCCAAGGCCAGCCGCATGATTTCGGGTCAGGCGTTGGTGGTTGACGGTGGCGTCGTGGTGTCGGGATGATTGACGAGGATCGCAAGGCAGTTTCATGGGTCGCGGCCGACTGGGGCACGTCGCACCTGCGGCTCTGGCCGATCGGTGCAGATGGCGCGCCGCTGGGCCGGATCGACTCGGACAAGGGAATGTCAAACCTGAAGCCGAGGGAATACGAACCGACACTTCTGGCGCTGCTGAAGCCTTATCTGGATCCTGACAGACGCCTGGATGTGATCTGTTGCGGTATGGCGGGTTCCCGGCAGGGCTGGATGGAAGCCCCCTACGTCCGCGTGCCTTGTCCGCCACCATCATTTGGCACGGCGACGCAGATCAAGACGCAGGATGCCCGCCTCAGGGTGTATATCCTTTCCGGGGTAAAACAGGCCGCCCCTGCAGATGTGATGCGTGGAGAGGAGACCCAGATTGCTGGAGTGCTGTCGCAGCAACCGGATTTTGACGGGGTCATCTGCCTGCCTGGTACACATACGAAATGGGTGTCGGTTCAGAACGGCAAAATCACCGGCTTTGCCACGTTCCTGTCGGGGGAGCTGTTTCAGCTGGTGTGCAACCACTCCGTGCTGAGACATACGCTGGCGCGTGAAGGCTGGGACGCTCCGGCTTTCGAAGCGGGTTGCAGGGATGGTGCAGCCAGTCCGGGCCGCCTTGCCAATGCGCTTTTTGGCCTGCGCGCCGGCGCTCTCCTGAGTGACCTTGACCCGGTAACAGCGCGATCACGCGCCTCCGGTTACATCCTTGGCATGGAAGTCGCCGCGGTGCGCGACGAATGGCAGGGCAGGTCAGTGGTCATCGTTGGCGAAAATGAAATCGCGCAGGCCTACGCTGCGGCGCTGAGGTTACAGGACGCTGAGGCAGCGGTGATAGACGCAGAAACTGTAACGCTGGCAGGGCTTTGCGCGGCCCGGGCGGAAATGATGCGAGGATAGATTGATGAGCCGCAACCTGATCGCCATTCTGCGGGGGCTGACACCGCAGGAGGCGCTGCCCGTCACTGACGCGCTGATCGCCGCCGGGATCACCCGGATCGAGGTGCCGCTGAACTCCCCCCAGCCCTTTGACAGCATCGCGGCGATGGTCAGCCATGCGTCGGACCGGGCCTTGATCGGGGCGGGAACCGTGCTGGATCGGCAATCGGTCGCGCGCCTCAGGGAAATCGGTGCCGGGATGGTTGTCTCGCCCGATTGCAATCCGGAGGTCATTGAGGCGGCCAAGGCTTCCGGCATGCTCTCTTTCCCCGGCGTCTTCACCCCGACCGAGGCCTTCACGGCCCTGCGCGCGGGCGCGGACGGGCTGAAGTTCTTCCCGGCTTTCAAATTGGGGCTCGACGGCTTCAAGGCGCTGAAAGCGGTGCTGCCGCCGGACGCGGCGACCTATGCCGTGGGCGGTGTCGGACCGGCGAATTTCGCCGAGTGGAAGGCCGCGGGCATCAGCGGTTTCGGCATCGGGTCCAACCTGTTCAAGCCCGGCATGTCCGTCGCAGACGTTGCTGCGAATGCAAAAGACATGGTCCGCGCCTATGATGAGGTTTTCGCATGACCGCTGTGGTTTACAACACCACTGCCTGCACGCTGGGTGAAGGGCCATTATGGCACCCGGAGCGCCAGCAGCTGTTCTGGTTCGACATTCTGGGCAAGCGTCTTCTGACGGTCGAGGATGGGGAAGAGCGGGTCTGGCAGTTCGACGAATGCGTTTCTGCCGCAGGTTGGGTCGATCATGAGACCCTGCTGATGGCCAGCCAGACCGGCCTCTGGCGGTTTGACCTCGTCACCGGGGAGCGCAGCCTGATTTGCCCGCTTGAGGCCGACAACCCGGTGACCCGCTCCAACGACGGGCGCGCAGATCCCTGGGGCGGGTTCTGGATCGGGACCATGGGCTTCAATGCAGAGCCGGGGGCAGGAGCCATCTACCGCTACTATCGCGGCGAGTTGCGCAAGCTGGTCCCGAATGTGACGATTTCCAACGCCATCTGTTTCGCGCCGGACCGTTCTTGCGCCTATTACGCGGATACCGCTGTCGGCAAGATCATGCGCCAGCCGCTGGCCGCAGAAGATGGCTGGCCCGAGGGGGCAGCGCAGGTGCATATCGACCTCAGCGGCGAAGATTTTGGCGTGGACGGTGCGGTGGTGGACGCAAGCGGTAACCTGTGGAATGCGCAGTGGGGCATCGGCCGCGTGGCCTGCTACAGCCCCGAGGGCACCCTGCTCGAAACCGTTGCGGTGCCCACGCCGCAGGCCTCCTGCCCGGCCTTTGGCGGGACCGATCTGTCCACACTCTACATCACCACTGCGGCTGAGGGGGTGAATGCAGCACCCGCCGGCCAGACCTTCAGCGCCTCGACTTCTGCGGTGGGGCAGCGTGAACACCAAGTTATCCTGTGAGACAGCCATGAAACGAACCCTAGGCGCCTGTTATTATCCTGAGCATTGGCCCGAGGAGATCTGGGCCGAAGACGCAGCCCGCATGGCGGCGGCGGGCCTAACGTGGATCCGCATCGGCGAATTCTCCTGGTCGAAGCTTGAACCGACCCCGGGCGAGATGCACTGGGACTGGCTCGACCGCGCGATTGAAACGCTTGGGGCGCAGGGTCTCAAGGTTGTGCTGGGCACGCCAACCGCGACCCCCCCGCGCTGGATGGCAGAGCGGCACCCGGACATGTTCGTCGTGGATGAACAGGGCCGGGCGCGTGGCTTTGGCTCTCGTCGACACTATTGCTTCAGCCACAAAGGGTATCTTGAGGAAAGCCGGCGGATCACCGGCCTGATGGCAGAACGCTACGGGGCCAATCCGCATGTGGCGGCCTGGCAGACGGACAATGAATACGGCTGCCATGATACGGTTATCAGCTATTCCGATGCCGCCAAGGCCGCTTTCCGAGACTGGCTGCGGGAAGCCTTTGATGGCGATATCGGCGCGCTTAACACAGCTTGGGGCAATGTCTTCTGGTCGATGGAATATCGCTGCTTCGACGAGATCGGCTTGCCGAACCTGACCGTGACCGAGCCGAACCCGGCGCATGTCCTTGCCTTCAAACGGTTCAGTTCGGACCAGGTGGTAGCCTTCAACCGCGCGCAGGCCGAGATCATCAGGGAATTCTCCAACGCACCTGTTTTGCACAATTACATGGGGCGGGTGACGGAATTCGACCACTTCAAGGTGGGCAAGGATCTGGAGATCGCGACCTGGGACAGCTACCCTTTGGGCTTCCTCGAAGACCGCGTGGGCGCGACTGCGGAAGAGCAGCGCAGGTATGCGCAGCAAGGCGAACCCGACTTTCAGGCGCTGCATCACGATCTTTACCGCGCGGTTGGCCGCGGCCGCTGGTGGGTGATGGAGCAGCAACCGGGGCCGGTCAATTGGGCCCCCTACAATCCGTCGCCCTTGCCGGGAATGGTGCGGCTGTGGACCTGGGAAGCCTTTGCCCACGGGGCTGAGGCGGTCTGCTATTTTCGCTGGCGGCAGGCGCCCTTCGCGCAGGAACAGATGCATGCGGGCCTCCTGCGCCCGGACAGCAAGGATGCCCCTGCCATCGCCGAAGCCCGACAGGTGGCGCAGGAACTGGGTGACACACCCGAGGTTCAACCCGCTCAGGCGCCAGTGGCGATCCTGTTCGACTATGACGCGGACTGGGCCTGGTCGACGCAGCCGCACGGGGCAGGGCTGAGCTATTTCCAGCTGATCCTTGATCACTACAAGGCGCTGCGCCGGGCAGGGCAGACGATCGACATCCTGCCGCCCGACACTCGGGATTTCACTGGATACAAGCTGATCCTCGCGCCGGGGCTGATGCATATGCCGCAGGATTTGAAGATCGCGCTTGCAGAAAGCGGAGCTGAGATCCTGTACGGTCCCCGCAGCGGCGCGCGGGACGGGCATTTCAGCATTCCCACCGACCCGCTGCCCCCCGCGCTGCCGGGGCTGGATGTGACGGTGTCCCGGGTCGAGAGCTTGCGGCCCGACATGCCGGTTGCGCTGAAGGATGGCGGCGCTGCGCACCGCTATCTGGAGGAGTTGGAGGGCCGTGCCGAGGTGGTGTTGGAAACGGAGGCCGGTGCTCCGGTTGCGCTTCGGGAAGGGCGACAGACCTATTGTGGAGGCTGGCTCGACGCGGCCGGGCTTGACCGTCTGATCGCGGTTCTGGCGGAGGCGGCGGGTCTGGCCTTGCGCTCAATGCCGGAAGGGGTGCGAACCCGCCGCACTGCCACGGAGGAGTTCTGGTTCAACCATCGCGCTGAGCCGGTACAGACGGAGGTTGGCCTGCTGCCTGCGGCAGGCGTGCTGCGGCGCCCTCTTTGACGAAACACTGCCCTTCCGCAGCATTGGAAGCGGAAGGGCAGGGTCGACAAGGTTGGCCGAGCCGTCGGCAAGGGGTGGCGAAAGCGAACGGCAACATGAATTGCCGTTCGCGTGTTTGGTCAGCGCGCCCAGAGGGGCCAGGTCGGGCTTGTCAGATGACAATTGACCTGTGCTTCGGCAGCCTGCCCCCTTGAGGTTGCGGACAAGAGGAAGGCTAGGCTTCGATGTGGTCGAATTTGCCTTGCGGTCTGCGGGCTTCGGGGGGTCTTCGGTCAACCCCAAGGATCAGAACAATGTTCTTGGCGACATAGATCGACGAATAGGTCCCCACCACGACACCAAAAGCAATGGCCAGCGCAAAGCTGCGGATGACATCACCGCCGAACACCAGCAGGGCCAGCAAGGCTGCCAATGTGGTTGCCGAGGTGAGGATCGTGCGGCTCAGCGTTTCACAGGCGGACAGGTTGAGGACGTCGCGCAAGGGCAATGCACCATGGCGCCGCAGGTTTTCACGCACCCGATCGAAGACGACCACCGTGTCATTGATCGAATATCCAAGGATGGTGAGGAGCGCGGCCACGAATGCCAGATCAACCTTCAGACCGAGCAAGGCAAACAGGCCCAGCGTCAGCATCACATCATGCCCAAGCGCTATGACGGCCCCCACGGCAAACTGCCATTCAAAGCGCATCCAGACGTAGCCGAGTATCGAAAGAACACCGCCCGATATTGCCAGCACGGCCGCGCGCACCAGTTCTGGTGATACCTTGCCCCCGATGCTTTCGCTTGCGGTGAAGCGAATGTCCGGATCGACGGTCAGCAACGCGGCGCGGACCTCCTGCAATTGATCAGAGGATAGCACCGCCCCTTCCTCTCCTGCCGCGGCGAGGCGGAGGTTTGCGACGTTCGTGTTGTCGATATTGCCCGCGGAGAACACTTCGGTCACAGAGACATCGGCCAAACCCATGTTGTTCAGCACGTCACGATAGGCATCAAGGTGTAATGCATGCGGTGTTTCGATGCGCAAACTGGTGCCGCCGGTGAAATCGATGCCAAGGTTCAACCCGAGCATTCCGATAATCAGGAGCGAGGCCAGCACGGCTGTGAACGAGGCACCGAAAGTGACCTTTTGCAGCCGGAAGAAGTCGATCACATGGCGCCGCTCAAGAAAGCCGAAGATTCCCCGCATGGGCAATACCTTTGGGCGACGCCACTCCAGCCAGCTTTGCAGGGTGAGTTTCGTGACGATCAAAGCCGTAAACATGGAAGTCAGAATGCCCAGCCCCAAGGTTATCGCAAAGCCACGCACCGGGCCTGCGCCGAGCCAGAACATCAACCCGGCAGTCAGCAGTCCGGTCAGGTTGGCGTCCAGGATTGACGAAAATGCATTGTCAAAGCCGTTGCCGACGGCCCGCCACAGGTTGCGTTCGCGGCGCAGTTCCTCGCGTATCCGCTCGAAGATAAGGACATTGGCATCGACCGCCATTCCAAGTGTCAGGACGATGCCGGCAATGCCCGGCAGGGTCAGGGTTGCGCCCACAAGGGTCAGCACGGCGACGAGGATCACCATGTTGATGGCCAGCGCGGCCACGGCAACCAGACCCAAGCCACCGTAGCAGGCTACCATCAGGGCACAGACGGCGGCCAGCCCGATCAAGGCTGCGCGCACACCGGCTGCGATACTGTCGCTGCCCAGCTCTGGGCCAACAGTCTTTTCTTCCAAGAATGTCAGCTCCGTCGGCAGGGAACCGGCTCGAAGCAAGGTTGCGAGCTGCGATGTCTCCTCGACCGAGAACTGGCCGGTGATGATGCCGCTGCCACCGGCAATGTGCGACTGGATGACTGGCGCTGACAGAACCGTGTTGTCCAGCACGATGGCAAATGGGCTGCCGACGTGTCCGGCGGTGAAGTCTCCAAACGCAAGGGCCCCAGCTGTATCAAACCGGAAGGAGACCGCTGGGCGCCCGTTCGGATCAAAGCTTGCCTGCGCATCGGTCAGTTGTTCGCCCGACACCACCGGCCTTGGGTCAACGCGATAGGTGACGGCGGGGTTTGTTGCATCCGGCAGCATCAAGGCGTCGCCCGGTGCGGTTTCGCTCGCTGGCAAGACGGCGTGGAACGAGAGTTGCGCAGTGGTCCCGATCAGTGCCTTCAGCGCGTCCGCATCAGAAAAGCCCGGAACCTCGATCAGGATTCGATCGCTACCCTGTCGAACGATGGTGGGCTCCCGGGTTCCGGCCTCGTCGATCCGGCGTCGCACCGTTTCGAGGCTCTGCGTTACCAGCTGGTTGGCGAGGGCGTCTCTGCCGACGGCGCTGTAGCGCAGTTCCAGAATGCCGTTTTCGGCCGTTATCTCCAGATCCAGGGTGCTCGGTCCAGAGGTCCCCGCGACGCGGGTTGCAAAGCGCGTTGCGACGTCCCGTGCCCGCGGGGCGAAGCTGGCAGGTGTGACAGCGACGCGCATAACGCCGGATGGCGCGGTGAGTTTGCGAACCTGAACCGTGCGGCCGCCCTCATCCCGCAGCGCGTCGCGCAAGCTTGGCCACAAGGCGGCGAGGCGCTGGTCGATTGCGCCGGTCACGTCCACCTCGGCGAGCAGATGTGCGCCGCCGCGCAGGTCAAGGCCGAGGTTGATCAGTCCGGACGGCAATAGGCGTTGCCAGGCGGTTTCCGCGGTGGGTCTGGTGTCGGTATCCTGCGCGTCCATTTGCGCGTAAAAGGCGTTGGGGAGGGCGAGCCACAGGCAGAGCAGGCAGATGCCCCATACGCCGAGGCGTTTCAAAAAGGTTGGTCTTTGCATGATCTCTCCACGGCAGAGTTGGGCGGATAGCCCCGCGTCCCCCTGCCGGTTTCCGTATGAGTTTTGAGGAAGGCAAACACCGATGCGCCCCTTGTCACAGACAGGAGAGGATCGGTGCGTGGTCAGATCATGTCGACCGGGGGCGCTCGGGCGCGATTTGCCCGGCGAAGTGTCCGCGCGAAGAGCGGCGGTGCCCGGGCTTCGGCCAGTAGCAGCAGCCGCTCGACGGGCGGGAATTGCGCAGCCGTCTGGGTCAGGTGGGCGTCATCAGCCGCGTTGCCGTTGGCTGACGCTGCCTGGTCCGGTCGCTGGATTTGCGATCGTTCCTTGGCGGTGACGCTTGCCAGTTGCAGCGTCGCCGAATGCAATTGTTCGACCTTGGGAACAACCGGCGTATACGGTTGTCGAATGGCCTCACCCAGCCCACCCGCAACCAGAAACAGCAGGACAAGAACGGTCCTGATGCAGGCAAGCGGAAGTTGGGCGGAGTATTTCATCCCCGGCATTTGGCTGTTGGCGGCTGGTTTGTCAATTGCCCCCGCAAGGCGGCAAGCGTGGGGTATTTAAACCAAGGTCCGGCAGGCTGACACCGCGCTTCCTGGCGCTTTCCTGAACCGCGGAACGGAGTGTCTTGCTGCGACTGAGCAGGCGGCGGAAGCGGTTCTCGTCCAGCTCCAGCAGGGTTGTCGGTGCAATGACCCGGATCTCGGTGGGGAGCGTTCTCCTCGCCAGAATTGCCATCTGGCCGAACATGTCTCCCCGGCCCAATCGCACGACCTGGCCAGCCGTTTCTGCCTCCACGGCACCGGAGGCGATGAAATAGACGCTGCGCACCGCCGTGTCCTTGCGCAGGATGACTTTCCCTGCGTTGACGTAATGCGTTTTCAGGACCCGTGCCAAGCGCCGGGTTGCGGTCTCGTCCAGATCGGCGAAGAGGGGAAATTGACGGACCAGCGCGGTCTTCTGCACCGCGATGTCAAGCCGGGGGCGCGTTTCGGCCTTGGCCCGCCGCGCCTCCAGATCCTGCATAACCGACATGTAGACCTCGGCTCCGACCAACCCGTCCTCGCGCATCGACAGGTACTCGCGCTCCTCAAGCCGCAGTGCGGTGCGGCGGATGAAGCGGCGTTCCAGCTGCTCGGCATAGCCGGGGTATTGCAGGCGTAAGCCGTCGAGAGCGGTCTCCACTGCGTCCACCCGGCGCGTCAACAACTCGTGCAGCAGTTCCGCGACCCGGCGGCCGTGAATGCGGCGAATGCGGTTGTCTATAAAGCTTCCCAAGTCACGCAGGATAAGCCGTTGAGACAGCAGGAGTTCAAACCGGTCGGCCGTGATCCGTGCCAAGGGCGCGGAGATGCCAAGCCGGGAATTCAGCCAGCCCGCGATCCGGAACGTCGGGCCATAGGCAAGATTGCGCCTCGCGACGCGTTGGTATCCGCTGCGCCCTTGCGAGCGGGCTCCTTCGATCAGGCGGTCTGCATTCGCCAGCGCCATTTCAGCCATGCGTGCCGAAATCGTCTGTTCGCGCAGTCGAGCCAGAATGCTGTCGCGCTCGTGGCCCGCCAGCGCAATCAGCCCAAGGGTGATCCGGTCGCGATCAAGGATATCGGCGCTGTCCTCGGCCCGTTTCACGGCGGCTTCGAGACGCTCTCCAAACTGGATGGCCTCGGCGCGTACGGTTTCGCGGTTGAGTTCGTAGTTCTCGTTGGTCTGCGCGATATCTTCGCGCACTGTCTGCAGCGCCACGGCGACCACTTGGCGGGACAGCGCCTGGTCAATGGAGGACAGCTGGTCGAGGCCGAGGCGCCCGATCACCCAACGCAAGGTGGTGCCCTGTACCAACAACGTAAACAGGGTGAACCCGGTGGCGAGGATGCCGACCACGCGTTGGATCTCCGCGGGCACGCGAAAGCTCTCGGTCACGGCCAGGGCCAGCGCCAGCGTGACCGCCCCGCGAAGCCCGCCCCAGAGGATCGCGACCCGGTAGGGACGTTCCACTTTCGGGGACAGCTTGACCTTGGTCAAAAGCGGCAGCAGCGCAAACAGGATGACGGCCCGTGCAGCGATTGCTGCAATGACCACTACGCCGACCAGCAAGACCTCCTGCAGCGAGACCTTCTCCAGCAGGCGTGGGATCAGCAACGCGGCGAGGATAAAGATCAACGCCCCGGCCCAATGGGCCAGCACATCCCAAAGCTCGCGCAGGTTTGCCCAGGCCTGCGGCGGCAACCGCCCGGGCGCGGTGAGATTGAGTGTGAGACCACTGGCAACAACCGCGATGACGCCGGAGGCGCCGACGCTTTGCTCCGCGATGATATAGGCGAGGTAGGGCAGGGCGGCGGAGATGGAGACCTGCGCCAGCTCGTGACGCCGGAACAGTCCCATGATCCAGACCGAGGCGCGCGCCAAGGCCCAACCGGTTCCCGCGCCGCCCAGGATCAGAAGCGGGAACCGGGCCAGGGCCTCTTCCAGATCGGGATCAGGAAGCCCCAACATGACAAACCCCATGAACAACCCGAACAGCGCAATCGCCGCGGCATCGTTTAAAAGGCTTTCGCCCTCGATGATGCGCGCCAGTCGGCGTGGGGCAGAGATCGACCGAAAGATCGAGACAACTGCAGAAGGGTCCGTGGTTGAAACGATGGAGCCGATCAACAGGCACGCGGCGAGCGGCAGGGCGCTCACCCAAGCCAGCGCGTATCCCACGCTGAGGGTGGCGACGACCACCGCCACCACGGCCAGCATGAGGATCGGCACCCAGTCATCCAGCATCCGCCGCAGCTCCATGCCGAGCGTGGCCTGGAACAACAAGGTTGGCAGAAACACGTAAAGGAACACATTTGAGCGGATCGGCAGGCCGAGAATTGCTTCTGCCACCGGATTCAGGGCGTCGGTCAGCTCGGTATGCAGGAAAAAGGCCGCAGCGATTGCGATCAGGCTGCCAAAAACAGCGAGGATCACGCTGTAAGGCAATCGCAGTCGTGCGGCCAGCGGTTCGGCCACGCCAATTACAAGAAACAACGATGCGATAATAGTGGTGACGACAACGATATCCATGAAGTTCCGTTACCCCAACAACTCCCGGACGTGTATCGCAATTTACGGGTTCCTTTGGATATCAGCCGTGCGTGCCGAATTTTTATTCAGCGGCGACGGTGGGTTTGGCCCAATCCTCCCATCCGGTGCCTGTTCGGGTGATCGGTCCATCCCAGGCAAAGGGAATTTGGTGAATCGTGGTGTCTTTTCCTTCAGTGCAAGCCACGAAATAGGCGGGTGCCATCGGCGCGCCTTGCAGAAATTCGCTTTCGTTCATGTCGGGTAACGACTGGTTGCCGGTCGAGGGCACGCTGGCAAACGGCACACCTGCAAAGACGCCGTGAACAGGCGCGTGAACATGGCCAAAATGGATGTAGTCAATCTTCGCAGCATGCTGGCGGATCAGCGCATGGAGTGGCGCACGGTGCTCTTCGATAAGTGCGATTTTGTCCTCGGCAGGCAGCCCTAGGGGCATCGGGTTATGATGCAGGAAGATCCTGGCACGCGCGCAGCTTTCCAGCTCGGTCGCCAACCAAGCGCGGCGGTCAGAGCAAAAATGACCTGCATGCGTTTGCTCGCCCACGCTGTCGAGGTAGATGAAACGGGTTTCGCCGACCGTCTCGGCATGATTGACGAATCCGTGCGGATCGAGGGGGTGATCGTCAAAGACGGCACGGAATTGGGCGCGATCATCGTGGTTGCCAATCATCAGGCGGACGGGGATGCTCAGACCTGATATGGCCGTTTTCAGAGCTTCATAGGCGGCGCGCTCCCCCCAATGCGCCAGATCACCAGTGATGACGATCCGGGCAGCGTCGGGATGGTGTTCGGCCACATGCCTCAGCGCCTGATCAAAGCGCGCATGCGGGTCGAGGCCGCCCATCTCTTCGCCCGGGACGGTCAGGTGGATATCGGAAATGTGAATGATTTTCATGTGTTTGCTCTGGTCACTTGAGGGCCCGACCGCGCAAGTGGCCTTGGCGCGGCCGGGCTGTATCATTAGCTGTTCGGCAGCAGGTCAGAGATTTCGTCGACCAGCTCTTCTTGCAGCGCTTCCATATCGGTGGCGTCGCCGGTGACGATCCGTTCGATCCCGTCATAGATCACTTGGGTGATGGCCAGCCCGTTGGTGCCGGGATAGGCCTGCCAATCGCGCAGAATCGGCAGTTGGTCCACTGCGGTCTGCTTGTTGGGGTTGCGTTCGTAGAAGTCGGCGAGGATCACCTCGTTTGCGGCTTTGTTCGGCGGCATGTAGCCGGTGGTCTTGGCGACTTCGGCTGCGCCGCTGCCCGAGGTGATGAATTTCAGCCAGGCCCAGGCTGCCTTTTGCACCTCGGGATCGTCGGAAGTCGAGGTCAGCATCGCTGCGTTGCCGCCAGCAGGCAGTCCCTTGGGGGGCGTCCCCATGCCCGGGAAGGGGCCGGTGACCAGTTGAAAGTCGCCTTGCGACCGTTCGACAGCGCCCAAAGCCGACGTCGACCAGAACATCATGCCGATTTCCCCGGCGGAAAAGGAGGCCAGAGCGGCTTTCCAATCCAGATTCTGCATGTCGCACCGGGTGAAGATCTCCTGCATCTGCTGGAGGGCTGCCAGCGCCTCGGGGCTGTCCATGGTCACGGAACCGTTTTCGACGATCGCCTTGTCCTGCGACCACATCAGCGCTTGCAGAAACCAGTTTCCGGTAACGTTCCATCCCCAGAAGATCGGGTTGTCCACCCCTTCGGCTTTCATGGTTTCGCAGGCTGCGATCACCTCGTCCCAGGTCTCGGGCAACGCGTCGACCCCTGCTTTGCGCAGGATATCCATGTTGTAGTAGCCGACCGGCAGCGAGACCGAAAACGGCAGGCCGTAGACCGCTCCGTCAAAGGTCGAGAGGGAGAGCATGGCATCGTGATAGCCGTCTTTGGCGAAATCCGCTTCTTCGGCAATGAACAGGTCCAGCGGTTTGGCGATGCCTTTTTCGACCAGGATCTGCTGCCGGTTCAGACCCTGCATCGTCACGTCGGGCAGGTTTCCCGAAACGGCTTCGCGCAGGATCGTGTTGGTGCCGTCCTCATAGGAGTCATAAGTGGCGCGAAACTTGACCTCGATGTTGGGATGCGCTGCCTTGAACTCGGGCATCATCGCCTCGTAGGTGACGTCGAACAGGTGGCTGTAGGGGTAGGCGAACTCGATGGTCACGGTGTCCTGGGCCATCGCGACGGAGGCAGATACCGCAAGGGCGATTGCGGGCAGGGTGGGTTTCATGGAACTCTTCCTCTCATTCCTGATTTGGAGCGCAGGTGTTTGGCAAAGCGCGCTCTGCTATGATCCCGGTCGGGATTTCGGGAGGGTGCGGCGCGTGCCGCACCGGCAAATCACTTCATTCCGCTCAGGGTGATGCCTTCGATGAACCGCTTCTGTGCCAGCAGGAAGGCAACGATCAGCGGCGTGACGATGACGGTGGCGGTGGCCATCATCGGGCCAAAGTAGGATCCGTCACCGTCTCCCTTGAATTCGCGGAGCCCCAGCGGCGGGGTGAACAGATCCCGGTTGCCCGTCACCACGATGCGCGGCCAGAAGTAGTCGTTCCAATGTGCAACGATCGAGAAGATGGCGAAGGCCAGCAGTGCGGGGATTGCCGTGGGCAACATCACGCGCCACACAATTGCGAACTCGCCCATCCCGTCCATGCGCGCGGCATCGATCAGGTCATCGGGGACCGTCATGAAGAACTGCCGCATCAGGAAGATCCCGAAAACGCTGATGGTCCACGGGACCACAAGCGCCGCATAGGTGTTGGTCAGACCGAGTTTCGCCAGGATTATGTAGAGCGGCAGCGCGATGGCATGGACCGGGATCAGCAAGCAGAACAGCACCAGGCCGAACACCGCTTCCCGTCCCCAGAATTTCAGTTTGGCCAAGGCATAGGCCGCAGGGAGCGCCACAACTGCTTGGATCAGAAAGATCGACACCGTCACCGCGATCCCGTTCAGCAGGTAGCGCAGCAGTGGCGCTTCCGAGAACGCCTTGGTGTAATTGAACACAACCGGCCGCATGGAGCAGGCGCTCTTCGCCTCGGCGATCAGAGCGGTTCGGATCGTATTTTCGGTCTGGCCGGGAAAGCGTTGGCTGGCTGCTGCGATATCCTTGCGGTCAGGTGCACGCAGGCTGACACAGCGTTCATCGACCATCAGCTCCTGCCGACCAAAGAAGCCGCCTTCTCCCCTCTCGATTTCACCGGGGGATTTGAAAGAATAGCTGACCATCAGGTAGAAGGGCGCGATGACGACGATCATGCCAAGGATCAGGATCAGATGTTTCCACCAGTCGCGTGTCATCAGTAATGAACCTTTCTTTCGACCAGCCAGCGTTGAATGAGGGTCAGGAACATGACGAACATCAGAAACAGCATGGTGATGGCGGAGCCGATCCCGATCAGGTTCTGTTGCACGCCTTTCTCGAAGATGGCGAACATCATCACGTAGGTTGACTTGTTGGGCCCGCCGCCCTGGGGCCAGAAGGCTTCGACCGTGTCAAAGACCTGGAAGGCGCGGATGCAGGTGATGGTGACAACGAAAACGGTGGTGGGGCCGAGCGCTGGCCAGGTTACGAGACGGAACCGGTCCCATGCGGATCGGGCGCCATCCATTTCCGCAGCGTGGTACAGCTCACGATGCACGGAGGTCAGCCCGGCCAGATAGAGCACCATGTTGAAGCCGAACCCCTGCCAGACCCCGATGAAGCAGATCACCCAGATGGCGTAACGCTTATCTCCGAGCCAGACCGGAAAGCGATCTGCGCAGCCGTTGGCGAGGAAGGGCCAGACCCGTTCCAGAAGCGTCCCGCAGCCCAGTTCCAGCGTCCGGTTGAGCATCCCGATTGTCGGGTGCAGCATGAACTCCCAGGCGATTGACATCGCCAGCAGCGTGGCCATCACGGGCAGAAAATAGATTGTCTTGTAAAGGGCGCCGAACCGTCCCAGAGAGTGGATTAGATTGGCCGCCCCCAGTCCCAAGGCGACGGATAGGGGCACGACGGTGACAACATACGTCAGCGTTGCGATGAACATCTTTTCATAGGAGGCGCGCGTGAACAGCTTTTCGTAGTTCGCGCTGCCGATCCAGTTGAAGCTGTCGTTGCCCAGCGAGTAATCGGTGAAGGAAAGCAAGCCCGCGATAGCGACCGGTACCAGCAGGATCAGGACCATCAGGATCAGCGCGGGACCTGTCAGAATCCAAGCCGCTCGATAATCTCTGACCTCCGGGGTGGAATTGGCAGGGGTCGGCAGGGGCGTGCTCGGCTTCCCGGCGGATGGGACGTCAGGTGCAGGCATGTTACGCGACCTCGGTTTTTGCGGCGAACGACGGGCGCAGCTGCCGCAGGCGCTTGCCATGGGGATCGAACAGCAGGGCTTTTGCAGGATCGAATTCCAGCCCCACCGGTGAGCCAAGTTGAAGCGCACGGCGTTGCTCGGGGTTCGCTCGTAGTGTGACGCGCTCTTTCAAAGCTGCGACTTCGACTTGTACGAAAAGCTCCGCGCCAAGGTTTTCGCGGTGTACGACATGGCCACGGATCGGGGCGTTCTCACCCGCAAGCCTCAGCGCTTCGGGACGCAGGCCCAGCGAGCCCACGCCGCGACTGACACCGACGACCGAGAGCTCCAAGCGGCGGTCCAACAGGTGCAGTTGGCCGTCATCAGCGGTCTCCACGGGGAGGATGTTTATCTTGTGAGCGCCGATGAACTCCGCCACGTCGATGTGGTCAGGATCTTCGTAAATGGTTTCTGGTGTTGCGCATTGCAGGATGCGCCCCCCCATCATCACCGCGATCCGGTCCGACATCGTCATCGCTTCCACTTGATCGTGGGTCACATAGACAAAGGTGGCCCGCAGTCGGCGATGCAGCTGCGCGATTTCCGCCCGGGTCTGCACCCGCAGCTTGGCGTCGAGGTTGGAGAGCGGCTCGTCCAGAAGGAAGGCCGCGGGTTCCCGGACCAGCGCCCGCCCCAAGGCAACCCGTTGGCGTTGCCCGCCCGAGAGCTGCCCGGGTTTGCGGTTCAGGAGATGCTCGATCTCCAGCATCTTCGCCGCTTGGTGGACGTCGCGTTCTATTTTGCGGCTAGCGGCGCGACCCGACGGCAGCAGTCGAGCCGCCAAGGGCAGGCGCTGGAGCCTGCTCAACCGGCGCATCTTCAGCGGCACGGCAATGTTGTCCGCAACGCTAAGGTGTGGGTAGAGCGCGTATGATTGAAACACCATCGAAAGGTTGCGATCGGCGGCCCGTCGGTCGACAACCGACTGGCCCGCAATTCGGATATCGCCGCTGGTCTGTGCCTCCAGCCCGGCGATGATACGCAGCAAGGTGGATTTGCCGCAGCCGGACGGGCCGACCAGAGAGACGAACTCTCCGTCTGCAATATCCAGTGAAACACCTTTGAGCACGTCCGTCTCATCAAAGCGCTTCGTCACGTTCACGATGCTCAGCTCGGTCATCTGATTCCTCCGTCTGATGGAGGCGGTGTAAGAAGTTGAGCCTTCACTTTTGTGACGTCATATAAGTGAGACTAATGGCAGCTAGGAGTGCGGCCAAAAAGGACCGATGCCATGCGCGCCAACCATCACCAGTTCGTTGCCTTTGCCTACGTCGTGCGCGCGGGCAGTTTCTCGGCCGCGGCGACGCGGCTCGGGGTGTCGCAATCCGCGGTTACGCAACATGTGGCTAAACTGGAAAAACAGGTCGGATCGCAGCTGTTGTTGCGCAGCCGGGATGGCATTTCGCTGACGCGAACAGGGCAGGAGTTCTATGATCTCGCCGACCGTCTGGTCGCGCTGGATTCCGAAATCAGCGAGCGTCTTGAGGGCTTTGAAGCCATGGCGCGCGGACACATCAAGGTCATTGCGAATGCCCCTCTGCCCGCTCTCAGGGCGATCAGCCTGTTCCGGCAAAGCTACCCTGATGTCGAGATAGACTTTGGTGTTTACGCGTGGACGACGGCAGTGCGATTGCTGCGGGAAAGGAAAGCGGATGTCGGGTTGATCACCGATCCCCCAAAAACCGACGATTGGGAGCGGGTTCCCGTGCAGACTGTTCGCTATGCCGCCTATCTGCACCCGTCATCGCCGCTGGCAAACCGCAAAATGCTGCGGTTCGAGGATCTGGCCAAGGAAACGGTCATCCTGCCGGAAAGCGGCTCACTGACGGAACGCGTGGTCCGCGAAGCACTGGCAAAACACGGGTGCGAGTTTCATCGCACCATAAAGATCACCACCTTTCCGCTCATGTGCGAGGCGGTGCTGCAGGGCGCTGGCGTCGCCATCTTCCTTGGCAACAGCGGATTGATCGCGCGTGGGTTGGTGGAAATGCCCGTCGCCGAATTGTCGCATACGCATGAGACTGCGGTTGTTGCACCGAAAGACAGGGCGCGGCTTCGGTTGGTCAAAGCCTTTGTCGAGTTGGCATCCTCGTCAGACTTTCGCTGACGGGCGTCGGGGCAAGATGAGTGTGGGTCGTTCAAGTTCAGGCAATTGCGGAACAGCTCGCCTGATCCTGTAGCCACGCGACCAACGCGGAAACTTCCGGCCGGAACCGATTGCGTTCCTTGGGGAGCACCAGATAGTGCCCCTGTCGCGGTGGCAGCGTAAGCTCGCTGGCCTGAACAAGGGTGCCACGCTCCAGGTAGGGTCTGGCAAAGACTTCGGCCACCAAGGCGGTCCCTTGACCACGGCTTGCCAGTTCCAACGCGATCAGGGACTGGTCAACCTTGTAGGCAGGCTCGTCCATCTGGCAATCAGGGGCATGCAGGGCGAAGAAATGCCGCCATGTGTCGACGACGCCCGCCAGTTCTATCAACGGCCCCTGTGCCAGTGCGTTTGGGCCATCTTGGGTGCGCAGGGCAGGGGCACAGACAGCGATGACTTCGTTGGTCATAAGCGGCAACACTTCCCCGTCGGTCCAGTTGCCATCGCCGTAACGGATATCGACGTCGATCTCCTCGCCATCCGCGAGCTCGGCCCAGGATGCCGACAGAACCCGCAGGCGACTGTCCGGATGCGCGCCCCTGAAATGCTCCAGTCGGGGGACCAACCACAGCAAGTTTAGTGAACTGACACAGCGCAGGGTTATTTCTGCCTCGGCGCCCTTGCCAAACAGGTTTGAGGTCGTGGCATCGAGATCGGCAAATGCCTTGGCCACCACTGGCCTGTAGGCCTGCCCCAACCGCGTCAGCACAAGTGCCTTGCGCTCTCGTCGAAACAGCTTGTGACCGAGCTGCGCTTCAAGGCCCCGTACCTGATAGCTGACTGCAGAGGGCGTCAGACCCAACTCCTCGGCGGCGAGGGTGAAATTTCCGAGGCGGGCACTGGCGTCGAAGGCACGTAGCCAAGGCAAGGGGGGGAGCTCTTTGTACATTTCCCTACATTATCAGTATTGCGAATTTTTTTAAGGCTATCACGAATTTTTTTTCGTTTTGGATTTGGCCGTGAGGTTTGTAACGCTCGTGCGACAACACCAGTATCAGGCAGGGCGCAGTGGCGGAGTACGACTATATCATCATCGGAGCAGGATCCGCCGGCTGCGTGCTGGCGGACCGGCTGAGCGCTTCGGGACGCCACAAGGTTTTGGTGCTGGAGGCCGGTGGTCGCGGCTGGTCGCCGTGGATTGCGCTACCACTGGGCTACGGCAAGACTTTCTTTGACCCCAAGGTCAACTGGAAATTCCAGACCGAACCGGAAGAAGCCCTCGCAGGGCGAAGCGGGTATTGGCCACGGGGCAAGGTGGTCGGCGGCTCCGGCGCGATAAACGCGCTGGTCTATGCCCGCGGGCTGCCCCGCGATTTCGACGACTGGGCCAACGCCGGGGCTGAGGGCTGGGGTTGGGAAACTGTTCGCCAGACCTACGAAGCGATGGAAAGCCGCAGCGATGCGGGCGGGACGTTGCAGGGCGAAGGGCCGCTGCATGTTCAGGATGTCTCGGATCAGATCCATCCTTCAAACCGGCATTTCTTTGCAGCCGCTCAGGAACTTGGCCTGCCGTCCACGGACGATATCAACGGTGCTGCAAACGAGGGCGCGGCGATCTATCGGATCAACACGCGGGGCGGCCGTCGGATGCATTCGGCGCGGGCGTTCCTGAAACCGGCGTTGAGGCGCTCCAATGTCTCGCTGATGACCGGGGTACTGGCAGAGCGGATCGTTTTCGAAGGTCAACGTGCGGCTGCGGTTCAGGTGCTGCACAAGGGCAAGCGACGTACCCTGAAAGCTGGTCGTGAAATCATTCTTTCGGCCGGGGCCGTGGGCTCGCCGCAGCTTCTGCAACTGTCGGGGATTGGCCCCGCGGAGGTTCTCAAATCTCATGGGATCACGCCGCGACTTGCAGCGCCGCATGTGGGTGGCAACCTGCAGGACCACTTGGGCATCAACTACTATTTCCGAGCAACTGAACCCACATTGAACAACATGCTGCGCCCCTTCACAGGCAAGGTTCGCGCTGCGCTGCAATATGCGTTGACCCGGCGTGGACCGCTGGCCCTGTCGGTCAATCAGTGCGGCGGATATTTCCGCTCCGGCCCGGATCAGCGCCACCCTGACCAGCAGCTGTATTTCAACCCGGTCACCTATACCACGACGCCGAACGGCAGGCGTACGGTGGTGCAGCCGGACCCGTTTCCGGGCTTCATTATCGGATTCCAGCCGGCTCGCCCCACCAGCCGTGGCCGTATCGACATCAGCGCTGCCGACCCGGCGGCTCCGCCCCGCATCCGCCCCAATTCGCTTGCGACCGCGGAGGATCGTGCGCAGGTCGTGGCCGGCGGGCGCCTGTGCCAGCGCCTGATTACCACCGCCGCCCTGGACAGGTTGGTGGACTCGGCAATGGAGCCGGATCTGCGGCGTATGGATGATGCGCAGATCCTGGACGATTTCCGCGAGCGTTGCGGCACCGTCTTTCACCCTGTCGGCACCTGCCGCATGGGGCGGGATGCGCAGGACGCGGTGGTCAGTCCGCGGCTGAAGGTGCATGGGGTGCAGGGGCTGCGCGTCGTCGATGCCTCGGTTTTTCCCAATCTGACCTCGGGCAATACCAATGCCCCGACCATGATGCTGGCGTACCGCGCCGCTGATCTCATTCTGGAGGACGCATGAGCACGCCTTATTCCATGTCCGGCGCGGTGCCGGTCGCCAACACCCGCGGCAAGGACGACACCGGTCCGCGGATCCGCCGGATCGAGACCTTCTGCACGCCCTTGGTCGGCTTTGTGCGGGTCACCGCAGAGGACGGCAGCACCGGCTATGGGCAGGTGTCCACCTACAGCAGCGATCTGACCTGCGAGATCCTGCACCGGCAGGTGGCGCCCTGGGCGCTGGGGCGCGGTATGGATGCGCTGGAGGACGTGATCGCCGAGATTCCGCTGCGCGAGCACAAGTTCCCTGGAACCTATCTGCGCCGGGCCATGGCGGGACTGGACACCGCGGTCTGGGACTGGCGCGGCAAGGCGGCGGGAAAGCCCGTGGCTGAACTGCTGGGCGGCACGGCAGGGCCGCTGCGGGCCTATGCCTCCTCGATGCGGCGCGACATCACGCCCGAGGATGAGGCCACGCGCCTGCAACGCCTTCGCGATGACTATGGTTTTGATGCCTTCAAGGTGCGGGTCGGCGCCGAATGCGGCCAGGATCGGGACGAATGGGAGGGACGGACCGAGGCGATCATCCCGGCCATCCGCAAGGCCATGGGACCGGACGCGGCGTTGCTGGTCGACGGCAACTCGGGGTTTGGCCCCGCCCGCGCGATTGATGTCGGGCGGATGCTGGAGGCCAACGGTTACGAACATTTCGAGGAGCCCTGCCCCTATTGGGAGCTGGAACAGACCGCCGAAGTCACCCGCGAATTGTCTATCGACGTGGCGGGTGGCGAGCAGGACTGGGACCTGCAGCAGTGGAAGCGGATCGTTGCGATGCGCGCGGTCGACATCATTCAGCCCGATATTCTGTACCTGGGCGGCATGGTGCGCAGCATGGAGGTCGCCCGCATGGGCCATGCCGCCGGGCTGCCCTGCACCCCGCATGCGGCCAACCTGTCGCTGGTGACCCTGTTCACCATGCATCTGTTACGTTCGGTGCCCAATCCCGGCCGCTATCTGGAATTCTCGATCGAGGGCGACGACTACTATCCTTGGCAGCGCGAGTTGTTCCGCAACGATCCCTTCACCATCACGGACGGTCAGGCGGTTGTGAGTGATGCCCCCGGTTGGGGCGTCGAGATCTGCCCCGAGTGGCTGGCCAAATCCACCTACAAATGCAGCGAGGACGCATGATGACCTCCGACCGGATGATTTCCACCTATTTCGAAACCGGCACCCTGCCGGATCTGCCGCGCGACCATTTCATCGATGGCGCATTCGTAGCGGCCGACAGCGGCAACCGCATGGAAAGCTTCGACCCCGGCACCGGCGAAGCCTTTGCCGATTTTGCCGCCGGCACCGCGGCCGTTGTGGACCGCGCCGTGACCAGCGCCGCCGAAGGCTTCGAGGTTTGGCGCAACACGCCGCCCGCTCGTCGCTGCGCCATCCTGAACGAGGTCGCGCGCCTGATGCGCGCCGAGGCGGACAGGCTGGCGGTGGTCGAAAGCCTCGACAGCGGCAAGACGCTGGCTGAGGCGCAGGGGGACGTTGCGGGTTCGGCACGTCTGTTCGAATACTACGCAGGTGCCGCGGACAAGCTGGACGGGCGCAGCGTCAACCTTGGCAACGGAAACGCCGCCTTCACCCTGCGAGAGCCAGTGGGCGTGACCGCGCATATCGTGCCGTGGAACTATCCGACCTCGACCTTGGTACGCGGCATCGCCCCGGCGCTGGCGGCGGGCTGTTCGGCGGTTGTGAAACCGGCGGAAACCACGCCCTTTACTGCGCTGATGATTGCCGAACTGCTGCTGCGTGCGGGCGTGCCTGCCGGGGTCGTCAACGTGGTCACCGGCACCGGCATCGAGGCCGGTGCGCCGCTGGTCACCGATCCTCGGGTGCGGCACGTGACCTTCACTGGTTCGGTTGCGACCGGCGTGGGCGTGATGCAAAACGTGGCCCCGAATGTGACTGGGCTGACGCTGGAACTGGGGGGCAAGTCGCCGCTCATCGCCTTCGCCGATGCCGATCCGGAGGTTGTGGCCGAGGGCGCGCTCTGGGCCATTTTTTCGAACTCTGGGCAGATCTGCTCGGCCGGATCGCGGCTGGTGATCCACCGTGATCTGCACGCCGAGGTTCTGGAACGGTTGGTCAAAAAGGCGCAAGGCTTGCGCTTTGGCCATGGGCTGCGCAACCCGGACATGGGGGCCGTCAACTCCGAACGCCATCTGGAGCAGATCGCGGGGCACGTTGAGCGCGCTCGCGCCCGGGGTGTCGAGATCGTCACTGGTGGCAACACGGCCACGGACACGGAAACCGGTAAGGGCTGGTTCTACGAGCCAACCATTCTGGATAACCTCAGCGCGAGCGATGATGCGGTGCTGCAAGAGATATTTGGCCCCGTTCTCGCCGTGCAAATCTTTGAAAGTGAAGAAGAAGCTTTGAGCCTTGCCAATGGCACCGATTTTGCCTTGGCGGCCGGTATCTATACCAACGACATGTCCACCGCGCTGCGTATGGCACAGCGTGTCGATGCGGGGCAGGTCACCGTCAACGATTATTGGGCGGGAGGGATCGAGCTGCCCTTTGGCGGCAACCGGAAATCCGGGTTCGGCCGCGAAAAAGGGCTGGAGGGGCTCGATGCCTACACCCGTTCAAAATCTATCACACTTGCAGTGTAAGGCGCTGCAAAGAGGCATTTCCCAAGGAGGAGGAACATGATGCTGAAGACCACCACCGCCCTGGCGGCACCGACCCGTCGCGGTTTTCTCGCGGGCGCCGCGGCGGGCGGGATGGCCCTGGGGCTGGGTCTGAACACCCGCGCCCACGCCGCAGAGCCCAAGAAGGGCGGAACCCTGCGGGTGGGCTATACCCAAGGCAGCACTTCGGATTCTCTGGACCCGGCGACCTACGCAAACGACTTCATGTTCGCCACCAGCTATGCGGTGTTCTCGACCCTGGTGGAGATAGCCCCGGATGGCTCCGCTCAGCCGGACCTCGCCGAAAGCTACGAGGCGACCTCGGACGCGCGTGTCTGGACGTTCCGGTTGCGCGATGACGCCACATTCTCGGACGGCAAGACCGTCTCGGCTGTCGATGTGATCTCTTCGATCCGTCATCATATGGGGCCGGACTCCAAGTCAGGCGTGAAGCCGCTGCTGGCGCAGATCAAGGACATCCGCGCTGACGGCGACAAGGTGGTGATCTTTGAGCTGGATGACGGCAATGCTGATTTCCCTTTTATCTTCAATGACTACCACCTGACCATCCGGCAGGACAAAGATGGCTCCATCGACCCTGAAAGCCGGATCGGTACCGGCGGTTACGTGATCGAGGCGTTTGAGCCGGGCGTGCGTATCGAACTGAAGCGTCGCGACGATTACTGGAAGGCGGGCCGCGCCCATTTTGACAAGGTGGTGCTGCTGAAGGTTGGCGATCCGGCGGCACGGATGAACGCGCTGATGACCGGCGAGGTCGATCTGATCGACCGCCCGGACCTCAAGACCATCCATCTGTTGAAGCGCAACCGCAACGTCAAGATCCACACACAGAACGGCACCCTGCATTACACCATGCCGATGCAGGTGACGGCAGCGCCGTTTGACGACGTGAACGTGCGCCTGGCGTTGAAGCACGCAATCGACCGTGAGGCGATCGTGCAGAAGGTGCTGAAGGGCTTTGGCACGGTAGGCAACGACCACCCGATTGCCTCGTCGATGCCCTACTACAACGCCGAGCTGGAACAGCACGCTTATGATCCCGACAAGGCGAAGCACTACCTGTCCAAGTCCGGTCTCAGCAGCCTGGATGTGACGCTGCACACCGCAGATGCGGCGTTCAACGGCGCGGTCGATGCGTCTGTGCTGTTCTCCGAGGCGGCCAAGGGCGCGGGCATCAATCTGAAGGTCGCGCGCGAGCCCGACGACGGCTACTGGTCCAACGTCTGGCTGCAAAAGCCCTTCTGCTGCAGCTACTGGGGGGGGCGTCCGACACCGGATCTGATGTTCTCTGCCGGTTATGCCGCCACCGCCGACTGGAATGACACCAGTTGGCAAAACGAGCGCTTCAACCAGCTCTTGGCCGAAGGTCGGTCGCAGCTGGACCAGGGCTTGCGCGCCGAGATCTATGGCGAAATGCAGCAGCTGTGCCAGACCGACGGTGGGGCGCTGATCCCGGCTTTCGGCCAGTATGTCTCGGCGATGAGCACCAAGGTGCAGACCCCCGAGCGGGTCTCGGAAATGTGGGATCTGGACAGCATCCGGTTCATCGAGCGCTGGTGGATGGCCTGATCCGTCCTCCAGAGCTGCAAATGCATGAGGCGGCCTGGCCGTGCGGCCTCATGCAGGCGTGTTTTCTGTCGCGACTTAACAGGAGGCTTTGAATTGCCCCCATTGATGAAGCTGATCTTCAGCCGACTGGCCCTTGGCGCCGTGACGCTGCTGGCAGTCTCTGCGCTGATGTTTGTCGGCGTCGAACTGCTGCCGGGTGATCTGGCCCAACAGATCCTCGGCCAGTCCGCCACACCGGAAACGCTGGCCGCCTTCCGCGCCGAACTCGGCTTGGACCAGCCGGCGCATCTGCGCTACCTTGACTGGCTGGCGGCCGCCGCGCAGGGGGACTTTGGCACCTCGATGGCGTCGCAGCGGGCAGTTGCGGATTTGCTGTCCACGCGCCTGACAAATACCATGTTCCTTGCCTGTTATGCCGCCGTAATCGCGGTTCCTGTGGCGATCCTGCTGGGACTGCTCAGCGCGCTGTGGCGAAATTCGCTGTTCGACCGCAGCGTCAATGTCGGCGCCCTCGGTGCGATCTCGATGCCGGAATTCTTTGTCGCCTACCTGCTGGTTCTGGTCCTGTCGATCCGCATGGGCTGGTTTCCGACACTCGCCCGCATCGATGAGGCTTCCTCCTTTGGCGATGCGCTCTACCGCAGCTTCCTGCCTGCGCTGACCCTGATCCTGGTGGTCATCGCCCACATGATGCGAATGACGCGCGCGGCCATCATCAACGTGCTGGCGGCCCCTTACATCGAGATGGCCCGACTGAAGGGCGTGCCGCGCTGGCGGGTCATCGTACTGCATGCGCTGCCCAATGCGCTGGCACCGATCATCAACGTGGTGGCGCTGAATCTCGCCTACCTGATCGTCGGTGTTGTCGTGGTGGAAGTCGTGTTCTCCTACCCGGGTTTGGGGCAGCTCTTGGTCGATGCCGTTGCCAGCCGCGATTTCCCGGTCGTGCAGGCGGTCGGCCTGTTTTTTGCCGGCACTTACATCACCCTGAATGTGCTGGCCGACATCCTGTCGATCCTGTCCAACCCGCGCCTGCGGCACGCACGATAAAGGAGCGCAGACGTGAAAACCCTCAAATCCGCCCCGCCTACCGCGTTGCTGGGGATGCTGATCCTGGCTGCCGTATTGGTTACTGGGGTGTTTGCCCCGCTATTGGCGCCCTACGGGGAAACCGAAATCGTCGGGGTCGAATACGAACCCTGGAGCGCCGCCTTCCCGCTCGGCACCGACAATCTCGGCCGGGACATGCTGTCGCGGATGATCTACGGCGCCCGCAATACCGTCGGTTTGGCGCTGCTGACCACCGGCATCGCCTTCACCGCAGGCGCGGCTCTGGGCATGGTGGCCGCGCTGAAGGCCGGCTGGATAGACCAGATCCTGTCGCGGGTAATTGATGTCTTGATGGCTGTTCCGCCGCTGATCCTTGCGCTGATGCTGTTGGCCATTGTCGGTCCTTCTATCCCCAACATGGTGGGCGTTATCGCGGTGATCTACATCGCGCCGGTGTTTCGCCTGTCGCGCGCCGCGGCAATGAATGTGGTCAGCCAGGATTTCATCCAGGCCGCCCAGCTGCGCGGGGAGGGGACGTTGTGGTTGTTGCGTCGCGAGGTGCTACCGAACATCTCCTCGACTCTGATTGCAGAGTTTGGCTTGCGCTTCTGCTTCGTGTTTCTCTTCATTGCCGCGCTCAGCTTCCTTGGCATTGGCATTCAGCCGCCCACCGCTGACTGGGGCTCGATGGTGAAGGAAAACGCGACGCTGATCACCTTTGGCGACATTACCCCGCTGATCCCGGCAGCAGCCATCGCGCTGCTGACCATTGCCATCAATTTCATTGTCGACTGGATGCTGCACCGCGCCAGCGGCCTGAAGAGCTGAGGACAAGCCCATGAGCAAGCTACTGGACATCCGTGGCCTGCGGCTCGAGGCGGGGCCGAAGGGAAAGCGCACCACCATTTTGCACGGTCTGGACCTGACCCTGAACAGGGGCGAGGTTTTGGGGCTGGTGGGCGAAAGCGGCGCGGGCAAGAGCTCAGCCGGGCTGGCGGCGATGGGCTACACCCGCGACGGGGTAGAGATCACCGCGGGCGAGATCCTGTTTGACGGGATCGACCTTGCGCAGGCCAGCGCGGCGACGCTGCAAGATTTGCATGGCCGCCGCATTGCCTATGTGGCGCAGTCCGCGGCAGCCAGCTTCAACCCGGCGCACCGGCTGATCGACCAGTTCTGCGAGGCACCATTGCTGCATGGCACCGCCGCGCGGGCCGAGGCCGAGGCCGACGCCATCGCACTCTACCGCCAGATGCAGCTGCCGGACCCTCAACAGATTGGTTTTCGCTATCCGCATCAGGTGTCAGGCGGCCAGTTGCAGCGGGCGATGACGGCCATGGCGATGGCGTGCCGACCTGACCTGATCATTTTCGACGAGCCGACGACGGCGCTGGATGTGACCACCCAAATCGAAGTTCTGGGCGCGATCCGTGATATTGTCGAACGTTATGACACGGCGGCGATCTACATCACGCACGACCTGGCCGTTGTCAGCCAGATGGCCGATCGCATAACGGTGATGCAACATGGCCGGGAGGTGGAAACGGCGCAGACGCGAAAGATGTTGGAGGCGCCCGAAGCGGACTATACCAAGTCGCTGTGGGCCGTGCGGGCGCTGGATCGACCCCAACGCGATACGAACGACACGGAGACGGTCCTGTCACTGAGCGGTGTTACTGCAGGCTATGGAACCACCAAGGTGCTGGATGGTGTCAGCCTCGACCTCCCCAAAGGCCGGACCACCGCGGTTGTTGGCGAAAGCGGATCGGGAAAGTCCACCTTGGCCAAGGTGATTGCCGGCGTCTTGCCGCCCGGAGAAGGCGAGGTTCTGTGGCAGGACAAACCCCTTCCCGGGCCCTACCAGAAGCGCAACCGCGCCACGCTTCGCCATATCCAGATGGTGTACCAGATGGCGGATACTGCATTGAACCCGCGTCACACCGTGCGCGAGACACTGGAGCGACCTGTACGGCATTTCCTGGGTCTGCGCGGATCTGCGCTGCGGGCGCGGGTGAACCAATTGATGGAACTGATCGAGCTGGATCCGGCGACCTTCCTTGATCGCCGCATTCCCGAGCTGTCAGGTGGACAGAAGCAGCGCATCGGCATCGCGCGGGCCCTGGCGGCGGAGCCGGAGTTCATTATCTGCGACGAGGTCACCAGCGCGCTTGATCAGCTCGTGGCAGAAGGGATCTTGCGGCTGTTGTTGCGGCTGCAGGACGAGTTGGGGCTGACTTATTTGTTCATCACCCACGATCTTGCCACGGTTGAGGCAATTGCCGATCAGGTCGTCATCATGCAGCGGGGAAAGATCGTGGAGACCGGTTCGCAGCAGCAGATTTTCGCCGCGCCGAAGTCGGATTACACGAAACGGCTGCTGGCCTCGGTTCCGCAAATGGACGCGGGCTGGCTTGACGGCGTCAGGCAGAGACTGGCCAGTTGACCATCCACGAGCACTTGGCACAAATTTCCGGCCCCAATGGAGATACCCTTGGGACCGGGATCGTTGGTTCAAGTCGCTGCTGTTGTGTCAGCGGGGTCGGATCCTGTTGATAACTTTATCTGCCAGGTCGTAGGAGCCACCCGCTTTTGACTGATTTTACACAACGCTTTCGCGATGGTGACTGGTTTTCCGGCAACGGCGGTGAGCGCTGCGGCCTGCTTCGGGCCGACATGCGAAGAAGCGGGCGATGACCTCCGCATCGATAAGGTCTATTCCAGCGCGCTTGCCTCGGCTCTGCGTAAAGGCCTTCACCTGAGCTGGTAGCACCTACCGGTTGCAACGTCTCCTCCCTCCAAAAGTGCTCAGAGCTACCATTCTGGACTGCCAGTCGACGTAAGCGGGCAAGGGCAACTCTGTTACGGGCAAGATCAGCGATCGCAGCATGACCCTTCGGAGCATTGGGCACTCTGCAACGATGCCCATCGGGGCGGCGATAAAGGTCCAGCCGATCACGGCTGACGTTTGTCAGGGCGTGCTGGCTGGCAGAAATTCCTTGGTACACCTACGCGGAGTGTTGCGATGGTTTCGATCCGGGATACAGACGCGAAACCCTTTGTCCCTTGGCGCTCCTCTGCACCTGTCCGCGCCATAGCCAGGATCTGCAAGCAGCCAACTGAGTAATGGTAAGATCCGTAGCGGTGCCCGCGAGCCGATGTAATCGGTGTTCTTCCAACAGGCCGACTGGCCGACCCTTGCCGTTCCAGACGGCATTGTGTGTTGCGTTGATGCCGCCTGAGCCGATAGAGACGTGTATTGAAACAGACAAGCGGGCCTCTCGGCCCGCCTGGCTCTCTTTTTATATTGGCAGCGTTCAACTGTGCGGGCGGATGTAAAATAGCCCGGGAAACGGACCGGAAAGAACGAGGTTTTCCGTCACCACCACGCGAATGTCACAGTTTCCCGGTCAGTTCCGGCACGGCCTGAAACAGATCGGCGACAAGCCCGTAGTCAGCCACCTGGAAGATCGGCGCCTCTTCGTCCTTGTTGATCGCGACGATGATCTTGGAATCTTTCATACCGGCAAGGTGCTGGATCGCTCCCGAGATACCTGCGGCGATGTAAAGATCTGGGGCAACTACCTTGCCGGTCTGACCAACCTGCAAGTCGTTCGGGGCGAAGCCCGAGTCCACGGCGGCCCGCGAGGCACCAACGGCGGCACCGAGCTTGTCAGCCAGTTTCTCGATCAGGGCAAAATCTTCCTGACTGCCAACGCCACGCCCGCCCGAGACGACGATACCGGCCGAGGTCAACTCGGGGCGGTCACTTGCCGCGACCTTGTCTTCGACCCATTCGGAGAGGCTCGGGTTGTCCGCCACCGAAATGCTCTCGATCGGGGCCGAACCAACTTCACCAGCCGCGTCAAAGGTCGAGGTCCGGATGGTGAGCACCTTCTTTGCATCCGAGGACCTGACGGTCTGGATCGCATTGCCAGCGTAGATCGGGCGCTCGAATGTTTTGCCATCGACGACGCCCGAGACATCCGAGATCACCATCGCATCCAGCAGGGCTGCGACACGTGGCATGATGTTCTTGGCGTCGGTGGTGGCAGGGGCGACTATGTGCTCGTACGCATCAGCCAGCGACACGATCAGCGCAGCGGTGGATTCCGCAAGACGATGACCCAGCGAGGCGTCCTCGGCGACCAGCACCTTGGAAATGCCGTCGATCTTGGCGGCGGCCTCTCCGGCGGCAGCGGCAGACCCACCGCAGCACAGCGCGGTCACCTCGCCCAGTTTGGTGGCGACGGTGACGGCCTTTGCGGTCGCGTCGACAACGAGTTCGCCATCTGTGACTTCGGCGAGAAGAAGAACAGCCATTACACAGCCCCCGCGTCTTTGAGTTTTGCAACAAGCTCGTCGACCGAGCCTACGATTTCACCAGCTTGGCGGGCCTCCGGTTCGTCGGTCTTGACGATCTCAAGGCGCGGGGTGACATCGACGCCGTAATCGGCCGCGGTTTTCTCATCCAGCGGCTTTTTCTTGGCTTTCATGATGTTCGGCAGCGACGCATAGCGCGGCTCGTTCAGGCGTAGATCCACGGTGATGATCGACGGCATCTTGACTTTGATCGTCTGCAACCCGCCGTCGACTTCGCGGGAGACCAGCGCGTGATCGCCTTCGATGTCGAGCTTCGAGGCAAATGTGCCCTGCGACCAACCCAGCAGCGCCGACAGCATCTGGCCGGTCGCGTTCATGTCGTTGTCGATCGCCTGCTTGCCTGCCAGAACGATGCCCGGTTGCTCTTCCTCGACGATCGCCTTGAGGATTTTGGCCACCGCCAGCGGTTCGATGTCGGTATGGATATCATCGGCGGCGACAACCAGGATGGCGCGGTCGGCACCCATTGCAAGCGCGGTGCGCAGCGTTTCCTGGGCTTGCTTGACCCCGATCGAAACAGCGATGACTTCGTCTGCCTTACCGGCTTCCTTGAGACGGATCGCTTCTTCGACGGCAATTTCGTCAAAGGGGTTCATCGACATTTTCACATTGGCAAGATCGACACCGCTTCCATCCGCTTTGACGCGGACCTTCACGTTATAGTCGATCACGCGTTTGACAGGCACGAGCACCTTCATGGGCATGGTCTCCAAGTTGTTGTTTGGAATTGATGAAACGACTGAAGGCCGGTGGTTGCGCGCCTGAGGAACAGCGCGTGGACATCGTGGGTGCCTTCATCGGGGGGCACGGTTTCAAGGCATCAGCAAATGCCGAATGACATGAAATTCTGCGGACATCGCGTTGCCGCCACGCGCCTCGGGTTCGGTGCAGGCAACGAAAGGGTCCGCGAAGCAGGAGGACTGTCGGTCGTTTTCTGGCGGCGGCTTTCATCCCGGCCGGGGTTGGAACCATTCATGTCATTCACCAGCTGCGCTACCCCTCTGCCGCGGGTCGGGCCAGCTGGTCCGCGAAAACGGACACCAGTTTGTGCTTCAGAATCTTGCCTGTCGGCGCAGCCGGAAGCTGGGTTGTCAGGATGATGCGGGATGGTCGCTTGTAGCCTGTCAAACGATTGGCGGCGAAGGCGGCGAGTGCCTCCTGGTCCAGCGCCGCCGGATCAGCGCACTGAACAAAGGCGAGGATTTCCTCGTCGCCGTTGACGGAATTGCCGATCACGGCTGACTGGATCACGTCAGGGTGGTCGTTCAACGCGGCTTCGACCTCGGGCGGGTAGACGTTAAAGCCGCCGCGAATGATCAGTTCCTTGCAGCGTCCCACAACGTGCAGATTGCCCGCCTCGTCCATTGTTCCAAGATCACCGGTGCGCAGCCATCCGTCTGCGTCAATGGCGCGTGCGGTTTCTGCCGGGTTCCTGAAATATCCCTTCATGACCTGCGGGCCGCGGACCAGAATTTCACCGGCATCCGGATCGCCCTCCGCGCCGACCGAGGTGTCGAGCCGGATTTCTGTCTCCGGCAATGCAAAGCCCGCACTGATATCCGGAGACCCGATGGGATTGCGGGTGCTGCAGACGCCGGCGGTGCTTTCCGTCAGCCCGTACCCGTTTTGCAAGGGCAGCCCGTAGAAAGCCTCGGCCTTGCGTTTCCATGCCGGATCAAGGGGGGCTGCGCCGGAGGAAACATAGCGCAGTTTACTGTTTTCCAGCCGTGTAAGCCCCCGATCCTTGGCATATTGCATCAGCAGGGCGTGCATCTGCGGCACCGCGGGCAGAACGGTGGCTTTGTCCATCAGCGCCGCATACAGGGCGTCCGGACGAAAGCGGGGTTCAAGCTGGATCGTCGCCCCGATACCGCAGGCGGCCATCAGCATAGAAGCAAGCCCGAAAACATGGGTCAACGGCAGCACGCCATAGATCCTGTCGTCCTGTCTCATGCCGCGCAATTCGGCCGAGGCCCTGCCGGCAAAGCGCAGGTTGGCGTGAGTCAGCATCACCCCTTTGGGGTCGCCAGTGGTGCCGGTCGTGTAGAGCAGAACGGCGGTTTCGTTCGGGCCGCCCTCGACCACTTCCGGGGCGCTGGCACCGGTGACGGCGATGGCGAAACTCCCAAAGGAAGTTTCCTGCGGTTCAGCGCGCGCGGTCTCCGCATGTGCCGCCGCTTCTTTGGAGGCTTCGGTTGTGAAGACGGTCACGCGCGGCGTTGCATGCGCCATCACGCGGGCGACTTCGGTTGCGGTCATGCGCGCATTGATTGGCAGCGCGTAGGCCCCGACGATGCTGGCCGCAAAAATGAAGACTGCCGTCGTGATGCAGTTTTCAGCCACGATCGCGATGCGGTCGCCAGGCTGCACACCCCGGTTTTGCAACAAGTTGGCGGCTTCGGCGATCGCCGTCTGGTATTCAGTGTATGTGACCTGGTGGCCGCTGCCATCTATCAGGGCAATCGCATCAGGATAGGCACGCGCGCTCTCCTCGACAAGATGATGAATCCGGAAGCTGTTTTCGGTCATGATGCCAGCACCTCTGCGCGTTGCGTTGCAAGGGATTGGGGGCGCAGGCGCGCCAGCGCGACACCTGCCTCTTGTTCCAGTTGGGCGACAATGTCTGCCAGCGGGGCGATGGCGTCGGTCAGGCCCAGGGCCTGTCCTGCGGACAACATCCCGCGCGATACGTCGCCGGTTTCATATGCCTTGCGGCCAATCGCACCGGACACATAAGGCATCAGTTCGGCAATGCTGATATCGGGGTTATCTGCCTCAAGCTGGCGCACGATCTCGGTCGTTTCGTTGCTGAGCGTGCGCACCGTGTTGCGCACGCTGCTCATCGTCAATGTCGTGTCTCGTTCGTTGGCTGCCACCAAGGCCCGCTTGTATTGCGGGTGCGCCGAGATTTCCTCGGACACCAGAAAGCGCGTGCCGATCACGACGCCCGCAGCGCCGGCGGCCAGGGCTGAGACGATCTGGCTACCGGCACCGATGCCGCCGCCGATCAGAAAGGGGATATCGAGTTGGCGTTCGGCCAGCGCCTGGTTGACCATGCTTCCGATCAGATCGAGCCCGGGGTGGCCGCCGCATTCCGCGCCGACGATGGAGACCATGTCGACCCCAACTTGCTGTGCCTTCACCGCGTAGCGCACGCTTGGCACCTTATGCAGAACTTGGATGCCAGCGTCCTTGAGGAACGGTAAGAAGGCTTCGGGATTGCGTCCCGAGGTTTCGACAAAGCGTACGCCCTCATCCGCGATCAGGCGGAAAGTGTCCGCAATCCTTTCGCCTTCGACCAGTTTGGGCAGCATTGAGACATTCACACCAAACGGGCGATCACCGCAGAGCTTTCGGCACTTTGCGATTTCGGCGCGCAGGTCGGCGGGCTCGGGAAAACTGGCCGCCGTGAGGAAGGACATGATGCCGGCATTGGCACCGGCAGCCACATAGGACGCATCCGAGAGCCACATCAGGCCACCGGCGACAATGGGCAGACGGCACCCATAGGTCCGAGTAACGGCGGTGTCGAAGATCGGATCTGTCATGTGGTGCCTCGCGCTTTGGTAAAGTCAGGACGGCGTTTTTCGAGGAATGCGGCGATGCCTTCGGCGGCTTCCGCGTCTGCAATGGCATCCGCCATTGCGTCGCGTTCAGCGTTCATCTGCTCCACGCGGGATGACGTATGCGCGCTGTTGACCAGTGCTTTGATGCGGCCCTGGGCGCCGGAAGGCCCGGCGCCAAGCCTCTCGGCCAGCGCAAGCGCGGCCGGGACAACGTTGCCCGCGGGTTCAATCTGCGAGATGGCCCCAAGGCTGAACAGTCGTTCTGCCGTCACCGGCTCCCCCAGTAAGGTCATGCGCATCACCAACTCGCGTGGCAGATGCGCGGCCAATGTGCTGGTGAGGCCACCATCTGGGACCAGTCCGGCCTTGACGTAGGCGGCGGTGAATGTCGCATCCCGGTCAGCCACGATCATGTCGCAGGCAAAGGCAAGCGAAACACCGGCGCCAGCCGCGCCGCCCTCGACGGCGGCGATCACCGGTTTCGGGCAGATCAGGACCGCGCGGATCACGTCGTGCAGTTCTTCAATTCGCGCGAGACGCTGATCTCGGGACATCTCCCGGCGGGTTGCAAGCAGGCTCAGGTCGCCACCAGCGCAGAAATATCCGCCTTCTCCTCGCAGGACGACCGAGGTGATGCGGGGCTCTCTCGCCGCTAGGTCCAGTGCATCGACCAAAACGCGATAGAGGTCCGGCGACAGCGCGCTACGCTTCGAGGTGTTCGAATTGACGACGATCAGGTGATCACCGTGGTCTTCGCAACGGGCAAGCTCATGCATCAGCCGTCACTCCCTTTTGGTGCGTCCAACTTGTCAGCTGGGACGCGTTTGAATACACCCGTTGCCGTGGCGATCAGCCGACCTGACCCGTCCCGCAATTCGCCATCCACGAACAATAATGAGCGGCCACCACCCACGATTTCACCGGTTGCGATCAGTTTTGATTTCTCGGTCGCAGCAGCGACGAACTGCGTGGTGAGCGAGACGGTCAGGAACGGTGCGCGGCCGCTTGGGTCAACCGACAGGCTGGCGGTTGCGCCCATGGCGCTGTCCAGCATCGTCGTGGCGATGCCACCGTGCAGGACATTGTGGCGATTGAGGTGATGATCCGTCACCGACAGCGTGCAACGAGCGCGCTTGTCGGGTTGTCCGACGTCAATGACATAGCCGATCAGCCGCTGCGTGCCAGTTTCGTCTTTTATCAGATCGCCCGCTGCCATGGATCAAGCCACGGCCAGCGAGATGAAACGGTCGAGGTGATAGATTGCATCGCCAAACCGGTGATCGACCATGATCAGCCGCTTGGCGAGATGCCCCAACTCGTACTCGTCGGTCATGCCGATGCCGCCGTGCATCTGAATGCTTTCTTCGGTAACAAGTTTGGCGACATTGCCGATCAGGTTCTTGGTTGCGCTCACATGCTTTTCGCGGATCTCCTCAGGGTGATCGATGTGCCCGGCGAGGTTGATAACGGCCGAGCGCGCCTGTTCGATCTCGATCAGAACATCGGCCATCCGGTGTTGCAGCGCCTGGAACTTGCCAATCGGTTTTCCGAATTGCTTGCGGGTCTTGAGATAGTCGGTGGTCAACTCCCGGATGCTTTCCATCAGGCCAAGCGCCTCGGCGGAGATCGCCAGCGTGGCGCGCGCCTGAGCGTGGGTGATAGCCTCGAATGCACCACCTTCGTCGCCCAGCAGGGCGTCACTGCCCAGTCGGACATCTTCCAACAGAAGTTCCGCGGCCTGCCCGCCGGACACAAGCGGGTAGCTGCGCAGCGTCAAGCCCGGGGTGGACGCAGATACCAGGAACAGGCTGATCCCGTCCCGATCCGCCGCGTCACCGGAGGTGCGGGCGCTGACAAGGATTTGATCGGCATTCGGGGCATTGATCACCACGGCCTTGCGCCCGTTCAGGACATACCCGTCGCCATCGCGGGTTGCCGAGGTTTCGACGCGCGACAGATCATAGCGGCTCGCCGGTTCGCCATGGGCAAAGGCAAGCTGGACTGAACCGTCAATCACCGCGTCGATGACCGGCTTCTGTGCGTCGTTGCCCAGGGCTGCAACCAGGCCACCGCCAAGAATGGCCGTGTCAATCAGAGGGTCAACCGCGCCAACCCGGCCAAGCTCTTCAAACACAACGGCAATGTCGAATCCTGACCCGGCAAAACCGCCGTCATCTTCGGCAAACAACGCACCGATGACGCCCATCTCTGCAAGCCCGGACCAGACATCAAGGGAATATCCGCGGTCACACTTTTTGAGTTCAGCCCGGATGGATGGCGTGTAGCTGTCCCGCAGATACCGGCGCAGACCGTCCTGAAGCATCTGGCGTTCTTCTGTCAGTTCAAAATTCATGGTCTGTCCTTACAGTTCCAGAATGGCTTTGCTGAGGATCGTGCGCTGGATCTCATTCGATCCGCCAAAGATCGACAGTTTTCGGTTATTGAGGTACTGCGCGGTGGCGCCTTCGGCATAGTCGGGGCCCACGGGGCCAAGATTGCTACCGTCTTCCAGCGCCTCCGAGGCGAAGGGCATTGCGTAGGGCCCAACGGCTGACCGGGTGAGCGCGTTGATTTCCTGACGGATGACGGTGCCCTTGATCTTCAGTATCGAGCTTTCGGCACCGGGGGCCTGACCCGCCGCAGCTTTGGACACGACACGCAGGTTGGTCGTTGCCATCGCCATGAGGTCGATTTCGATCCGAGCGATCCGTGCAGCAAAATGCGGGTTCTGAATCAGTGGGCGCCCATTTGCCTGTTCGAGCCGGGCGATGCGCTTCAGGTTTTCCAGACCGGCATTTGCAAAACCCACGCCTGCAATATTGGTGCGTTCATGGGTCAGCAGGTATTTCGCATAGGTCCAGCCCTTGTTTTCCTCGCCCACACGGTTCTCGACCGGAACCCGGACGTCATCGAAGAACACCTCGTTCACCTCGGGCTCACCGTCGATCAGCACGATCGGGCGCACTTTGACGCCGGGGCTGTTCATGTCGATCAGCAGGAAGGAGATTCCCTCTTGCGGCTTGCCCTCTTTCGAGGTGCGCACGAGGCAGAAGATCTTGTTGGCGTGCTGGCCAAGGGTCGTCCAGGTCTTTTGCCCATTGACCACGTAGTGATCGCCATCGCGTTCAGCAGTCGTGCGGACCGAGGCGAGGTCGGACCCTGCGCCGGGTTCTGAATACCCTTGGCACCACCAGTCTTCCCCACTCAGGATCCGTGGCAGATAGTAGTCCTGCTGTGCCTTGGAGCCGAATTTCTGCAACACCGGGCCAAGCATCCCAAGGCCGAAGGGTACGATACGGGGCGCAGAGGCCCGGGTCATTTCATCCTCGAAAATATGGCGTTGGACCGCATCCCAACCGGCCCCGCCAAACGCCTTGGGCCAGTTTCCGGCAAGCCAGCCCCGTTTGTTGAGGATCGCGTGCCATTCCTCGTGATCCTGCTTGGTCAGAGTTTTTCCGAGCCTGACCTTGTTCACGAGCCGGGCAGGGAGCTCTTCGGCCAGGTAGCTGCGCACTTCATCCCGGAACGCCTTTTGTTCGTCGGTATAATTCAGGTCCATCGGGCGATCCTTCTCAGTAGATTTCAAACAAGCCGGCGGCACCCTGGCCACCGCCGATGCACATCGTCACGACGCCAAGTTTCGCCCCGCGACGATGCCCTTCGACCATCAGATGTCCGGTCATCCGCGCACCGGTCATGCCGAACGGGTGACCCACAGCGATCGAGCCGCCATTGACGTTGCAGATGTCATTGTCGATGCCGAGCGTATCGCGGCAATAGAGCGCCTGGCTGGCAAAGGCTTCGTTCAGCTCCCAAAGGTCGATGTCGTCGACCTTGACGCCCTGACGTTCCAGCAGACGGGGCACCGCAAAGACCGGGCCGATGCCCATTTCGTCGGGCTCGCAGCCCGCAACTGCAAAGCCGCGGAACGCACCCAGAGGGGTCAGCCTAAGACGTTCGGCCTCTTTGGCGTCCATCATCACCAGCGCGGCGGCACCGTCGCTGAGCTGCGAAGCATTGCCGGCGGTGATGAACTCATCGGGTCCGCGCACGGGCTCCAGCTTCTGCAGGGCTTCCAGCGTTGTCGTGGGCCGGTTGCATTCATCGCGCGAGATGGTTGTCTCAACCTCTGAAATTTCGCCAGTTTCCTTGTCCTTCCGCGCCATGGTGACGGTGATCGGGGCGATCTCCTGATCGAAGCGACCCGCCTCTTGCGCTGCCGCGGTGCGTTGCTGGCTCTGCAGGCCAAGCTCATCCTGTGCATCGCGGCTGATCCCGTATCGCCGGGCAACGATGTCGGCGGTCTCGATCATCGTCATGTAAAGATCTGGCTTGTTCGCTTCGATCCAGGCCTCGCGTGAATGTCGGACCGGCGGTTGCACCATCGAGATGCTTTCAACGCCGCCCACCAGCACGGCCTTGGCCCCCTCGTTGTTGATCAGATGGGCGCCCATTGCCACGGCTTGCAGGCCGCTGGCGCAGAAGCGGTTTACGGTGGTCCCCGCGATGCTGACGGGCAGGCCTGCGCGGATCACGATCTGGCGTGCGATGTTGCCGCCGGTGACATATTCCGGATAGCCACATCCCCAGACGCTGTCCTCAATCAGCGCCGGGTCTATCCCTGCGCGTTTCACGGCCTCCGCCGCGACGTGCCCGCCCAGGGTTGCGCCATGCGTAATGTTGAAGGTGCCGCGCCCGGCTTTGCCGATGGGCGTGCGGGCGATGGAAACGATAACGGCGTTGGACATGTTGGGTTCCTTTCAGCGCTGGTTCAGGCTGTCGAAATTGCGGCCCTCGGCCACGAGCTGTTCCAGCAGCAGCGCGGGTGACCAGAAGTGATCGTCGGTTTCGGCGAATGTGCGGATGTCGGAGAGAATGCTGTCGAGGCCACGCATGTCGGCGTATTTCATCGGTCCGCCGCGCCAGCGTGGGAAGCCGTAACCATACAGAAACACGACATCCACATCGAGCGGGCGCTGCGCGATGCCCTCTTCCACCACGCGCGCACCTTCGTTGACCATCGCGGCCATATAACGACGGACAATCTCATCATCGGTGAAGGTGCGGGGGCTGGTGCCAGCCTCTTTGCGGGCCTGCGCGATGATTTGCTCGACCTGTGGGTCGGGCCGCCCTGCGCGAGTGCCCTCTTCGTAGATGTAATAGCCGTGGCCGGTTTTCTGCCCCAGCCAGCCCTTGTGATACAGCGCATCGGCAAAGCCCGGGTAGCGGTCGCGCGGATGGGCGTCCGCCGCCTTGCGTTGGCGGGTCGCATAGCCGATATCGAGCCCGGCGAGGTCGGAGACCTGATAAGGACCCATGGCGAAGCCAAAATCGGTCAGCGCCTTGTCAATCTGATAGGGGCTCGCCCCGTCCAGCACCATGTGATCGGCCGCCGTGCGGTAGTGCGACAGAATGCGGTTGCCGATGAAACCGTCGCAGACACCTGCGCGCACGGCGGTTTTGCCGAGCCTTTTCGCAAGCGCAAAGGCGGTCGCCACCACGTCCGGCGCGGTCCTGTCGGCAACAACGACCTCAAGCAGCTTCATGACATGTGCGGGCGAGAAAAAATGCAGGCCGGTGACGTCTTCGGGCCGCGAGGTCGAGGCGGCAATTTCGTTGACATCGAGGTAGGAGGTATTCGTCGCAAGGATCGCGCCGCGCGGCAGAATTTCGTCCAGCGTGGCGAACACGCTTTTCTTCACATCCATGCTTTCGAAGACGGCCTCGATAACCAGGCCGACGTCGGACAGGGCACCGTAGTCGGTGACGGTCCTGAGGGAGCTCGCAAGAATCTCGTCACGTCGGTCGCTGCCAATCTTGCCGCGCCTCACGGCCGCGTCGAGGTTTCTGGCGATGATCGTGCGGGCCTTTTCCGCGGCCTCGGTGTTGCGTTCGACCAGTGTCACTGCGAGACCGTTCAGAACCGCCGAGGTGGCAATGCCCGCTCCCATGGTGCCGCCGCCGATAATGCCGACACCTGCAATGTCACGAGGCGCAACGTCGGCGATTTCCGGTAATTTCGACACGGCGCGTTCGGCGAAAAACGCATGGATCAGCCCACTGCGTTGGGGCGTGTCCATCAAGTGCTGGAACAGGCGGCGCTCTTCCTTCAGCCCTTCGGCAAAGGATTTCCCGACCGCGGCTTCGACCGCTTCAACCGCGGCCAGCGGGGCGACCTCGCCGCGCAGGGAGTGTTCAAGCTTCGTGCGCCAGTTTTGCAGGGCTCCTTCCTCATCCGTGGCACGGGGCATGCCGCTGACAGGACGTGGCGGGGCTTGGTGCTCCAGCAGTGAGTGCGCATAGGCGAGGGCCGCCTCGCGAATGTCGCAGCCATCGCCGATCTGGTCGATCAACCCGGTCTCAAGCGCATCGCCTTCGGTTACCGGGGTCCCGCTGGTGATCATTCCGAGGGCAGCGTCGATCCCGACGATACGCGGCAGGCGCTGCGTGCCGCCTGCGCCCGGAATGAGGCCAATCTTTACTTCAGGCAAGCCCAACCGCGTGCCGGGCCATGCGATGCGGTAATGCGCGCCGAGGGCCACTTCAAGCCCGCCGCCCAGTGCCATGCCGTGAATGGCGGCGACAACGGGTTTGTCGCAGGCTTCGATCTGGCTGATCACGTCGGGCAGGCTGGGGCTTTGCGGCGACTTGCCGAATTCGGAAATATCGGCCCCCCCGATGAACATCCGCCCAGCCCCGACAATCACCGCAATAGCGGCCGTGTCGTCAGACTGAAAGCGCGCGAAAGCTTCAGAAAGGCCGTGTCGGATGGCCTGTGACAGCGCGTTGACCGGAGCATTGTCGACAGTGACCACCGCCACCCGGCCAACATTTTCGTAGGATACCGATCCCATCAATTTGCCTTTCCTTGGTTCATTCACTTGATAACCGATTCATCGGTCAATTTCAACATGCGATACTGAATTCCACTATGCGGTATTTTTAAACCCTCACAGATCTCGATTCGTCTTTGAAAACCCCTGGCCCATCATCCGTTCGAGCTCTTGCACCGTTTCACGCAGTTTAGGGCCGACCTCGGTCCGCATCCGGGGCACGGACAGCATTTCGGGCAGAGCGCCGCAGGTGAAGATCACCGGCTCGCTCAGGTCGCGGGAATAGAACGGGGAGGCCACCGCGTGGATGTTGGAGGCAAAGTATTCATCGGGATCGGTGACGACGAAACCTGTGGTCACAAGCTGATTGTGCGCCGTGCGGCGAATTTCCGTTGCGCGCTCGCGGGTCAGGCCGCGGTCGCCATCTGCCGCGGTCACGATCTGATCGAACCCCTCTTCGGAGGTCGAGGCCAGCAGTGCATGGCCGGACGATGTTCCGTTGAATGGCAGCCGATGCCCGACTTCAAGCCAGAGCGAGGCAACCCCCCGTGGCCGCCATGTCTTGACGATCAGCAGCTTGCCGTCGTCTCGCACCAGCAACAGGGCAAGGGTGCCTGTCTCATCCGCCAGCCGTTGCATCAGCGGCGATGACAGATCCACAAAGGAGATCGACGCGCTTGCCATGTTGCCGAGCGCCAGCAACGCGGGGCCGGGGCGATAGCGGTCATGGCGCCGCGCATGGGTGAGATAGCCGAGCTTTTGCAAGGTGAAGGTCAGCCGTGACACCGTGGATTTGGGAATACCGGTACGCTCCGAGATATCGGCATTGCCCAGGCCATCGTCGGATGGCCGGAACGCCCGCAAGACGCTCAAGCCGCGCGCCAGCGTGGTAGCGAACCTTCTATCGGTTTCAATCTCGTCGGGCATAGTGTTCCTCATCACCTTGTTATCCCGGCCTACATCGAGTTCGGGATCAGCAGCGAAATGACCGGGAAGGTCATGATCAGGATCAGAACGATCACGTCAACTGTCAAAAATCGCAGGATTCCGGAGAATATTCTGTCGATCGACACGTCCTTGCCCACAACGTTTGCGATGACGAACACATTCAACCCAACCGGCGGCGTGATCAGACCGATCTCCAGCAGCTTGATGACAACGACGCCGAACCAGATCAGGTCGAAGCCGTAATTTTCCACCAGCGGGATCATCAGCGGCAAGGTCAGCACCATGATGCCGATGGGATCCAGGAACATGCCAAGCACCAGGTAGATCACCGCGATGGCCGCCAGCAGCATGACTGGCGAAAGCTGCGCGTCTGTCACGGCGCTGACGATGCTCGGCGCGACCCCGGTCAAGGCGATAAAGGCGACAAAGATCTTGGCCGCGGCGGCAATCAGGAAAATGCTGGCGGTCTGAATGCAGGTTTCGCGCAAGGACTCGATCACTCCGCGGAGATCCAGCTTGCCTTGCGCGAAACCGATGGCGACTGCTGCGGATACGCAGACCGCAGCCGCCTCGGTCGCCGTGAAAATGCCGCCATAGATACCGCCAACAATGATAACGAAGAGGCCAATCGCCGGCCAGGAATCCAACGCGGCCCGGCCCCGGTCCCGCATTGTGATCTGCCCTTCGAACCTCGGTGCCGCTTCTGGCGTTCGGCGCACCCAGAGGAAGATGACCAGAACGAAACCCAGCAATGAAATGAGGCCGGGCAGGATGCCTGCGAGGAACAGGGCGCTGATAGAGGTTTCGGTGAAAATCCCGTAGATGATGAACAGGACAGAAGGCGGGATGAGCGATCCGAGCGTCCCGCCCGCGGCGACGCTGGCAGTGGCAAGCCGCTTGTCATAGCCCATGCGCAGCATCTCTGGCGAACAGATCCGCCCCATGGTGGAGGCACAGGCGATGGACGATCCGGTGATCGCGGAGAACCCGCCGCAGCCTACGACCGAAGCCATCGCGACACCACCGGGCACACTCGCCAGCCACACGCGGGCAGCTTGATAGATCTTCGTCGTGATCTCGGCGCGATAGGCAATGTGGCCAAGCGCGATGAACAGCGGGATCATGGACAGATCGTAAGAATGGATCAGGTCGAAGGAATTGGAAAAAACCAATGACGTCGTGGGTTTCAGCGCCCGTTCAGGTGCGAAGGCACCGGTGCGAAACGCAAAGATGACAAAGGTGCCGACTGTGGCGACTCCGGCAAGTGCAAAGGCGATGGGCACCCTGACCGCAAGCAAGCCGATGACACAGGCGAAGGCGACGATGCCGATGACGGTGCCGTCCATCAGACGCTCTCCTCATGTTCATGAGCCGGGGAAACCACGCTGCCACCGGCGCGGATCGTGCGAAGGTCGCCGATCACCATCAGCAGCAGCCGAAGCCAGCAGAAGGAGATCCCGACAAGGAAAACCACCCGGCCCGGCCATTTCGGCAGGTTGAGTTGACCAAAGAAGAAGGCGCCGCTGTCGACGGTATGGGCAACCTCGCGCCAACCCGCGTAGATCAGGGGGGAGAGGGCAAAGAGACCAAAGGCGCTTCCACCGACGAGCAGCCAGTCCTGCACGCGGAGGGGCATCATTTTGCTGACAAACTCCACAACGATATGCGCCCGGTCCAGTGTCGCCACTGCCAGGGGCAAAACGATCGCGGCGACCATCAGTTCGCGCACGATCACAATGGTGTCCGGGATACCGGAATTGAATGCGGCCCGCAGAAATACGCTGCCTGTGATCAACACGCCAAGGCCGACAACGGCGACAACCGCCAAGTCGAGCAATAGCTTTTCAACGCGACGCAACATCGGTCAACTCCGTCGAAATAATATGAAGGGAAGTGCCGCGGCGCCGGTCTTGCGCCGCGGAGATATGTGCAGCTGGTCTTAGCCGCGCGCCCAGGGATAGCCTTGGCTGTCACGCTCTTCGGCATATTTTTCCAGAAGCGTGCGGTATTGTTCCAGCAGCGACGTGCCGTCGAGCCCCGCCGCATTCGCACGCTCGACCCATTCATCAACGTATTGCTTGCCTTGCTGAACCAGCTTGTCGCGCTCTTCCGCTGGCAAGTCGACGACCTCGACACCGGCGTCTTTCATTGTCTCCAAGGCCGCGTCATTGGCCGCGGTAATCAGTTCACCCAGCTTGTCGGCCATCGCGATACCGGCATCAGCCATCGCGGACTGGGTCTCGGCGTCGAGGGAGTCGTACACATCCTTGTTCATGAAAATTCCCAAGGCACCGACCTGGCCCCAATTGAGCAGGGTGTAGCTGGTCATGACTTCCTGTTGTTTCAGCGCGGCAACGGCGTAGGAGTAGCCTTGCGAACAATCCAGCAACCCGGTGTCGAGACCCTGATAGGCATCGTAGATCGGCATCGCGACCATGTTTGCACCAAAATCGCGGAAGGTGTCGCCATATGCGCCGACGCCACGGACTTTCAGACTGGAAATATCCTCGACCGTGCGAATTGCCACGTCCTTGCACGCAATGTTCACTGCCGAGGTTGTGAAAGTGCCGATGTATACGAGGTTCTGGTCCGCCAGGCTTTTCGTGATCGCGTCGGAGGTCCGCATCAACTCGTCCGTCGCGCGCATTCCGACCCAGGCATCCTCATTGCGCATCGGCAGGTCGGCGAAGCTGTAGCTCAGCATTTCCTGCGGGAAATACACTGCGATGACCGTGCCGAGGTCAGCCACTCCGTCCGCAATGGATTGTGCGGCGGCATTGGCTTTGAACAGCGCTCCCCCCCATTGAATGTCGATATTTACTTCGCCGTTGGTGCGCGCCGTTACGTCGTCGGCAAAGGACTGCAATGCTGCGGCCCGGGCGCCCCGATTCGGGCCGGCTTCTCCCAGAATCAGCGTTGTGTCGGCGCTCGCGATTGTCGCGGCTGCCAAGCAGAGTGCCGCCGCGGTGGATGCTAGCAGGGCTTTCATTAGGTCTCCTCCCTAAATTCTACTATGCGGTTTTGAATTCCATTTATACGAACGGTAAGGGGAATAGTTGCGACGAGTCAAGCTGAGTGTTTCTTGCAGTGCACCGTGAGGAGGCCCCCCGTCTTTAAAGCGCCCATGAACAATGGTTGGATTCTCCACATCATCCCAAATACTGCGATCGCTAAGTTGCCGCAGTCTGATATGGGTTCGCGGAAATCCCCGTAGCGCTCGGCAGTCGCATTTTCGGCTATAGAGACACGCTGCAACGCAGCCCGTCGCCATGTCAGCGGTCATGTTACCTTTTCAGTTAGTCGACAGGCCGAGTTCGCAAATCTCGCTGACCCATCAACGTACTCTGGGACCTTGTGGTAGGTGGGCATGAAACCCGCTGAGCTGACGGCAGGCATCCCAGCGGTACATGCTTAAGAGCCGCGCTCCGGAAAGGCCGTTGGCTCTCCGTGTGACGCGCGGATACTGTCATTCAAAATCGCTTTGATCAGGGCAACGCACATCAGCACCATCACCAGCGAGAACGGCAGCGCTCCGATCACCATCGCGGTTCGGATCGCATCCAGGCCGCCGACCAGCAGCAGTGCTGCCACCACGAGGCTCAGGGCTATACCCCAAAAGAGGATATGCGGGCGGGCTTTGGGACCTTCGTCGCCTGCGGCGTTGATCGTATTCACGATCAGCACCGCGGAATCGGCAGTGGTGACTAGGTAGGTCATCAGGAGAACCACGATCGCCACGGCCATGATCCACCCGAGCATGTCGCCGAGCATGTAATTGGTCATGGCAAAGATCTTGTCCCCATCGGAGGCACCAAAGATCGTGCCGTTGGCGCCACCGGATATCTCCAGTTCAATCGCCGTTCCGCCAGCAAAGGCAAACCAAACAAAGCACATAAGTGCCGGAACGATGACCGCGCCAAGGACAAACTCGCGGATCGTGCGCCCGCGCGAGATTCGCGCCAGGAACAGGCCCACAAAGGGCGCGAAGGCCACCCACCAAGCCCAGTAGAACACCGACCAGCCGCCCTGCCAGGCTTCCAGTTTGTCGGTCACGCTGCCGCTGCCGTCGCCCTTGTAGATGGTGAAGAGCAGGTCAGGTAGCGCCAGAACATAGTGCCACAGGCCAATGAAAAGCGCGTAGATGCCAAAACCGGTAGCACCAAAGACGAGGAAGAAAACCAGTAGGAAAATCGACAGTCCCATGTTGAGGTTTGACAGCCATTTGATGCCTTTGCCCACTCCGGAAAGCGCCGACAACGTGGACGCACCCATGATGATCACCAACGCCACGATGATACCGGTGGCCGAGGCGGTTCCTTCGCCGTTTAGCAACCAGCCGCCGACGCCGATGCGTGCCATGCCAGCCACGAATTGCTCGACCCCGAAGCCCAGCGTTTGAGCCACTCCCAAGATCGTGGCGATTACCGCAACAACGTCGACCAGATGTCCGGTCCAGCCGGACAGGCGGCTTCCGAACAAGGGGGCCAACGCCGAACGGATGGTCAGCGGCAGCCCGCGACGGTAGGCGAAAAAGCCCAATGCCAGCCCGGCAATTGCATAAGAAGCCCATGCCGAGAAGCCCCAGTGCAGGTAAGACCATTTATAGGCGTTGAGAATATTGTCCGGGCCTGCCGCGGTGGCAAAGCCCTGAATGACATCCGGGTTGTTCTGGAAGTGGTAGACAGGCTCGGCCACGGCCCATGTAAGCATGCCGACCCCGATCCCGGCACCGAACATCATGGAGAACCAGGAAAACCTCGAGAATTCCGGTTTGTCGTCGTAGCGGCCGATTTTCAATCTCCCAGCCGCAGGCCAGAGCGCCAAACCGATGCAGACAAGCACGAAAGCTGCCATTACCAGAATGTACCAAGAGGCGAAGTGAGTCAGGATGAAGCTGTTGAACCCGGCCAGGACCGAGCCCGCGTTTTCCGGAAAGGCCACCGCCCAGAGCACCAACCCGCCGACCGCCAGTTTGCCGGTCACCGTGACGTCGACATTGAAGCCGGAGTAAAATCCTTTCTCAGCTGTCTTGATCGGGAGGTCTCTTAAGGGCTCCCTTATCCTCCTTTTAGTATTGGACATACTTGTTCCTCCCTTATGGTTTTAGGTGCGTGGTTTGACCATCTTCGTGCCGTTCAAGGGGCTGTGCCGCGTCGCCTCCGCTCCGAGCGGGTAAGCGTTGTGACTTCTCACGCGTCGAGTGCGACTGCGCCTTTGGGCCAGCTGCAGCAGGCCAGCACATAGCCAGCCTCGGCCTCGCCCGGCTGCAGCCCGCCCATGTCCTGCATTTCGACCTGCCCTTGGGTCAGCACCACCTTGCAGTTGCCGCAGACCCCTTGCCGGCAGGCGGAATCGATCCAGACACCGACATTAAGCGCCGCTTCCAGCAGCGTTTCGCCCTGGGCGCAGTGGCCGTTCTTGCCGCTGAGAGAAAAGAACACCTCGCCGCCGGTGCCGGAGGCTTCTTCGATAGTGATCTTCTCGCCGAAGCTCTCTTCGTGGACCGCCGCAAAGGGGAGCTCGTCCGCAACCGCACGGGCCGCTTTCATGAACCCCTCCGGGCCGCACATGAAGATGCTGCGCTCAGCGTGGTCCGGCACCAGCCTCTGCATCAGCTCCGCCGATATCTGCCCTGTCTCACCCGTAAACGAAGGGTCATCCGCCGAGTCCACTACCAGATGCACGGTCACGCTCCGGAACCGCTTGCCCAGGAACTCCAACTGGTCACGGAAGATGATGTCTTTCGGGGAGCGGGCAAAATGTAAAAAGACGACATCCTTGGGAAGGGTCACATCGGTGATGTACTGCAGCATCGACATCACCGGGGTGACGCCGGAGCCGCCCGACAGCAGAAGCGGTTTTTCGCAGGGGATGTCTATCCAATTGAAGCTGCCGGAGATATCGGCAATTTCCACTTCGGCGCCAGGCCGAATTTCATCGTTCAGGTAGTTCGACACCAGCCCGCCCGGCACCCGCTTGACGGTTACCTGGATATTGTGCGGCCGGGTCGGGGTGGAGGAAATCGAATAGGCCCGGACATGGGCCTTGCCTGCGATTTGGAAGTTGAAGGTGACATACTGGCCGGGCTTGAAATCAAAGCTGCGGCTCTGACTGTCTTCAAAGACAAAGGTCTTGCTGTCGTGCGTCTCATCGATCACGGCCTTGCAGATCAGGGTTGCCGGCCCGCCTGAATAACAGGGTTGAGAGTTTGCTGAGCTCAGTGAAAACGGGCTATCGGTAGCGACGAGCATGGTGCGGGAACCTCCACGATTGAATTCGTGGGAAGATACCCGGCACTTCGCCCGGTAAAATGCATCAGAAATGCCTCTTTAATCGAAACTTTCGATTATTCGGGCTTGAATCAGCTTCTGGAAGAGCAGAACGGCCTGCGCGACAAGCGGATCGTGGCGTTTGCGGTTGTGAACAATGGAATACAAAGGCTGTGGTATGACGGGTGCTCCTTCCACCAGCTGCAGACCGGGAATGGTTTCCATCAGGCTGGGTGCGGACAGGCTGGGAAAATAGGCGGTGCCGCCGTCTGCCTTTAAAAAACCGGACGCCAGATCGTCACTGCCAACCACTGTCGGAACATGTAGCAGATTTGGAAACAACTCGTCGTGCTGGCGGTCGAAGTAGGAGGTGTAGGCCACCTTGATGTATCGGGTCCAGTCGACTTCAATCAACCTGCTGCAATCGGTGGACATCATCACGTAATTTTCGGCGCCAAATTCCGCCACGTGCACGTCGGGAAACTGCTGCGGTGCAAAAACGATTCCTACGTCGGTTTCACCGGTCAGCACATCGCGTTGGATCTGCTGCGAAAAATTTGCTTCCAGATAAAGGTCCAGCTTGGGCACTTGCTCTCGCATTTGCTTTGCCCAATCCACCAGGACTGGCTGGGCCAGCGTGAACTGGACTGAAACCCGAAGACGCGGCCGCGCCAAACCGCTACCGGCGGAGACGTCCCGCTTGGCCAGGCTCCATGCAGCCAGAAGGGATCGGCAATGTGTCTCAAACCGCCGCCCGGCTGCTGTCGGATCAGCCCCGCCACGGCCGCGCTCGAACAGCCGCGTGGCCAGTTCGTCCTCCAGCTGCCGGATCCGGGCGCTGACGGTTGATTGGGTGACGTTCAGCCTTTCGGCGGTGCGGTTGAAGTTCCGGGTTTCCAGAACATCCATGTAGGTGAGGAGCAGCTGACGATTCATTCAATCACTATTTCCGATTGAAGGAGGTGTATCAATTGCATTTATTCGTCTTCGATCAGTTTCTATCACTGCGCCTCAGAGATTGCCCACAGCCCGTCCGGCTTGGACAAGCGAGAGGAGAAGCACATGTTTATCGTCGATTGCGACTGCCACAATTACTGGTGCAGCGCCACGGTTCTGGAATCCTACATGGAAGGCCTGTTCAAGGACATGTTCGTTCGCGGAGAACGGACTGGTCCGCGCGGTGCATTCCCGCATGGCCACCGCCCCTGGTTCCATCCCGAAGGCTTCGCCCGTCATGACGTCAACCCGGTGGAAGAAGATGACAACTACCTGATCATGAAGGCAAAGCACCTCGATAAGTACAATATCGACGTGGCGATCCTGACTGGTGACGAACCGATCGAAGCCTCCACGCTGGCCAATCCTTATTACGCCAACGCGCTGTGCAAGGCCTACAATGATTACCTGATCGACTATTGGCTGCCAAAGGACGACCGGTTCTGGGGCTCGATCGTGGTGGCGCCGCAGGATCCGCATCTGGCCGCCGCTGAAATCCGCCGCCTGGGCAGCCACCCGCGCATTGTGCAGGTTCTGGTCAGCCACGGCGCGGCACGTCCCTACGGTGATCCATTCTATCACCCGATCTACGAGGCCTGCGCCGAATTGGGCTTGCCCTTCGCCATGCACTTGGGCGGGCAGGGGGGCATCAACTCCACCCCGATTGGTGCCGGCCCTTCAACCTTTTTCTGGGAAACCCACGCAATCCTCCCGCAGACCGCGATGACGCATATGGCGAGCCTGATTGCCAATGGCGTGTTCGAAAAGTGGCCCTCTTTGAAAGTGGTCGTGATCGAATGCGGCGTGGCTTGGGTGCCGTCGGTGCTGTGGCGCCTGGACGCCAATTACAAGGCGCTGCGCAAGGAAACGCCGTGGCTGAAGCGCCTGCCGTCGGAATATTTCAAGGACCACTTCCGCTTTTCGACCCAGCCACTCGAACAGCCGGAAAACATCCAGCACCTCTGGGCAGCGCTGGAAGCAATGGACGGCGAGAACACTCTGATGTTCGCCTCGGACTACCCGCATTGGGACTACGACGACGTCAACAAGCTGCACGTGCCGCCGGCCTGGCGCGAGAAGATCTTTGGCCTCAATGCGCTCGACGTCTACACCCGCCTGCCGCGCCCGGCGGCGCAGGCCGCTGAATAAGGATACCCGGAGATGACAACCAAGCATTTTGCCTGCAAGGCCGACGAGGTTCCGCGGGACGCGGCCAAGATCGTCACCGTCTCCAACATGCCGATCGGCGTGTTCCGGCTGGAGGACGGTTACCATGCGCTGCTCAATATCTGCCCGCACAAGGGTGCGGCACTGTGCGAGGGGCCAGTCTGCGGCACCACCAGGCAGACTGATTCAACCGAATTCGTTTATGACCGGGCGGGCGAGATTGTCCGCTGCGCCTGGCACGGCTGGGAGTTCGACATCCGCTCGGGCGAATTCCTGGTGGATCCTACGGTAAAGACCCGCCGCTTCGACGTCTCGGTCGAAGGCAGCGATCTTTACGTTCACATCTGACCGTCAGGAGCGCCAGCATGACGCAATTCCCGTGCCAGCCCGAGGCCTCCCACTATATTGGCGGGGCCTACCTGGAAGACGCCGCTGGCGCTCCGTTCGACTGCATCAACCCGGCAACGGGTGAGGTGATAGCCCGTTTGAATGGTGCATCCCCGTCCATGATCGAACGGGCCGTGGCCTGCGCACGGGATGCGCAGGCCATTTGGGCCACGACACCGCCTGCCGAACGCGGCCGCGTGCTGCGCCGGGCTGCAGATATCATCCGGGACCGCAATGAGGAGCTGTCGGTTCTGGAAACCCTGAACACCGGCAAGCCGATTGCCGAGACCCGCGTGGCCGATGCCGCCAGTGGTGCGGATTGTCTCGAATATTTCGGTTGTCAGGCTGCTACATTGACCGCCGACCACATTCCGTTGGGTGGCGATTGGGCCTATACCATCCGCGAGCCGCTGGGCGTCTGCCTCGGCATCGGCGCCTGGAACTATCCGATCCAGATCGCCTGCTGGAAGGCCGCTCCGGCACTGGCCTGCGGCAACGCGATGATTTTCAAACCGTCCGAACTCACGCCGCTGACAGCGCTGAAACTGGCGGAAATCCTGTCCGAAGCCGGCGCGCCGCCAGGCCTGTTCAACGTGGTGCAGGGGCTGCGGGAGACCGGTGCCGCGCTGACCACCCATCCCGCCATCGCCAAAGTGTCGCTGACCGGTTCGGTGCCCACCGGCCGCGCGGTGGCCGCCGCTGCCGCCGGGCAGATGAAACACCTGACAATGGAGCTTGGTGGCAAGTCCCCATTGCTGGTCTTTGATGACGCAGACATCGACAGCGCAGTTTCCGCCGCCATTCTCGGAAATTTCTACTCCACCGGTCAGATCTGCTCCAACGCAACCCGCGTGTTCGTACAGAAGGGGATCAAGGAGGCTTTCCTCGCGCGTTTGGTAGAGCGCACCGCGAATATCCGGATCGGCGACCCGATGAACCCTGAAACCCAGATCGGCCCTCTGGTGAGCGCCGGGCAAGCCGAAAGGGTGGAGGGGTATATCGCTGCCGCGGAACAGGAAGGGGCGATCCGCGTGACACCGCCGCTGCCTTTGCCCGACGGCCGCGCCTGGGTCAGCCCGGTGGTCTTTGCCGGTGTGACTGATGACATGGCCATCGCCCGCGAGGAAATTTTTGGACCGGTTATGTCGGTGCTGGATTTCGACAGCGAAGACGAGGCTGTCGCCCGCGCCAACAGCACGGAGTTCGGTCTCTCTGCCGGAGTCTTCACCCGCGATCTGTCCCGCGGACACCGTGTTGTGTCGCGCCTCAGGGCGGGCACCTGCTGGATCAACGCGTATAACCTGACCCCGGTTGAAATGCCCTTTGGTGGTGTTGGGCAATCCGGTATCGGGAGAGAAAACGCCCGGGCCGCGATCGAACACTTTAGCCAGCTGAAGTCCGTCTACGTTGGCATGTCTCCCTTGGAAAACGACTACTGAACAGAGGCTGCAATGCTGGCACAGTTGAACCGCACCGCCGTTGGGCGGCCGTCAACCATATTGTCGACTGTTTGCGCCATTTACCCGGGCATCGCGCTGGCGGCGGTTGTCGGGTTGGCGGCGTTGTTCCTGTCGGAACATTACGGTGCGCCGGTCATGCTGCTGGCACTGCTGATCGGCATGGTGTTCAATCCGCTGGCGGAAGAGGCTACCGTTGCCCCGGGCATCGGCTTCAGCTCCAAAGCCTTGCTTCGCGCCGGGGTGGCTCTGCTAGGGGTGCGGGTCAGTTTTAGCGACATTGCCTCGCTCGGCGTGGCGGGTTTCAGTGCCATTGCCGGGCTTCTGGGCAGCACGATCCTGCTGGGCCTGCTGCTGTCGCGCCGCGACTGGCAATCTGGCGTACTGACCGGCGGCGCGGTGGCAATCTGCGGTGCCTCGGCGGCGCTGGCGATTTCGGCCTGCCTTCCCAAGGGAAAGGCATTGGAGCAAGAGACACTGTTCACGGTGGTTGCGGTCACGGCTCTGTCGACACTGGCGATGATTTTCTATCCATTTGCGTTGGCGCAGCTTGGATTCAATGAGGCCCAAACGGCTTTTGTCCTGGGGGCCTCAATACACGACGTGGCGCAGGTCGTGGGCGCGGGGCTGACGGTATCAGAAGAAACTGCGGAATTGGCCACCCTGGTCAAAATGGTGAGGGTGAGCCTGCTGCCGCTGGTGCTGTGCATCCTGGTTCTGGCGGTGTCGGCCACAGGCTGGAAGGAGAGGACACACAGGATCCCGGTGCCGGGGTTCCTGATAGTCTTTTTTGCCTTGGCGCTATTGGCGAACATCGGAGTGTTGACTGAAGCCATGGCAGATTTTGCCGCAGCAGTGTCGAAATGGCTGCTGATCCTCGCGATCTCGGCACTCGGGGCCAAGACATCGTTGCGGAGCTTGACCACCGTCGGAGGGTCAAAGCTGATGCGGATAGGCGGCCTGACATTGGTTCTGTTCGGTGCCTCGGCTCTCATTGCGCAGCTGTTGCCTGGCCTTTCCTAAGCGGTTTGTGGCCTGTCGTTTTATCTTTTCAGAACATACTTAGTGTGCCCAAGGCGGTGATCAGCCCCACCCGCGCCGGAAACCATCGCGCTGATCGATCAAAGGCGGGTCATGAACCACCTATAAAACCGGACCACTAAGATGGGGCTGATCAAAGCACGCAGCACTCCTGAATACATCGAGGCTCGCCTCTGACGCGATTCACTGGATTTTTTCGTTAAAATGCATTATCGTATCGTAGTTTGCCAATAGATGGCTTGCCGGGTTTTCCGGAGATACTCCGCACCTTAGGGAAAGGTGGCGAGATGCTGATTGTTGCCGCACTCGTCCTGATCGTACTGGGGTCCATCGCCTTCCATCTATCAAGCCCATGGTGGTGGACGCCGATCGCGTCGAACTGGGACTATATCGATAACACGCTGGTCATAACCTTCTGGATCACCGGCGCGGTCTTTGCTGCTGTTGTTCTGTTCATGGCCTATTGTGTGCTGAAATTCCGGCACCGGCCGGGGCACAAGGCAGAGTTCGACCCGGAGAACAAGCGTCTGGAACTGTGGCTGACCGGAGTGACCACCGTCGGGGTGGCGGCAATGCTGGTGCCCGGGCTGTTCGTGTGGAAGCAGTTCGTCACCGTGCCGGACGAGGCAACCGAGCTTGAAGTCTTCGGGCATCAATGGAGCTGGGCCTACCGCTTGCCCGGTGCCGACGGCGTACTGGGCACCGCGGATGCCGAATGGGTAAGCGCTGAAAATCCTCTGGGGGTCAATCCGCATGACAGGTTCGGCAAGGATGATCTGATAGTCGAAGGGGGCGAGGTCTATTTGCCGGTGAACCAGCCGGTGAAGTTGCTTCTGCGCTCGATCGACGTCTTGCATAACTTCTACGTGCCCGAATTCCGCGCCAAGATGGACATGGTGCCGGGCATGGTCACCTACATCTGGTTCACTCCAACCCGCACCGGCACCTTCGAGGCGCTCTGTGCGGAGTATTGCGGCACGGCGCACCCCTATATGCGCGGCTTTGTGACCGTGGTGGAGGCAGAGGAATACCAGGAGTGGCTGCAGGAGCAGCTGACCTTCGAAGAATATGCCAGCAACGCTCGCGCCGGGCAGCCGGTGCAACTGGCAGGGAACTGACCGGCGCACTGCCGGAAGCAAGGCCTGATCGGGCCGCCCCCCTTCTGCGGCCCTGATGGCCCGGCGCGCTGAAAGCCGCCGGGGACAGAGGACACACGCAGGGAGGAAAGCATGGTAGACCGAGGTTCCGACGACCGGATGCAGCTGCCGCCGCGCGAAGTCGAGGATGTGATGCCGCCGCATGCGCACAGCTGGATCGGCAAGTACGTTTTCTCGCAGGATGCCAAATATATCGCCATCCAGTATTCCGGTACCGCGGTGGCGATCGGCCTGGTGGCGCTGGTACTGTCCTGGCTGATGCGGCTTCAGCTGGGTTTTCCCGGCACCTTCGATTTCATCACCGCCGAGGCTTACTACCAGTTTGTTACCATGCACGGGATGATCATGGTGATCTACCTGCTGACCGCGATCTTTCTGGGCGGGTTCGGCAATTACCTGATCCCGCTGATGGTCGGCGCGCGGGACATGGTGTTTCCCTTCGTCAACATGCTCAGCTACTGGGTCTATCTGCTCGCAGTTCTTGTGCTGGTCGCCAGCTTCTTCGTCCCCGGCGGGCCCACCGGCGCGGGCTGGACGCTCTACCCGCCGCAAGCGGTGCTTTCGGGCACGCCGGGCGGGGCGCAAAGCGGCATCATCCTGATGCTGGTCTCGCTGATCCTGTTCATCATCGGCTTCACCATGGGCGGACTGAACTATGCTGTGACCGTGCTGCAGGCCCGGACCCGCGGCATGACGATGATGCGGCTGCCGCTCACGATCTGGGGCATCTTCACTGCGACGGTGATGGCGCTGCTGGCCTTCCCGGCCTTGTTCGTCGCCTGCGTAATGATGCTGTTTGACCGGCTGCTGGGTACGTCGTTCTTCATGCCGACGCTGGTGGAACTGGGCGAAAAGCTCAGCTACGGCGGCGGCAGCCCGATCGCCTTCCAGCACCTGTTCTGGTTCTTCGGCCACCCGGAGGTCTACATCGTGGCGCTGCCCGCCTTCGGCATCGTTTCCGACCTGATCGCGGTGCATGCGCGAAAGAACGTCTTCGGGTACCGGATGATGGTCTGGGCCATCGTGATCATCGGCGCGCTCAGCTTCATCGTCTGGGCGCACCACATGTATGTCAGCGGCATGCACCCATGGTTCGGCTTTTTCTTTGCTACCACCACGCTGATCATCGCGATCCCGACCGCGATCAAGGTCTACAACTGGGTGCTCACGCTCTGGAAAGGCGACATCCACCTGACCATCCCGATGCTGTTTGCACTGGGGTTCATCGTGACCTTCGTCAATGGCGGGCTGACCGGGCTGTTCCTCGGCAATGTGGTGGTCGATGTGCCGCTCTCCGACACGATGTTCGTGGTTGCGCATTTCCACATGGTGATGGGGGTGGCGCCGATCATGGTGATCTTCGGCGCGATCTACCACTGGTATCCCAAGATGACCGGCAGGATGCTGAACGAGGCGATGGGCCAGATCCACTTCTGGGTCACCTTCATCGGCGCCTATGCAGTGTTCTTCCCGATGCACTACGTCGGCCTGGTCGGCGTGCCGCGGCGCTATTTCGAGATTGGCGAGCCTGAATTCCTGACCGCGCCGGTGGACGGGCTCAATGCCTTCATCTCCTCCGCGGCGCTGATCGTGGGGGCGGTGCAGGTGCTGTTCCTGTTCAACATCTTCTGGAGCCTGCGCCATGGCCGTAAAGCAGGTGGCAACCCGTGGCGCGCGGCCTCATTGGAATGGCATACCCCCGACACCCCGCCCAAACACGGCAACTGGGACGAGCTGCCCAATGTCTACCGCTGGGCCTATGACTACAGCGTGCCCGGAGCGCCTAAAGATTACCTGGCCCAGAACGATCCCTGGGTCCCGGACGGGGAGGAACGGCGGCTGTGACGGTCATTCTTGCCTTTCTGGCGCTGGTTGCCCTGGTTGCGGGCCTGTGGCTGTCCCAGCAGCGGCTGGCCTCCAAGCCCTGGCTGGAGACCGGGATCGCGCCCCTGGCGGGGCACGGGCCGGGCCGGGCGCCGGGGTTCATCTTCATCGCGGTGTTTCTGGCCGTGGTCGGCGGTCTGTTTGCGATGCTGGGCAGTGCCTTTGCCATGCAGATCGAGGAGACCCCCTGGGAGCTGGTCCCGCTGCCCGGACGGGTCTGGCTCAACACAGCGCTCCTGCTGCTGGCCAGCCTGTTTCTGCAGTTCGTGGTGATCTCGGCACGGGCCGGCACCACGCGCTGGCTGCGCGCCAGCCTGGTCGCTGCCAGCGTCGCCACGGTCGCCTTTATTGCTGGGCAGGTGCAGGTGTGGATCGCGCTGACCGCAAGCGGCTACCGGCTGGAGGGCACCCCGGCGGCGAGCTTTTTCTATCTGATCACCGGCCTGCACGGGCTGCATGTGCTGGGCGGCATTATTGCGCTGGCGGCGGTCTGCCTGCGCCACGCCGGCGCGGGGGACGTCAAGGCGCTGCTGCCGGGCATTCGGGCCTGTGCACTGTACTGGCACGCGTTGCTGGCCTTCTGGCTGATGCTGTTTGCGTTGCTGCAGGGCTGGGGCAACGCGCTTCTTGCGCTGTGTCGCGCCGTCGTGAATTAAAGGGGGGAGGAAACATGGAGCGCAAAATCCAAGGTCAGGACCAGACCCTGCTGCAGCAAGGCCACAGCGGCTTTGCCGCCGATTGGAGTTCGGACCAGCGGGTGTTCAAAGGGGTCTCCTGGGGCAAGGCGATGATGTGGATCCTGCTGCTGAGCGATACCTTTGTTTTTGCCTGTTTCCTGGCCGCCTATATGACCGCGCGCAGCTCGACCACGGTGGAGTGGCCCAACGCAAGCGAGGTGTTTGCACTGCATATCGGCGGCCACAACTTCCCGCTGCTCCTAATTGCGATCATGACCTTCGTGCTGATCTCCTCCTCCGGGACCATGGCCATGGCGGTCAGCAGTGCCTACCGCAAGGCCCGCGTGCCCACTGCGCTGCTCTTGCTGGCGACTGCCGGACTTGGGGCTGCCTTTGTCGGCATGCAGGCTTTCGAGTGGACCAAGCTGATTTCCGAAGGTGTCCGGCCTTGGGGAAACCCCTGGGGGGCAGAGCAATTCGGGGCGAGCTTCTTCATGATCACCGGTTTCCACGGAACCCATGTCTCCATCGGGGTCATTTTCCTCGCGATCATGGCCAGGAAGGTCTGGCGCGGGGATTTCGACGGTGGGAAACGCAGCTGGCTGTCGCGCGGCAACGGCGACTACGAAGGTGTCGAGATCATGGGGCTCTACTGGCACTTCGTCGACCTGGTCTGGGTCTTCATCTTTGCATTCTTCTATTTGTGGTAGGGGGGCGGAATGACACAAACTGCACGAACCGCACAGACCCGCGCCAAGGCTGTTGTTGATGAGCACGGCGGCCAGCAGCATCCGATCAGGCTTTACCTGCTGGTCTGGGGGCTTTTGTTCGTCCTCAGCGCGGCGTCCTATCTTGTAGATTATGCTGGGCTGCAGGGGCTGTTACGCTGGACGCTGATCCTGATCTTCATGATATTGAAAGCAGGTTTGATCGTAGCCGTATTCATGCATTTTGCATGGGAACGCCTCGCCCTGAGCTATGCGATCCTGCTGCCGTTGCTGGCCCTGATCGGTTTGCTGGTCATACTGTATCTGGAAGCCGACTATACGGTAGCGACACGGTTGATCGAATTCGGGTCCCGCTAGGGACAGCCCCAGATTTACTGGCGGGATGGCAATGTTGGCGGAACGGATCGGTTGGCAAGGCCTCTTGCCACCTCCCTCAGCCATCGGCCTCATACCGACCAAATAAAGCGCCTTGGGATCCGCAGCCGCTGAATCCATTGATTTCCCTCAGGCAGCGTGCATCACGGTTCGGCAAGCGCGGTGAGCATGCCTGTTCTCCTTTGGCTGGCGGACGCGCAGATGTCGTGCTTGAAGCCCAGTTTTCCGAAGTCCCATGGAAAGGCGCGTGTCGAATGGGATATTCTTGTTATCGGATAAGCTGTGCGCGGACGAGGCAACGTTGCTGCTCCGGGATCCGGACCGCGGCCGAATAATGAACGGGTATCTGCGGGTGATGATCCGCCGACGTGGTCCTAACATCCCCCGGAGGCCTCAAGCAGTTACGCTGATTTCGCGTGAGGGCACTGCGCGCAAATTGAAATCGCTGCAAATTAACATTTCACACCCGCTTGTAACTGCTGCACCATCGCTTCGCGCATCTTGAACTTCTGTGGCTTGCCGGTGACGGTCATCGGCAGCGCGTCCACGATCCGCACGAAATGCGGAATCTTGAAATGCGCGATCTGGCCGCGGCAGTGGCTGCGCACCGCCTCTTCGTCCAGGACGGCGCCCGGCGCGGGCACGATCCAGGCGCAGACCTGCTCTCCGAATTTGCCGTCCGGCACCCCGAACACCTGGGCATCCGCGATCTGCGGGTGGCGGATCAGGAACTCCTCGATCTCGCGCGGGTAGATGTTCTCTCCGCCGCGGATAATCATGTCCTTCATCCGGCCGGTGATGCTGCAGAACCCCTCCGCGTCGAAGGTGCCAAGGTCGCCGGTGCGCATCCAGCCGTCTTGGATGGCCTCCGCGGTTGCCTTTGCGTCGTCCCAATAGCCCTGCATCACCGAATAGCCGCGCACCAACAGCTCGCCGCGCGCGCCCGCGGGCACGGTGCGGCCCTCGGTGTCCACCGCCTTCACTTCCAGATGCGGATGCACCCGGCCCACGGTGGTGCAGTGTTTCTCCGCCGGGTCGGTGGTGAAGCTCTGAAAGGAGACCGGCGCGGTTTCGGTCATGCCGTAGCAGATCGTCACCTCCTGCATGTGCATGTCGCGGCTGACCCGCCGCATGATCTCGATCGGGCAGGGCGCGCCCGCCATGATCCCGGTGCAAAGACTGGAGATGTCGCGCGGGGTCTTGTCCAGCTCCTGCAGCATGGCGACAAACATCGTCGGCACGCCATAGAGCGCGGTGGCGCGATCAGCAGCGGCGGCATCCAGCACCGCGGCCGGCTCGAACGCCTCGCCGGGGAAGATCATCGCGGCGCCTTTGGAGACCGCCCCCAGAACGCCCATCACCATGCCGAAGCAATGGTAGAGCGGCACCGGGATCAGCAGCCGGTCGGCCCCGGTCAGCTTGATGCGGCTGGTGACGAAACGGGCGTTGTTGACGATGTTGAAATGCGTCAGCGTCGCGCCCTTGGGCAGGCCGGTGGTGCCGGATGTGAACTGGATGTTGATCGCCTCTTCCGGCGAAAGCCCGGCGCTGAGCGCATCCAGCGCCGCAGTGTCCGCCCCCGCGCCCATTGCCTGCAGGGTCTCGAAGGGCAGAATGCCGGGGCCGGGGTCTGCCGCCATCACCACCGCGTGGCGCAAGGACGGCAGCCGCGCTGCGGCGACAGCGCCGGGGGCGGCGGCGGCCAGCTCGGGCGCCAGTTCGCGGATCATGCCCAGGTAGTTGGAACTCTTGAAGCTTTCCGCCGCGATCAGCACCTTGCAGCCGGTCTTGTTGAGCGCATATTCCAGCTCCGCCAGCCGGTAGGCCGGGTTGATCGTCACCAGGATGGCGCCGATCCGGGCGGTGGCGAACTGGGTCAGCACCCATTCGCAGCGGTTGGGGGACCAGATGCCGACCCGGTCGCCCTTCGCAACCCCCAGCTCCAGCAGGCCCGCGGCCAGTTCATCCGCCTTCCGGGCCATCTCCGCATAGGTCATCCGGATGCCGGCATCCATAAACACCAGCGCCTCACGGCTGCCGTGCTGCTCCACCGCCTGCCGCAGCAGCGCCGGGATGGTGATATGCTGCAGCGGCGGCTCATCTGGCCCCTGCACATGCGAGAGGCCGTCAATCGGGGCGGTGAGGTCAGTTTGCGGGTCAGTCATGGTCAGTCTCTGCTGATGGAGCGGACCGGGCCGCCGCGGCGGCAGCCCGGCCGGGTTTCACAAAGGGCGATCAGCCGCGGGCGACGTTGATCACCTGCATCTGGGTGTATTCCGCCAGCCCCTCGACCGATTGTTCCACCCCCAGACCGGAGCCCTTGAAGCCGGCCATCGGGATATGCGGGCCGATGTTCAGCTGCTGGTTCACCCAGATGGTGCCGGATTCGATGCGCCCGGCGATCTCGGTGGCCCTGGCGGTGTCGCGTCCATGCACCGAGCCGCCCAGCCCGTAGTCGGAGGCATTGGCGCGGGAGATCACATCGTCGATGTCGTCGAAGCGGATCACCGGGAGGATCGGGCCGAACTGCTCCTCGTCGACGATCTTCTGGCCGTCGGCCACATCGCGCACGATGGTCGGCGGCACGAAATAGCCGGGTCCGTCCTTGGCGCTGCCGCCGGCGATGATCCGGCCGCAGGCGCGGGCGTCGTCCAGGAAACCCTTGATCTTGTCGAACTGCGCCTTGTTCTGGATCGGGCCAATCGTCGTCCCCTGCTTCATCCCGTCATCGACCACGGCCTGTTCGGCCAGCGCGGCGAGTTCTGCGCAGAAGTCCTCGTAGATGTCGCTGTGGACATAGGCGCGCTTCACCGCCAGGCAGACCTGCCCGGCATTGAGGAACGCCCCGCCATAGACCTTCTCCGCAGCCGCCTTCACGTCCACATCCGGCAGCACGATCGCCGGATCGTTGCCGCCCATCTCCAGCGTCACCCGCTTCATGGTGTCCGCCGCACTGGCCATGATCCGCTTTCCGGTCTCGGACGAGCCGGTGAAGCCGATCTTGGCGACATCCGGATGCGCCGTCAGCCTGGGGCCGAGGTCATTGGCATCGGTGATGATGTTCACCAGGCCCGGCGGGAAGATCCGGGCGCAGATTTCGCCCAGCTTCAGCGCCGTGACCGGAGTGGTCGGCGCGGGCTTCAGCACGATGGCATTGCCCGCCATCAGCGCCGGGCCGATCTTCCAGCAGCACAGGAGCAGCGGGAAGTTCCAGGCGATGATGCCCGCCACCACGCCCAGCGGCTTGTGCCGGGTCTCGATGCGGAACTCGGCGTCGTCCTGGATCACCCGGTCCGGCAGCTCCAGCGTGGCGGTATGGGAGAGATAGCCTTGCGACCAGGCAACCTCGCCCTGCGCCTCGGGCAGCGGCTTGCCCTGCTCCATGGTGATCAGCCGCGCCAGCTCATCGGCCTCTTCGCCGATGGCGGCGGCCAGCGCCTCGACCCTGGCGCGGCGCTCGGCCATCGGGGTTTCCGCCCAGGCCTTCTGAGCCGCCTTGGCGGCAGCCACCGCCGCGTTCATCTGCGCCTCGGAGGCATGCGGCACGCGGGCAAACACCGCCTCCGTTGCCGGGTTGATCACCTCGATCATGCGCTCCGCCGAAACCTGTTCGCCGTTGATCAGCATGCGGTAGTCCATTGCCGTTCTCCCTGTTTATCCCTCAGCCGGGTGTGACCGGGAAAGACAAGCACGGCCCGTCCGAACGGTCTTGGGCAGCGGTGCCAAAGAGTTTGCGTCCTGCGCCAAAGATCCGCCGTGATTGCAGGAGGCGAGGAAGCCGCGCGGCGAACAGCCGAACTGCTGGCGGAAGCTGCGGTTGAAGTGGGAGATGTCGCCGAAGCCGGCGCCATAGGCGATCTGGGCGATTGGCACGCGGGCGCCCTGCCGCGCCGCGTGGCGCAGCTTGCCCGCCACCGCGGCCAGCCTTGTGCGGGTCAGGCAATCGGTAAAGGTGGTGCCGTTCTCTTGGAACTCGCGCTGCAGCTGGCGTCGCGACAGGCCGGTGCGGGCGGCCAGCCTGTCCACCGTCAGACCCGGGTCGGCGCTCAGCAGCTCCAGCGTCTCGCGCACAAGCCGGAAGCGGTGCCTGCGGCTGCCAAGGCTGCCGGCATTTGGCTGCGCTACGGCGGCAAAGGCCAGCGGCACCAGGTCGAAGATATAGCCCGCGGTGTCCTCCGCGCCCCCCGCATCCAGCAGCCCGCAGAGGCTGGCGTGCAGGGGATGGGCCGGGGTGATCTTGCAGCCCGCCGCGGGCATCTCCCGGCGCCGCTCCAGCACCAGCGCCCGCGGCAGATGCGCCGACAGGAAGGCGGCAGGCCGGCCACTTACGCTCAGCTCCGCCGCACGGGTGGAATCGAGCAGCAGGAACTCCCCCGGCCGCAGCAGCGTCTCGCGGCCCGCGTGGAGGATGCCGGTCTCGCCCTCCAGCTGGCGCAGCAGGAAGAAATGCTCCTGATCGTCGCGCAGGATGCCCTTGCGGGTGCGCTCGATGCGGGCGGGCGGGCAGCGGACCTCGGCCACGTCGACGCCGCAGCGCCGGCGCAGGGTGAAAGACCCGGCCCAGTCCCGCACGGCCCGGTCCGGGGCCGCGTAGTAGTGGCCGCAGCTTTCGCGCAGGGTGCCGTTCCAGGTGTCAAAGCCCATCATGCGGGCTGCGGGCCTCCCGCCCCGATGCGTTCGCGGCCGGTGAAGGACGGGCTCTGCAGCATTGCTTCAACCCCGCCGCCCGTGATGGCCCGGGCCAGCAGCCCGGTGAAATGCGCCGCCGCCAGGCTGGCGCCGCGGACCGGCGCGCCGGGGCTGCCCGGGCAGGCGCCGTATCGCGCGCCGGGCAGGTCCAGCCGCGACCACTGGCCGGGGGCGCAGCGGGCGTCGCCCTGTACGGAGAGAACGCCCGCGCAGCCCGCCGGATAGACCGGCGCGCCCCGGGCGGGGGCAGAGGCCACCAGCAGCTTGCCCGCCGCCAGCACCGCCGCCACGGCCTCTGCCAGCACCGGGCTGGCCTCCCCATGGCCAAAGGAGCAATGGACGATCACGGCCTCGCTTGCCGCGGCATGGCGCAGGGCTTCCGCCACGGTGGCGAGGGCGGTGGACAGGCGGCCGGGAAAGATGCTGAACCCGAGGAGCTCTGCTTCGGGGGCGTTGGCGCGGATCGCCGCGGCCATGCGGCTGGCGTGCAGGGCCGCCGGGCTTGCGGCGGCGCGCGGATGCAGCGCGCACATGTCCCTGCGGGCAGCGAGGCCCGGGGTCTGCGCGGCCAGCGGGCCGTCGATCAGCGCGATCAGCGCGGGTTGGCGCATGGGCGGGCCTCCGTCAGGGTGATCTCCATGTCGAAATCTCCCTCCGCCGCCGCGCCGCCGTGGGCGGTCAGGATGCGGGTGGCATGGGGGAAGGCTGCGTCGATATGGGCCAGGATCCGGGCCGCGGCGGCGGGATCCACCTCCGAAAGCGCCTCGTCGAGGATCAGGATATCGAAGGGGCTCAGGAGCACGCGCAGCAGGCAGAGCCGCTGCCGCTCGCCGCCGGACAGGGTGAGGCCGCTTTCGCCCAGCATCGTGTCCAGGCCCTGGGCGCTGCGGAACCTCTCTGCCAGGCCGAACAGCTCCAGAGCCGCCCAGACAAGCGCTTCGTTTTCGGGATAGGCCCAGAAGCCGCGGCTCCGGAACAGGTTGCCGCGCAGGCTGGCGCGCAGGGTGAAGGGGCGCTGCCCGGCATAGGCCACGCGGCCGGGCAGGGCGGCGGCGTCCAGCAGGCCGAGATCGGCGCCGCCCAGGGTGACACGCCCGGCCAAGGGCCGTGCCCGCCCGCAGAGCACCGCCAGCAGCGAGGTCTTGCCGGCGCCGCTGGGTCCCTTGAGCGCAACCCTGGCGCCTTCGGGAATGGCCAGAGTGAGCGGGCCGAGCGGGGCGGCGTCTCCCCGGGCCACGGTGACGCCGTCCAGCTTCAGGGCATAGCCTGCGGGAGAGAACCGGGCCGGGCGGGCCGGGCGGGCAGGGGGGGCCTGCATCACCGCATCCAGCCGGGCTGCCGCCGCCTTGACCCGCGCCTGCGCGTGCCACAGGCCCAGCAGCGACTGCATCGGCCCGGTCATGAACCCCATGTAGGCAACAAAGGCGATCAGCGAGCCCAGCGGCCAGTCGCCGCGGATCACCATCAGCCCGCCCGCCAGGAACACCGCCGAGCGGGTCAGCGCCGACAGGAGCACCGGCACCGCGCGGGTGAATTCGCCCCAGAGGTTCTGGGCAATCAGCCGCCGGCTCAGGCCGGCGTGGTCGCGCAGGCTGCGCCGTTCGGCCCAGAGGATGCCGCGGGCGGCCTGCAGCGCGGGCAGTCCGAACAGGGTCTCCGACAGCCCCGCGGCGTAGCGCCCCTGCATCTCGCGCACCGCGGCGGCGTGGCGTTCGGTTCGGGGGCGGGCCCAGGCCAGAAAGGCGAGCTCGGCCGGGGCCAGCAATGCGGTCAGCAGTCCCAGCCGCCAGTCCAGCACCATCAGCATCACCGAGCCGCCGGTCAGCCGGATCAGCGCCGAGGAGCCGCCCAGCACGGCGTTGAAAGCGAATTTCTGCACTTCGGCGGCGTCTCCGTCGACGCGGGACAGCAGTTCGCCTGCGCGCTGCGCGGCAAACCAGCCGGCCGGTTTGGCGGCCAGCCGGGACAGCAGCCGCCGCCGCAGCTGCGCCAGCATCCGGACCGAGGCGCGCATATGCAGGATATTGCTGAGCGCGCCGGTGCCGGTGGCAAGCAGGCCCACGGCAAACAGCGCGGCGGACCAGAGCAGGAGCTGCCCGGCATCCCCCGCCATCAGCCCGCGGTCGATCACCAGCTTGCTGATGTAGGGCGGCAGCAGGCCGAGGCCGGCGGCGAGAAAACTGATCAGCAGCAGCAGCGCCAGCCGGTGCCGGTGCGGGCGCAGCAGGGGCAGCAGCCACTCCGCGGAGGAGGCGGAAAAAAGCGCCGCGCCTGCGCGTGAGGGCAGGCGCGGCCAGGCGCGGGCCGCCGCGGGGCGGCCCGGCTGGGGAGGAAGCTTGCCGACGCTGTCGGTCATTCCTGCGGCACGACTTGCAGGGTGGAGACAGACATGTCGCCGCCGGAGGGCATTCGGATCTCGCCGATGCGCTCCAATGTCTCGCTGTCGTAGATGCCGATGTCGTCATTGGTGCCGCCGACGTAGATTTCCTTGCCGTCGCTCGACACGTTGATGACGTAGTAGGTGTGCGGCAGGTCGACCCGCTTCACCAGCTCGCGGGTTTCTAAGTTGTGCTTGGAGAGCTGGGTGTAGACGCCGTAGAGATACTTGGGATCCACGCCGCTGCGCACGCCGGAGAACATCAGCACCTCGAAGGAGGCGAAATCGGCGATCTCGGTCTCGCCGGTGGTGAGGTCGACGGACTGGTAGCCCCAGACGAAGTCCGCCAGTTCCTGCTGGCTCTCGTCGGTGAAGACCGCCGCGGTGTACATCAGCATGAACTCGTCGTTCTGGCTACCGGTGGGCCAGAAGGCCAGAACGTCCGGCGGGCTGTATGTCGGGCGGTCCCAGCTGGCGTTGGCAATCGCCACCTCGGTCTCGCCGGTTGCCGGATCGATCCGGTAGACCTCGTGGCCGGCCAGGTAGACGCTGCCCTTGCGGTCGGTGGCCATCAGTGTCGCCCGCCGCGGCGCCTCGAACAGCGCTGCCGGTTCGGCCTCCAGCCCGGCATCGGCCTGATAGACCGCGAACTCGGGCTGCATCACCTCGTAGCGGTCGATCTTCTTGCGCACCGGGTTGCGCACCGTGTAGATCTCGCTGCCGTCCTTGGAGACCGCCAGCGAGGCCAGCGAGCGGCGGGTCACATCGCCCTCCGACTGGGCGGCGCGGAACACGGTTTCGCAGGTTTCGATATCGACGCCGACCACGTCCTGCCAGTGGTTCAGCAGCACATAGGCGATGCTGTTGCCGGGCGACATGGCGATCACCCCGGGCGTCACATTGGTGCCGAGGTCGCAGTCCTGCTTCAGAGCGCGGGTGTCGGCATCGAACACATAGAGGTTGGAGGGGCGGGCCACCGTCACCAGCAGGTCGCCCGCGGCCAGCGGCAGGGCAGAGGCGCAGAGCGCCGCGGCAGCAAGAAGCGCAGATTTCATGATGCGGGTCTCCTCAGGTTTCGGCGTCGGTGGGGTAGGTGGTGCCAAGCGCGCGCCAGTCGGTGGCGGCATTGGGCGCGCCCTCGTCCCAGTTCTGGTGGTTGACCATGATGTCGGGCACCTGCGCGGGCCACCAGCAGGGGTCGGAACAGCCGTAGAGATCCGCCTCCATCGGCTGGCACAGCGCCGCGAGGCCGCCGAAGGGGTCGACCTCCCAGCCCGGGTCGAATGTGGTGGCGCAGCCTGCGGTGACGGTCTGCATGGCGCGGACCTCTTCCATCTGGCCTTCGGCCGCGGCCTGCTGGACACGTTCGGCTTTCTGATTGAGCGGTTTCATTTTCCAAACGCCCTCCTCGGCGCAACGTGGTGGTGGAAGTACTGCGGCGCCCTGGCGATCAGCTCGGCATAGGCGGCCACGCCAAAGTCGATCCAGTCGCGCATCAGGTCGCAGTAGTGATAGGTCGGCATCATCGGGTCGCTGAAATGGGCGTAGCTTTCGTGGTAGCAGCCGCCCGCGCACAGGTTGCGGATCCGGCAGGTGGCGCAGCCCTTTTCGGTGCGGTCGGAGCGTGCCTTGATGAAGCCCGACAGCTCCTTGCGCTTGATGCCCTCGTCGACGGTGCCGAACTGGTCCATTTCCGAGCCGGTGAACCGGTGGCACAGGTTCAGCGCGCCGTCGTGGTTGACCGCCAGCATCCCCACCCCGGCGCCGCAGGGCAGTGCCTTGGAGCGTCCCTCGTAGAGGTCGTTCATCATCTGGTGCATGTTGGAAAAGCCGATGTTGCGGCCTTCGAGTGCCTCCTCCACATAGAGGCGGCCCAGGGATTTCATCCCCTCGAACACCTCCAGCAGCTCGGCGCCGTTGAGATTGAAGGCATCCATCTCCCCCGAGGTGACCGGCGAGAAGCCGACCTCGGCAAAGCCGATATCGTTCTTCAGATGGTCCCAGATCTCGACGATATTGGTGATCCCCGCGGTCAGGGTGACACGGGCGCCCACCGGCTTGGATTTGTACCGCGCCAGCAAGAGCCGCGCCTTGGCGGCCACGGTGTCATAGGTGCCCTTGCCGCCCACCGTCTTGCGGTTCAGGTCATGCTGCGCCTTGGGCCCGTCGATGGAGACGGTGAGGCCGAAGCGGTGCTGGTCCAGCCAGTCGATCAGCGGCTCGGTCAGCAGCGTCGCGTTGGTGGTGAGGCTGAAGTTCACCGCCTTGCCAAGCGCGGCGAAATGCGGCTCGGCCCAGTCCACCACCTGCCGGATCAGGGGCAGGTTCGACAGCGGCTCGCCGCCGAAGAACACGATGTTGTAGCTGTCCCGGTCCGGGTTCTCGGCGAGCAGCATCTCTGCCGATTTCCGCGCGGTGTCAAAGGCCATCTTCTGGCCCTTGGACGGGATCGCCAGATCCTCCTTGTAGCAATAGGAGCAGGCCAGGTTGCAGCCGGTGTTGACGTTGAGAACAATCGTCGTCAGCGGGAAGGTCTCGATCTCGATCGGCGGGCGTTCCGGCTGCAGCGGGCGGCCGTCGTTGATGATGTCGAGCCGCACCAGCCCGTCCAGCCGGGCCGCCGCATCCGATGCCGCGAACCGCGCCGCGAACTCGTCCATCGAGAACGCCTGCGCCTGCGCCGCGTAGTCGAGGATATCCCGGTCCACCCGGTCCATCTCGAAGATCGAGGTGGTGGGGACGTGGAACAGCACCTCGCGCCCTTCGAGCGCGAGCCTGTGCGCGTTGGCGGGCTGGTAGTGGAAGTCTTTCATGGTCTCTCTCCCCTGTCTCAGCGGATCGGCGGGTCGATGAAGCGCTGCACGGTGACGATCAGCATCGCCTCCGCCTGCTGGCCCATCGCCTCGGCCTGCACTTTCAGCTCGCCCGCGTTGTTGGCGCTGAAGGGGCGCTCCGGGTTGGGGCCGGCGATGGCGGGCATAAAGATGCCGTTGGCCTGCATCTCACCGGCATATTCGGTGTCCTTCATGTGGGCCGCGTGCTCATGCGCGTTGGCGACCGACCACTGCGCCTCGACCCGGCCGATGCGTATGTCGTCTTCGGTCCCGGCCTCGCCGTCGGGCCCGTTCCACATGCCGACCGCGTTGAAATAGGCAGGCACCGCGGCCGGGCCTGCATCGCTGCCGCCGCCGACGCGGGCGATGGTGAACGCGGGCTCCACCCGCAGGCTGTCGAGCGAGGTGTAATGCGCGACCTGCCCCTCGGCCCCGCCCGCGCTGAAGGTGACGACGCCGTTGCCCTCGGCCGCCAGCGTCAGCGCCGCGCCAAAGCCGTTTGCCGATGCTGCGCCGGTGGAGCTTTCCAGCCCGTCCAGCCCGGTGCCGACCACCTGTACCTGCGCCTCGCCCGCCGGAACGGCAGAGGGGACGGTGCCGAGGATGACGCTGCCCGCGCCCTCCCGCACCCCGCGCAGCGGCGCGCCCAGGGCGTCGTTGCCGCGGTCGAACTGGCGGCCCTGCAGGCTGTTGCCATCTTCCGAGAGCGCCAGCACCTGGCGGTAGACGGTGCCGCCGATGTCCAGGTTGGCGCGCCATTCATAGCCGGTATAGAGGTTCATCTGCCCCGACGCCGGATGTGCGGTGCCGTCCGCCGTTACGAACTCGCCGCTGACCTGGTAGGGCGAGGTCTCGCCGGTGACCGTCAGCTTGCCATAGGCCTCGCCGATGCCGGGCAGATCGGTCATCACCACCCAGTCGCCCGCCACCGGCTGCTTCTCGGCAGCCTGCCAATCCGTCCATGCGGCGGTCTCCAGCGGGTTCTGCTCCGCGAGATAGTCGGCGATCTCTGTCTTGGCGATCTTGTACCACTCCCGGTCGCGGCCAAGCGCCTGGTATTCGATGGTGGGGAAATGGCCGACATGGAAATCCATATGCAGCTCCCATTCATCGGCTGTGCGGTTCTGCAACAGCGCGCGGGCGCCGGTATGGCAGCGCGCGCACATCGAGGCGAAGGGCTCGTCAAAGCTTTCCTGCGCGTTCGGGTCCTTCTCCAGCGCATAGCGGAACGGCGCGGCCTCCGACGGCGCGAGGCCTTGCGTGTCCGCCAGGTGCTGCACGATGGCGCGGCGGTCCTCGGAGCTGATGTCCAGACCATGCGCCTGCTGCATCCGGACAATGGTCATCATCCAGCCCTCGGGTGTCTTGCGCTGGCCGGTGATCCGGGTCAGCCCGCCGTCCTCGGCGGTGTGGCAGCCGCCGCAGGTGTCCTGCAGCAGCTCCTCCGACGGGAAGGCCGGTGTTGCCCCGGCAAATGTCAAAAGCATTGCGGCGGTCAGACCGCCTGATCGTGATGCCATGGAAGTATCTCCCTGTTGCTGGTGTCCCAGGGGATCTGCGCCCCCTCGGTGAAGCCTTGCGATAGAAGCCATTGGTGTATCGCCTCGGCCGCTGGCGGCGGGGCGTGTGGCAGAACCAAGCTGTGAAAACGGGCCGCGTCCGGCATCGGGTGTCCGTCGAGGCGCCGCAACAAGGGCACGATTTCATGCCCGGCAATAAAACCGGCGCCGCCCGGGGCATCGCGGGTGATCAGCACCTCGCGCCGGGCCAGATGCCCGTCCTGCACAACAACCCGCGTGCCGATATGCGGACGGAGGCCCGTGTCATGAGCCGGGGTATCGTCCGGCCAAGCTGCGCGCTCTTGCCAGAATGCGCTCCGAAATCCCGTCTCGCGGTAGAAGTCTCGCCCGACCCTTGCCTGCCGCCAGAAGGTCTCTGCCACCCGGTTGCGGTAGAATTCGCGGGCCAGATCAGCCTGTCCCGCCAGCAGTGCCCGCGCGATGGGCACTGCCATCAGCGCCGAGGACACCGCCCAGAACATCCCATGCCCCGACAGCGGATCCAGCGCCACTGCCGCATCGCCCAGCCGGGGGCAGCGCGGATCCAGATCCGGTGCCGTCAGCCGCGGCGCAATTGCATGCACGACGGGACGCGGGGGGACGGGAAGAGCCTCCGCTACAGCCCTCCACAAAGCCGCCACTGCGTCTTTGCCGCCACTCTTGTCCAGTGAGCCCGCTGCCCCCACCGCCTGCAGCCAAAGCCGCTCCCGGCTCACTGGAACCGACCAGATCCAGCCCTCGGGCCGCGCCTCAAGACGCGGCGTTTCCATATATCCGGTCTGTGGTGGCACGAGCCCGGCAACGGAAATCGTGTCCGGTCCCATCTGTTCAGCTCGGTCCGAATTCGAACTTTGGCGTGGCGCCCGGCGGCCGCGGGCTTCGAACAGCAGCCGGGCAGACAGGCATCGGCCATCGGCCAGCCGGATTTCCCCGGCCTCTGGTCGCAGGCTCGCAACAGCTGCCAAGACAACGCTGACGCCCTCGGCCTGTGCGGCATCCAGTAGCGCGCTGTCAAAGGCGCACCGGTCGGCCGGATGCTCGCTGTTCTGCCCGCCCTGGAACGCGCCCCAGCTGACATGGCGCTGCGCCGCCGGGCCGATCCCGGCCAGCGGCAGCCGGTGACGCGCGAGGATCGCCGCGACGCGGGCGGACATGCCCTCATACCGGGGCGCGCGCGGCGGCAAGGTGGCCAGCGCCACGCGAAACCCAGCCCGCGCCAGCAGAACCGCGGCCACCGACCCGGCCGGGCCGCCGCCTGCAATTGCGATATCAAAGGTGCCAATTCGAGGTGCCATTTCGCCAAGGTGCCCCGGCAAGCCACCCCTTGTGGCGGACACATCCGGACAACAACCCGACATTTCCGGACAGAATCGGCCGCCCCGGCGCCGGTTACGGCAATTTTTCTAGAATAGCGGATTTTTGCGGTATTCTGGCGCAATCCTGAGGAACTGCGCGATGCCACACACTGATCAGCCCCGGATTTCCGCCTCCACTTTGAACGACCCGCTGCGGGCCGTCGAGTTCATGAACGGCGATGCCGCCTCGATTTCCCGCAACGCCGGGATCAGCCCGCAGGACCTGGAGGGCAATATAGGCCTGAAGAAATTTGTGGACTTCTGTGAACATGCGTCAGACCAGCTGAACCTTCCGGATTTCGGTTGGCGCGTCGGGTCTGTCTTCAACCTGCAAAACCTTGGTACGCTTGGGGAATGCATCATGCAGGCGCCAACGCTGGGGGCTGCCTTGGCGCTGTTCCGCAACGCCTTTTCAATGGTGCAAAGCGACTCGGAACTGCGGCTGACCGTCGAAGGCGACAAGGCGCGGCTGACCTACCGGATTCTTGACACCAGCATTTGGCCGCGGCAGCAGGACGCGGAACTGACGCTATCGGTTTTCCACGGCCTGATCCGTTCCGCCACCGGTCCGGACTGGCGGCCCGATCTGCTGTCGCTGGAGCACGAATCAAGCGCGCTGCACAGCCACAGTGCCGTCGGGCCACGGTGCCCGGTCCAGTACGGGGCGCCTTCGAACACGCTGGTGTTTTCATCAGGTCTGCTCGATCTGCCTCTGGCGGCAAGTGACAATCCCGCCTTCAAGGTTGCCTCGCAATCCATCGTGCGAATTGCGCGCCAGGGCGAGCGCGAAGCGCCGGTTGCCGTGCGGGTGCGCCGCGAGCTGATGATGCGGATCGGCCGCGAGAGCATTGAGCAGACCGCGATCGCTGCCGCCCTGGGGATGTCGCGCCGCACCCTGCGGCGCAGATTGGAGGATGAGGGGCAGAAGTTCTCCCGTCTGTTGGCGGGCTGCCGGATGGAGATCGCCAAGCGATTGCTGCTTGTTCCGGGTATGCAGATTCATGACGTTTCTGAAAGGTTGGGCTATTCCGAGGTATCTGCCTTCGAGCGCGCCTTTCGGCAGCAGCTGGGGACCACCCCCAGCCAGTTCAGAAAGCAAAACTCTGCCTGAGATTTGTGGGCCAATTTGATAGTTATGAGAATGGCGCTCGACTTACAGCGACCTTGGTAGAGTGTGTAAAAACGGCCTTCCTTGCAGGAAGGTTCGGCAACCTAGTTTACCGCCAAAGCTTCGGCACAACTGTTCTGTACTTCCTTGATCATGAAGTTCACCAGCGTCCTCGAGACGTTGAGCTCTTCCGCGATCTGCTTTTGTGGGACTTCGGACAAGCGGTGCCGCAGAAACGCATCCCGTTTTCGCGGCGGCAGGGCAGAAAGCGCGTTGGCAACGCTCAGAAGCTCCTGTCTTCGCTCCAGACATGTCTGGCCGCACAGAGGTGTCGTGCCAGCTGTCGCCAACTGACTTTCATCCTCAAACGGTGTTGCAATTTCCTTGCGGTTTTTACGCAGGTAGTCGACTGCCGCGTTACGGACCATACGCGTCACATAGCGGCCGGGCTGTTCAGGCAAGGTCTGCGGCGGCCCGGATAGGCACTTCAGAGCGGTGTTTTGCAGCACATCCTCGGCTGCATCCATCGAGTGAACAAATTTAAGTGCGGTACAGAGATGAAGTTTTCGGCGGCTGATAAGCTCATGAATAAGTGCTTCGCGCACCGGACGGGGCGTGTGATCGGCCATGAGTTTCCCAACGGCAGGCAGCCGGAACAAAGCTCCGGTCAGGTTCAGATTTTTTGGAGAAACTACCTGAGGCACGCTCGGCCCTGGGTTGCGTGCGTTCTTATCCTGCAGAACTCCAGTCCGGTCAAACGCAAGATCGTTAAGATCCGCCCTAGTAGTCCATTTTTTGCCGATCGCCCTGGGCGCGGCCCGGACAGGTCCGAGCCGCGCCCAAAGTAGGTCATTCCGCAGCGGTCAGCCGGGCTTCAGTATCCTGCCTCGGCGCAAGAAGCTCATTGGCAATCTCATCTACGCGTACGGCCAGCACCGACAGCAGGGTATCGCTAAGCCCATGTGTCTCCTCGCAGTAGCCCTGCAGGAAAATCCGGGGGTGGAAGCTTTCAGCCGTGGCGATCTGATAGGTGCGCCCTGTTTCGCGGCCGCTGACATAATCGTTGAGCCCAGACAGAAGCGTCTCCCCGATCCGTCGTTGATAGCCGGTTGCAAGCACCACCAGATCATAGCTGCGCGTTTCGGCATTGCCGCCATGGGTCGGGCAAAGCGTCAGCGCTATCTTCCCACCTTGAGCCTTTGCTGCCGTAACCTGCGTGCTGCGCAGCAAGCCGTAGGCCGAGCCGCCTGTCACGTCCTGTTCATAGAACAGTCCGTAAATCTGGGCGATCAGGTCGCCATCCACCACCGAATAGTTTGTGTTGGAATATTCTTCCATCAATGCGCGGCGACGCGCGGGCGGCTGTTGGTAGACGTATGATGTGAAATCGGCGTTGAAAATTTCGTTCACGAAGGGGCTGTCGTCCGAAGGCTTCAGCGCGTGGCTCCGGAAGATGAAATCCACCTCGGGCCGGGCCGGGTCATTGGCCAGATCGTTGAAGATTTCCGCACCGCTCTGGCCCGAGCCGATGACTGCGATCTTCATCGGCTTATCCGCCGCCGCCAGTCGTGGCTTGACCGTGCTGAGATAGGCAGAACTATGGACGACCCCCGCCGTATCCTGCACCTCGGCAAAAACTTCGGGAACGGAGGGCTTGCCGCCAACCGCCAGAACCAGGTTCCGGGTCAGGCGGCGGGTTTGCTCGCCCTTGCTGTCCTGTGCAATCACGGCCAGCAGATCGACGCTGCCGCCGCGCGCTTGAACCGGCTCCACACCGATGACGTGCTGGTCATAGGCGCAAATGCCGCCCATCTGTTCCGCGGCCCAGGCAAAATAGTCGTTGAACTCATGTCGGCTGGGAAAAAAGCTCTTTCGATTGACGAACCGCTCCAGCCGCCCCTTGGCATGCAGGTAGCTGAGGAATGAAAAGGGGCTGGCTGGATTGCGCAGTGTCACGAGGTCCTTGATGAAGGAGACTTGCATATCCGAGTTGTCGAGCAACATATCCGGATGCCAGGCAAAAGCGGGTTTCGATTCCAGGAAAACGGCGTCCAGAACCGATGCCCCCTGCTGCGCCTTTTCCCGAAGCGCAATCGCAAGAGCCAAGTTGGATGGGCCGAAGCCTATCCCGGTTACATCGTGAACCTGTTGCGGGTCGGTCATTGGGCAACTCCAGTAGTCAGTTGAGCGGAAACGGATAGGCTTAGCGGTCGGCCCGGATCGGCCGGGTTTGGCCGGGCCCAGAGGCGCGATTTGAAGAAATAGTCGCGCTCCAGCCGCACCAGCACCGCGCGCTTATGGGCAAAGTCGAACTCCTTGACCTTGGCAAAGCCTGAGCGGGTGAGGTTGCGCAACTGTTGCGTATGGCTGGCGGCGGGCTCGCCGACCAGCGCTTGGGTGCGCGGCTCGGCCAGGAACATGAAGTGCATCAGCGAAGGCAGCCAGGCGGTGATGTAATCGGCACCGCGCGTGTGCTCATCGCCTACCAGAACATGCCAGCCGCGGTCCCAGGCACCGGCCTGATAATGGGCGCCTATGCGGTTTTCACGTGCCCAGTAGAGCTCGAAGTAGCAGAAAGGCCGCCCATCGAGGCAGCCCAGCACCGGCATCATATGCGGATCCGCTGCCATGCGGGCCAGGTAGTCGCGGTGGTAGTCAAGCGTTCCGGATTCTTCAAAGAATGCCGCCACCCGCTCATCGTTCATCCACCGGTTGAACAAACCCAGATCCGTGGCTGCATCCAGCGTCCGAATGGAAAAAACCTGGTCCAACCAGGGGATATTGCGGTGGTACAGGGTCCCTGAAGGTTTCGTGGGACGCAGCGGGTGCTGCCCGTGCGGGCCGGGGACCATGATTTGCGGAAAGCTGTGACGGTCTTGTGGTAACCAAAGATCCGGGAGCTGCCACAGAAGCTCGGGGAATACCGCCAGCCAGTCGTCATCCAGCACCTGCGCGGCACCACGCGCCAGCAGTTCTGGTTCCACGGCCTGCCAATGCTGTCGACGCAACGTGATCAACACTTCTTCATCGTTCCAGTTGCTGAGCGCCTCACAGGCAGCCAGCGTCCCTAGAAAGTCCGGCGGCGTCTGTAGCGGCTCCAGCACCAGTCGGCCGCCGCCTTGGTCGGTCACAGCCATTTCCTGGCAGGTCCCATCGGCGAAGACGGTTACACCGTCTCCGGTTCTGCGCGCCCAGCAAGGCAGGTCTTTGTTAGCGGTGGTATCCAGTGACACGCGGTCCCTCCATCTAGTGCGGCGCGAAATTTCGCGCCTGGTCTGCTAAGAGGAACGAAGCGGCAGCGGGGAAATTTATAAGAAAAGGCCCGAATTCCGGGAATTTTTGCTGCGCTGAAACCCTGTGCGGAAGGCATTCCGAAAGACCCTGCTCCGCGAGACGGGCAGGGTCCGGAGCAGGTCTGGCCGCGAATGGCCGGAGGGCCTCAGCTCAGTGCGAAAACCTTCTGGATGGCGCGGTTTACGGCCACTGGCAGTACGGACATGTGGTTTTCGCCTGTGTAGGTCTCATATTCCACTGTTACCCCCGGAAGATCTGCCAGTTCTGCGGCCATTTGCTGCGCCGCCGCGATGGTGCGGGTTTTCGCTTTTTCCGCCAGCCGGGCGGCGGCGTCCTCCGTGCCTTCCTGAAACGGCGCAAGGCGGTCGCCTTCCCATTCGCCGACGGACAAATGCACATAGAGGCGATGGGCGCCTGGGTCGAACCGCGCCTGATGCTCAAGCAGGAAGCTGTCCTCCCAGGTGATCGCCGGGCTTGCGGCGATCCAGTGGCTGAACGCCGCGGGTTGGGTGAACATCAACCACAGTGCAAACAGCCCGCCGAACGAATGACCGAACAATCCCTGGTGCGCCGGGTTTACCTGCGTCTGTGCTGCCACGAACGGGCGGACCTGCTCGAGCAGGAACCGCGCCATTTCCGCGCCGCCGCCGGTGCGCACCTCTTTGCCGCCTTCCCAGAACGGGGGGTAGCTTTGCCCGGGTGGCGGGCCGAGGTCCCAGCTGCGCCGGAACGGATCATAAGCGTCATCGGTGGGATAGCCGACCGCCACAATCACACCCCAGCCCACATTGGTTCCGGACGGATAGCAGGCTTGCGCCCGCATCGCGTCAATCGCGGTGCCGATCACTGCATTGCCGTCGGTCATGTAAAGCACCGGCCAGCCTTCTGACGGCGCCTCGCCGGGTGGTTGCCACAGGAACACCCGCCGGATGGAACCGGTCGCGCTGTCTACCAGGTCATACCAGCGGGCACCTGTCCAGGTGTTGCCTTCGGCCAAGGGTTTGATGCCCATCACTTTCGGGCCTCCTCGATCGCGTTCAGCACGTCGTCCACCAGTGTCTCGCCGCATTCAAGCCCGGCTGCTAGGCGTACCGATCCGGCAGGCGTGCCAAAGCGCTGGAAGACATTGGCCGCGCCCGACAGCCCCAGCGCTGCCTGGGCCGGGATCACCAGACTTTCAGGTCCCCCCCAGCTGACGCCGATCTTCACAACCTTCAGCGCATTGGTGAAGCGGGGGATGTCAACGCTTTCATCAAGGTCAAAGGCAAACAGCCCGCCATAGCCCGACAGGCAAGCGTTGCCCGGATTGGCTTCAAATGCCGGGTGACGCACCCGTGTCACCGATGCGTTCGCGGACAGCGCCCGCCCCAAGGCCAGACCGTTTTGCATATGGCGCGCCATGCGCAGGTGCAGGGTGCGCATGCCCCGCAACACCAGCCAGGCGTCAAACGGGGACATCTTGCCACCAAGATAGTGATAGGAGTCGTGATTGATCCGGTCGATCAGGTGTTTTGGCCCGGCAACAAGCCCTGCAATCGTATCGGAATGGCCTGCCAGATATTTCGAGGCGGCGTGAACGATCAGGTCGATGCCGAACTCCGCCGGGCGCTGAAACAGTGGCGTGGCCCAGCTGTTGTCGATCACCGATATGACGCCCTGTTCTCGTGCAGCTGCGCCGATGGCGCGCAAATCCTGCGTGGTGAAGCTCCATGACGTCGGGCTTTCGAGATAGACCAGCTTGGCCCCGGGCAGCGCCGCGACCACTGCCTCGGTGTCAGTGCCGTCAACATATTCTGTGGTGACACCGAATTTCTTCAGCACGCATTCGAACAGTCGAAAGGCGTCGGAGTAAAGGTTCTCGACCGCCACCACCCGGTCGCCTGCCTGTACAAAGGGTATCACTGCCGCCGCGATCGCCGCCATGCCGGAGGCAAAGCCACGCGCGGCTTCCACACCCTCCATCCGGGCAATCAGGTTTTCGAGTTCTGCTACCGTCGGATTATTGCCGCGCGTGTAGATGTAGCGCTCGCTTTCACCAGCAAACACCGCTGCCATGTCCTCGTAGCGGTCGAACAGGAACGATGAAGTCTGAAAGATCGGCACCGAACTTGCGTCATGCGGCATGGCTGCGTGCGGCGCGATCAGCTCGGCAGTCATCCGGTCCGAAACCGGGATGCCGGGGGCAGGGGGATGGTCTTTCATGCAGGATGTCCTTTCAAGATGAAACGCGGCAGGTGCCAAAGGATCAGCGCCGCACCGATACCGGTCAGCAGCGCCGCGGCGGGTAGGCTGGCGGCCAGTCCTTCAAATCCCCACAGGCGGGTGAAGATGAACAGTAGTGGCAAGAACAGCCAGCCCAGTGGCGCAAGCCCCAGCACCGCGGCAAGCGGGGCGCGGGCCATGGCTTGCAGCGTGACCTGGGCGGAATGGCGCAATGCCGTGGCGGGCAGCGATAGCGACAGGGCAAAGACCGTGGCAGGGGCGATCGCGAGCACGGCGGGATCGTCTGTGAAAACGCTGCTCAACTGCGGTGCTGCCAGCAGTCCCGCTGCCATGAAGACTGCGGCAGACCCGCACGCCATGGCTGCTATGGTGAAGGCCGCGCGGTTCAGTCGGCTGGTGCTCCCGGCGCCCACGGCATGGGCCAGCACCGGCTGCGCGCCCAGACAGAAGCCTTCGATGGGCAGCGATGCCAGCACCCAAAGCCGCAGCGCAATTCCCATCGCGGCCTGGCCGTTGGTGCCCGCTAGATCTCCTGCCAGTCGGTACAGCAGCAGAAAGGCAAGGCTTGCCAGCAGTACGGAACCTGCCTCCGGCAGGCCGACCCGCAGCACCGGCCAGAGCCTTGCGAGCGTGTTCAAGGACAACGCGGGACGGAGCCGGATCGCACCGCGCTCCCGCGCGAAATAGGCGGTGTATAGCCCAAGCGTAGCCAGTTGCGCCGCCAAGGTCGCCAGCGCCGCGCCTTTGACGCCGAGGTCAGCCCAGAAGATCAGAACCGGATCAAGCGCCATGTTCAGGGTGAAGCACATCACCAGGCTTAACAGGCTGAAGCGGGCATTGCCTTCCCCGATAGCGGTGAAGTCGCAGAGGATCTGCATCATCCCAAGGCCGGCTGAGAACGCCATGATGGAAAGGTAATCCAGTGCCGGCGCCTGCACCGGTGGGTCCGCGCCCAGAAGGTCCAGAACCGGTAGGCGTGCGGCCCACAGCCCTGCCGACAACCCGACCGCCAGCAGCAGGCAAAGCGCCATCGCGGCAGAGGCCATCCGCCCGGCCTCGTCATGGCGCCCCGCTCCCAGGGCACGCCCCACGAAGGCAGCGGTTCCGACGCCTAGACCGACGCCCACAGCTGCGGTCAGCCCGGTCAACGGCAGCGCAAGGCTTACGGCGGCAAACGCTTCGGGGCCCAGTTGCCCCACGAAATAGGCGTCCACGCCCTGATGCGTTGCGTTTATGGACAGCCCGCCCACTGCCGGCAGCGCTGTGCGCAGCAAGGTTTGAAACAGGGCAGGGCTGCCCAAATCGATCGGTTGCATGGGGTCGCTGCTCCGGCTGGTATAAGCTGTCCGTGGAATGACGGGCGGGGGCACTGGAAATTCACCCCAACGGAAAACTTTTTTGGTCTGCGGGTGAATTCCGTGCGCTGGCGCGCGTCAGGGAGGGGACAAGACCCTGATGGAGACCCCGATGACCCAATCCGATACCGGCCAGTGGATATGTGTGCAGAACAATGAGGGGCGCTGGTCCGTTTGGCCCGCGGACCTTCCTGTACCTGCGGGGTGGCAGGCGGAGGGCGCGCCTGCCACCCGAGAGACTTGCCTCGCGGAGATTGAGGCCCGCTGGAGCGATCCGCGCCCGAATGCGTTGAAAAAGGTGATGGCATGAACACTGGACACAGCCTGGCGCCCGGTCTGGCCGCCCTGACACCTGAAGAAAAGCAGATCTGCGCCCACGACCAAGTTGGCCAGCTTGCACCTTATGGCGTTCAGAAGATGTTGATTGAAGCCGATCAGCGATGGAGTGCTGCGCAGGTGCGTCAGGCGGCGGAGGCGGTGATCGCCTCACAGCCCGTTTTCTCGGCCCGTATTCACCGCGGTGCCGGTGGCGATCTGGCACGCATTCAAAAGGACGAAAATCGGATTTCGCTGACCGAAACGACTGCAGAAAGGGCTGAAACCGCCCTCGCATCCGCGCGTTTCGATCTGGATGGCGGTCCCGGGGCACTGGCGCTCATGGCACCGAGGGCAGGCGGCTACCTGTTCGCCGTGGCTCTGCATCCCGCCTTTGGGGATTTTGGAGTGCTCGAGAATATCGCTGTAGGATTTGCCGAGGCGCTTCAAGGAAAGGCGCAGGCCCCCCAAGACCTCGCAGCAGTTCCGCCGCTTCCGGAGGACGAGCAGCGCGCGCGGCTGGAGTACTGGAGGCCTTTGCTGGATTGCGAAAGCTGCGTGAACGCGCGCCTTCCGCACCGCTACAATGGGACGGAACAGATGGAGCGCGGCGAGGCTTGCCACGTTTTGAATGCCGAAACCACTGCAGTGCTGCAGCAAGATGGCACGCCGCTGGACGTCCTGCTGGCGGCTGCAGTTGGTGCTGCGTTGCAGCGTTACACCGGTCATCGCCACTTGCGCTTCGCCTTCGGTCAGACTGACTGCAAAAACACGCGGCGGAGTGAAGACCTCCTGCCGCTTTGCCTGAACATGCAGCCGGAAAGACCATTCAGTGCTGCGGTGGCTGAAGCGGCACAGGCGCTGGCGCAGGCGCGGGCCAATGCGCTGCCGTCGGGGGTGATCGTACAGGATATGCTTCGCCGCGACGGGGCGGATCGCGATGTCATGGGCGCCGTCACCCTGCATGTGCAAAAGGAGATCGATCTGGCTGATGGCCTGCGACGCCTGTTCCTGCCCCAGTCGGCCGCCCGGGGTGAGTGCTTGTTGCAGGCCTATCTGCGCACCGATGGAACGCTGGAGCTGCGGGCCAATTATGCCCGCGGCTTGTTTGAGCCTGCGCTGGTCGATCGTTTCCTGGTTCATGTCGCCCGAATACTCGAAACCGGGCTTCGCAAGCCGGAACTGCCCGCTGGGCGGATCCCGCTCTTGGCGCGAAATGAACTGGATCTGCTTTCAGCCCCCTATGAGGACGATGCGCAGAACGACCCGCGCCCGGTGCATGAGCTGATCGCGGATCACGCCAGGCTGACCCCGGATAAAACGGCGCTGATCTGCGCAGGCGTGGAGTGGAGCCATGGCCAATTGAACCGCCACGCAAACCGGCTGGCGCATCGGCTGCTGGAGTTGGGGGTGGGCGCGGAAGTGCCTGTTGCAGTGATGATTGAACGCGGCAACGAGGCGGTGATGGCGATCCTTGCCACGCTGAAGGCGGGTGGCGCCTATATCCCGGTGGAGCCGGACCATCCGGAAAGCCGCAATCACCACATTCTGACCGATGCGGGCGTGCAGGTGGTGATCACCCGCCAGCGATATCTGGACCGGCTGCCCGACGGCACCGGCGCGCATATCCTCTGTCTGGATGACGACCCCGGTGCAGGCCAGCCGGAAAACGATCCGGACGTATGCATCCACCGGGACCAGATCGCATACATCATGTACACCTCCGGCTCGACCGGGAAACCAAAGGGGGTGGCGGTCGAACACGGGCCGCTCAGCGACCATCTGCAGGACACCGCGCGGGTTTATGAAATGAGCGGTGAAAGCCGCGAACTGCCGTTCCTGCCCTTTTCATCGGACGGCGGCCATGAGCGCTGGATGAATCCGCTGATGATGGGTGGCTCGGCGGTGATACCGGACGGGCCGCTTTGGACGCCGGAGCAAACCTATGCCGCGATGCGTAAATATGGCTGCAACAACGCCTCGATCCCGACCACCTATCTGCAGCAACTGGCGGAATGGGCCGAAGAAACCGGCGAGGCACCGCCGATGCGGCTTTATTCCTTTGGCGGCGAAGGGCTGGCGCAGGCGACGTTCGACTTGCTGTCGCGGGAGTTGCGCGCACCGCTCTTGATCAACGGGTACGGGCCGACGGAAACGATTATGACACCGATGGTTTGGAAGGTACGTGCCGGTACAAAATTCGAAGGCGCCTATGCGCCTTTGGGACGCGCCGTCGGCAACCGCCGGGCCTATGTGCTTGACGAACGGATGATGCCTTGCCCGATTGGCGTGACCGGCGAAATCCACCTTGGCGGCGAAGGCGTTGCACGCGGCTATGTAAACCGCCCCGGCGCCACCGCGGACCGCTTCATCCCTGATCCCTTTGCGCCGGAACTTGATGGTCGCGAGGGGACACGCCTGTACCGGTCCGGCGACCTGGGCCGCTGGCGCGAGGATGGTACCATCGAATTCCTTGGCCGGGTGGACCACCAGGTAAAGCTCAATGGATACCGGATCGAGCCGGGGGAGATCGAGGCGGCCCTGCTGGAACAGCCGGGGGTGTCCGAGGCGCTGGTGCTCCTGCGCGAGGACGGGGGCAAGAAGCAATTGGTTGGATATGCTCTAGCGGCGAAGGATATCGAGGAGGATGATCTCATGCGCGGGCTTGAGGCGCGGCTGCCCAAGCACATGCTGCCCTCGGCGATTGTGGTGCTGGACCGGATGCCGACCAACCCGAATGCCAAGCTGGACCGGGCGGCATTGCCTATGCCGGGCGCGCGGCGACGAACGTCTGAAGGCGTGGCGCCGGAAAGCGCCGACGAAGCCCGTGTTCTGGAGATCTGGCAACAGGAAATCGGCAATCCGCATATGGGCGTGACCGATGATTTCTTCGACATGGGAGGCAGATCGCTCACTGCGCTGAAAGTGCTGGTGCGGTTGCGCAAGCTGTGGCCGGGTACCGCCCTGACCATCGCCGACCTGTTCGACGCACCAACGGTGCGGGCACTGGTGAAGCGAATAGCTGCAGGGAATGCCACAGGGCGGCAGGCAATTGCCCTGCGCGGCACCGGTAGCAAGCCGATGCTCTATTGCTTCCCCGGTTTGCTGGTATCCACCCGCGAATACATGCGGCTGACGGCCTATCTTGGCGATGACCAGCCAGTGACCGGCTTCCTCTGCCACTCGTTGAACGAAGACAAACGAATGAATGTTTCGGTGCCAGAGGTTGTTGCGGGCTATGTGGATCACATCCGCAAGGAAAGCGCGGGACGCCCCTGCGCCTTCCTTGGTTGGAGCTGGGGCGGGCTTCTGGCGTGGGAGGCGGCAAGACAGCTGCAAGGGGAGGTAGACATTCGCATGGTCGGGATGGTCGACGTCTGTGATCTCGGCAGCGATTTCGCGCCTGGAGCTGTCCCGGAATTCGCGCCGGGTGAGCGCGAGCAGCTGGAAGCAGACATGCTCGCATGGCTCGGAAAGACGAAAATGCGTGCGCAATGGGATGCATTGATCGGGGCAATGGACCCGCTTTGCTATGATCAATTCCTCCGCTTCATCGGCAACGAAGCTGAGCCGTTGCCATTTGACGGGCCAGAGGTTTCCAGCCGCGAACACACGTTCTGGGTTCTGATCGACAACGCGCTCGTGTTCCGTCAGTACCATCTGGAACGGCTGGATCTGCGGGTGGCGTCCTTTAGCGCGGGAGACAGCCTCAGCCGCGGCCTTAACCTGGTGGACTGGCGGCGGTATTCGCCGCAGGCCAATCCGGCAACTGTCGTTCCCGGCACCAACCATCTGCATATCATTGGCGACCAGCTGTTCCATCGCCGGTTCAAGGAAGAATTGGACAAAGCGTTCGGCGGCTGACAGCCTTCTTCTGATATTGCCACCGGCCGGAAATTTCCGGCCCGTGGCGCGCCCCTGCGAAGTCAGAATGCCCTATCAAAGACCGGAAGTTTCCACGCCGGGTGCGGCTGAAGATGCCGGGTTCCCGTCCGCTGCCGCACTTAGCGCCGGGCCAAGGCGGTCCAGCGCCCAAGGGATCGACAGCGGTGATTGGAAGCTCATCGCTCCCGTCATAAGGCGGTCCGCCCAGACCGATCGGCCCTCGCGGGCGAGCCGCAGCGCCTGATAGGAGGGCAGCGCTTCGATCTGTTTCCGTGCGGGGGCGTCCACCAGCCAGAGGACCGCATCCAGATCGAACAGGTCTGCCCGCTCGAGGCTGACACTGAAGTTGCCGCCTGGTCCGGCCAGCTCTTCAAACTCAGGGGGCGTTTTGAGGCCCAGCCGGGCAAGCAGCCGGTTCGCCCCATCCGCAGGTCGGTAGCCAATGATCTGGCCGCCCGCGAAATGCGCCGCGGTGCCGCGCAGGCCGTCGAGTTCGGGATAGGCCTCGGCAGTTGCTCTGATTTTCGCGTCGAGCTCTGCAATAACCGTTTCCGCCTCCGCACCGCGCCCCGTGGCCTTGCCGATCAGCCGCAGCTCCTCTTCCCAAGGTGCGCCCCATGCGGGAAAGCCCTTGGGCGGCCCCACCACCGGCGCGATCTGTGTCAGGATGCCATAAGTCCGTGCATCCATAGGTGCAAAGGTTGCGACAATCAGATCGGGGGCCTGCGCCAGCACCCATTCGATGTCGATCTCGAAACCTCGCTGCACATCGGGTTCGGCACTCAGCGCCCTGCGGGCCGTTTCGGCCCAGGGCCAGGTCGCATAGGGATAGCCGCCAAACCACTCATGCACCCCGGTTGGGGCAATCCCCAACGCATAGAGAAAATCCTGCTCGTGATAGCCAACTGAGACGATGCTCTGTGGTTCGGCAGGCACGATAGTTTCACCGAACTGGTGGGATACGCTGACCGGGAAACCATCCGCCTGCAAAGTCGAGGCGGGGATCAGAAACGTCAGCAGAAACAATAACATTTGCCGCATGGCCTGCCTTTCAATTGAGAGAAGACCTGGCGGCGAGCTGGGCGTATTTCAAGATGCCTAAGCCCTGCCCGGCGCAGGGTCAAGACGTCGGCCCTTGACCCCTTGCACGGGTTGTTACAGTCAGGAGCAGCCAGCGCATCGCCAGCAGAGTTCCGATTCCCAGCTTACGGCGATGTGCATGCGCTTGCGATCTCTGCAACCTCTTGTGGTTTTCACCGCTTTGTCCGGCCTCTGTGCTGCAGCTTTTGCGGCTGCGCTGATGTTCGGCGCACGTGCTGTTCCGCCCGAAGCGACCTGGCAGGCGCTGATCGCCTTTGATCCGGCGGACCCGGCCCAAGGTATCATACGCGGGCTGCGGCTGCCGCGCGCGTTGACCGGGCTTGCCTGCGGTGCAGCACTCGCCACCGCTGGGGTGATCATGCAGTCACTGACACGGAACCCACTGGCGGATCCTGGCCTGATGGGGGTGAACGCGGGGGCAGCGCTGGCCGTAGTTGCCGCCATCTGGATGTTCGGACCACAGGATATTGACGCGCTGGCAGTCGCTGCCATGGCAGGCGCTGGGATCGCCGCCGCGGCGGTGTGGAAGCTCGCGGGCGGTCGGGAAATCTCGGCAAGCGGTGCGCTGTCTGTGCGTCTGCCGCTGGCTGGCACTGCAATCAGCAGCCTCTGCCTGTCGCTGGTGGCCGCGGCGGTTCTCCTCAATACCGAAGCGCGTGAGCATTACCGCTTCTGGATGGTCGGCTCCTTGGGGCAGGCCAGTACCGACAGCTTGCTCACCTTGGCGCCGGTGGCCGTGGCTGGCATTCTGCTTGGCCTGGCCTGTGCCCGTGGCCTTGATGCGCTCGCTCTGGGCAGTGATCTGGCTTCCGGGCTTGGCGCGCGGCCCGGTCTTATCGCCGGTGCGGCGCTGACCGCAGTTACGGTGCTGTCCGGCACCGCGGTCGCGCTTGCCGGACCGCTGGGATTTGTTGGACTGATCATCCCGCACGCCGCGCGTGCTGTCGGCGGAACGCGGATGAGCCTTACTCTGCTTGCTGCCTTGCCGCTGGGTGCCTCGATGGTGCTGATCTGCGACACCATCGCCCGCGTTGCTGCGCGGCCATCAGAGATCGCCGTGGGCGCGGTGCTAGCCCTGATCGGCGGCCCCGCCTTCATGTTTCTGCTGTCCCGCGTGCTGGGGCCTGCCCGATGAGAGCGGCTGCGCTGTTCGTTGCTTTCCTTGCACTCACCAGTCTGTCGCTCGCCGCGGGGCGCAACTGGCTGACACCGATTGCCTTGTGGCAGGGTCTGGCGGCAGGCCCCGCGGAGGACTTCCTGATCTGGGGGCTGCGGCTGCCGCGAGTGATCTGCGCGCTGACGGTCGGGGCGGGGCTAGGGCTGTCCGGGGCAGTGTTCCAGTCACTGTTGCGCAACCCATTGGCCTCCCCGGATGTCATCGGCATTACCCAGGGCGCTGCTTTCGGCGCGGTGGCCAGCCTGCTGGTCGGAGGCGCGGCAATGGCGGGCGCTTGGGGCGGAGGGCTGCTGGCCATGTGCATGATATTAAGCCTTGCGCTCACACGGCAGCAAGGGATCGAGCCGCGGCGTCTGGTGCTGTACGGCATTGCCACCGGGATCACCGCTTCGGCCGGGCTGAATATTCTGATTACCCGGGCGGGCGATGCGGCTGCCGGTCAGGCAATGGCCTGGCTGGCCGGCTCGCTCAACGGGCGCGGCTGGCCGGATGCTGCAATCGCTTTTGCGCTGTTTCTGCCAATCGGGGTAGGATTGACAGCCGCGAGCCGGGTGCTGGACCGTATCGAACTTGGCGATGACCTTGCCCGGGCCTTGGGCACCCGGCTTGCGCTCTGGCGGCCGCTCCTGATCTTGGCTGCGGCATTTCTGGCGGCAGGTATGGTGGCCGTGGCCGGGCCTTTGGCATTTGTCGCCTTCGCCGCCGGACCAATAGCCCGCGGCCTGGGCAGGGGAGGCCCCAACCTACCCGGGGCGGCATTTGCTGGGGCGATGCTGGTTCTGCTGGCCGACCTCGCGGCGCGGGTGCTGGCTCCCTCGGCCTTGCTGCCCGCGGGTCTTTACACCGCTGTGCTGGGCGCGCCCTGGCTCATTTGGGTGGTGACCCGCCGCATCAGCCACGGACAGCTTTAGGAGTTGATATGAGCGTTTCCATCGAGAATCTAAAAGTGTCGCTTGGCGGCAGGCCAATTCTGAAAGGACTTTCGCTCGACTTGCCAGGCGGGGAGGTCAGCGGGCTGATCGGTCCCAACGGCTGTGGCAAAACCACCCTGCTGCGCAGCATCGCCGGGCTGCTGCCGCTGCAGGGCGGCAGCATCTCTTGGCGGCACCGTCAGGTTGCACAAATGAAAGCCGGAGAGCGCGCCCGGCAGATCGCCATCCTTCCCCAGTCCGCCCAGGCGCCCGAGGGTATGAAAGTGGCCGACCTTGTTGCCCGCGGCCGCAGCCCACACCTGCGTCCGTTCCGCCCCATGTCCAAGGTTGACCGCGATGCGGTGCAGCGTGCATTGGCGGATGTCGGGTTGGAGCACCTTGGCGACAGGCCGGTTGCTGCCCTGTCTGGCGGACAGAGACAGCGGGCGTGGATTGCCATGGTGCTGGCGCAGGACACGCCCCTGGTGCTGCTGGACGAGCCAACCACCTTCCTCGACCTGCCGCATCAGGTGGACATTTTGCGGCTGGCGCGCAGGCTGAGCACGGAGCACGGCAAAACTGTCGTGATGGTCCTGCACGATCTGAATTTCGCGGCCCGGTTCTGCGACCGTATCGCCGCCTTGAAAGAAGGCCAGCTCGTTGCTGAGGGTGCCCCGGAGACAGTGCTGACGCAACAAACGATCGGGCAGATGTTTGGCATGACCTGTCGGATCCTGTCCGATCCACGACACAACACGCCTTTTGTCCTGCCTGACTGACCTTGGCACCGCAATCACCACCGCAGTGCCAGCAAGCTCAGGCGGCGCAGAATAGCTCTGCGCCGCCTTTTTGCTTTAGAAGGTTTTACCGACCGTGAGGGACACGCTGCGGCCGTCGCCCTTGGAGCAGCCATAGCTGTCATAGCAGATGCTATAGTAGTCACGGTCGAACAGGTTGGAGACACGAAGGTTCACCTCCATCTCTTCCCATTCGTAGCGCAGCGCCAGATCGGCAAGGGTATACGACGGCGTTACCCGATTGTTGGCCTGTGTGGCGAAGGCTTCGTCAACATACCGGAGGCCGCCGCCGACGCTGAGACCTGGCACAACGTCGGAAGCATCATAGTCCAGCCACAGCGACAGCTGATGCGGCGGCGCCATTGCATTGTCGTTACCGGTCAGACCGGGAACCAGAGATTTTGTGATCTCTGTATCCAGATAGGTATAGCCGAATACGCCTTGCAAGTTGCCTGTCAGTTGGCCGCGGGCCTCCAGCTCCAGCCCGCGCGAACGGATTTCTCCGGCTTGGGTAAAGCTGCTCCAAGTCGGATCGTTGCGATCGTAGTCTTTCACGTTGGTTTTGCGCAGGTCGAAGATGGCGGCACTCAGCAGGTAGCTGCCGTGATCTGGCACATACCGCAGGCCCGCTTCCCATTGCTTGCTTTCCGACGGATCCAGCGGGGATCCGCTGATAGTATTGCCGAAGTTCTGGATAAAGCCCTCAGTATAACTGAGATAGGGAGTCAGGCCATTGGCCATCTCATAGGTGATCCCAAGCATGCCAGTGGTGGCAGCGTTTTTTTGGGACTGCGCGGTGGTGGCCTGCAGGTTGTCGATCTGGTTTTCAAACCAGCTGCGACGCAGGCCCGCGGTGATGGAAACACCGTTGGCGAATTTGAAGTGGTCCTGCAGGTAGATGCCCTTTTCGGTGTATTCTTCCCTTTTATGGTCGGCCAGCGGCGGGTAGGTGACATCGAAATCGAACACCGGATTGGCAAAGCCGACGGAATAAGCGCCATAGGCCAGGTACTGCCGGTACTCTGTTGAGCGGCGCTGGTAATCTACGCCTAAGATCAGGCTGTTGCTGCTTGTATTCCACTCCAGGTAGTTGTCAAAACCGATGTTATAGGCCTCTTCGGTATTCACCTGTGCAGTATAGGCCATGTCCCCGGTCGTGAAATCCGTCGAAGCCAGATACAGGTGCCTGTAATCGATCTTTTCGCGGGCATAGCGGGCTTTCTGGTTGAAGGTCAGGCCATTGCCGAAGCGGTGCGAGAATTCCCAACCGAAGGAGCCACTGTCGCTTTTGTAGGAGTTGAACGGGGACTGGCGCTTGTAGAAATCGTCCGGCAGGCTGCCAAGCGCGGCGTCATATTCCACTCCGGCCTGCGGCACCCATTGCAGTGGCGTACGCTCGTCCTGTTGCAGATGCATCAGGACGGTCAGGCTGGTATCATCCGTCGGCGCCCAGGTTAGGCTGCCCGCCAGCAGGTTGCGGTCGTTGTGGGAGTTGTCCAGCGCGGTCTCGCCGTTCCGCACCAGCGCCGTCAACCGCCCGGACAAGGTGCCCTGCGCATTCAGCACGCGGGAGACGTCCACGCCCGCTTCGGCAGTGCCAAAGCTGCCGTAGCCGACATAGGCCGAGCCTTCGTTGGCAAAGCTGGGGCGTTTGGTCACCATATTGACCATCCCACCCGCATCATTGGAGCCGTAAAGCACCCCGGCGGGGCCGCGCAGCACGTCGATCCGTTCCAGCATATACGGGTCGATCTTGAAGCTCGCAAAACCGTGCGATTTGTTCGGCAAGCCATCGCGGTAGAGCGCGGCGGTTCCCATGTCGAAGCCGCGGATCGAGAATTGGTCATAGCGGTCGTCAGAACCCCAAGTCGATGGGTTGATGCCCGGGGTGAACTTGATGGCATCCTCGACCTGCGTTGGGTTGCGCCTTTCCAGCTCGGTTGACGTGACCACGGAAACCGACTGCGGCACTTCGCTCAGCGGCACGCCGGATTTGATGCCGGTTTCCGTTGCCGGAGCCTGGTAGCCCTCGACGGCGCCTGCATACTGCAATTTGTCGCGAACAATAATCGGGGCCAATTCAATTGATTGCTCGTCTGCGCTCGCTGAAACGGCTGCGAGGGAGCAGGCACCCAGAACCGTGCCGCACAGCAAACTACGGCGGGAACGCTGCCGGAGTGGGGCCGGCGCAAATTTGATAGTCATCACTGTATCCCAGACTGTGAACCGCGCTTCCGGCGCGGTTTCGGTTGATCACTGCAGCCGACATGGACGTGCGGCTGTTCACCTGGGAAACGCCTGGGTTGTGGCAAAATACACAGCGATCAACGGCTGTCAATCACGGCAGCCTGGTCAAAATGCGGCTCCTCTACGCGGGTTTTGCAGGCTGCCAGCGTCGGTGAACATCTGCCCTGCAGGGGTCTGGTAAATGGTGCAAAAATGGGGCGTGACACAGGCTGGTCGGCCCCGACTGACGCAAGTCGTTCAGCGAGATTTGTACATTAATCAATTTCGGCGCGATCAGGCGACCGGCTGGCCATTGGCATCAATGGAACGCGCTACAGGGTCCGCCGTGCGGACGGACAGCTGACCTTTCCGGGGTGGGACATGGTTGGCTTCCTGCCCGTCAGACATGGTGGTGCATGTCTTATGCTCCTGCAATGTCCGAAGGGTGATTATGTCGACTTGCAGAACTATCTATTGAATTCACTGAACAAGTAGGCGATTCAGGAGGCCATAATTCGGATTTTGAGTATAAACATGGACACGGATGCGCTTCGCCTGTTTGTGCTGGCGGCGGAAAAACTGAACATCAGCGCCGCCGGGCGGCAGCTTGGCCTTGCTCCCGCGGTGGCCGGGGCGCGGCTGGCCAAGTTGGAAAACACGTTAGGGGCGGATCTGCTGCATCGCAGTACCCGGAAAGTGTCGCTGTCCCTGGAGGGTGCCGAGTTCCTGCCCTATGCGCGTGAGATCTTGGCGCAGGAAGACGCTGCACGGGCCGCGCTGGGGCAGGGTAAAACGCGCCCAAGCGGCGTCTTGCGTTTCACCGCGCCGAGCACCTTTGCCCAGCTTTATGTTGCGCCATTGTTGCCGGATTTCCTGCAGGAGTTCCCCGAGATGACGCTGGACCTGCGCCTGTCGGACAGCATCTTTGACCTGATCGAAGGTAGTTTCGATCTGGCCATACGCAATTCACCGTTGGCCGACACCAGTCTCAAAGGGCGCAAGCTGGCTGATGACCGGCGGGTGCTGTGCGCATCGCCGGACTATCTCGCCCGGAACGGCACGCCAGCACATCCAGATGATCTGACCGGGCATCAGCTGATCGCGTTCAAGCACCAATCCGCACGCCCCCTGACAGGGCCGGACGGGGCCGTCGGAGAGTTTGATCCGCGTCGGTCCCAAAGTCGGCTGATCCTCGACGACGGGCTGACCCAGAAACTTGCAACCGTGGCGGGGGCGGGAATTTCGATCAACTCGCTGTGGAGCGTGCACCAGGACTTGCAGTCCGGTACGTTGGTGCAGGTGCTGCCGGGCTATGAGGTCGCTGACAAATCCGTGCTGTGGCTGGTCTATCCCAAGGCCAACGTGCTGTCGCCAAAGGTGCGAGCCTTCATGGATTTCCTGATCGAGCGGATTGGCAAGGCGCCAGCCTGGGAGACGCCTGCCGACGCGGCTTGAAGTGAAGAGGGGCCGTCGCAAGGGCGCGATTTGTCCGGGCGGGCGTCTGGTCAAGCTTCTGGCCACGCCCATTTTGCGACGGATCTTGTTGAACGGCTGCAATCAGTTTCCAGCGGTAGACTTCGAGCGGAAAGGCGGCGTCGCGGACCGCAGGTACACGAAGGTTGATGTTTATGGTGGCGATTACCCTTCCATGCCACGCGGGATATTCCGCATGTTGATAAGTGTTGCGGGCGCGATGATTAACAGTGGCGTCACCGTCAAGACTGCTGGTCGACATTACGTGACTATCCTGCCGCAGCGCTCTTGGGTCTTACGAGTTCAGGGCATAGGGAGACACGGCTATCGTGAACAAGACCCGCTTAGCGTGCTGACGAAGGGGACGCAGACCTTATCGCGAATTCAAACGGGTGGTGAGCGTGCCACCCATTCAATTCGCAAAACTCATGCGGTTGATAAAGCAGGGACAAGACTGGCCGCATTGGGAATGGAAAAAGCCTATTCTCGGGCGCTTTGTTCGGTGGCATAGTCAGCCGTCACAGATGGGGGCAGCAGCCACGATAACCTGTACGCCATCTGGGCCTTGTCGTCGTCGTCCCGCATCGCGGGGCGTTTCTTCCAGGTGTAGTCAATGCTTCTCGATCTCGGTTCCCATCAGCCTCAGGCTGCACTTCTTCTGGTGGCGGGTGTTTTCGCCTTGTTCTTGACCGAGCGTTTCGCAGCCGAGGTCACCGCACTTGGCGGTGTAGCGGTAGCGTTGGTGCTCGGCCTTGCAACCACGGACGACGTCCTGAAGGCGCTGAGCAACTCCGCCCCGGCAACCATCGGCGCGATGTTCGTGCTGAGCGCCGCGTTGGTGCGGACCGGAGTGCTTGAAGCCGTTGCAGAGACACTTGGACGAGGCATGTTTCTGCGCCCGAAGCGAACGATTGTCTTTTTCTTCGCCCTTGCGGCTGTCGCTTCGGCGTTCATGAACAATACACCGGTGCTGATGATCCTGATCCCGGTGGTCTTTGGCATTGCTCGCCAGCTTGGCGCCAGCGCTTCACGCTACCTCATGCCGCTGAGTTTTGTCGTCATCATGGGCGGCACATGCACCCTGATCGGCACATCGACCAATATCCTGGTGGACGGGGTCGCCCGCGATCTCGATCTCGTTCCATTCACGCTGTTCGAAATTGCCCCGCTCGGTCTTGCGCTGGCGCTCGTGGGCAGCTGCTATCTCGCGCTCGCGGCTCCACGCCTATTGCCGGAGCGGACAGCAACCGCCAAGATGCATGCCCCGCATAGCAGCCGGTCCTGGCGCGTCGAACTCTTCGTGCCTGCGGCTTCGCCCTTGATCGGGCGCAAGGCCAGCGATGTTGCCGATTTCAAGCGCAGCACCACGCGGTTGGTAGATCTCATCCGGGACGATATCTCGCTGCGACACGACTTGCAGAACGCGGTCCTGCGAGCGGGTGATCGGGTTATAGTGCATGCGTCAGACAGCGAGGTGGTCGGGTTTCGTGAAAAAGGTGCTCGGGGGCTTGTCATCCCGGGGCTGGAATCTGCGACTGCCCAGCGTCATCAGGTCATTGAGGTCCTGGTGAAAGACCGTAAGGGAAGCTTTGCAGAGCTCGGTTGGCGGCGTAGCCACGGGGTCTACCCAATCGCTTTGCATCGGAGGGGCAGCGCGCTGGACCTGCGTGATGAAAGCTTGCATTTGCAGCCCGGAGACACGGTGCTCCTCGATGGGCGGGAAGAGGACATTGCCCGCCTCGCTCGGGAAGAGGATCTGATCCTTCTCGCGCCGCTCCAAGCGCGCGCGTTTCGGCGCAGCAAGGCACCGATCGCGCTGGCGGTTCTGACACTGGTGGTGCTGGGGGCGGCGCTCAATCTCGCGCCAATCCTGCCGCTGGCGATCATCGGCGCCGCGGTCGTCCTACTGACCCGCTGCGTCGAACCGGACGAGGGTATCGGCGCCATCGACGGTCGCCTGCTTCTGCTGATCGTCTGCATGCTGGTGCTGGGAACCGCCATGGAGCGCAGCGGTGCCATGGCCCTGATCGTCGACGGGCTGTCAGGGCCGCTGACACAGCTGAGCCCCGTCCTCGCGCTGGCGCTGATCTACGCGGCAACCTCGGTGCTGACCGAGGTGGTTACCAACAATGCGGTGGCGGTGATCATGACCCCGATCGCCGTTGGCGTCGCCGGTGCGCTGGGACTCGATCCCCGTGCCTTTGTCGTGGTCGTGATGTTCGGTGCGAGTGCCAGCTTTGCTACCCCCATCGGCTACCAGACCAACACGATGGTCTACAACGCTGGCGGTTACCGCTTTGGCGACTTCCTTCGGCTGGGCCTGCCGATGAACATCCTGGCCGGGCTGGTGACGGTCCTGCTTGCGCCGGTGATCTGGCCGTTGCAGCCCTGAAGGTCATGGCCAGAGCAGCCAGAGATAACCGCCGTAACCCGCCAGCAGCACCAGTCCCTCCCGGCGGCTGACCCGGCGCCCGGTTGCGGCAAAGAAAACCAAAACGGCACTGACCCCGACCATCAGTGGCGCATCGAGCGTCACGATCTCGTCAGGCACCGCGCCCGGCGCGATCAGCGCTGTCGTGCCGCCGATGCCGAGGATGTTGTAGATGTTGGACCCGACGATATTGCCGAATGCCACATCGCCCTGACGCCGCACCGCCGCAATCACCGAGGTCACCAACTCAGGCAGGGAAGTGCCGACCGCGACGATGGTCAGCCCGATCACCGTCTCGCCGATGCCGCTGGCGCGGGCCAAGGCCACCGCCCCGCCGACCAGGAGCGCTCCGCCAAGCACCACCAGTACAAGCCCGGCAAGGGCAAGCAGCAACGGCAAGAAAAGTGTCTGGCGCGGCGAAGGGCGGCCAAGGCCGGGGTCGGCCTGCAGCAAGGCGGCGCTTTTGTCATGGATCGCCCCCTGTACGCCGGTGCCGCGCTCCTGCCGGATGACCATGGCGATATAGGCGACCAAGCCAATGGCGAACACCGCGCCGAGAAGGCGACCCATGGGCAGCAGGGCGGCCAGCACGGCAAAGACCAGAGACACGCCAAGCATCAGGGCGGCGTCGCGCCGCAACGCGGCTTCGGCGACGATGACCGGGCAGATCAGCGCCGAAACGCCCCCGATTAAAAGGATGTTCGCGATGTTGGAGCCGACGATATTGCCATAGGCGATGCCCGGCGATCCGGCGAGACCGGCCTGCACTGATGTTACCAGTTCCGGCATCGAGGTTCCGAACCCGACAAGCGTCAGCCCGATGACCAACGGCGACACGCCCAGCCGCTCCGCAGCCTGTACCGCTCCACGCACCAGCAGCTCGCCGCCAACCACCAGCAGAAAAAAACCGCCGATCAGGAGCCCCAAAGTCTCGGTCATATCATACTCCGACGCTGTTCGATCAGCGCATTGCCGTGCAAGTGGCGACCCGGATGATGGTCTTCAAGCCCCCGGCGATGTGCGGGTGGTGAAAGTTTAACGCACCTGGCAGATTTCTATGGACGCGGGTCCCGACTGCCAGATCAATCGAAGTTTCAAGGGGTGGGTAAGCATCTCTTTGCGCAGCTCGGCCAGATGCAAAGACCTGTTAGGTTCCGGTGGTTGCATCTCAATGGTCGCCGCTGACTGTTGTAGAGCGACTAATTCTTGTCGCATATGGGGGGCCGTGATTTCGACGGCGAGTGCGATGCGAAGGATCGCCAAGGCGAAAGACCGCAAAGTCTTTGGGGCTCTGATATTTTGCGAAAGGTATCGCAAGAACGGGAGTTTAGGCTAGATTTATCCTATGGATTATGAAAACTCGGCTAAAGCCTCGGATCTCGCTCTGACACATCGCGCTGAGTACTTGGAATATTCGGCGCTGGTCGCAAAGGCGCTCTGAACTCACAAAGGGGACTTTGGGCATGATTGCGCGTAACAAGGTTGTCACGACCGGTGTGGCCGATGGTCGGCCGCTCGTTTTCATTCACGGCTTTGGTTGTGATCAGTCGATGTGGCGTCAGGTCGTGCCGAGTCTCGCCGATGACTTCCGCATTGTGACCTACGATCTGACGGGCATGGGGCAGTCGGATCTTTCAGCCTACGACCCTGAACGCTACGCCGACCTGCAGGCGCATGCCCAGGACCTGCTGGACATCATCGATGAACTCGGGCTGGTACAGCCGGTGGTGGTCGGCCATTCCATTGGTGCCACCATTGCGCTGCTGGCGGCCAACCAGAAGCCGCAAAAGCTGTCCAGGCTCGTTCTGGTTTCTCCGACGCCATGTTTCCTGAACGATGACGCACACGGGTATCACGGCGGTTTTTCACAAGAAGATCTTGAGGAGCTCATCTCGTTTCTGGACGAGAACCATCTGGGGTGGTCTGCCCAGATGGCACCGATGATCGCTGGTCAGCCGGCTGGTGCTCCGGCGGCTGACGAGCTTACCAAGGGTTTCTGCCGCACCGACCCCGCCATTGCGCAGCATTTCGGTCGTGTAACCTTCTTCGCGGATGAACGTTCGGCATTTGAAAAGGCAGCCTGCCCGTCCCTTATCCTGCATTGTGACGATGATGCCCTGGTGCCGATGCACGTCGCGGAGTGGATGCGCGACCGAACGCCGGGCGCGACCCTGAAAGTGCTGAAGGCCACCGGTCACTGTCCGCATATGACCGTGCCGTCCGACGTGGTCGCGGCAATCCGCGATTATCTCGAAGCCATTTAAGCACCATGTACGACAAAGAGGAGCTTCGCTCAGCTTTTGCGGAACTTTTGGAGGATGCGCCATGCGGGATCGTCGTGACTGACCCGGATGGACGGCTGCAATATGTCAACGAGACACTGTCGCGGTGGTTGAAACTGCCGGCCAATGGGGAAGAGCGTCCGCAACGTTTGCCGGAACTCATGACAGGCCCCGGGAAACTGTACTACGAGACACATCTGGCGCCGATGATGAGGTTACAGGGGTTCGCCCGCGAGATTTCCTGTTCCATGAAGGTGCGGAACGGTTCCAACCTGCCCGTGCTGCTTAGCGGGGTGGCGCGACAGGATTCTGAAGGAAACCCTGTCCGCTTTGACTATACAATTTTCGACGCCCGCGAACGCCGCCTGTATGAGGATCAATTGCGGGCGGCGCGGCGCGAGGCAGATGAGCTTGCGGCCATCGTTCGCACCTCGCCGAATGGCATCCTTCGTGTCGAGGAGGATGGTGTTATCCTGCGCTGGAACGCTGGTGCAGAGCGGCTTTTGGGGCGGAGCTTCGAGGCTGTTCAGGGGCTCCGCGTTCAGGATGAGATCTGGTTCGAGGAGGACCCGGACTGGTTTCCGAGGGCCGTCGAAACCTGCAAAAGCGCGCCGGAAGCCGTGTTCGAGACCGTCGACGGCAAGGGTCAGCACTTTGAGATCACCGTGGTGCCGATCCGGGAGCACGAGGTCGGACCGAAAAGAAATTTCTCGATTGTTCTGCGTGACATATCGGCCCGCAAGAAGGCCGAACTACGTCTGAAGGTCGCAATGAACGAAATGAAGCACCGCATCAAGAACACCCTTGCTGTGGTCGCGGGTATGGCTAAGCAAACCCTTCCGGCAGAATTCCGTGCAAGCTTCATCGGTCGGCTTCAGGCCATGTCCAAGGCACATGATATCCTCACAAGTGAGGATCATAAATCTGCGGACCTCATGGAGCTGCTCACGCTGACCGCGGATGAGGCCGGGGGGGCACAACGTTTTCGCATCAAGGGTATCACCGCGATGCTCCCATCCGAGCAGGTGACAAGCCTGTCGATGGCCCTGCACGAGCTGACGACCAACGCTCTCAAATATGGCGCGCTGTCTGAGCCTGAAGGCTATGTCGAGGTGACCTGCGAAAAGATTGAAGACACGGGCGATTTGCTGCGGCTGGTCTGGCAGGAATGCAAAGGCCCTCCCGTCGTCACGCCAACGCGCAGAGGCTTCGGAAGCAAGATGATCGACACGATCTTGAAGTTTGATCTCGGCGGAGAGGTGGAGGTTGACTACCGATCCGACGGGCTTCGGTGCGTTATTATGTTCCGCGTCTGAGATTGGCACCTGTGAGACTGAGTGAGGGATGTGGATTGCGCAGGCAGAAAAAAAACATCCCCGCGCTCTGCCGTCGATACCCTGGTCGGGTCTGGAACCGCCGTCAAAGGCTGTGTAGTAGTGTGTGGACCCGGGAAGAGACGCGTTTCGCCGGGCCTGCCAGACCCGGCGAAGTTAGTCCCAGACAGATGCGCGACTTAGGCGGTCATGTCCTGAGTCATGTGAGTGCCATCGGGGGTCGGGGTCGGCTCGACGACCATCGGTGACGCCGTCGGGTCGTCTCGCAGCGATTTACAGAGCCCCCAGACCATCGCGATGATCAGGAAGGAAATCGGAAACGCGGTCGCAATCAGCGCCGTCTGCAGGGCACTCAGCCCGCCCGACATCAACAACGCGATGGCGGTTGCGCCGATCCCGGCTCCCCAGATAACGCGGAACTTGTTCGGCGGGTTTTCGTCGCCCATCGACAGCATGGTGGTGATCACCAGCGTGCCGGAATCCGCCGAGGTCACGAACCAGCTGACCAGCAGCACCGTCGCCAGCAAGGACAGGGGCCACGCGGTCCAGCTCATGTCGCCCATCCAGGAGGTCTGCCCGATATTGGCGATGGTCCCGTACAGCGCCCCGGGCAGTTCCCAGTTGCGGACGGTGGCAATGATGCCTGCGCCGCCTTCCGCCGCCGGGCCGCCCGCCATGTGCATCTCTTGCCAGATCGCGGTGCCGCCGAAGATGCACAGCCAGAAGAATACCGCCGCCGTGGGCACGCACAGCACCCCGACCATGAACTCACGGATGGTCCGGCCATAGGAAATACGGGCAATGAAAATGCCGACCAAAGGTGCCCAGGCGATCCACCAGCCCCAGTAGAAAATGGTCCAGCCACCCTGCCAGGCGACATTTGCCTCTTCGGTTGCGGTCCAGAAGCCCATCGGAATGAAATTCCACAGGTAGTCTCCGACTGAGGTGATGAAGAACGCCAGCAGCCATTTCGCCGGTCCCAGCACGACAAAGGCCAGCAGCAGCGCGATCGACAACCAGATGTTCCATTCAGAAATGAACCGGATGCCACGCGCCACGCCGGACACGGTCGAGGCGGTAGCAATGACCGACACGATCACGATCAGCACGATCTTCAGGGTCAGCGTCACCTCCAGACCGAACAACACGTTCAGCCCGGTGGCGATCTGGGTCGACCCCAGCCCCAGCGAGGTCGCAATGCCGAAGACGGAACCGAACACCGCCAGCAGATCCACCAGGTGCCCCCAGGGGCCATAGATCCGCTCGCCAAGGATCGGATACAGGGTCGAACGCATGGTCAGTGGCAGCTTCTTGCGGAACCCGAAATAGGCCAGGCACAGCCCGACCAACACGTAGAGCGCCCAGCCATGGAATCCCCAGTGGAAAAAGGCCACCCGCATCGCGTCCCGGGCGCGCAGCATGTCCATTTCGGTGTGGCCCGCCATATCGGCATGCGGGTTGTTCGGGTAGCCGAAAGCACCGGAGTTGTCGAAATAGAAGATCGGCTCAGCCACGCCGAAGAACAGAATGCCGACCCCGATCCCGGCCGAAAACAGCATCGCGAACCAGCTGAAATTACCGAATTCTGGGCGCGAGTCGTCCTCGCCCAGCCGCAACTTGCCGAACTTGGAGGCCATCAGCCAGAAACAGAAGAACATGACGCCGATCAGCAGCGAAATATAGTACCAGCTGAACCAGTCTTCGATCCAGGCGCGGACCGTTTTGTACAAGTCCGCGGCCAGATCGACATTCAAGACCGTAAAAATCACGAAAAAGACGATCATCGCTTTGGATGCCGTCCCCATCCCTGGATGCAGCCCGGCAAAGAAGCCGGACTTCGCCACCAGGCGGCTGTTGGGGTTGCTTTCAGACATTGTGGCCTCCCTTGACCTTTTGCTTTGCTGCCCGAGGTCTTCTGCCTCGGGTCTGCCCGACTTTCGGACCAGTAATTCGCCGTCCCCTTCGGCCTCAGTTCAAGAATGCGGGCCTGATTGGGGAGGGGGTCCGGCCCGCAAAGGAAGACCGGCAGCTTGCACACCGCCGGTTTCCAATTCATCCCCGCTGGCCGACGTGGCGTCCGACGCCGTCCGGCAGCGGCAACCCGGCGTGCGCGCCTGCAAAGCTGGCCAGCTTGTCAGCGACCTGGGGTGACGGCAGCGAGGTACCTCGTGCGTTCAGGTCCATATGCAGCAGCAGCGTCTCCACCGTCGCCGCCAGTTTTCCTTCGGGACCGAACAGCCTGTGGAACAGGTGCATCTTCTTGCCGGTCCCCTGCAGCACCTGGGTGGTCACGGTCAAAGCATCGCCCTCGTGCAACTCGTGCAGAAAACGGACGTGGTTCTCGACGGTGAAATAGCTTCCGCCTTCGGCGATGTACGCGGCATCGACGCCGATCATCTCCATGAAGCGGTCGGTGGCCTGGGCCGAGGCCTCGGTGTAATGCGCCTCGTTCATATGGCCATTGTAATCGGTCCAACTCTGCGGAACCGTGCGATTGACGGTTACCGGCAGGTCCACCGCTTCCGGAACGGGCAGCGTTGCCTCATGCGCGGTGATGACACCGCCTGCTCCGCTGCCGGACTTCTTCAGCGCCCGCATCATGCCGACCAGGTTGTCATCCCGCAGGCGCTCCAATTCACGGATGGACATGTGGCCGGATTGGGCATCCGATTGACCCGCGATGAGGTCGACCAGCTCTTCTGTGAACTCCGGCACATCCATCAGCTTGGTCCAGGGCCATTCGAGCGCCGGGCCGAATTGCGCCATGAAGTGCTTCATGCCCGCCTCACCGCCAGCAATCCGGTAGGTCTCGAACAGGCCCATCTGCGCCCACCTGAGGCCAAAGCCCATGCGGATCGCCTCGTCCAGCTCTTCGGTGGTGCAGATGCCGTCCTTGATCAGCCACAACCCCTCGCGCCAGACCGCTTCCAGCAGCCGGTCGGCAATATGCGCGTCGATCTCCTTGCGCACCGTGAGCGGGTACATGCCCACCCCACGCAGCAGCTCCGAGGCCTGCGCGCAGGTGTCCGCATCGCCTACCAGCTCGACCAGCGGCAGCAGGTAGACCGGGTTGAACGGATGCGCGACCACGGCACGGGCACCTTCCGCGTTCAGCTCCGACGGCTTGAAGCCACTGGTGGACGAGCCGATCACCGCGCTGGCGGGTGCAAGGCTCTGGATCTGCGCGTGAATCTTGTGCTTCAGATCCAGCCGCTCCGGCACGCTTTCCTGAACCCAGTCCACACCCGCGACCGCATCCGCCATATCGACGTGGAAGGTCAGCGTACCTTCCGGCGGCAGAGCCTTGTCATAAAGCGACGGCAGGCTGCGGCGCGCATTGGCCAGGACTTCGCCGATCTTGCGTTCTGCGTTGGGGTCCGGATCGAACACCCGCACGTTCCAGCCGTTCAATAGGAACCGCGCGGCCCATCCGCCGCCGATGACGCCGCCGCCAATGATTGCTGCTGTTTTCATGATCTATCCTCTGATCGCCTTTCCTGCTCACCCTTCGGCGCACAGGCTGTAGAAGGGGGCACCCATGGCATGCCCCCTTGTTCGGCTTACTTCGCCACCGGCGCGCGTTTGGTCAGGCCCAGCTTCTCGCGGACTGCCTCGGGGCCGATGATCCGGGCGCCCATGCCCTCGATCACGCCCACCGCGCGTTCCACCAGCTGCGCATTGGTGGCCAGAACGCCCTTCTCCAGGAACAGGTTGTCCTCGAGACCGACCCGCACGTTGCCGCCCGCCAGCACCGACTGTGCGGCATAGGGCATCTGGTCGCGGCCGAGCGAGAACGCCGACCAGGTCCAGTCAGACGGCACGTTGTTGACCATCGCCATAAATGTGTTGAGGTCGTTCGGCGCGCCCCACGGCACCCCCATGCACAGCTGCACCAGTGCATTTGGCTCCAGAATGCCCTCTTTGACCAGTTGCTTGGCAAACCACAGGTGGCCGGTGTCGAAGGCCTCGATCTCGGGCTTCACGCCCAGGTCGGTCATCATCTGGCCCATCGCCCGCAGCATGCCGGGGGTGTTGGTCATCACGTAGTCTGCTTCGGCGAAGTTCATCGTGCCGCAGTCGAGGGTGCAGATTTCCGGCAGGCAGTCGGCGATATGGGCCATGCGCTCGGTCGCGCCGATCATGTCAGTCGCTGCCTCGTTCACCGGCAGCGGCGCCTCGGTCGAGCCAAAGACGATGTCGCCGCCCATGCCAGCGGTGAGGTTCAGCACCACGTCCACCTCGGAATCTCGGATGCGCTCGGTCAGCTCGCGGTAGAGCGCCAGATCGCGGGAGGGCGCACCGGTTTCCGGGTCGCGCACGTGGCAGTGGACAACCGCTGCACCGGCCTTGGCCGCTTCGATCGCGGACTCCGCGATCTGCTTGGGCGAGCGGGGCACATGGGGGGATTTGTCCTGGGTGCCGCCGGAGCCGGTGACGGCGCAGGTGATGAAGACGTCTCGGTTCATGGTCAGGGGCATGGTTCGCTCCTTTTGGGGTCAGATTTGCAATTCGGGGAGATCCGCAAACAGCTCCAGCGCCTGAGGGTTGGCGAGGCCGGAGAGGTTGCGGACGGGCTGATTGTTCACCACGTCGCGCACCGCGAGCTCGGCGATCTTGCCGGACTTGGTACGCGGGATATCGGCGACGGCGATGATTTTGGCAGGCACGTGGCGGGGCGAGGCCTGCTTGCGGATTTCCGTCCTGATCCGGGCGGCTAGTGTATCGTCCAGCACGGCGCCCTCAGCCGGCACCACAAAAAGAACCACGCGCACATCGTTGTCGAAGCTCTGGCCGACCACCACCGCGTCGGCGACATCATCAACCTTGTCGAGCTGGCGGTAGATCTCTGCGGTACCGATCCGCACGCCGCCGGGGTTCAATGTTGCGTCCGAGCGGCCCAGAACCACATAGCCGCCATGTTCCGTGCGGATCATGTAATCACCCTGCCGCCAGATATTTGGATAGGTCGCGAAATAGCTGGCGCGGTAACGCGTGTTGCCGGGATCGTTGAGGAACCGGGTGGGCATCGATGGATGCGCGTTGCGGCAAACCAGTTCGCCGGCAACACCCTCGACCGGTTCGCCCTGATCGTTCAGGGTCGCCACATTCAGCCCCAGCATCGGCGCCTGGATCTCGCCCTGATGCACCGGCAGCAGTGGGCAGCCGCCGACGAAACAGCCCAGAATATCGGTGCCACCGCAGATTGAGGAAAGCTGCACATCCGCCTTCCAGTCGGCATAGACATGGGCAAAGCCCTCGGGCGACAGCGGCGAGCCGGTAGACAGAACCACTCGCAGAGCTCTCAGATCGTGGCTGTCCGCGGGCCGGTTTCGGCGCTTTAACGAAGCGTCTATGTATTTGGCGGAAATGCCGAAATGGGTGACCTTCTCGGCTTCCGCTAGGTCGAAAAGGCGGTGGATGCCGGGATACATCGGGTTGCCGTCGAAGAGCACGATCACGGCCTCGGAGGCCAGCGCCGCCACCTGCCAGTTCCACATCATCCAGTTGCAGGTGGTGTAGTAGAACATCCGGTCGCCCGGGCGCAGGTCGCAATGCAGCTGTTGCTCCACTACCATCTTGAGCAATGTGCCGCCGCCGGAATGCTCTATGCACTTGGGCTTGCCGGTAGTGCCGGAGGAAAACATCACATACAGCGGATCGCGAAAGCCCATCGGACGGCAGTCCAGCGTCGGCGCGTCTTTTTGCTTGAAGGTCTCATAGGCCGTCATGCTCTTCGGCAGGTTCCCGGCATCGCCCGCATAAGGCCAGACCACGATGTTTTGGATCGATGGCACCCGAGCGGCGACCTCGGAAATTGCGGCGCGGGTCTCAAACGTTTTGCCGTTATAGAAATACCCGTCAGCGGCGAACATCAGCTTGGGCTCGATCTGGCTGAACCGATCCACCACCACGTCTGGCCCGCTTTCTGGCGCGCAGGAAGACCAGACCGCCCCCAGCGAGGCGGTGGCCAGCATCGCCGCCACGGTCTGCGGCATGTTCGGCACGTAGCCTGCAACGTGATCCCCCGGCGCAATCCCGGCATCCCGCAGAGCAGCGGCAAGACGTTCAACCTCGCGCTTCAACTCGGCCCGGCTCCAGACCATGCGGTGGCCAGCTTCACCGGTGAAAACGATGGCCTCGCGGCTGTCGGCGCTTTTCAGGAAGCTGTCCACGACGTTCAGCCGTGCCTCAGGGAAGAACCGAACCTTCGTCGGATCGGGGTGCTCCTGCAGAGGGACACTCCCTTTATCGCCAACCAGTCCGCAGAACTCCCAGGCCAGCGGCCAGAACACCTGCGGCTGCGCTACCGACCACGCGTGCAGATCCGCAAAGCTCTTCAGGGCCAGGCCGGAAACCATCGCGGCCTCGGCCATGAAATCGGACAGCAAGGGTTTGCGGCGCGCCGAAAGATCCGGCTGCCAGAGAGGCTGGGCGGTCATGAGGGAAGTCTCGGATGTTGAATGAGCCGGTGTCGGCTCGGCGTCAGCGGATCGTCAAGTGACTTGACTTCCCATACGATTAGCGCAGGAGTTGACGCGACGTTTATACATTTTCGGTCAAAAAGAATACAAATGCCGCCACATTCGCCGCCGATCTTTGAATTTCTGCTGTTTGAGGGGTTCTCCAACATGGTGCTGGCCAGCGCTATGGAACCCTTGCGCGACGTGCGGATGAACGCGGGCCAGGATGTGGCCGGATGGCGCGTCACGACGCTGGATGGCGGACCGGTGAGAAGCTCCAGTGGTCTTCAGATCACCCCGGATGGGGCCTTTGACGAACAACTGGGCAACCGAAGCCTGGTCTTGGTTGCAGGCTATCACGTACGAGACCAAACCGCGCCGGCGCTTCTGACCAAGCTAAGGGTTGCGGCGCGCCGCGCCGAGCAAGTCCTGGCGCTCGACACGGCGGCTTGGCTACTGGCTGAAGCGGGCCTGTTGGACGGGCACACCGCGACGATCCACTGGCAGGAACTGGATGCCTTCGCGGAGGCTTTTCCTAGAACCGAAGTTTCCACCAGCCGCTTCGTGCGATCCGGTCCCTTCCTCACCTGCGGCGGAGCCAGCACCGCACTCGATATGATGTTGGGCCTCATTCAGGATCTTTACGGCTCCGCGGCGGCCTTCGGCGCTTCGACCATGTTCGTCTATGATCCCTCACGGCAATCGGAAGCGAACCGTGGCGCGGCTCGGCTGAAACAGCGGGGGTCGCCGAAGATTTTGAAGGCAGCGAACCTGATGGTAGAGCACATCGAAACCCCGCTGAGCACGGCGGCGCTGGCGAAACGCGTCTCCCTATCCGAGCGCACGTTGGCCCGCGCCTTTCAGCGTGAGTTGGGCATGACGCCAGGGAAATACTACAAGATGTTGCGGCTTCAGCACGCCCGGTACCTTTCGGAAGAGACCCAGTTGAGCTTGGAGCAAATCGCTCACCGGTGTGGTTTTTCCTGTGCATCCTCATTGGGGCGCTCTTTCACCGGACTTTATGGGCGAAACATTCGTGACACCCATATTCGAGAATAGCCGCAGCGATGTTGTCCTATAAATCGGTCTCAGTCCGGTGCAGCGCCTGTGAGGCTTTTCTGTCGAAGCCCAACAGTTGCCACCGCAAGGAAGAGCCGTCTTACGGGAATGATTTCAAGTTCAAGTAGACGTGGAAAGCGGGCGTCGTGCCCCGATCAATTCCGCAATCACGGTCTCCGTGAGGGGCTTTGTCAGAATTTTCAGTTGGGGCAGACCGTTCAGGACGTCAGGGGGACGTACCGTTTGTCGCGTCGACATGAGAACCAGATCGCTGGTTGGATGCAGGTCGCATGCCAGTTGAAGCAGTTCCCACCCGGATGCGCCGTCGTCTAGGTTTAGATCGCTGATCACCATGTCCAGCCTGTGCTGGTGCTTGATCAGATTTCTGCCCTCGCCAAAACTTGAAGCCGCCAAAACGACATAGCCAAGATGTTCCAAGGCGGTAGATGTGGCGGTCAGGTTGGTCAGGTCGTCGTCGACCACCAGGATCGTTCCCTGGTTTCGGGGTTTTCGCGCGGCGTCAGGGGCTTGCGCCAAGGGGGGGAATTCCATTGTGACCGTTGTGCCTGTCTGCGGAGGTGCCGTCCGTGATTGGATTGTCAGCCGTCCGCCTGATTGGTGAACGAACCCGTCGACCATGGACAGCCCAAGGCCTGTTCCGTTGCCATCGTTGCGGTGGGTGAAGAAGGGCTCCGTGGCCCGCCGCAGGACGTCGGGCGTCATACCGCACCCGCTGTCCTGGATCGACAATCGTGCGCCACCGCTCTCCCCGTGGCCAACGGAAATTCGGATCGTGCCGGTATCTTTGATCGCTTGCCCCGCATTGACGCACAGGTTGAAGATCGCGCTTTCCAGTTGCCCCGGATCAACTCGCGCCAAAACAGGAGGGTCGTCGCATTGAAACTCGAGGGAAACCCCCGCGGGCAATGCCATTTCCAGAAGGTCGGCCATGCCTTCAATCAGCAATCCGATGTCAGTTACCTGCGGTTCAAGATGCTGTTTGCGCGCGAAGGCGAGCAGGCGCTCGGTCAATGACACGCCCAAGTCCACCGCAGATCTGATACGGGCGCGGAAGTGCTGCGAACTTTGATCGTCTGCATTCTCGAGAAGATGCAAGTTGCCGGAAATGCTGGATAGGATATTGCCAAAGTCGTGGGCGACTTCGCCAGTTACCTTTCCCAGCGTTTCCACGCGCCGGATTTCTTCCAGCCTTTCGTCTATACGTTTCCGCTCTGTCGTCTCTGACAAAAGCCAGACCGCACCACCGTCGGGCAGGGGGGAGTGGCGCAGCTCCAGAACATGACCCGAAGGGTCGACGTATTCCTCAAACCCGCCCCGTTCGTCGGCGCTGGCCTGCCGCACGAAGGCCGAGCGCGCGATGAGGGTTTCCATATCGGTTTTTGGTTTGGCGTCATCCGACGGCAGGCGCAGCAGGGCGCGCAGATTTTGATTTTCAGCGTCGATCTGCCCATCGACCGAGGTGATGGCCACGCCGTCCTTGATGTTTCGAAAAACTCGCGAAAACAACGCATTCTGACGCAGGACCTGGGCAGTACGGCGATCGAGTTTGCGCGCGTTGTCGCGAAACACTTGGAAAGCGGCAAAGAGTTGACCGATTTCATCGGTCCCAACGCCTGCCCGCGGGAGTTCACTGCGATGATCTCCTTGCGCCAGCGCGCGCATTGCCGTCGCCACCCGTTTCAGGTTGCGCGTGACATAGCGAGATACATAAAGCGCAGAGGTTACGGCGACCAAAAGGCTCATCAGCGTGAAAGTGAGAAAGGACTTCTTGGCGATGCCAAGATTGTGCGAGGTTTCTGCACGCGCGCGACTGAGACGGCTCTCGGCAAGGGCAACCTTTTCTTCGGCATAGGTGGTGATGCGACCGACTTCCTGGCGGATGCGAAAGAGCGCATTCTCGGCATCAAGCTGAGCGGCGAGCGCACGATGTTTCAGAACAAAAAGCCCACTGTCGCGGGAAACGGCGGCTTGGATCTCCTGATAGGTTGCTAGGTGGGAAGACAGCAAGCGTGGCTCGATACTCTTCTCGATCTTGTTGAAATGCCGCGTGAATTCACCCAGTTCGATCAGTTCAGCGGCGCGTCCTGCAGCGATGGCGCTGGCGGTCAGCTGTTGAAGACTGGCCCAAATTTCACGTTCTCTCAGAGCGAGGCGCGTGTCGGCTGCGTATTTGCGGGCGCGGGCGTTCAGCCTCTGCATGTCACGGTCGGTCGCTGTCAGGGCAGCCTTGCGGGCAGCTTGCGGTACCAGCGCTGCAGTCAAATCATCAATGGCAAGTCGAAGCCGTGCCATGGGCAGGGCGAGCGTGGGATCGTCGCTGGCGTGCGTCTCGATCCGAGCAAGGCTATCGCGGACCTTCTCGGCTTCCCGTTCCAGCTGGAACGGGGGAAAAAGCGCGTAAAGGAAAGGGGCTGAGGTCGCCAGATCCGCTGCATGGCGCGACAGGTCCAACGCTTCGGAGACTTCCGTGAGTGTCTCCTGATGCAGCACGTTCATCCATGTTTCGGTCCGGTCCAAAACCCTCATGCCGATTATGCTGACAAGCAGGATCAATCCGAACAACACAGCGATCGCGGTCGACAGGCGGAAGCGGACGCTGAATGAGGGAAGCGCGGGCACCACCGGCTCAGCTCCCGGACAACTGGAAGATATAGCCCTGCGCCCGGCGGGTCTGCAGGTGAACAGGTTTGGACGGTACGCTTTCGATCTTGCGGCGCAGGCGCAGGATCAGCACGTCGATGGTGCGGTCCACATAGCGCTGCATGTCGGAGCCCAGCTCTTCCAGCAGTTCTGGGCGCGGGATGACACGGTCGGGGTTGCGGGCGAAATACTCCAGCAGGCGGTATTCGGCGTTGGTCAGCGGGATCTCCTCGCCCTCGGCATTCAGCAGGCGCCGGGACTGCACGTCGATCCGCTTGGACCCAAAGATGATCTCTTGCCCGGGGTTGGCGCTGGGGCGGGTGGTGCCGTGGCCATAGCGGCGCAGCACCGCGCGGATGCGGGCCACCAACTCGCGCGGGTTGAAGGGTTTTATCATGTAATCATCGGCGCCGGTCTCCAGCCCGATGATCTTGTCGATCTCATCGCCGACGCCGGTGAGCATGACAATGGGGATCTCGTAGCGCTCGCGGATGTGGATCGCCAGTGTCAGCCCGGATTCTCCGCGCAGGCGCAAGTCGATCAGTGCCAGATCCACCGGTGGCGGGTCGCCCAAGGCGTGAAAGGCCGGGATGTCGGCGCAGCAAACCGCCCCGAAGCCGCTTTCCTGCATCAACGCGGACAGTGTCTCGCGCATATCGGGGTCATCGTCCACAATGGCGATGAGCGGATCTGTCCGTCCCTCCTGCATGCAACCCTCCTCCTGTCACCTGCGGATTGTTCTGCGGCTTTGGCAGCCGCTCTCTTTCTGTGTCGCAAGTAAAGCCCGAGTTTAAGGGGATGCGGGAGGGATTGTAACACTGTTAACATGAATCCCGCTTTGCGGAGGTTTCGTTAACAGAACATGGCTCGCAACCGCCTCGGCGCCGCGCCTATCGTTGCGGGGTCAGCGCCTGGTCGACCGGGGAGAAATCCGGCAGGCGGATCTAGGGAGGATACCATGACAAAGATTATTACCCGTGCCGCAACGGCACTGGGCGTTCTGTCGCTGAGCGCCTTTGCAGCCGCTGCCGAGGATTGTGCCGAACGCGGTGCGCTGGATGCGCTGTACTGCGATGCGAACGGTGATCTGGTGGCGGACACGCCGACCGATCCGGCCAAGCTGAGCAACCCCGACACGCTGGTCTTTGCCTATACGCCGGTCGAAGATCCGGCCGTTTACGCCGACATCTGGGAACCCTTCATCGCGCATCTGTCGGAAAAAACCGGCAAGGACGTGCAGTTCTTCGCCGTGCAGTCGAACTCCGCCGAGGTTGAGGCGATGCGTTCGGGCCGCCTGCATGTGGCGGGCTTCTCCACCGGGCCGACGCCCTTTGCCGTGAACCTTGCCGGTGCCGTGCCTTTTGCCATCATGGGCGCCGAGGATGGCCAGTTTGGCTACAAGCTGCAGGTGTTCACGCAGGCAGACAGCGACATCAAGGAAGTGAAGGATCTGGCGGGCCGCCGTGTGGCGCATACCTCGCCGACATCGAACTCCGGCAACCAGGCGCCGCGCGCGCTGTTCCCGGCGTTGGGCGTCGAGCCCGACAAGGATTACGAGGTGATCTATTCCGGCTCCCATGACCAGTCGATGCTGGGCGTGGTCGCGGGCGACTACGACGCAGCGCCGGTGGCATCTGAGGTGGTTGACCGGATGGCGGAACGCGGCCTCTATGATCCCGAGGATGTGCGCATGATCTGGGAAAGCGATCCCTTCCCGACAACGTCGTTCACCGTGGCGCACAACCTCGACCCAGAGCTGACCGCCAAGATCAAGGACGCCTTCTTCAGCTTTGACTTCGCCGGCACCAAGCTGGGCGAGGAATTCGACGGCGTCAGCAAGTTCATCCCGATCACCTACAAGGATCAATGGGCGGTGATCCGTCAGATCCAGGCCTCCAACGGTGTCGAATACACGCCGCAGGGCCTGGCCGGGAAATAACCCAAACTACATCTGAAACAGTCCGGTCAGCACAGGTCTGACCGGGCGCCTTTCGCGGCCCGTTTTGCGTCTCTGCCCAGAGAGCGCGGCAGGGGCGGGGCCGCGCTATGTCCGGGAGACCGTCATGCTGAAAATCACCAAACTGACAAAACGCTATGGATCCGGCGATCCGGTGCTGAAGGAGCTGGATCTGACCGTCGAAGGCGATCAGCTGACCTCAGTTATCGGGTCTTCGGGCGCGGGCAAAAGTACCCTGTTGCGCTGCATCAACCGGCTGGTGGAGCCGACGTCGGGCACCGTCGAGTTGAACGGCACCGATTTCACCAAGCTGAGCCGCCGCGAGTTGCGCACCGCGCGACGCCGGATCGGCATGGTGTTTCAGGGCTTTAACCTGATCGACCGACTGACGGTGATGGAAAACGTACAGTCCGGGCGGCTGGGTTATATCTCTACCTGGGCGGCGCTGACCCGGCGTTATCCGCGCGAGGACATCCGCCACGCCTATGAACTGATGGAGCGGGTGGGCATTGCCCATTACGCCAACAAGCGCGCCGACGAGCTGTCCGGCGGCGAGCGTCAGCGCGTCGGTGTGGTACGCGCGCTTATGCAGCGCCCGGAAATCTTGCTGGCGGATGAGCCAACTGCCTCGCTCGACCCCAAGACCTCGGAGCAGATCATGACGCTGCTGCGCGATCTTGCGAATGAGCTGAAACTGCCGGTGATCATCAACATCCACAACGTGACCGAGGCCAAGGAGTTCAGCGACCGCATTGTCGGCATGCGCTACGGGCGGATCATCTTTGACGACAAGCCCGCGGCACTGGGCAAGGAACAGATGGACGAGATCTACGCAGGCGTGCCGGCCGAGGATCGCGCCCAGGTCGGGGCAGCGGCATGAGCACGGCCAAGGATACCTGGCGCAAGCCGCCATTCATCGCCAATCCGCTGCTGCGCTACGGGCTGATGATAGCGGTCGCGGTCTATTTCGTGGTCACGCTGGCGACCCTGCCCATCGACTGGGACCGGGTCGCGGATGGGATGACGCGGGCGCAGCGTATCTTCAGCGGGGCCTTCCCGCCCAGCTTTGAACGCGCGGGCCTGCTTTTCGACGGCTTCATGGAAAGCCTGAAAATCGCCATCCTCGCCACGGTCGGCGGCATTCTCCTGTCGGTGCCGCTGGCCTTCATGGCAGCCAGCAACATCGCGGTGAAACCGGTCTACCTCATGGGCCGCGGCATCATCATCGTTGCGCGCAGTTTCCATCCGGTGATCGTCGCGATCATCTTTGTGAAGGCGGTGGGCTTTGGCCCCTTTGCCGGCGCGCTGACGCTGGTGGTCTATTCCATCGGCTTTGTCGCCAAACTGCTGGCCGAACGGATCGAAGAAATCGATTTCGGCCAGGTTGAGGCAATGCGCTCGGCCGGGGCGGGCTTCATCGCGACGCTGGCTTATGCGGTGATGCCGCAGATCATGCCGCGTCTTGTCGGCCTTGGCATCTATCAGCTCGACAGCAACCTGCGCGCCTCGGCCGTGGTCGGCATCGTCGGCGCAGGTGGCATCGGCGCGACGCTGGCCAATGCCTTCGGGCGCTATGACTACGACTTTGCCCTGGCGATCACCATGGTCATCGTCGGCGTGATCCTCATCTCCGAGGCGGTGAGCGGATTTATCAGGAAGCGGATTGCATGATGACCAATCAGTCTATGAACCAAACCCTGGACCATTGGTCCCGCTTCACCCTGCGCCAGCGGCTGATGCGCTATGGCGGCTTTGCCCTGACCCTGCTGATCGTGGCCTGGGCGCTGAGCAGCATCGACGTGATCTGGGCCTGGGTCTGGGATGCGCCGTCGCAGATGGGCGATCTGTTTGGCCGGATGATGCCGCCTGACCCGTCGAACCTGCCGTCGATCCTCGACGCGATCTGGCAGACGGTGAACATCGCCACGCTGGCGACGATGATTGCGGTCGTGGTCTCGCTGCCGGTGGCCTATATCGCGGCGCAGAACACCACGCCGAACAAATTCGCCCTGTGGGTCGGGCGCTTCATTCTGGTCTCCTCGCGGTCGGTGAACACGATCATCTGGGCGCTCTTGTTCGTCGCCATCTTCGGCCCTGGCATCGTGGCCGGCATCGTGGCGATCATGTTCCGCTCCATCGGTTTCTTGGGCAAATTGCTCGGCGAGGCGATCGAGGAGATCGACCGCAAGCCGGTCGAAGCGCTGGAGGCCTGCGGTGCGTCGCGCTTCAAGATCGTGCTTTACGCCATCGTGCCGCAGGTGATGCCCGCGTTCTTTGCGGTGGCGATCCTGCGCTGGGACATCAACCTGAGGGAATCAACCGTTTTGGGGTTGGTTGGCGCGGGCGGTATCGGGATGATCCTGCAGGGTGCCATCGACACGTTCAACTGGCCTGAAGTATCTATGGTTCTGCTGACAATTCTTGCGCTTGTGGTTTTCGGTGAGGTGGTGTCTTCCTACCTGCGAAGGAAAATCCTGTGACAAAATCGGCAGCTGGTTGGAGATCACTTGGCCTGCTAGGGCAAATGAGGTCGCTGATTTAGGCAACCGGCTGCTGTCACCCCCCTGTGAGCACTGAGTAAGATGATTGGCACTGACGACGCATTTGACATGTATGAAAGCCTGCGGTCGGGGTTGCCGACTGCATCGTTTCCAGAGGTGTCCCGCATTGGGAACGACCTAGGCGATACCACCGCCAACTATGACGCCTACATACTCGATGCGTTTGGCGTGTTGAACCGCGGGGAAACTGCAATTGCCGGTGCCGTCGAACGCATGCAGATGCTCCGGAAACTGGGAAAGCGCCTGGTGGTGCTGACCAATGCCGCGAGCTACACCCGCACCGAAGTACTAGCAAAGTACCACCGGCTGGGATTTGATTTTGAAGCGTCTGAGGTCGTCTCCAGCCGCGACGTTGCCTTCTCGGCCTTGCCACCGCTCCCCGAGGGACAGGTCTGGGCTGCGGCGGCGGCACCGAACGATGATTTCAGTGACGCACCGGACACGGTCCAGATTTCCCACTTGGGCGACGATACGGACCTGTTGGACAATGCAGGGGGCTTTCTGCTCCTGTCATCGGACGGCTGGACTGAGGCAAAGTCGGCTCTGTTGAAAGAGGCGCTGCAGAAGAAGCCGAGGCCCTTGGTTGTAGCCAACCCGGATCTTGTCGCCCCGCGCGAGGAGGGTCTGTCGGTGGAGCCGGGACTGATCGCGCATGAAATCACGCAGGGCATGCGCAACCCGACCGTCTTTTTTGGCAAGCCCCACGGCAATGCCTTCCGGGCGGCGCTGGCCCGTCTGGAGGGGATTGCGCCGCAACGGATAGCCATGGTCGGGGACACGTTGCACACGGATGTGCTGGGCGGCGCCGCGGCAGGTATCGGGACCATTCTCATCACTGGTCATGGCTTGTTCCGGGGGCATGATGTTGTCGGCTACATCGCGCAATCTGAGATCCGACCTGACTGGATCGTGACAACCACTTGATCGCGCCACGAGGATCGGAACAAGGCGGAGGGGAGGCTGGCGCGTCGCTTGCGGCCTTCGGCCTGCCTCCCCGGTAATTGGTCAGAACAGCTGCAGATCCTTCTGCCCGGTTTGGATTTCGTCCAGACTGGGCATGTTCTGAACCACGAGAGGTGCAGGCGGAGTGCCCGGCATCGCAACAGTGGGCTTCATCGCCGCCTCCATGCCGAAGGCCGGTTTGTCCAACTCTCCCCGGATGTCGCGTAGCAGGGTCTTGTGATCCGGCATGGTCCGCAGGGTCTGCGCGAGATCCATTTTCGCGGCCTTCCACCATTGAAACCAGATCGGCTTCTTCAGTGGTCGCAGGCGCTCCCTGATGCCGGTGCCATATCCGGTATCATAGACCTGTTTGCCCAGAAGCACGGTTTGATAGACGCGATAGTCGAACAGTGTCGCGAACTCGATGTCATGCTCCATCGGCAGGCGATGCTGCCAAACCGCGAGATTCTCGGCCAGACGATCTGGAATCTTCATGTCTGTCCGTGCGTCGATCCAGTACTGGTCGTCCGTGCGGTTACCTAAGCGGTAATGCAGGCAGATGAACTCCAGAACCTCGTCGTAGAGCTTGTTCATCTGGCGGTTGTAGCGTGTCCGCAGGGACGGCGCGACGTCCCGCGTGGGCAGGTGCTCGGCGAACCAGCGCACCGCGTGATCGATCATATGGATCGCTGTACTCTCGAGCGGCTCAATGAACCCGCCGGACAGACCGATTGCCACGCAGTTCTTGACCCAGGCGTTGCGCACACGCCCGATCCGCATGGGGATCACACGCGGCGTCGCACCCTTGCCGCTGTCACCCAGCCACGCGAGGTATTCATCTGCAGCCTGGTCATCCGTCCGGTGCGCCGAGGAGAACACGTACCCCGTTCCCACCCGGTTGTAGAGCGGCACCCGCCATGTCCAGCCGGCGCCAAGGGCAGTCGCCCGGGTGAGGCTTTCGATCTTCTCGGGATCCGGATGCTCGATCTGCAGCGCCATGGCACGGTCGTTGGGCAGATAGTCCGAGTAGTCCATGAACGGCTCGCCGAGCGCCTTGTTGATGATCAGCCCACGGAACCCGGTGCAGTCTATGACCATCTCGATGTCATGGCGCCCCTTATGCTCCAGCATCAGGTGACTGACGTTGCCCTGTTCATCGAGCTCGACCGATTTCACCTCATCCTGAATATGCTCCACGCCGCGCTTGGTACAGACCTTGGTGAGCATGCCCGCAAATTTTACGGCGTCCAGGTGGTACGCATAGCCAAACCGCTGTTCGAATTCGGGCTGGCCCAGCTGCCGGGCACCTTTGCACAGGCGGCCGAGATCGTCGTGCGGCGAGATGGACTGGGTGAAATCCCGGTCGCCGTTGCCGAAACGCAGAAAATACTCGGCAGCGTCTAGTCCATCGATCATCTGGCCGTGGGCAAAGGGGTTCACGTAATCGATGCGGTTGCCCTCGGCATCGGTGTTCCAGTTGCAGAACTTCACGCCCAGTTTGAACGACGCGTTGGTCTCGCGGAAAAAAGACCGCTCCGAGATGCCCGCCTGTCGCAGCGTTCCCGGCATCCGCGGCACCGTGGCCTCGCCGACCCCCACGGTCGAGATGTTGGGGCTCTCGATCAGGCAGAGGTGCGGCCGGTCCTTGGGCGAGGAGGTGCGCGCGAACAGCGTGTCGAGGATCAGCGCGGTCATCCAGCCGGCCGTGCCGCCGCCGACGATGGTGATTTTGCGCAAACGATTATTCATGTAGTTCTGTCCCTGTTGGCTTTTTCTGGCTTTTTACAGGGATCGTAGCGCAGCTATTCGGCGCCTGGCTAGAACCAATATTGCATGGTTTGGACCTCTTATCAGGCGACGTTGCGGACGGTCGTCCTTGGTTTGCCACCGGGTCCGCTGGCAATTGTGCCGCGGAGAGAGACTAAACAGTTGAATTTCGAACCAAACCCTCAGCCAGGTGGCGGCGTGTCCGTCTGGCCACCTGTTCCATCAATCCATGGCAACCCGTGCTCCAGATAGCCGATCGCACGGCCTGTCTGAGGGAACGGTTTCGGCAATTCTCAGCCGCGCCCCTACGAGGCGCGGCCTTTTAAAACATTGTTGCGACCGCTGGCATTAGAACCAGCGAACGGTATCCTCCATCGTGCGGCGTGTCTTGGGGAACTGCGGGTCTGCCGCGCGGTAACCAAAGGCGAACATCACTGCGGGCTTGTAGTGTTTGGAGTCGATGCCGAAGTGCTTTTCCAGCGTTTCGGTCGTCCGGTCCATGTCAAATCCTTCGATCGGGCAGGAGTCGATGCCCATCAGCGCTGCAGATGTCATCATGTTGGCGAGCACGATATAGGCCTGTTTGCCGGCCCAATCGGTCATCTCGCGATCCGTCGTGATCTTGTGATCAGTCGACTGAAACTTGCCATATGCGCCGTTGAAAATCTCGATTACGTCTTCCGGTAGCTGCTTCACATTGCGGTAGAAGTCCTGAAGATATCCGGAACCTGCAGTCATCGCCTCGGCAGTGTTCACAACAATGATACCGAAATGGCTGGCGGTGCCGAGCTGGCCGGTGGTGCCGTTCATCATCCCATTCGCCCCCCAGGAAAACTCGCGGAACAATTCCCGTTTTTCCTGGGACTGGATCATGAGGATCTTAAACGGCTCGTGCCCGAAGGACGTCGGCGACAGCCGCGCGGCCTCAAGAATGGTCTCGAATTCTCCCTCGCTGATTTTGCGGTCCGGATCAAACACCTTGGTGGCGTGACGAAAGTTGAAGGCCTGGATGATTTCGGCCTGGATGCGGGCGGTGTCGGTGACGTCTTTCATGGCTTTCACTCCAATTCTGATGACGCCGATTTAGGCGGAGGCTGCGCCAAGGATTAGAAGCCGCATTGCCAAAACAGAATTCGGATATTCGGTATTTATGCGCCACACACTGGTTCGCCACGCCATGCGAAACCGGACGTGCTTGGAGCGTCATCCCCCCTGATCCGGAGGACCACTGGTCCTGTCGGTCTGCCGGAAAGCGAAGGCAGCGCCGGAACGAGTTCCAACCCTGATGAGTTCTGTTTCCAAGGAGGCTCATCATGACTATGCGATTTGAACAAATCCTGGCGGAAGGTGTCGCTGAATGTTCCTATCTACTGGGGGATGATGCCGCGCATGTCTGTGCCGTTGTCGACCCCCGCCCCGATGTCGACATCTATCTTGAAACGGCGCGTCGCTACGGGTTGGCGATCACCCATGTCTTCGAGACCCACATCCACGCGGACTTTCTGAGTGGCGCGCGGGAACTGGTCGAACGTCTCGGCGGGCAGGCAAAGCTTTACGTCAGCGAAGAAGGCGGAGCAGAGTATGGTTTTGACCATGAAACCGTGAAGGACGGGGACGAGTTCACCTTCGGCAGCTTGCGACTGAAGGCCCGCTTCACCCCGGGTCACACGCCTGAGCACATGTCCTATTTCCTGTTTGATGGCGAGACCGAGACGCCTTGGGGCGTGCTCTCGGGGGACGCCTTTTTCGTCGACAGTGTCGGTCGGCCGGACCTTCTGGGGAAGGAGCAAACAGAGAAACTGGCGGAGCAGCTGTTCCACACCGTGCGCGACATTTTCATGGCGCTGCCGGACGATGTGATCATATACCCCTGCCATGGGGCCGGGTCAGCCTGCGGGCCGGACATCGGCGATCGCATGTCGAGCACTATCGGCTATGAACGCAAGTTCAATGATTATGCCCGTATCGAAGACCTCGACAGGTTCAAGGAGGTGATCCTCGGCGACGCCCCTCCAGTGCCCACGCATTACCCGCGCATGAAAAAGGTCAACGCCAAAGGGCCCGAAGTGCTTGGCAACTTGCCGAGGATCGAGCCGATGTCGGTGGAGCGTTTTGCCGCCGCTATTGAGGGGGACGCACAGGTTCTCGATGTGCGCGACATGATGGGGTTCGGTTCCGGTCATGTGCCGGGGAGCCTGAACATCGGCGCGCAGCCCGAACTGTCTGTCTGGGCGGGTTGGTTGATTGACCCGGAGAAACCGATCTTCCTCGTCCTCCCGGATGACAGCAAGGTGTCCGACGTGCTGCGATTGTTGTGGCGCACGGGATTTACCAATTTCGGCGGCTACCTGGCTGGCGGAATGAACGCCTGGCGTGAAGCTGGACGAGAATTTTCGCAGATACCACAGATCTCTGTTCATAACCTGAAAGCGGCGGAGGACATTACGCCACTTGACGTGCGCAAACCCGATGAATGGGAAGCTGGGCACATTCCCGGCGCCCAACATGCCTTTTTGGGGGAGTTGCGAGACAAGCTGGCTGATCTTGATCGCAGCGCGCACTATGCAACCTACTGCGCCAGCGGTTTCCGCGCCTCCATCGCAGCCAGCATTCTGAAACAGCATGGTTTCAAAAATGTACGTAACGTGCCCGGCAGCTGGAAGGCCTGGCAGGCCGCGGGCTATGCCGTGGAAGAGACGTAGTGAGGAAAGAGACAATGCAGGATACAGTTAACATCAATGACCGTTTTACCATTGCAAAGTTCGCTCCGACCTCTGAGCAGATCGAGAGCGCTGCGCGTCAAGGGTTTCGTTCCATCATCAACTTCCAAACCGGCGAGGAGGTGAAGGCTGACCACATGACACCCGACGAAGAGGCGCGTGTGGCAGGCCAGGCTGGCCTGAAGTATCTGCATCAGCCCGTCGACGTTGCCACACTCTCTGACGAACTGGTCGACCGTTTTCGTAGCAAGGCTGCTGAACTGCCGACACCTGTTCTGGCGCATTGTGCATCCGGCAAGCGGGCGGCTGCCATGGTGATGATGCACGTCGCATGTGAGGAAGGTATGGACGGCGACACAGCCATTGCCACCGCCCAGGACAGCGGCGCGGAAATCGGATCTTCGGAAATTGAGCACTTCGTGAAAGATTACATCAACCGCCGTAACGCGTAGCACCAGTATGCCAACACGTTCGAGCAGCACGTGGCGGAGAGGGGAAGCTAACCCTACCGCCTGCTGAGGTCGCAGCCATGCCTACGGGTGCCTCCAACAAACCGGCGCAAAGGCTAGCGCGTGCTCTGAAAAGGGCCCGCGCTATCCTTCTCTTGAGTCTTCTACACGTTCCCGCTTGGAAAAGGCTTGCAGAAGGAACTCATCAATCGAGTTCACCAAATATGGTTGCGAAGATCTTGTCACGGCCCAGCTCCGGTCTGGGCGGATAGATCCACTGGGTGTTGATCTGGGTCTTCATAGCAGCGCCCTCGACGCGGGTCTTGATGACTTCCCGATCCCATCCGTTGGTGAACACCGCGCCATAAGGGCCGAGCGCGAGACAGGTCGCGTAAAAGGGTTGGCTATAGGCCGATGTTGCTTTGCCCAGCATGTCCAGAACCGCGTTCTTTCCAGCGGCAAGCCCCATGGGCATTGCATGCTGGCACGACATCAGCGTGTGATGGTCAGCATCGGCTTGGGCAAGCGCTACATCCCCCGCGGCAAAGATCGTCGGCACGCTGCTGACGCGCAGGTCGGCATCTACGGGCACGCGGCCATCCTGCGGGCAGTGGTTCGGCAACGACTTGGTCAAAGGAGAGGCGTGAAAGCCGGTCGCGAAAATCAGCGTCCGGGTTTCGATCTCTTCGCCCGTAGACAGCTGAACATGCCGTTCCGATGCGGAAACAACAGAGGTCTCGCCTTTGAACTGGATATCATTTTCCTGCAACGCAAGTTGCACTTCCGCCTGCAATGCGTCACCCAGACCAGCACCCGGCAGCTTGTTTCGATCTATCAACAGAACCCGAAAAGCCCGGCCAAAACGGGAACGAAGTGCCAAAGCCACTTCGAGGCCGGTAAAGCTCGCTCCGACAATCAGGATGGTGCCTGCGCCGGTATCATTTACATTCAAGGTATCAAGATGACGATCCAGCCTTTGCGTGCTGGCATGCGTGTCCACGACAAAGCCAAACTCTTCTGCGCCCGGGATCGGGGGCAGATGGGCTTGGCTGCCTGTCGCAAGGATCAACCGGTCATGATGGAGCGTTTCAGACGTGCCAAGACGTACGGTCGAAGGGCTGATGTCACTGATCTTCCCAAGTGTCAGCTCGACACCGATCTCGTCAAACAAGGGCCGCATCGGTACGAGCATCTCGGGTGTCGCCCCCTCGTATAGTCGTGGACGAATGCTCAGCTGATCTGTGTTCGATACGAGCCGGATTGACAGGTCCGTTGCGCCTTCTTGTTGACGCGTTGCGGCGGCGGCCATGGCGGCCCAGACCCCGGCAAACCCTCCGCCTGCAATCAGTAGTTCTGTCATGGTATTTTCTCCTGAATGTTGCTTCGGTAAGGGCTTTACGCTTCGCGGACTTGCGAATAAATCGAAGTTTGTGAGTATTTGATTCCTGAAAATGAGAACGCATGATTGACTGGGAAGCCTACCGACTTGTCCTGAGTATCGCCCGGTGCGGTCGCATGTCCGAAGCGGGCAGGGAGCTCGGCGTGACTCAGTCTACGATGTTCCGGCGCCTGGCGGACCTGGAGGCGAAGTTGGGCCGCCCGTTGTTTCATCGAGACCAGGGAGCCTACACGCCGAATGAGGATGGGCTGCGCCTCGTGGCGGCCGCTGAGAACATGGAGCAGAACGCCGCCGAAGCACTGCGACAGGTGACGGGACTGGATCAGAAGTTGAGGGGGAGAGTGACGATCGCGGCGAGCGAGGTGCTGGCTTCATTCTTCCTGGCACGTCATGTCGCAGCGATCGGGCAGGCGCATAAGGGGCTAGAGGTCAGCCTGCTCGCGGGCAATCAGACGCTGAGCCTGGCAAACCTTGAAGCCGATATTGCGATACGTCCGCAGCGTCCGAACGATGGCGCCCTTTTTGGTCGCATGCTGGCGACGATACGCTGGGCCGTTTACGCGCCTGAAGGGACGGCGGATCTTGCAAGCGACATGCCCGCTGGCAGGATCGGTTTCCTGGGTGACCCCTTTGTAGAACGTATCGTCAGGTCGCAAAATGCGCATGCACCGGATCGGGCCGCGCAGTTTTTCTCCAACAGCTTGGTATTGAGCGCGAGCCTTGCCGTGAGCACCAATTCAGAGGCGTTTCTTCCCGTCATACTGGGGGAACAATGGCCGGGCCTCGTACGCCAATCCGATCCGATCACCCACGACTTCAGCGAACTCTGGATCGTATGCCACAACGACATGCGAAAGAATGCAAAGGTTCGCGTGGTCTTTGATGCTCTCATCGAGGCCGCACGTGCGGACCGCGCATTGTTGGAAGGGACACCGTCCGTGTCCCAATGAAGGCATCCCATCAAGCGCGATTGCGTCGCTGCGCTTGATGAGACTGTCGCGGCTGCAGCCCGGGTCTTCGGCCGGTATAAAGTGAAATTAAAACAAGGGTATCCAGACCTCGATTAACGCAACTAGCTACCCGACGGCTTTGGACTGGTTGACGCGCTTCGACAGTTCCTTGTGGCTCTCAACCCGTTCCGAGTAGCGGTCAGTGAGGTGATCCTTGATGTCGCGGGTGAGCAGGGTGAATTTGACGAGCTCCTCCATCACGTCGACGATCCGGTTGTAATAGGGTGAAGGCTTCATACGCCCGTTTTCGTCGAATTCGTCCCAGGCTTTGGCAACAGAAGACTGGTTGGGAATCGTCAACAGACGCATCCACCGCCCGAGAATGCGCAGCTGGTTCACGGTGTTGAAGCTTTGCGATCCGCCGCAGACCTGCATCACGGCTAGCGTCTTGCCCTGTGTCGGCCGGACTCCTCCCAGACTGAGAGGGATCCAGTCGATCTGCGCCTTCATGATGCCGGTCATGGCCCCGTGGCGCTCGGGCGAGGACCAGACCATGCCTTCGCACCAGTTCACAAGATCCCGCAGTTCGGCGACCTTGGGGTGGTCCGCTTCACAGCTGTCGGGCAAGGGAAGGCCACGCGGATCGAAAATGCGGACCTCTGCGCCGAAGTGTTGCAGGACGCGCGCCGCCTCTTCGGTGGCAAAGCGGGAGAAGCTACGTGCCCGCAGAGAGCCATGTAGCATCAGAATTTGGGGGGCGTGCTGGCTGCGTGTTGCAGGAAACAGCGCGGCGGGGTCGATGCTGGCAAGTCTGGTGCTGTCCAGTTGGGGGGTATCGGTCAAATGTGGTCTCCATTTCCATTTATTACCATCTGGCCGTCTTCCTTGTAGACCGGCCCCGTGGGCAGAGTGTCGAGGAGGTCGAACACCTGCTCGGACGGGCGGCAGAGGCGGACGCCCTTTGCAGTGCAGACAATCGGGCGATTGACCAGGATCGGGTGCGCCAACATCGCATCAAGGATGCGGTCGTCCGTGACGCGGGGCTCCAACAGGCCCAATTCCAGCGCGGGCGATTTCGTTTCGCGGAGTGCCTCCCGCGGTGTAAGCCCGGCCGCCGCGAACAGCGCCAGCAGCTGTGGGCGGGTCCAACCTTCGTCCAAGTAATTGACGACTACCGGCTCGACGCCGCTGGCACGGATAAAGGCCAGCACGTTGCGCGAGGTGCCGCAGTCGGGATTGTGGTGCATGACGATCATCGGTCAGCCCTTCGGGAAACGACTGCGGGTTCGATTGGCAAAGGCCACAAGCGACAGCATGACGGGCACTTCGACGAGCACACCGACCACGGTCGCCAGCGCCGCCCCCGAATTCAGTCCGAAGAGGCTGATGGCGACGGCCACGGCCAGTTCGAAGAAGTTCGAGGTGCCGATCATCGCGCAAGGCGCGGCAATCTTGTGCGGAACGCGCAGCGCATAGGCAGCCCCGTAAGCGAGGGCAAAAATGCCGTAGGACTGGATCAGGATCGGTATGGCAATCAGCAAGATGACGCCGGGGTGGGAGAGAATGGTCTCGCCCTGCAGGCCGAACAGGATGGCAACCGTGGCGATGAGCCCGGTCATGGACAGCGGTTTGATCCGCGCGGTGAAGGCGTCGATGGCGCCCTGCGATCCCAGCACACGGCGGGTTATCAGCCCGGCCACCAATGGCAGGACGACGTAAAGCAGCGTGGCCAGAAGCAGCGTGTCCCAAGGCACGACCACGTCTGTCACCCCCAGCAACAGGGCGACGATAGGGGCAAAGGCCACCACCATGATGAGGTCGTTCACCGAGACTTGCACCAAAGTGTAAGTAGCGTCGCCACGGGTCAGCTGCGACCAGACAAACACCATGGCGGTACAGGGTGCCGCGCCCAAAAGGATCAGCCCTGCAATATACTGTGCGGCGTCTTCCGGTGCGATCCATGGTGCAAAAACGTGGTCAAAGAAAACCACAGCGAGCAGCGCCATGGTGAAGGGCTTCACCAGCCAGTTCACCACCAGGGTGACGAGCAGCCCCTTGGGTTGCTTGGCCACGCCGGCGACCGCGCCGAAGTCAACACTGACCATCATCGGATAGACCATCGCCCAGATCAGCACAGCAACCACGAAGTTGATCGATGCAACTTCGGCCGCAGCGACCGCATTGACGAGGCCCGGCGCAAGCGCGCCGACGGCAATCCCGGCAGCCATCGCCAAGGCGACCCACAGGGTCAGCAGCCCTTCAAAGCGGCCCATCCTGGCGTCCTCGGGAGGGTGTACGGAGGTATCGGCCATTCTGTTCTCCATAATCAATCTTTCATTTCGCGTATTCTCGAATTGATGTCCGAATTACGGCTGGTGCCTGTGCTTGTCAATACTCCTTATTTCGCGTAATTGCGTAATATGAAGCAGCCTCTCGACAATAGCGCCCCGGCTATCGACGCATTTAGTGCCCTCGCACATGAAGCGCGGCTGGAGATTTTTCGGCTTCTGGTCCAGCGTGGGCCCGAGGGCACGCCCGCGATGGAGGTGGGCCGTCTGCTGGATCTGAAACCGTCGACGGTATCCGGGCACCTCGCCACATTGAAGCGGGCCGGGCTGGTCACAGCGGAGCGGCAGCACCGTGAGGTGCTCTACGCGCCGAACTTCGATACCGTGAATGGCGTGGTGCGTTTCCTGCTGCAGGATTGCTGCGGCGGTGACGCCGCAGCTTGTGCCGGGGTTGTCATCCCGGTGAAATAGGCCCCGCCGTGTTCGGTGAGGTCCTTGGCATCAGTCGTCCCAGGCGGGCGCAAGTGTATCAGGCGAGACAATCCGCCCATCGGGTCTCGCCAGCGCGTCGATGCGCGCAATTTCATCAGCGCTCAAGTTGATCTCCGCAGCGGCCAGATTGCCAGCCAGTCGCTCCGCTTTGGCGGTCTTGGGCAGAGCGATAACGCCGGGTTTTGACAGCAGCCAGGCGACGGCGATCGCGGCCGCGCTGGTGCCATGGGTCTCGGCAATCTCGCGGATTGTCGCGTTCTGCATGACCTGCCCCTGCGCCAGCGGTGCATAGGCTTCCAGCGGCAGAGCGACCTCATCCATGTAAGCGCGCAGCTTGCTCTGATCGATGAAGGGGTGCAGCTCCACCTGGTTGGTCGCCAGCGGCGCCTTCAGGATCTGAGCGGCTTCCCTCAGCATCGGCACGGTGAAGTTCGATACGCCACCAAAGCGCACCTTGCCTTCGCTGATCAACTGATCCAGCATCGGGAGCGTCTCGGACAACGGCACGTCCTTGGACGGCCAATGCAGGAGCAGAAGATCGATGTAGTCAGTCCCGAGCGCCCTGAGACTGGCCTCCGTTGCCTTGCGGAAGCTGTCGGCGGCGAAGTCGCGTGGCAGGATCTTGGTGGTGAGGAAAACCTGGTCCCGCGGTGTTGCAGAGGCACGGATGCCCTCGCCGACTTCGGCTTCGTTCTCATAGGCCTGTGCGGTGTCGATGTGACGATACCCTTCGGCGAGTGCGGCCATGGTGATCTCGCGCGCCTCACCTTCCTGCATCTTGAAGGTGCCAAGGCCAAGGTTTGGAATGGCTGCGGGGCCAATGTTCTTGATGGTCATGGTCTGTTTCCTCTTTCTATTATTCTGCGGCGAAGGGGCGGCCGGATACGGTGGATTTGTCCAGGCGGCCGGACAGGCGGGTCAGGACAATACCAGCGGTGACGACAAGCGCACCGGCATAAGGAGCGGCGGCAAGGCCCATGGTCTCAACGATCAATCCCCCGGACCAGGCACCCAGCGCAATACCAAGATTGAAGGCACCTATGTTCAGGCCGGAGGCAACGTCAACGGCATCCGGCGCCACCTCACGGGCGATTTGCACCACATAGACCTGTAGTGGGGGCACATTGGCAAAGGCAAAGCCACCCCATACGGCGATCACTGCGATGGTCGCGATCGGCGAGGACAGCACGAGACCGAGCGCCAGCAGAACTGCGGAGAGGCCAACGAAAATCACCGTGAGGGCAGGAACCGCGCCCATGCGATCAGCCAGCTTGCCGCCAACGATATTGCCAACCGCAACAGAAGCTCCGTACAGCAAGATGATCAAGCTCACGGCACCGGTTCCGAAACCGGTGACATCGGTCAGCATCGGCGCAAGATAGGTGAAGGCGATGAAATTGCCGCCGTAGCCAACGGCGGTGATCAGGTAGACCAACAGCAGCCGTGGAGAGACCAGCACGCGGGCCTGGTCACGTAGCCCGGGGGCGTTGCCCTGGCGCAGGTTCGTCGGCACCAGCAGGGCGGACGCGACAAACCCGATCAGACCCAGGGCTACGACGCCGAGGAAAGTCGCCTGCCACCCCCAGGTCTGACCGATCCACGTTCCCAGTGGCACGCCAGTCACCAGTGCGACCGTCAGGCCAAGGAAAACCAGTGCAATGGCGGAACTCTCCTTGTCGCGGCTCACCAGATTGGTGGCGATGGTCGAGGCGATTGCGAAGAACACGCCATGCGCCAACCCGGTGATAAAGCGCGCCGATATGAGACTGCCGTATCCGGGCGCAAAGGCGGCAAAGCCATTGCCCGCAATGAACAACATCAACAGGGACAACAACAGTGTCTTGCGTGGCATCCCGCCGGTCAGCGCGGTCAGAACCGGCGCGCCGATGGTCACGCCAAGCGCATAGAGACTGACCAAAAGGCCGGCGGAAGGAAGGCTGACGCCAAGGTCAGCGGCTATTGTCGGGATAAGGCCGACGATCACAAACTCGGTCGTGCCGACGGCAAAAGCGCTGATGGTCAGCGCCCAAAGTGCAAGTGGCATGGGGAAAACTCCAGTATTGCTTTCCCTGCCCAAATGCACTTGCTAGACTTTTGCGTGAATAGTCAGATTTGCAAAGGGCCTTTGCGATTTATGCACGAATTGCCTCAGACACGGGATCTGGCCGCCTTTGTCGCGGTGGTCGAAGACGGCGGCTTTGCGGAGGCGGGGCGACGGCTTGGCGTTGCGCCGTCCACGCTCTCGCGGACCGTGACCCGGATCGAGAAGTTGTTGCAGGTTTCCTTGCTGCGGCGCACAACGCGGGCGATCGAGCTGACGCCAGAAGGCCGCCAGTTGTTGCAAGCCGCGCAGGAGATTGTCAGGCAGACCGAGGTCTTGGCGGAGCTCGCCCAAAGTGGGCGCGCACCCAAGGGCCCATTGAGGGTGAACGCACCAGTGCCCTTTGTCCTGCATGTGATCGCCCCGCGCCTGCACGAATTTCATGCGCGCTATCCCGAGGTGGAAATCACCCTGGACATGACGGATCGCCTTGTTGATCTCCTCGACAGCCACGCTGACGTCGTGATCCGCTTTGGGCCTCTTTCGGATAGCGATCTGCTGCAACGCAGGCTTGGCCAGACGCCCTGGAAGCTCTGCGCGGCGCCGGGCTACCTGGACCGTTGTGGTTGGCCGCAGGCACCGACGGATCTCACCGGTTTGAGCCAGGTTCGCTTTACCGCGCCAGACCATATCAATACGCTGCGATTTCGCGAGGTGGGCACCATTGCGTTGCCTGCTTCGGTGCAGGCGGCCAACGGAGAGGCGGTGCGCAGTCTTGTACTGGGGGGAATGGGGGTTGCCCGGTTCTCGGACTTCATGGTGACCGAAGACCTCGCCGCAGGGCGGTTGGTTGAGCTTTTCCCGGATCAGCTGGACGCTGCACCGCTGGACATAACTGCGCTTTATCTCACGCGCACTTCCGGCCTGCGTAGGCTTGCCGTTTTCCTTGACTGGCTTGACGAAATACTGAGTTAGCGAGGCGGGCAAATGTAGATCTGCCGCAACTTGAGATCTCCCTGAAGTCACCGCCCAGTCGATGCAAGTGTCAGGTGGGGAACGACAAACGAACAGTCGTGCCCAGACTGACTGGAAGCAGCTCAACAGATCCGTTGTGGCGCTGCATCACATCCTGAACGATCGACAAGCCCAGGCCACTGCCTTCGCCACTGCGTAGCTGACCAAATCGCCGGAAAGCCGTATCTGCCTGATCTTCCGGAATGCCGGTCCCGTCATCCAGGACCAACAGAACCGCATCCGGCCCTTCTCGAAGCGTTCGAACCGTAATCTTGGTCATATCCGGCCCGCCGTGTGTCACGGCGTTCTCTATCAGGTTGGTGATCGCCTCGCCGACCAAAACCGGATCGCCGCTGACCACCAGGGGATTGGGGGACGGGAAAAATTCAAAGTCGATGTCACATGACAGCACCGCTGGTCCCTGATCCCGGCAGATTTGCGCCGCCAGGGCGGTCAGGTCAAAGCGCTTGCCGCTGCGCACGCCTTCGTAACGCAACCGTTCCAGGGACAGCAATTGGTTGGCAAGTCGCGCTGATTTGCGGGCGGCAGCGATCAGCGCCTGTTCATGCGCTTGCCGCCTCGCGGGGTCGCGCGCTTCAGGCAGCGTTTCAGCCAGCGACAGTAACGCGGAGGCCGGGTTGCGCAATTGGTGGGCCGCGTCCGAGATAAACGCCTGGTGCGCCTCGAAACTGCTGCGCACTTGCGCGAACAGCCGGTTGAGAGTGGCAACGATGCCGATCACCTCCTTTGGCACCGGGCGGCGGATCTGGCCGAGGTCGTCGGGCGATCTGCGCCGGATTGCGTCCTGCAGGTCGTTCAGCGGCCGCAGGCCAATTTGAACACCGAACCAGACGACCAGTGCAAGCGCCAGCATCAAGCCCGCCATCAGGGCGGCGGCACGCAAGGCCAAGGCGGCGGCAAAGGCGTCGCGGTCAGCGACCCGTTGCCAGACCGTGACCGCCGTTTCACCGGTGAGATTGCCAATGGTGGTCGTCTCGGACATGCGCATCACCCGCACCGGTTCACCGCGGTAGTCCGCAACGAAGAACTGCGGTTCTTCGGGGCTTGTCGGGGTTTCAGCCCGGGGCGGGTAGGCGTAGCCGGTGACGTAAATCCCCCCCGGCCCGGTGACGTGGTAGAAAATCTCACCCCCGCCCGCGTTCGACACAAGTCGCCGGGTCTGCGGGGACAGCGCGTCGCCTTCAGAAATTGCGACATCGCGCGAGATCGCAAGCGCCGCTGCAAGGAGGCTGCGGTCGAACAGATCTTCGGAGGTCCGCTGCGCCACCTCGAAGCGCCAGATTCCAAGCACGATCGAAACCAGAAACAGTGGTGGCAGGATTAGCAGGAACAACCGCATCCGCAGTGACAGGGCTGTCATCTGCTGGTGACCTCCAGCATGTAGCCGAGGCCACGCGCGGTCTTGATCTTGACGCCGAATGGTTCCAGTCGTTTGCGCAGGCGCGAGACATGTGGTTCGATCGCGCTTTCATCCTGATCAGTGCCAGTCCCATAGACATGGGTAATCAGTTGCGCTTTGGACACAATGCGTCCGCGCCGTTCCAGCAGACATTCCAGCGTCGCCACTTCCTTGCGCGGAAGCTTGAGCGGCTTGTCGTCTTGCAGGAGTTGGCGGCTGGTACGGTCGAACACCAAAGGCCCAAGCGTATCGCGCGCGGTGAACTGCAGGTCCTTCCTGCGCGCCATTGCACGCAGGCGCGCCTCGAGCTCGTCGATCTCGAACGGTTTCGTAAGGTAGTCGTCGGCACCAGCATCCAGCCCTTTCACACGCTCCGCAGTTTCCGACCTGGCAGTGAGCAGGATAACCGGCGTACCGTCGCCCCGGCGACGCAGCGCCCGCAGGACTTCGAGCCCATCGCGACCGGGCAGGTTCAGGTCAAGAACGACCAGATCCGCCCCTTCCTGCCTGAGAAAAGTGTCGGCGGCGTCACCGTCATGCAGCACATCAACGGAATGCCCGCGTTCGCGCAGACGTGAGGCAATTCCATGGGCGAGAGCCTCGTTATCTTCGATCACTGCAATTCGCATGCTTAAAACTTTGTCAGGTTGCGCAAGTTTCGCGCAAGGTTGGAACGGCAAATTTTCCCAATTGGAGGAGGGATTCGTATCCCTTGCATAAAATCGAATGTACCGACCGGCAACATGTCGGTGGTTAGGCTGATCTTCGGGAGGATACCAATGACGATCAAGCAACTTGCAACTTCGGTTGCGGCAGCCGCCCTTATCGCGTCCCCGGCTTTTGCCGAGGTCGACTTTTCCGGCAAGACGATCGAATGGGTGATCCCGTTCTCGGAAACAGGTGGCTCCGCCAAGTGGGCCAACTTCTTTGCACCGCTCCTGTCTGAAGAGCTGCCCGGAAATCCGACGGTGATCGTGAAGTTCATGCCGGGTGCCGGATCCACCAAGGGGGCGAACTGGTTCCAGGAGCAAGAGCACGAGGATGGCACGCTGATGTTCGGCACCTCGGGATCGACGCAGTTCCCCTATCTGCTGGATGATCCGCGCGTGCGCTACGAATACAGCGATTGGGTTCCTGTCATGGCCTCCGGCACAGGCGGCGTGGCCTATCTGAACGCCGAGGACGGCGCCAAGTTCGATGGCTCCGCGAACGCGTTGAAAGACATCGACTTCATCTATGGCTCTCAGGGCGCGACACGGCTGGACCTGGTGCCTCTGCTCGCGTGGGAAATGCTCGGTATGAACGTGGAGCCGGTCTTTGGCATCAAGGGGCGGGGAGATGGCCGCCTGATGTTTGAACGCGGTGAAGCGACCATCGATTATCAGACCTCCTCTGGCTACCTTGGCGCTTCGGCTGACCTCGTCGCCCAAGGCAAGGCCGTGCCGATGATGACCTGGGGCGCATTGGACGAGGACGGCAACATCGTGCGCGACCCGACCTTCCCGGACATCCCGACCTTCAAGGAGGTTTGCGAGGCCACTGACGGCTGTGAGACCAAGGGCGAGGCATGGGACGCGTGGAAAGCCTTCTTCGTGGCGGGCTTCCCGGTGCAAAAGATCGCCTTCCTGCCCGCAGGCACCCCGGATGATGTGCGCGACGCCTACGCCGCCGCCTTCGATGCCGTGCGCAACCGCGAAGACTTCGCCACGATCGCTTCCAAACGTGTCGGCAAATATGGCGTCTTCGCCGGCGAAGGCGCCGAAAAAGCCACCAAGGCGGGCACAAGCGTTTCGCCTGAAGCCAAGGCGTTCGTGACCAACTGGCTGCAGGAAGCCTATGGTGTTTCGCTGAAATAAGCGAAGCTGCCTGAGGCCCCGGCAGCGGCCGGGGCCTGTTTTTCCACACTTTTCGAACAACTTGAGGTTGGGGCGATGGATGTTTTCGCTACCGCCATGCCGGCGCTTGGCCAGGCATGGGCGCTAATTCTGCAACCTGTGGTCCTGGGCTACCTGGTGCTGGGCGTGGTGATGGGGCTGGCCGTGGGCGTGTTCCCCGGGCTGGGCGGCATTGCCGGCCTGTCGCTGCTCTTGCCTTTCATGTTCGGCATGGACCCGGTCCTTGGGCTCGCGCTGATGGTGGGCATGGTGGCGGTGGTGCCGACCTCGGACACTTTCGCCTCTGTGCTGATGGGCATTCCCGGCTCCTCCGCGAGCCAGGCGACCGTGCTGGACGGCTTCCCTTTGGCCAAGAAGGGCCAAGCGGCGCGGGCGCTGTCGGCGGCATTTACCTCATCACTGTTCGGCGGGCTGGTGGGGGCATTGTTCCTCACCCTATTCATCGTCGTGGCGCGGCCGCTGGTGCTGGCCTTTGGGCTGCCCGAGATGCTGATGATTTCGGTCCTGGGCCTGTCGATGGTGGCGGTTCTGGCCGGGCGTGTGGCGTTGAAGGGGCTGGCCGCAGCCGGGCTGGGCATGCTGATCGGCACCATCGGCGAGGCCGACGCGGGCGGCAGCCTGCGGATGGCGACCTATGACATTCCCTACCTCACCGACGGGCTGAAGCTGGTGATCGTGGGCCTCGGCATCTTTGCGGTACCGGAGATCGTCTCGCTGCTGCGCCAGGACCGCTCCATTGCCAAGGACGCGAAACTGGGCGCCGGCTGGGGCGCGGGCGTGAAGGACTGGGTGGCCAACAAGTGGCTCTCGGTGCGCTGCTCGTTGATCGGTGTCGTGGTCGGGGTGATCCCCGGGCTGGGCGGCTCGGTGGTGGACTGGATCGCCTATGGCCACGCGGTGCAAAGCACCAAGGACAAATCCGGTTTCGGCAAGGGCGAGATCCGCGGCATCGTCGGCCCGGAAAGCTCGAACAACGCCAAGGAAGGCGGCGGGCTGGTACCGACGCTGTTGTTCGGCATCCCCGGCTCGGGCTCGATGGCGATCTTCATCGGCGCCATCGCGCTCCTGGGCTCGGGCGACATCGAGGTCGGCCCCTCGATGCTGCGTGACAATCTCGACATCACCTATTCCATCGTCTGGCTGCTGGCGCTGGCCAACGTGGTGGGCACCATCCTGTGCATCGCGGCTTCGGGGGGCATCGCCAAGCTGACCACGATCCGCTTCACCTACCTAGCGCCGTTCCTGTTCATGCTGATCTCCTTCGCGGCGTTCCAGTCCGGGCAGAACTTCGAGGACATTCTGGCGCTGTTCGCCATCGGCCTGATCGGCATCTTCCTGCGTCGCTTCGACTGGTCGCGCCCGGCCTTCCTGATCGGCTTCGTGCTGTCCAACCCGGTGGAAAAATTCTCCAACCAGGCGTTCCAGATCGCCTCCTTCCGCTTCCGCAAGTCTTTCGAGGAGGGTCTGGACTATCTGTTCTCGCCGATCGTGATCGTGCTGCTGATCGTCACCGTGGTCTCGGTGGTGCTGGGCCTGCGCCAGGCCAAGTCGATCATGGCCGAGGGCGATGTCAAATCCGGGTCCAAGCGCGCACCGCTGGTCTTCCTGATGCTGCTGATGGCCTACGTGGTCGCCGCGCTGATCAACGCAAACATGATCCCCGATTACAACATGACGGACAAGATCATCCCGCTGGCGGTGGGCGGTATCACCCTCACTGCGCTGCTGATCCTGCTGGTGCAGATGCTCTTGCGGCCCGAGACCGACGCGGTCTTTGCCGACAAGGAAGTCGCCGGGGAGGATGCGGATGCGCCCTATGGCCTCTGGGGCACGCTGGCCTGGTTCGCCGGATTGATCGTGGCGACGTATTTCACCGGCTTCATCCTGGCATTGTTGGGCTTCCTCGTCGCCTTCCTGCGGGTGCGGGCGCAGGCACCCTGGCCGAAAACCCTGATCCTGACCGCCGCGGGCATCGCGCTGATGTGCGTGATGGCGGGTGCTCTGAACCGCGATTTCCCGCCGGGGCTGCTGCAGCAGGCGGTGGACCTGCCGTGGCCGCTGAAATGATCCAACGGAAGAGATGACATGACACAGACAGGCATTCCTTACGTCTTCATGCGCGGCGGCACCTCGCGCGGGCCTTATTTCAACCGCGCCGACCTGCCCACGGACCGCGAAACCCTGGCCGAGGTGCTGCTGGCCGCGCTCGGCTCCGGCCATCCGCTGAACATCGACGGCATTGGCGGCGGCGCCGCGGTGACCACCAAGGTCGCCATGCTGTCGTCCTCGCAGGACGACTGGGCGGACGTGGACTACTTCTTTGCTCAGGTCTCGGTCGAAGACCGGCTGGTCGATTTCAAGCCCACCTGCGGTAACATTCTCTCCGGTGTCGGCCCGGCGGCGATCGAGATGGGGCTGGTGCAGGCCACGGCAGGTGAGACAGAGGTGAAGATCTGGGCGGTCAACACCGGCGCTAGGGTGGTGGCCCGCGTGCAGACCCCGGAAGGCAGGCTCACCTATGCGGGCGATGCCGAGATCGCCGGGGTGCCGGGCAAGGCCGCGCCGGTGGCGCTGAACTTCATGGGCGTGGTCGGATCGGCCACCGGGGCCTTCTTGCCTACCGGCAACCTCCGCGACAAATTTGATGGCATTGAGGTCACCTGTATGGACGTGGCGATGCCGATGGTGATCGCCCGCGCCGCCGATTTCGGGCTCACCGGCTATGAAACCGTGGCCGAACTGGACGCGAACCGGGAGTTCTTCGCCCGGATGGAGGCAATCCGGCTCGAGGCAGGGGCAGCCATGGGCATGGGAGACGTGTCCAAGTCCGTGACCCCCAAGTTCGGCCTGCTTGCCCCCGCGCGGGACGGCGGCACCATCGCCACACGGTACTTCATGCCATGGAACACGCATCCGTCGATGGCCGTGACCGGCGCGCAGTGTCTCGCGTCCTGCGCGCTGACGCCGGGCAGCGTGGCAGACGGGCTCCTTGACCGCCCGACCGAAAGCCCGGCCAGCGTGGTGCTGGAACATGCCTCCGGCACCATTGATGTGCTGGTGGACTTCGATATGAACAACCATTTCACGCTCAATTCCGCGGGTCTTCTGCGTACCGCCCGAAAACTGGCTGACGGCAAGATCTACGTGCCTGCGCGGATCTGGGAGGGCGCTTGAGATGCCGGTGATGAACCTTTTGGTCGCCTTCAACGGCTCGGAAGGCTCGGTGGCGGCGTTGCGTTATGCGGCATCGCTAGCCCAGATCGACGGCGCCCATGTGACAGCCATGCTTGCGCATACGTCGCATGAGGTGATCGACCGGCGTTCTCGCTGGATTCCCAAGGAGGCGCGTGCCCTCTTGGAGCAGGCGAACTCAGAGGTGCTACGCGGGATCGAGGAGCTTTTCGAGCGGGAATGCCGGGCGCTTGGCCTTTCTGGAGAGCTTCAGCTGAAAGATGTGACAGGGCGGGTAGACACCGTGCTGTCAGAAGCTGCCCGCTATTATGACATGTTGATCGTCGGGGCACATGACGACACGGACGATGAACATGTTACCCTGCACCCGGACCGCATCGCGCTGATGTCCGGACGCCCGGTGGTCGTGGTCCCTGCAGGTTACGCGGCGGGCGCGCGTCATTCTCATGCCGCTCTGGCCTGGGATGGAGGGCGCCCCGCGGCACGGGCATTGTCGGATAGCCTGCGTCTACTGGAAGGTAAAAGCCGGGTCAGTGTGATTACCGTTGGCCAACATGGCGGTTGGCCTATTGCTGACCTGCTAAAGCACCTGGATCGCCACGATATTGAAGCCCTTCATGAGGACTTTCCCGAGCGGCACCCTGTCGCTGCGACGCTGCTGGCGTACTGCCGACGTCAGGATCCGACGCTGCTGGTGCTGGGAGCCTATGAACATTCCAAGTTTCGTGAAGATTTTCTGGGGGGTGTGACCGCAGAGGTGCTGGCCAAAACCCGCATCCCAGTCTTGTTGTCGCATTGAGGAAGAAGCCATGACCGACTACGAAAAACTGAAGCACACCTGCCGCGAACTGGAAAATATCCGTTCTGGTCTGGCGGCGCAGATCGGGCAGGAAGGTGCGAAAAATCCTGACCTTCTGATTTTGCACGAACGGGTGAGCAAAGCGATCAAGGCATTGTCCGGCCAGGGGTGATAAGGGAACAGGGGCAACACATGAAGGTTCATATCCTTGATGATTGGTTCAACACGTTGCGTAGTCTGCCGTGTTTTGGGCTGCTGAAAGACCATGACGTCACTGTCTGGACGGACCACCAGCCTGACGAGGCCGCACTGGCGAGGCGATTGCAGGACGCCGACTGTGTGGTGTTGTTTCGCGAGCGCACCCCGGTCACCCGCACTCTTCTGGAAAAGCTTCCCAATCTGAAGATGATCTCTCAGCGCGGTGCGCATCCCCATGTGGATGTGCAGGCCTGCACCGACCACGGAGTGCTCCTGTGTTCCAACAAGGGGGCTGACGGCGCGAACTACGCGGCGGCCGAGCTCACGTTTGCCCTGATCCTTGCGGCGATGCGCCAACTCCCGCAGCAGATGGCAAGTGTCAAGGCAGCTGGCTGGCAGATGGGTGTCGGGCGCACATTGCGCGGTCGGCGTCTGGGGCTTTATGGCTATGGCCGGATTGGTCGCGTGGTCGCGGACTACGCCCGTGCGTTCGGCATGGAGGTCACATGGTGGTCTTCCGGCGCGGGCCGCGCCCGGGCCAGAGCGGATGGCGAGATCGTGGCCCCCAGCCGGGACGCGTTTTTTGCGCAAAGCGATGTCGTTTCCCTGCATCTGCGCCTGACACCCGAGACCCGCGGTATCATTACCGACCAGGATTTGGCCCGAATGTCCGACCGGGCGGTCCTGGTCAACACCTCCCGTGCAGGTTTGATCGCGCCCGGCGCGCTGCTGCATGCGCTGAATGCGGGGCGACCGGGAATGGCCGCACTGGACGTATTTGACAACGAGCCGCTGACCGACCCCAATGATCCGCTATTGAGCCATCCGAATGTGATCGCAACGCCGCACATCGGCTTTGTTACAGAAGATGAGTTCGACAAGCAGTTTTCGGACATTTTCGAACAGGTCAACGCCTATGCAGCCGGGCAACCGATCTACATGATCAATCCAGACGTCTACGCGCGATAAGGGCTGCAGCGACAGGCGCGCCTACGATCACCAGGACAATGCGGGTCAGGTGATGGGTGATCACAAAGCCCAGATCGGCACCTGTCACGATCGCCAGTACGGTCATCTCCGCCTGTCCCCCCGGTGCAAAGGCCAAGAACGCCTCCACCGGGTGGCCAAGTCCGAGCATGGTCACAAACGCGGTAAATGCTGCCGCAAGCACGGCCAGGAGCAATACATAGGCAACCCCAGCCAGAACCACTCGTGTTAGCTCTCCCCAGGTGATGCCGAGGAAATGCACGCCAATTCCGCATCCGATGAAGAATTGCGCGGCCAGGATTGCCTCTGCTGGCGGACGGTAGTGGATGAACCCGGCGAGCGACAGGCTGGCAGTGACGATCATCGGTCCAAGGATCGACGCACCGAAAAGTCCGAGGCGCTCGCCCCCCTTCCAGCCGATCAGCGCCGCCGCAACCATCAGGGCGAGCTCTTGCAGTGGCAGTTCGATGGCAGGCGCACCAATCGGATTTGTCAGTTCGGCACCATAGGCAAAGGTTAGGAATGCAGGCGCCAGCGTCACTATCAGCAATACCCGCGTGGCATGGATCAACGACAGCGTGCGCGGGTTGGCACCAGCCTCGGCCCCGAAGACTACCATATCCTGCAATCCACCTGGCATCGCCGCATAATATGCCGTGGGCGCGTCGAACCCCCAGACGCGACGGAAGAAGGGAACCCCGACCATACCGATCAGCGTGATGAACACAGGTACCAAGGCCACGGACAGCGCGATTTGCGGCAGCTCCCGCAAGAGATCGGGCGTGATCGAGGCGCCAACGGCGACGCCCAGGATGGTGCGCGCTGCGACCGACACCTGCCCGAACCCTTTCACCGGAAGATGCGCCAGAGCGGCGATCAAACAGGCAGCCATCGGCCCGAAAAGGAATGGCAAAGGGAGTGACAACATCCAAAACAGTCCAGCGCCGAAACCCGCGATGGCAAAGGTAAGAAAGCGCCGGGCGCTGGGGATCTGGAGAAGTGAATTGTTCATGGCTGCCTCCGCCGACTCTTGACCGCCTCTTGTGTACTATTGTATCCAGATGGATACAATCGGTGAATGAACTGTGAGCGAGAACAACATGACAAGCGACGAGGGCAGCAGCCCGCAGGGCAACACGGCCTACATGCGGCTGCTGGGCGAACTGCGTGAGGGGCGTCTGACAGCTGGTGATCGCTTGCGTGAAACCGAGTTGGCGGAACGTCTAGGTGTGTCGCGGACACCGGTTCGCGAAGCGATCCGCCAACTCGAAGCGGATGGCATTGTGACCCATGTCCCTAGACAGGGCGCAAGCATTCGCGGGTTGGACTATGCCGAGGTTATGGAGCTGTATGAAATGCGCGCCGTTCTCGAGGGAACTGCCGCACGGCTTGCGGCACGGGCGGCGTCGGATATCGAGCTTGAAGAGCTATACGATATGAACCGGTCGCTGGCGGCCCTCGGAAGCACGCCGCAAGCTTTTACATTGAACAGGCAGTTTCATGCGGCCTTGCTGGATGCTGCCAAGAACCGTTTCCTGACCCGATCGATCCATTCGCTACAAAAGACGATGATGATCCTTGGGCCGACGACGCTCACGCAACCGGACCGGGCCGAAAAGGCGGTCGAGGAGCATTTTGCTGTGCTCGATGCAATCAAGGCACGCGATGGTGCGCTGGCAGAGGCTGCAATGCGGACGCATATCGAGACCGCACAACGTGTTCGCGTGCGGGCGTTGCGTGGCCAGTCGACCCGGACAGACAGTTTCGATGGCGACCTTTTGTGACGCAGTTCTTTGGTCGCCCCACAGGATTAGACCGCGCTGCGAATGCAGTCCTTCAACGCCTCTGCTGTCGGAGACAGCGATTGCCCCAATCGCGTGAGCAGCCCGACGGGTCGGGCAATATCTAGACCCTCAAGACTGGTGATCTCAACACCGCTGGCCAAGGGGCCTCTCAGGATTGCCTCTGGCAGCAACGCCGCCCCCGTCCCTTGGCCGACGAGCTCCAAGGCTGTCGAGCTTCTGCTCGTTTCGATGGTCCAGACGAGGGGAATACCTGCCCGGGCCAAGCTTTCGTCGATCAACACCCGGTTGCCGGTCCCACGAGCTGGCAGGATCAAAGGTGTCCCGGCCAATTCAGCAATCGTAACACTGGCGCGCCCGACCAGCGGATGCGCCTTTGGCAGGGCGACCATGATGCGGTCCTCGAAAAGAGGCTCGAAATCGGTGTTGGGTTCCAGCGCAGGCAGCGAGCAGAGGCCGAAATCCGCGTCCCCCTGTGACACGGCTTCGGCGACCCCATTTGCGCTGCCATCCAATAGCCGCAACCGGGCGCGTTTACCGGTTGCGTGAAACCGGTCGAGGGCCGGGATCACCAGTCGAGACAGCAAGGTCGGAACCAGGGCAATGGCAACAACCGCGCTGCGCTGATGGGCAAACGCCACGCTATCGTCGCGCATCGCGCGGGTGGTCTCGCGGGCGTCTTCCAGAATGGCCTCGGCCCGGGCTTGAAGGCGCTTGGCGGCAAGCGTCGGCTTGACCGCGCGGGTGGTCCGTTCGAACAATCGGGTGTCCAGCGCCTGCTCAAGCTTCGCCACCCGTCGGGTGATGGCGGATTGAGACAGGTTCAGTTGCTCTGCCGCAGCATGGAAACTGCCGGTCTCCTTGACCGCAAGGAAGGCCTCGAGATCACCGAAGTCATAATTGATGCTCATATCGCACTAATTCTGTAGATCCACCCGTTAGTCAAATAAAAAGCTTTAGTCGGTTCCTTTTAGCAGGGCCCTCGGCTCGGCACTTAAGCGCCGCAGGGATCTGCGGAGGCGTCGGCCTGATTGGTGATGATCAGCCTCACCTTATTGGTCCAGCTGGAACGTCAATCCATGCGCGGCACCCGGTTCTCTGAGCATTTGTTTGCCACTTCTGCAACCTCTGCCGTAATGATGATCAGAAGCATCAATGTTGAAGGGGATGAGAGGGCGAAAGCCCGGCCGCATATTCCGCTCTGAAGAACGCGCGTCCTCGGCGCCGAGTGCAGCATTTGTGCCCTGGGCGATCTGGCGCGACAGCCAACGGAAACCGCAGGGCCTAGCGACGCTACACGACCAAGTGGTCAGAAAAATCCCCTGCTAAGCAATCAAAACGATCCGGCACGCCTGTGAAAAGCCTGTCGAACCAAAACCAAGGAGTATCAAAATGGATGACGATCTGTTCGAGCGTGGATTGGCGCAGCGCAAATCGACACTGGGTGCTGAATACGTCGAAAATAACCTTGCCGCTGCCGATGATTTCACGCGCCCGTTCCAAGAGGCGATGACGGCCTGGTGCTGGGGCTTCGGCTGGGGCGACGACACCATCGACGCGAAGACACGCTCGATGATGAACCTCGCGATGATCGGCGCCTTGGGAAAGATGCACGAGTGGGAAGTTCATTGCAAAGGTGCGTTGAACAACGGGGTCACCAAGGAGGAGATCCGATCGATCATTCACGTCATTGGCATCTACTGCGGCGTGCCACAATCGCTTGAGTGCTTCCGTGTCGCGCGCAAGGTGCTGACCGAGCGCGGCTTGTTGGAGTAAACCGCCCTGATCACTGCCACCGACGCAGGCTTTGGCGGGAACGCCACCACAGCAGGTGTTCCTGTTGGATCAACGGCTTCGAAGGACACGGGGCAACGGAAGTACAGGATCCGAAGCTGATTACTGCAGAGCCTGTGGATGTTCTACCAGCCAGGTCGTGGTGACACCAGAACTGGACCGGTTGGCCGTGCGCTTGTCCTTTCGGCAGATCGGAACATCCCACATCGCGGCAGGCGCGCCAGGGCCAGTTTCACTTGGCGCGCCCAAAAGGACAACTAAACGACAACATACTCAACATCGAAGCGCGATTGGCGAAGACAAAGTACTGGCCCAGTAGATGCGGTCGCTCATCCTTTTCGCGGCTTCGTACGGTCCAGCTCAGGTGAGATCGGGATATGCTCTTCTTCGTCCCCTGGGGGCAGCCTGAACGGGCCATTGTTCCAGTCAGCGGCCTTCCACGCTTCCTTTGCCTCTTCGATCTTGTCTTTTGAAGACGATACGAAGTTCCACCAGATGTAGCGGCCTTCGTTCATGGTCGCACCGCCCAGCAGCATCAGCCGCGCGCCACGCGCGCCCGCGCGGGCACTGATGGAGTCACCCGGTCGGAAAACCATCATCCGCCCGGCCTCGAAGCTCTGACCCGCGACCTCAATCGAGCCTTCGGTCACATAGATTCCCCGATCCTCGTGGTCATCGGGCAGGGGAAATTGTGCACCGGGCTCGAGCGTCACATCGAGGTAAAATGTTTCGCTGTGCATGGTGACCGGGCTTTGCTGGCCATAGGCGCTGCCGAGGATCAGCTTGGCCTTGGCGCCGCCATCGATAATCTCGGGCAGGGCGCCCTTCTTGTGATGCTCGAACCCGGGATCAATGTCCTCCTTGTCTTCGGGTAGCGCAATCCAGGTCTGGATCCCGAACAGGCTGTGACGCGTGGCGCGCGTCTCTTCGCTGGTGCGTTCCGAGTGGGTGACGCCTTTGCCCGCGACCATCCAATTCACCTCGCCGGGATAGATCATCTGGTGGGTGCCAAGGCTGTCGCGGTGTTCGAACTCCCCCTGGTACAAGTAGGTCACGGTGCCGAGGCCGATATGCGGGTGCGGGCGGACGTCGATGCCGCCCTCGGTGATGAATTCCGCCGGCCCCATCTGATCGAAGAAGATGAAAGGCCCGACCATCTGCCGTTTGACCGATGGCAGCGCGCGGCGGACTTCAAACCCGCCAAGATCCCGCGCGCGCGGGATGATCAGGGTATCGATCGCATCGCCGCATTCGGGGCATTCAGGATTGTGGGTCGGGTTCCAGCTCATTGGCGTGTTCCTTTCGAAAGGCTCATGAGGAAGTCAGGCGAGTTTGGGGTCATGGCGAACGGTGGGGCCATCCAGGCGCAGGTCAAGGGCTTTTAGCGCGGCTCGCGTCGCCCATGGCGCGGCCCCCGATATCGCCGCCGGGCGGACTCGGAGCGCCCTTGGCGATCTCCAGCGCAGCTCCATTCTGCAATTCAAGCCAGTCCGGATCAAATGGGTGTGGCTGTCATTCAGCCCCGAGGGCGCGCGGCGGAGGTTCAGGTCTGGTTTATTCGTAAGCCTCCTTTGGAGCTGTTAGAGCCTGCCGGGCGCTAGTGAAGAGAGCGGGGGGCTCCCGGCAGGCGGCTGGGTGCGGTCCTGCTGGTTATGCAGGGACCGGTGCCAGCGTCTCTGCGCCATGGCTGCTGCGGCCGGGCGCCTTATGCACCATGGTGTAGGCGTAATCGACACCCATGCCGTAGGCACCGGAGTGTTCCTGAACCAGCGCGATGGTGGCGTCGTAGGTGTCCTTGCGGGCCCAGTCGCGCTGCCATTCCAGGAGCACCTGCTGCCAGGTCACCGGCACCACGCCCGCCTGCACCATCCGGTCCATGGCGTATTTATGCGCCTCTGCCGTGGTGCCGCCGGAGGCATCGGCCACCATGTAGATCTCGTAGTCGGTGTCGTTCAGCGCCGACAGGGCGAAGGTGAGGTTGCAGACCTCGGTCCACAGGCCGGACACCACGATCTTCTTGCGGCCCTCGGCGGCGCCCTTGGCCAGCGCGTCGCGCACCTTCTGGTCGTCCCAGGAGTTCATCGAGGTGCGCTCCAGCAGCGGGGCGTCGGGGAAGACGTCCAGCAGTTCGGGGTAGGTGTGGCCCGAGAAGCTTTCGGTCTCGACCGTGGTGATGGTCGTGGGAATGCCGAAGATTTTCGCGGCCTTGGCCAGCCCGACGGTGTTGTTCTTCAGGGTCTGACGGTCGATCGACTGCACCCCGAAGGCCATCTGCGGCTGGTGGTCGATGAAGATCAGCTGGCTGTTCTGCGGGGTGAGGACTTCAAGCTTGGACATGGGGTGCTCCTTGGATTGCGTTGGGGTGGGGGCGTCTTTGCCGGTGCCGCCACAGGGCCTCAGGCAGGGGCTTGGGCGGGGGCTGGTGCCGCGGCGCGCGCGGCGGCGGGCGGGAGAGGGAAGCGGGGCGGGGCAGGGAAGTTGGGCGGGGCAGCGAAGCCGTGCAGGGTCATGCCGCATCCTCCAATGCCGGGGCCCTGAGGAACTCCGCCAGCGCTTCGATCTCGCCCTGGCGCAGCTCGTGGCCGCCGCCGTGGGTTTCGGTGCGCAAGCCCGCGCCCTGGGCCTTGAACCAGGCAAAAAGCGCCTCGCTTTGCGGCCAGGGGCAGATCGGATCGCGCCGCCCGGCGGTGATCAGCACCTTCCGGCCAGCCAGTCCCGGCGCGGGTGCGGGCTGCCACGGGATCAGCGGATGCAGCAGGGCGGCGCGGTCGAACAGGCCGGGCTGTGCCATCAGCACGGAGGCCAGGATGTTCGCGCCGTTGGAATAGCCGAAGCTGTAGATCGGAGCGTCCGGATGGGCGGCCTTATGGGCCGCAACGAAGGCCGCCATCGCCTCTGTTGCCCGCGCAAGATCCGCCATGTCGTAGACGCCTTCGCCGGTGCGGCGGAAGAAGCGGGCCGCGCCCATCTCCGATATGTCCCCGCGGGGGGAGACGATTGACGCCTCCGGCAGGATCTGCTCGGCGAGGCCGAAGAACTGGGTCTCGTCCCCGCCGGTGCCGTGAAAGGCAAAGACCAGCGGAGCACCGGGTTTGCCGGCCTTGGTCAGCGCGCAATAGTTGTCTTTGGACATGACAGGTCCTCAGGCTGCGACCGGCGGCAGAAGCTGCTCGATCTGCTGGCGGTAGGGTTCATAGCGGGCGGGCAGTTTCAGTGCCTCGCCCAAGTGCGCGCTGTCTTCATCGCGGTTGAACCCCGGGTCATTGGTGGCGATCTCGAAGAGCACGCCGCCGGGGGTGCGGAAGTAGATCGCGTGGAAATAGTCGCGGTCGATTACCGGAGTGACCTGGTAGCCGGTGTCCAGCAATGCCTTGCGGACCGTTTCCTGGACGGTGCGGTTTTCCACCGCAAAGGCGATGTGATGCACCGAGCCCGCGCCCTCGCTCGCAACCGGGGCATTGGGCAGTTCCTCGAGGTCGATGGTATCGGCCGCATTGCCGCCTTCGACCATGTAACGGGTCAGGCCGTGGCCGCTTTCCACCTTTTGGTAGCCCATGAATTCAAGAAGCTCTCCAGTGGCCGCGGCGTTGCGCAGGCGGAAACGGGCGCCGTGAAACCCGAGGATCCCGGTCTCTTCAGGAACATCTGCCCCGGTCCACGGCGTGCGGCCGCGAAGGTCGCTTTCCACCAGGGCGAAGCTGTCGCCGTCCGGTCCGTCAAAGGTGAGGCGGTTTTCACCGAACGCCATGGATTGCTCCAGGCCTTTGACGTCAAAGGCGGACAGGCGGTTTTTCCAGTAGGAGAGGGTCTCCTTGGGAACCGCGAACTCGGTTATGCCAACCTCTCCGATGCCGCGGGTTCCGCGGGGCATGCGGCCGAACGGGAAATAGGTCATCACCGACCCCGGCGTGCCGACCTCGTCGCCGTAGTACAGGTGGTAGACCTCGGGCGCATCGAAATTCACCGTCTTCTTGACGCGCCGCAGGCCCAGAACCTTGGTGAAGAAGCTGTTGTTTTTATTGGCGTCCGCAGCCATCGAGGTGATGTGGTGCAGGCCAAGGATGTCCTTGATCATGGTTTGTCTCCAGCGCGTGTCTTGCGTTGGAACCAAGGTAGGTCGGGGCTATGATTTCAAAAATAGAAACGTTCTTGCATTTACTATTATCAGTATTGCAATAATTGGCCATGCAAGAGCTCAAACCCATCCGTGTGTTTCTGGAAGTCGCCGCCTTGCGCAGTTTCTCGGCCGCAGCCCGCAGCCTGCGCATGACCCCAGCCACGGTCACCCGAACAATCGCGCGCCTAGAGGAAGACCTCGGCCACCAGCTTTTGCTACGCACGACCCGCCAGGTTTCATTGACATCAGCCGGGGCCGTTGTGGCCGCACGCTACCGGACAGTCATTGAAGAGTTCGACAAGGTGACCCGGGCTCTGGAGCACGCCAGCCAACCGCATCGCGGGCGTCTTTCAGTCAATGCGCCGATGTCCTTTGGCATGCGTTTGATGCCTGGACTCGTGGACAATTTCCGTCTGGCCTATCCCAATATCGCCTTGAGCGTGACGCTGGAAGACCAGTTGATCGACGTCGTAGACGAGGGATCAGACTTGGCGATCCGGATTTCCTCGCCCCCGACCGACAAATCGACGATATGGCGAAAGATCTGCGAGGTTCCCCGCATGGCAGTTGCAGCCCCGCGTCTATTTGAACGCTGCAGCCGCCCGCAAACCCCTGAGGATCTGGATCGCAACCACTGCTTGTCTTACTCCTCGCGCGAAACGCCCGAAACATGGCGCTTCAGCAAAGGTCCACTGAAACGCACAGTGACTTCCGGTAGTTCCATCATCTCGAACAACGGGGATTTCCTGTATGAATTGGCGCTTGCAGGGGCTGGCATCGCCGTGCTTCCCGAATTCATCGTTCAAGATGGACTGCGGGACGGGCAGATCGAACGAGTCTTGCCGGATTGGGAAACTGCGCCGCTGTGGTTGTCACTCTACTATCCACCCTATGACGCGCTGCCGCCACTGGTCGCGACCTTTACGGATTTCTTCGAGGCATATCTGAATGACGCTGAAGGGTTCAGGTTCGCTTCCCAGCCCTAGAACCGCGCCGGGTTTGCCACAGACTGACTTCAGCTAGATACGCGGCCAGCGCGAAATGCCCAATTGATGCGGTGATCGCAACAATTGAAGATCAACCGTCATTGGTCAAATCAAACCCCGCCGGCTAGGACGGTCTCAGCCAGGAGGACAGCCATGACAGAAGCCTATGATCTTGCCGTGATCGGGGGCGGCAATGCCGCGCTCTGCGCTGCGATGACCGCTGCCGAGGCGGGCGCCCGCGTGGTCATTCTGGAGACCGCGCCGAAGGCCTACCGCGGCGGCAACTCGCGCCACACCCGCAACTTCCGCTGCATGCACGGCGGTCCGCTGGGGCCGCTGGTGGAGGACTACAGCGAGGAGGAGTATTTTGCCGATCTGATGAAGGTCACCGGCGGCAAGACCGACGCGCATCTGGCGCGCCTTGCGATCCGCAGCAGCGAAGAGTGTCTGCCCTGGATGCAGGAGCGCGGGGTGCGCTTCCAGCCCTCGCTTTCCGGCACGCTGTCGCTGACGCGCACCAATGCCTTCTTCATGGGCGGCGGCAAGAGCCTGGTGAATGCCTATTACCGCACCGCGGAAGCGCTGGGGGTGGAGGTGCTCTATGAGGCGTCGGTCACCCATCTGGAGCTGGAGGGGGACCGGATCACGAGGGTCGACTACACCCATGAGGGCAGAGCACATTCGATGCGTCCGAAGAGCGTTGTCGTGGCCTCGGGCGGGTTCCAGGCGGATATCGACTGGTTGACCCGCGCCTGGGGGCCTGCGGCGCGCAACTTCCTGATCCGCGGCACGCCCTACAACCGCGGGGTGGTGCTGGCGGACCTGCTGGAGCAGGGCGTCGAGAGCATCGGCGACGCCGACCAGTGCCACGCGGTCGCCATCGACGGGCGCGCGCCGAAATACGACGGCGGCATCGTCACCCGGCTTGATTGCGTACCGTTCTCCATCGTGGTGAACAAGAACGGCGAGCGCTTCTATGACGAGGGCGAGGACGTCTGGCCCAAGCGCTACGCGATCTGGGGCCGACTGGTGGCGGCGCAGCCGGACCAGGTGGGCCATGTCATCATCGACTCGAAATCGCTGAACCTGTTCATGCCCTCGGTCTTCCCGCCGCTGAAGGCGGACACGCTGGAGGAACTGGCGGGCATGATGGGCCTGCCGCCGGACAAGCTGCGCGAAACCGTGGATGCCTTCAACGCCGCCTGCGGCGATACCTCGGCGTTTCACCCGACCGAGCTTGATGGGGTTGCCACCACCGGGCTTGTGCCGCCGAAGACCAACTGGGCCCGGCCGATCAGCGAGCCACCGTTCTACGGCTATTCGCTGCGCACCGGCGTCACCTTTACCTACCTGGGCCTGAAGGTCGACGAGACCGCCCAGTGCCGCACCGCCGAGGGCCCGGTTCGCAACCTCTGGGCCGCGGGCGAGACCATGGCCGGCTCGATCCTCGGGCAGGGCTATCTCGCCGGGTTCGGCATGACTATCGGAACCGTTTTTGGACGCATCGCGGGACGGGAGGCCGCAGCCCATGCAAACCGTTGAACTTATCCAGGAAGCCCGCCGCCAGGCCGAAATCTGCAACGCCTGCCGCTATTGCGAGGGCTATTGCTCGGTGTTCCCGGCCATGCACGCGGGCCGCGCGTTTTCCGACGGCGACATCACCCAGCTTGCAAACCTCTGCCACAACTGTCGCGGCTGCTATTACGCCTGCCAGTACACCGCGCCGCATGAATTCGAGCTGAACCTACCCAAGGCGCTGGCCGAGGTCCGCCGCGACAGCTGGGAGGCCTATGCCTGGCCGCAGCCGCTGGCGCGCCGCTTCCACACCCATGGCGGCGCCATCGCGCTGGTGCTGGCGCTGGGGTTTGCGGTGATCTTCTGGGCGCTGCGGGCACTTGGCGGCAGCGGCGAGGGCTTCTATGCCGCGCTTTCGCACAATGCGATGGTGGCGATCTTCCTGCCCGCCTTCCTGCTGCCGCTGGTGAGCCTTGGCGTGGGCATGGCGCGCTACTGGCGCGCGGTGGATGGGGAGCCGATCCGGCTCGCGCATCTGAAGCGGGCTTTCGGAATGGCGGCAAAGATGAAGAACCTTGCGGCCGGGCATGGCGACGGCTGCAATTTCGAGGACGAGGACCGCTTCAGCCACGCCCGCCGCTACGCGCATCAGGCGGTAATGTACGGGTTCCTGTTGTGCTTTGCCTCGACCTCGGTCGGCACGGTCCTGCATTACGCTTTCGACATGCCCGCCCCTTATCCGCTGTGGTCGCTGCCGAAACTGCTGGGCGTGCCGGGTGGCGTCCTTCTGACAGCGGGCTGCATCTGGATGGCAGCGCTGAAGCTGCGCGCCGACCGGACGCTGGATGACGAAGGCGCCTTTGGCGGCTCCATCGCCTTCATTCTGCTTCTGGGCTTCGTGGCGCTCACCGGGCTTGCGCTCTATGCGCTTGGCAGCTCAACCGTGATGCCCGCGCTACTCGCGGTCCATCTCGGTGCGGTGCTCACCTTCTTTCTGCTCACGCCCTTCTCCAAGATGGCGCACGGCTTTTACCGCCTGTTGGCCCTGATCCGCGATGCGCAGAGAACCTGAAGGGGGGACGTCAACGCGAGGTCGGGTCCAAACCTGCCAAGGTCTGAAGCGACCTCGCGCGACCCGATCAAGCCTTCCACCTCCCGCTACTTGGGCTTTGCCTGTGGGCTGACAATCCGGACCATCGGCCGACGTTCCGGCCGCGCTCCCGCCTGTTAGCCCGCCACCCGGCTCAGGAAGCGTTTCAGCCGCGCGTCCTGAGGTGCGTCGAAAATCTGCTCAGGCGGTCCCTGTTCAACGATGCGGCCGCCGTCCATGAACAAGACCCGATCCGCGATATCACGGGCAAAGCGCATTTCATGCGTCACGATCAACATGGTCTGGCGCTTTTGCGCAACCGAGCGCATCAGGTCCAGAACTTCACCGACCCATTCGGGATCCAGCGCGGAAGTTGGTTCGTCGAACAACATCAGTTCAGAGCCGATGGCCATGGCGCGGCCAATTCCCACCCGTTGCTGCTGCCCACCGGACAGGCTGGCGGGATAATTGTCAGCCTTGTCGCTCAGCCCGGTCTCCGACAGGATGTCGCGCGCGCGCTGCTCCGCCTCCTGTCTCGGCCGTTTTTGGACAGTGACCAACGCTTCCATGATGTTCTCAAGCGCAGTCTTGTTCGCAAACAACCCGTAATTCTGAAACACCATCGCCGTCGCTCGGCGGAGGGCCAGGATCTCCCGCTTTCGCGAGTGCGCCGCATCCACCGTGACAGCACCAACCGTGATCCGCCCTGCATCAGGCCGGTCCAGAAAATTCACGCAACGCAGAAGGGTCGATTTTCCGGTTCCCGACGGACCGATGATCACTACCCGTTCTCCGTCTTCAATCTCCAGATTGATGTTATTGAGAACCGTGGTCTCTCCGAAACGTTTGGTCAGTCCCTCGATACGGATCATCTTGCATATGCCTTGTTCAGACGTGTTTCCAAGCGTTTCTGCAGCTGGCTCAGAGCTTCAACCATGATCCAGTAGAGCACCGCGGCGACAAGAAAGGCCTCGAAGTAAAGAAAGCTTCCGGCGGCTTCTTTCTGGGTCGCGCCCATCATTTCGGTCACGCCAAGCGTAAAGGCCAGCGAGGTCGCCTTGATCATATCGATGAAATAATTGACCAAAGTGGGCGCCGCCGTGCGCGCGGCTTGCGGCAGGATCACTCGGCTCATCATCTGCACCTGCGTCATGCCAATGGATTGCGCCGCCTCCCACTGGCTCCGGTCGACCCCGGTGATGGCTGCCCGGATCGTTTCCGCCATGTAGGCCGCGAAATGCAGCGTCAATCCCATGATCGTCGCCGTCACCCCGTCAATCGCCGTGAGGAAGGACAAGACCTGTGGCAAACCGTAGTAAAATAGAAACAACTGCACCAGCAGAGGTGTCCCGCGGAAGAAGCTGATGAAGAGCAGTACCAGCGCATCCAGCACAGGCACCCGCGCCACGCGTTCCACCGCCAAGGCTACAGCGAGCACAAGCGCCAGCAGCATTGCCAGCGCCGCGATGGCCAGGGTCAGCGGGATATATCCCGCGATGACGGGGACCAGCCCCAGCATGTATTCAAGGTCCAGTCCCCGCATTGGTTACTGCTCCGTGATGTCGGTACCGAACCACTTGGCGGAAATGTCGGCGAGGGTTCCGTTTTCCTTCAGAGTGGTCAGAGCCGCATCAACACGGTCCCGCAGAGCGCGACCTTCTGCGTCGTCACGGAACGGCAAAGCGTTGCGGATTTCGGAGAACGGCTTGCCGGCCAGTTGCAGCGGCAGCGGGCTTTCCTTGATCACCTGTGCAGACGAGATGCGATCCATCACGAAGGCATCCACGCGGCCAAGCGCGGTGTCCTGTTCGATGTTGGACTCATAGGTGCGGATGTCGATTTCCTCGGCATAGGGCAGGTCGCGCAGAAGCTGCTCGAAGTTTGAACCGAGGTTCACCGCCACGGTTTTTCCGCGCAGATCCTCGACACCGGCGACCTCATCATTGCCTTTCTTGGTCACCACCTGGGCGCCATCAAAGACGTAGGGCTGCGTGAAAACAAACTTTGCCTCCCGCTCAGGGGTGACAGTGATCTGGTTGGCGATGGTGTCAATGCGACCGGCATCCAGCGCCCCGATCAGACCGGAGAAGGACATGGTTTCGAACTTGATATCAAAACCGGCTTCTTCTCCAACGGCGTTCATCACATCGACTTCGAACCCCTGAAGTTCATTCTGCTTCACAAAGGTAAAAGGGAAATAGCCGCCAGACATGCCCACAGTGAGCGTTTCGGCAGCGGCTGCAGTTCCCATGGTCAGTGTCAGGGCGAGTGCGAGAATGCGTTTCATATCTGGACCTTTCAGGTGAGGCTCCATCGATTGGGCCTGTCGAGAACACGTTGGCTGCTCACATAACGGCTTCAGCAGGACCTTCAACCACCTCTGCAACTTAAAAAAACCGTTGTCCCACTGACCTCGCAAGCGTGGAATATTGTCAGCGGAGGAGCCATAGGCGTGGACAATTCTGCCCTACCGCCGGAGAGCCCGGAGTCCATAGCAGGATAATCCGCCACAGCTGGTCCGCGCATCCGCGCCCGGACAAGCCCATAATTTTGCCACACTCAACAGGTTATCTCGTCAGGGTTGTGTCTCTTTGACAGAGGTTCGGTTGCAACGGCAGGCAGGCATAAAACGACAGGTGGGCATCACGTCGCTTCTGGCCCTTATAGGTCTGGAGAGTATTGCGGTCATCGTGACCTACCAATTTGCCTTTCCTATCGAATGTCACACGACAGATCTGGTCGAATTGTGCCGCGGCCTGCGGATCTCCTTCATCAGCGCGATCTGTGCTGTCACCGCCTTTGTCATCTTGATGTGCACACGTCGCCAAAGCTGGCAGCGTTTACGCAATCTGATGCGTGTTTCAGGTCGCACCCACCTTTGGGGCGTGATCCACCTGTCAGGCGTACTAATCATGTTCTTGCCGGTGCATCTGATCCCGCCACAGGAAGCGAACGAGAGGTTTGCCCAGGTTTTCATGCTGCTTGCCACAGGCGGTGCCTTGACCGCTGTCGGTGCGCTATGCTGGGTGGTCCGGCCCGCAAACTGGTGGCAATGGTTGAAAGGCGAGAATTTCCAGCCTCTTGCCATATTGTTGCTGGCAGCCCTGATCCCATTTCTTGCCCAGATGCTGGAACCCCTTTGGGCCGTCGAGATGGTCTCGCAAGCAACCTTTCAGGGCGTCGCGCTGTTGCTTTCGGCCGTGGAGCCGGAGGTCTTCATCGAACACTCTCGCGCCTGGATCGGGCTGCCGGGGTTTGTGGTGGCCGTCGCCAGCCAATGTTCTGGCATTGAAGGTTTTGCCCTGATCACGGGCTTCATGGCGATCTATGCCATATTGTTTCGAGAAACCCTGCGACAGGGCGTGTTCTGGTGCATGCTTTGGCCCGCTGCGCTCCTGGCAAGTTGGCTCTTCAACATTGTACGGATCACGGTGCTGATCCTCCTTGGCAAGCACGTGTCGCCAGAGCTTGCCGTGAACGGGTTCCATAGCTTCGCCGGCTGGCTCCTTTTCATCATGCTCGCCCTTGGGGTGCTCTACCTCGCCCAGTCCGTGCCTGCACTGCGCCGGGCGGAACGCATCAAACGCGATGACACCACACTCGGCACCGATCCCATCGCCGCACTCATCATCCCGTTCATCACGTTCATGGTTTCAGGCATCATAGCGCATGCGTTCTGGGAGAACCCGGCACATGGTTATCCACTGCAGGCGGCCGCCATGCTTGGGGCCCTGCTGTGGATGCGTCGACCTCTGCGCGCCCAGATCCAACTGTCGCTTGACCCTTTTGCAGTCACCGTGGGCCTTGCAGTGGGCGCGGTCTGGGTGTGGTTCTCAGCCCCCGCGCCTAGCGAGGACATGCCAGTCGTCGCCTTGAGCGGCGGCGCGTTTGTGATCTGGGCATTGATCCGAACCGTCGGCACAACCCTTCTGGTCCCGGTGATCGAAGAAGCCTTCTTCCGCGGCTACCTGTTGTCCAGACTTGATACTGGCACCCTGACAGCCAAAGTCGTTGCGATCTTCGTGTCCACGGCACTGTTTGCGGCCCTGCACGGCCGCTTTGCTCTGGCTGCCCTCGCCGGGCTGCTGTTTGCGGCAGCCATGCTCCGCCGGGGACGGCTGGGCGATGCAGTCGTTGCACATGTTACCGCCAACGCATACATCGCCGCCGTTGCATGGTACACCGGCCAATGGTCCTTGATTTGACCGCCGCTTACTTCGCCTTGCGGCGGCGGTTGAGTTCCCAGGTCAGCACGAGTGCAGCGGCCAAGGCGGCGAGCGCCATGGCGCCAGTTGATGCGTCGATTTCCGGGACTGCGGCTGGTCGGGTTCCCCCCAGTTGCACGTCGACGCCAAGATCCACGCCAACCGTCTGTGCCGAAACAATTGTGGGTAGCGTACTGAACATTGCGAGCGATGCACTACAAGCCTTGAACATCTTCGTAATACGCGTCATGGATAGACCTCCTCGTAAACAGCTCACCTCATAATTGAAGTGAGTTGTCTAAAAATCAAACAAATCCGCCGCTTGTTCACGCAATTCCATACAGTACGAGCTCAAGCCCGATATTGTTTCTGAATCGGCGCTCGTTTGCGACCTCAGATGCAAGTTCCCCTCCAGATTTGGTCGACCAGGCGGCGTGGTGAACGGACTCGCGCTGCGGATTCGCCTGCTTCCACGCTCAAAAACCAGCAGTGGCGCAGGGCAGATATCATCTGCGTCGCAGCGGTCGACATGGCCCAACGGTCGTATTTCCTTGAGACGCGCCTCTAACTCTGAACAATCATTTTGGCGACCAACTCGGCGGCGTTCTGGACCCCCAGCTTTTTCATGACCGATGCGCGATGAACCTCGACGGTTCGAGGGGATATTCCCATCGCATTTCCGGTTTCCTTGCTGGTGTAGCCATTGACGATATAGCGAGCGACCTCACGTTCACGGGGGGTCAACGTCGCCGCATCAGGCGGCCGATGTTCGAGGTGCTGAAAGGTCCACACCATCAACCGAAACGGGTCAGCCAGTGTCAGGGTCCGTCCAGAGGCACGCGTCCAGATGATTTCGCCGCTACGACACTGCATGAACCGCTCATCGGTGTAGCGGGGACGACCATCCAACCAGCGGCGCCAGCGGATGCCGGTTTTTTCATAGTCCACGCTGGAAGGGTACAGGATACGAATGGATTGCCCTTCCAGCTCCTCACGGCCCCAGCCAAAGATATGCTCGATCTCCGTATTGACCCGCTGGATCACCCTGTTTGACAACACCATCAGGCCAATCGGCGCATCCATGAAGCCGGTCATGTTCAGATCCGCTTCTAAAATCTGGTCGTAATTCAATGCGCCCCCTCCGTACTGCACCCGTATCTACGTAGCGTCTACGTAGATTTCTACGTAGTTCTACGAATACCGGCCACAGGTATTTTCCGTCACGGTCAGCGTGGGAGGACATTTCATGAGTAACGACATCTATATCATCGGTTCCGGCCACACCCGCTTTGGCCGACTGGAAGAGACCCTTGAGGATCTGATCGTCGAGGCCGCACGAGAGGCACTGGAGGAGGCACAAGTTTCCGCGTCCGATATTGATGCAGTCTTCCTCGGCCACTTCAACTCGGGCCTGGTGCCAGATGGATTTGCCTCCTCTCTCATCCTTCAGGCTCATCCGGACTTCCGGTTCAAGCCTGCCACGCGCTGCGAAAACGCCTGCGCGTCCGGGGCGGCCGCGATCCACGGCGGCATAAATGCAATTCGATCGGGCGCAGCCCGCAACGTGCTCGTCGTGGGTGCCGAGAAGATGACCCACCGGTCAACAGCCGAGGTCACCCAGGCGCTGGCGGGAGCGGGCTATCAAAACAACCCGACCGAAGCCGGGCTGAGCTTTCCGCAGGTGTTCGCAATCGCTGCAAAGCAATACGCCAAACGATACGGCAGCCCCATGGATGCAATGGCGCGCATCGCGGCCAAGAACCACGACAACGCGATGAAGAACCCCTTGGCCCACATGCACAAGCCGCTCACGTATGAATTCTGCCGAGAGGAAAGTGAGCGCAACCCGCTGATCGCTCCGCCGCTGCGCCTGAGCGACTGCTCTCTGGTGACGGATGGTGCCGCGGCGATCGTGCTGAGTGCCGAGCATGCCGAGGCCGGGGATGCGCCTGCACGGGTCAGGGTCGCTGCCGCAGAGCATGTCTCGGACTTCCTGCCCATGAACCGCCGCGACTTTGTCGCCTTTGAAGGACCAGCCCGCGCGATCCGGCAGGCCTACGAGGTGGCAGGCATCACTGTATCCGATCTCGACTTTGCCGAGGTCCATGATTGTTTCACCCCGGCAGAGCTACTGATCTACGAAGCGATGGGCCTGGCGCCAGAAGGTGAGGGCGCGCGTGCCCTCGAGGACGGCACCGTCTTCGCCGACGGGCGCACGCCGGTGAACCTCTCTGGCGGGCTCAAGGCAAAGGGCCATCCGGTGGGGGCCACGGGCGTGTCCATGCATGCTTTGGGCTTTCGCCAGCTAACCGGCCGCGCCGGCGGCATACAGCGTGCAGGTGCCGAATGGGGTCTTGCCTTCAACATGGGCGGCGCAGCCGTGGCAAATTATGCCACCATTTTGCAAGCTGATCGCGCCTGACTCTTATCCGGAACGTCTCAAGATTATGAATATCGCGAACTGGTTGTATCAGACGGCTCGATCATGGCCCTCCCGTCCGGCGCTCTACGAGGGAGACAAACTGCGCCAGAGCTATCATGAGCTGATGCAGGCGACCTGCAACCGCGCGGCGTGGTTGCGCGGCCGGCACGGCATTGGTGCGGGGGACCGTGTTGCAATTTATGCAGCAAATGCCCCGGAATACATCGAGGCGCTGCACGCCTGCTGGTGGCTCGGTGCCGTGGCGGTGCCGATCAACTACAAACTGCACCCTCGGGAAGCGAAATGGATCATCGACAATTCCGGCGCAGCCTTGGTCCTGACCCAGTCGGGAGAAGTGTTCGCGGAACATGCGGAAATCTCCGAAGCGCCCCTCGGTGTCCAGATCAGGACGCAGGTCGCCATTTCCCCACCCGAGCAAGTCGCAGATCAGGGCCTTGCATGGCTGTTCTACACGTCCGGCACCACCGGCACGCCGAAGGGTGTGATGCTCAGCCATGAAAACTTGCGCTGCATGACGCTGTGCTACGCGATGGACGTCGACACGGCGCGACCGGACGATCACATGCTGTATGCCGCACCCATGTCACACGGCGCGGGTCTGTACATGTTCGCGCAGATCCGTGCGGGCGGCCGTCATCTTGTGCCCGCGTCGCGTGGCTTCGATTGCGATGAGATCATCCGGCTTGCCAGAAGCCGGGGCGATCTCGTTTTTTTTGCCGCACCAACGATGGTCAAACGCTTGATCGCTCACGCGAAACAGCACGGCTACGATGGCTACGGGATCAGCACGATCATTTACGGCGGCGGCCCGATGTATGCCAATGACATCGACGAAGCGCTCGCCTGTTTCGGGCCGAAATTCGTGCAAATCTATGGCCAGGGCGAAACGCCGATGACGATTTCGGTCCTGCCCCGAGACCTGGTCGCAGATCAGTCACATCCACGTTGGAAAGCCCGTCGTGCCTCCGTCGGGATCGCCCAGGGCGCCGTGACGCTGGCAGTGCTTGGCCCCGATGGCTCCCACTTACCCGCAGGGCAGACCGGTGAAATCTGCGTACGGGCACCAACCGTGATGAGTGGGTATTGGCGAAATGAACCAGCCAGCAAGCAAGCGCTGAGGGACGGATGGCTGCACACCGGAGATCTGGGTCACATGGATGAAGACGGGTTTCTCTATCTTACGGACCGCTCGAAGGATGTGATCATTTCCGGTGGCACCAATATCTACCCGCGAGAGGTCGAGGAAGCCCTGCTGACCCACCCGGCAGTTTTTGAGATTGCCGTGATCGGCGAACCGGTACCCGACTGGGGGGAGCAAGTGGTCGCCTATGTGGTTCTGGCGCGGGAGCAGACTGTCACGGTTGCCGAGCTGGACAGCTGGTGTCGCCAACAGATCGCAGCCTTCAAACGCCCCAAGCGATATGAGTTCGTCGAAGAGCTGCCCAAGAACAGCTATGGAAAGATCCTGAAGACAGAGTTGCGCAAGCGCAGCGGCCAGTCAGCCGATTCCGGCGCAGCTGGACCAACCGCTTGACGGCATCATCCGCGTTAGTTCACGGCAGGGCTGAGTTCCCTGCCGCCATGTTGGCACGGTACTGCGCTGGCGCGTTCCGCACGCTGCAAGCAACCAACTAGGCTAGAAGCCACTGGCTTTTACCGACGTTTTTCAAGCGCATGGATGACCCCGCGCAGCTCTGCAAGACCACGCAGACGCCCGATGTAGGGGTAACCTGGCGTGCTATCGACGCGCTGATCATGCGCCAGCATGTGCCCATGGTCGGGGCGGAAGGGCAGGGACCGCCCCTGCACAGCCTCGGCCTCCAACGCCGCCTGCACTATGGCCACCATGTCGACATCACCAGCAAGGTGCGGGGCCTCGTGAAAGCTGACACCATCCTGCTCAAGCGACGTGGCACGCAGATGCAGGAAGTTCACCCTTGCGGCAAAACGGCCGAGCATCTGCACAAGGGCATTGTCCTTCCGCGCGCCAAGCGATCCAGTGCAGAAAGTAAGGCCGTTCGCGGGACTATTGACCATGTCAAGAATAGCCTGGAGGTCGTCTTCGGTGGAGACCACCCGCGGCAAGCCGAAAATTGGGAAGGGCGGATCATCCGGATGTATCCCCAGCCGGACGCCGACCTCCTCGGCCACCGGGACCACGTAGCGTAGAAACGCTGCCAGGTTTTTCCGCAGGCGCGCCGCATCGATGTCATCGTAAAGCGCCAACTGAGCGCGAAAGCTGTCGAGGTCAAAGCTTTCTTCCGCTCCGGGCAGGCCTGCGATGATGGTTCGTGTCAACGCCTCGCAGGCTTCGGAGGACATATCCGAATATCGCTTTGCCGCGCGCTCGACGATGTCCGGGCGGTGATCGCTCAGAGCGCCACTGCGGCCCAGAATATGGATATCAAACACCGCCGCATCCACAGCATCATAGCGCAGGCACAGCGCGCCATCCGGCAGAGCGTAGGCAAGATCGGTGCGCGTCCAGTCCAGCAAGGGCATGAAATTGTAGCATACCGTGGTGATACCGCAGGCCGCGAGATTTCGGAGAGATTGCGCCCAGGCCTCAGCCTTAACTTCCCAGCCCGGTGCGGCGCGCTTGATGTCTTCATGCACCGGTACACTCTCGACAACCTCCCAGCGCAGGCCCGCATCGGCAATCATGTCGCGCCGCGCCGCGATCGCCTCGACCGACCAGACAGTTCCGTTGGGCAGCTCATGCAGGGCGGTGACGATGCCGCTGGCCCCTGCCTGGCGAATGTCATCCAGTGTTACCGGGTCGTGCGGGCCAAACCAGCGCCAGGTTTCGATCATGCGATCCTCTTGTTCTTTTCAGTCTATGCGCCGGTGGGAAACCGCGCCAGAAAGGTGAGACCGGCCTCAGTTCGGCGCGGAAATGGATTGAAACAGGTAGCCATCGAAGGCGGGATCATCGACGTCCGACAATTCCATCAGGGTCTTGCGCACATGCGCCAGATGCTGCCACATGGCAGCCCGCGCGGCGGCGCTGTCCTTGGTCCGCAGTGCGGCCAGGATCCGCTGGTGATCCTCCAGCCAGTTGCGACGATAGTCCGCATCAAAGATGCGGTCGTGCAGCTTGGCCCACATCGGGCTTTGGTCACGTTTGCGCCACAACTCATGCACCATATCGACCAACACGCTGTTTTGCGTGGCTTCTGCGATCAAACGGTGAAACAGCTCGTCGCCGGAATGGTCCGTGCTCCCAGCCTCGATATCGGCCCGCTCCATCTCCAGCGCTTCGCGCATCCGGATGATGTCGTTCTTGGTCACCATCTCGGCGGCAAAGGCAGCGATCGAGCTTTCCAGAAGCTGCCGCGCCTGCAACAGTTCAAAGGGGCCGATATCATCCCGGACAGGCGGTGCGGCGGTTGCCGAAGACGCCGCCAGATAGATACCAGAGCCCTTTCGGACTTCTACCAGCCCGTCGATCTCCAGCATGATCAGCGCTTCGCGCACCAGCGAGCGCGAGACCGACAGGCGCTCCGATAGCTGCCGCTCCGGCGGAAGCCGGTCACCGACCGAAAGCCCTGCATCGCGGATCATGCCCCGAAGCGCCTGCGCCACATCCTGATATCGCCGATATTGGCTCATGCCTGATCCCCCTTGGTTGCCGCCGCTGCATCCCGATCCTGCGCAGCGCGTTCAGCGTAGTACGCAGCAAGCGTATAGAAGGCGGGTTTCTTGGTTTCCTTGTCGGCGGCAATCAGCCCCTTGCGGTTCCAGCCGCGCTGAAAAATGCCCTGACGCCGCTCCACTCTAAAGTCATAGAGGATCCACGGAGACATGCCCTTGATGTAGTCGAGTTCGCGAAGCGTAGCGATCTGCTTGCGATAGACTTCATCCTGATAAGCGAGGCTGAACAATCCACGTTCGGGGCCTTGATCCGTGTTATCGCCGTCTGCGCCGGTTTCGGAGATAACGACAGGCCGATCCGGAGCGGAGTTGCGGCCGATAACGCTCAATTCTTCGAAATTCTCTTCGTACCAGCCATAGTATTCATTGAGTCCAATCACATCAATGTGGGCCGCCAGCCGGTCTTCGATCTTGAGTTTGGCATGATTGACCAAGCAAGCTGCAGAGGTGAGCCGGGTCGGATCTTCGGACTTGGCCAGATCCGCCAGCCCGCGCATGAAGTCGAGCCTTGCATCGGTGTCCGGATTTTCATTGCCGACCGACCAGATGATAACGCTGGCACGATTGCGGTCGCGCCGGATCAGTTCGCGCAACTGGTTCTGCGCGTCGCGTCGCGTGGCCGGGTTGGCAAAGTCGATGGCCCAGTAGACCGGGACTTCTTCCCACAGCAACAGCCCCAGCTCGTCGGCAATTTCGGCAGCGCGTTCGTGATGCGGGTAATGTGCCAGACGCAGATAGTTGCAGCCCAGTTCCTTCGCATGTGCAAAGCGACGGCGAATGTCCGCGTCTGAGGTCACTTTCCCGAGGGTTTCGTCATCCTCATGCACCGAGATGCCCCGCAGGAAAATCGGGCGACCATTCAGCAGTATTTCGGTCCCCTCCCGACGGATGGTGCGGAACCCGACACGATCCCGGATTTCGTCCTCACCAGCAATCAGGCGCACTTCGTAAAGCTTGGGAGTTTCCGGCGACCAGAGCTCCGGCGTTGCAGAAATCGCGATCTCGCCCTTGCCATCGACTAGCGGCATGGCCACATCCACGCCCAACTCCGGGATGGCAAACCGGGCCATTTCCACCGGGCCGTCAACCTCGGCAGAGACACGGATCTCGTCACCGTCAAGGCGCACGAACAGGTCGCGGATCACTGTGGATGGCAAATCGTAGAGCGTCACCTCGCGGTAGATGCCACCGTAGTTGAACCAATCCGTGTTGCGCATCGGAACGCGATCAAGGGTGCGCGTGTTGTTCACGCAGAGCATCAGCCAATTCCGGCCGGGTTTCAGCGTTTCCGTCAGCTCCACGCAAAACGGGGTCGAGCCGCCGTAGTGATTGCCGAGAAATTCCCCGTTCAGGAAGACCTTGCAGTCATATTGCGCCGCGCCGATACGGAGGATCTGGCGGCGGCCTTCGGACGGCGTATGGGTCAGCGCCCGCGTGTACCAGGCAGACCCTTCGAAGAAATACCACTTCTCCTTTTGCATCTGCCAGCAGGAGGGCACAGGCACCGTTGCCCCCATGTACGGATCGTAATCCCAGGGTTCGATCCGATCTTCCGGTGCCTCCGGCAGCATGGCGAACCACTTCTGCCTGAGGCCGGTGTCAAGCAGATCGACACAGAAGTTCCAATCCCCGTCCAGCGACTGCCCCTGGCGGCCGCGGGTAAAGATCAGCGTGTCGGCGTTCAGCGACTGCGTGTTGAAGGGACGGTCATAGTCTTCGTCATGCAGCGCCTGCAGCGCATTGTCTGCCAGTTCGGAGCGTTCTAACATTGGTGCCTGTGCCTCTGCCGGTTATTGCGCCGCTTTGATGCGATCGATCAACTCGGCGAGCTTTTCCGATTTCGCAGCGACTTCCTCATGCATCGGCAGAACGGCCGCCGCAAAGGGTGCCTTGTCGACCGTATGGATGTTGACGTTCAGCGACGCCTTGGCCTCATCGATTGCCGCATCCGAGGCCGCATTCCACGCCTTGCGGTGCGCCGCCATCGATTCAAGCGCGGCCGTGCGCAGAGCCGCCTGCTGTTCCGAAGTCATCGCGTCCCAGGCACAGTTGGAGATCACGACGACAGACGGGATCATCGTGTGTTCGTCCAGAGAAAAATCGCTGACAACTTCACCATGGCGGGCAGTCGTCAACGCCGTAGGATTGTTTTCCGCGGCATCCACGACGCCTTGCTGCAAGGCGCTGTACAGCTCACCCCAGGAGATCGGCGTAGGGTTGCCGCCCAGCAGTTCCACCATGCGGATCGCAGAAGGGCTGGGCTGCACCCGCACCTTTACCCCCTTCAGGTCGTCGGGCGACAGAATGGGCTTTTGCGCATAAAAGGAACGCGCGCCCTCGGTATAGAAGGCGACACCGCGGAACCCCTGGTCGACAGAGGCATTCAGGATATCCTGGCCGATATCACCGGTAATGACCGAATTGAAATGCTCTTCTGAGGAGAAGATATACGGCAGGTTCAACGCGGAGTAGCTCTCCTCGAAGGCTTCAAGCTCGGACGCGTTGGACCGCGCCATTTCCAGGGCGCAGTTCTGAACCAGTTCCATGGATTCGCGCTGGGTGCCCAGCTGCGCATTCGGGAAGATCTGGATCTTGATCTCGCCATCGGTGAGTTCTGCCACCCGATCAGCCATCACCTGCATGGAAACATGAACCGGATGATCCGGCGGATTATTGTGGTTCAACTTCAACGTTGTCGCGCCTGCAAGCCCCGCCGATGCGGCCAGCGCCAGCGCAGACAATGCGGTCGTGAATGTCTTGGTCATGGTCTCTCCTCCCGTGGATTTTGGTCTGACATGCTTAAATTGGTCAACCAGTATGGCGAGAAACTTCACCAGATTCGAACTTCAGTCAACCAAAACCTCCATATCGGGACCAAATTCTCAAAAGTCCGTACCAATCACCATAAATTGGTTGACCAATATGAATTCCTGCGCAAGGTTCTGACGCAGGACTGGCCAGCCAGTGAAAGGGAGGAAGCCAATGACATGGATCGCAACACCTCGTGGAAACGGGGAGGGCGACATATGAGACCCTTTGTCGACGCCTTTCTCAAAACCGTGATTTCGGTGATCTTCGTGGTGCTGGTGGCCTGCGTCAGCTGGCAAGTTATCAGCCGCTACATTCTTGGCACCCCCTCCACGGTGACGGATGAGTTGGCCCGATTCCTGTTCATGTGGCTGGCGCTGATCGGCGGAGCCTACACGATGGGACTGCGGCGCCACCTGGCGATCGACCTGCTGACCCAGAAGCTGACCGGACGCGCGCGGGCGCTCTCCGAGGGCTTCGTCCTGCTGGCTGTTGCGGGGTTTGCGGGCATGGTGATGGTGAAAGGGGGTGGGCAACTGGTCATGAAGACCCTGGCCTCCGGTCAGGTCACGCCCGCCCTGCAAATTCCCATGGCCTATGTCTACGGTGCCATTCCATTCGCGGGCGCAGTAATCCTCTATTTCTGCGCGATTTTTTCATATGAGATTTGGCGCAACGGCCCGTCTGATCCGGATGCGGCCCGCAACGGCGCGCCGGTCGGCGGACCTCTGGACTAAGGCGACGGCATGACCCAATCCATCTTTCTACTTTTCGGCAGCTTTGCCGTGCTGATGTCTCTCGGGGTGCCGATTGCCTTCAGCATCGGTATCGCAACTACTGTCACCTTCCTGTTGTTCATGGGCCTGGACCAGTCACTGTTCATTGTGGCGCAGCAGTTGGCGTCCGGTCTCGACAGTTTTACCTTGCTGGCAATCCCCTTCTTTATCCTTGCCGGAAACATCATGAACCGCGGCGGCATTGCCATGCGGCTGATCAATTTCGCCAAGGTCCTCGGCGGCAGACTGCCCGGTGCTTTGGCCCATTGCAACGTGATCGCAAACATGATGTTCGGCTCAATCTCCGGTTCGGCCGTTGCCTCGGCCGCGGCTGTGGGCGGGGTGATGGCGCCGCTGCAGAAAAAGGAAGGGTACGATCCGGCATTCTCGGCTGCGGTGAACATCGCCTCTTGTCCCACCGGGCTGCTCATCCCGCCCTCGGCGACGCTGATCGTCTACTCGCTGATCACCGGCGGCACCTCCATCGCAGCCTTGTTCGTGGCCGGTTATCTGCCCGGTATCCTGATGGGGCTTGGCCTGATGATCGTGGCCGGCATCATCGCCAAGCGTCGCGGCTATCCGGTCGCGCCGCGCCCGGATCTGGCTGAGGTCTGGATCGCCGCCCGTGATGCGGCGCTGCCACTTGGCCTCATTGTCATCGTCATGGGCGGCATCATCTCCGGGGTGTTCACCGCGACCGAAGCCTCGGCGGCGGCCGTGCTCTACACCCTGTTGCTGGCGCTGGTGTGGTACCGCGAGATCACCCTCAAAGATCTGCCTGCCATCCTGATCGACAGCGCCGTCACCACCTCGGTCGTGCTGCTGATGATCGGGGCCTCTATCGCCATGAGCAGGGTGATGGCCTTTGGTGGCATTCCTTTCGCGATTTCGGACTTCCTGCTCAGCCTGTCCGACAATCCGATCGCGATCCTGCTGGCGATCAACGTGGCGCTTCTGATCGTCGGCACCTTCATGGACATGACGCCGGCCCTGCTGATTTTCACGCCGATCTTCATGCCGGTTGTCAAAGGACTCGGGATGGACCCGGTACATTTCGGCGTGGTGATGACGCTGAACCTGTGCATCGGCATCTGCACCCCGCCAGTCGGCTCGGCCCTGTTCGTGGGCTGCTCGGTCGGGGGAACATCGATCGCGCGGGTCATCCGGCCCTTGTTACCATTTTACGCATTGCTGTTCGGACTGCTGATGCTGGTGACCTACGTCCCTGAAATCAGCCTGTTCCTGCCGCGTGTTCTGTTGGGATATCAATAATGAAATGCCTGAAATCCTGGTCTCTGGAGGCGGAGACCCCAACCGGTGTCACCCTGCGCGTCGAGGAACGCCACCTGCTGCATATTCATGTCCTGGAGCCCACGCTGTTCCGCGTGTCTCTGCAAAAGGATGCGGCGTGGCGGCTGAATCGCACCTGGACAATCGCGCCGGAGGGCAAGGCCCCACGGCACGGACGCAGCCGCGATGATCTCACAGGGTTTTCCTGTCCCCCCCCGGAGGTGACCACCTCCGAGAGCGAGATCACTGTCGCCACGGACACCTTGCGCCTTCGGCTGTTGTCCCCGTTGCAGATGATCTGGGAGGCCAAGGTCGGAGGCACCTGGCAATGCTTTGCAAAGGATCGCGCCACCGGCGGCATCCACCTGGGCCTGCGCGATCACGCCCACGCCCATTTCCTTGCCCGTACGGAAGGCGAACCAGTCTTTGGCCTTGGCGAGAAGACCGGTCCCTTGAACCGCGCAGGCAAACGCTACGAGATGCGCAACATCGATGCCATGGGCTATGATGCGGAAAGCACGGACCCGCTTTACAAACATGTTCCTTTCACCATCACCCGAACCTCGACCGCCGGGTGCTGGTCAATCTTCTACGACAATCTCGCCGGGTGCTGGTTCGACCTTGGCAACGAACTCGACAACTATCACGCACCCTACCGCGCCTATAGGGCCGAAGACGGCGATCTGGATTTCTACGTGTCCTGGGCGCCGCAGGTTCTGGACCTTGTCAAACGTCAGGAACAGTTGACCGGTGGCACCGCCTTTCCGCCGCGCTGGAGCCTTGGCTACTCCGGTTCCACGATGTCCTATACGGACGCGCCAGACGCACAAGCCCAGCTCGAAGGCTTCCTCACCAAGATCGCCGAGCATCGAATTCCCTGCGACAGTTTCCAGATGTCCTCTGGCTATACCTCCATTGGCAACAAGCGTTACGTGTTCAACTGGAACGATGACAAGATGCCCGATCCGGAGGGTATAGCCTCGAAATTTGCGGAAATTGAGGTGCATCTGATCGCGAACATCAAACCCTGCCTGCTGCAGGACCATCCGCGATATGCAGAGGCAGCGGACGCAGGTCTGTTCATCCACGCCAGCCCGGAAGCGGACGCAGACACTGGCCCCGAGATGTCCGTCTTCTGGGATGACGAGGGGTCACATCTGGATTTCACCAACCCGGCTACAATTGAGTGGTGGAAATCGAACGTCACCTCGGCGCTGCTGACGCGGGGCATCGGCTCCACCTGGAATGACAACAACGAGTATGAAATCTGGGACCGCCACGCCCAATGCGCGGGCTTCGGCGAGAGCATCGATATCGCGCTGATGCGTCCGGCGATGCCCATCCTAATGACCCGCGCCTCCATGGAAGCGCAACAAGCCCATGCCCCTCGAAAACGCCCCTATCTGATCAGCCGCTCCGGCGCGCCGGGATTGCAACGTTATGCGCAGACGTGGAGCGGCGACAACCGCACCGACTGGAAGACGCTGCGCTGGAACCAGCGCACCGGGCTGGGGATGAGCCTGTCAGGCTTTTTCAACATCGGCCATGATGTCGGCGGTTTCTCTGGCCCCCGGCCGGAACCGGAACTGTTCGTGCGATGGGTGCAGAACGGGATCTTTCACCCTCGTTTCACCATTCATTCCTGGAATGAAGATGCGACGGTCAACGAGCCTTGGATGTACCCCGAGGTCACCGATCAAATCCGGGCGGCGATCCGCCTGCGCTATCGCCTGATGCCATATCTCTACACGTGCCTGTGGCAAGCCGCAGAGCACAGCGAGCCCATGCTTCGACCACTGTTCCTGGACTTCGGCGATGACCCGCAAACCTGGGAGGAGGGGGACAGCTTCCTTCTTGGTCGGGATCTTCTGGTCGCAACCGTGCTCGACAAGGGGCGTGACACCCATGCGGTCTACTTGCCCAGACACGCCAACGGCTGGTGGGACTTCCACGCCGGCACCTGGCATGCCGGAGGGCAGTGGCTGGAGCTTCCAGTGACGCTCGACAGCATCCCGCTGTTCGTGCGCGGTGGTGCGGTGATCCCAATGGGCGAGGGCGCCGACCGCGCCGCCCCGGAGGCAGAAACCGGGCGCGTGCTGGCCATCTTCCCGGCCCCCGGAGAGGGATGCCATGGCAGCCTGATGTACGAGGATGACGGGGTGTCCTGCGACAGCGACTGGTGCCTGACCCATTTCGAGGTGTCCTGCGACACCGACAGCATCAGCTTGCGCACCCGCCGCGAAGGTCCCGGCAGGCCGGTCCTGCCGGAAGCGGGCCTGCTGCTTCCATCCGGCGAGTCTCGCACATTGAAGACAGCAAGAAGGATCTCCCTGTGACCAGCATGCGCATTCCGTGCTCCTATGACCGCACGGCTCTTCGTCCACGCATTTTGCACCTTGGCTTTGGCGCCTTTGCCCGCGCCCACCCGATGGTGTACCTGCACCATGGGCTGGCCGCGGCGGGCGGTGACTGGGGCGTCGTGGCGGCTCGGCTGAATTCAGGCGCTGACGCGCTTGACGCGCTCGATCAGGCCGATGGTCTCTACCACGTGGCCGAAGCGGATGGTGACACGATCACCCTGCGCGAAATCGGAGTGTTGACCGGCAGTTGCCATCCCGCCCGCGACGGCGCCGCAGCCTTGCCCGCGCTGATTGCCTCGGCCCCCATGTCGTTGATCCTGTTGACGATAACCGAAAAGGGCTATTGCACCAAAGCTGGCGCGCTCGACGTCGACCATCCCGGCATTCGCGCCGATCTTGCGGGTGGGGCGCCGTCAACGGCGATTGGAGTGATTGTTGCCGGGCTGGCGCAACGCCGCACCGCGGGCCATGGCGGGCTGACCATCCTGTCCTGTGACAACCAGCCCCACAACGGCGCGCTGACGCGTGCGGCGGTTCTGGACTTTGCCAGGGCACTGGACCCGGAGCTGGCGAATTGGATTTCCACTCATGTGCGGTTTCCTTCCTCCATGGTCGACCGCATCGTTCCGGCAATGACCGACGATGGCCGCGCTGTAATCCGTGATGCGCTGGATGCAGAAGACCCGAACGCGATCCTGTGCGAACCTTTCCGCCAATGGGTGATCGAGGACGATTTTGCCGGAGACATCCCCCCCTTTGCTGCAGGCGGAGCACTGTTGGTACCGGATGTGCGGCCCTTTGAAGAGATGAAGTTACGGCTTCTGAATGGTGCGCACACGACGTTGGCCTGGCTGGGGCAACTGCTTGGGCATGAGACTGTCTCGGACTGCATGCAGGACAATGATCTGCGCACTGCGCTGCGTCACCTGATGCTGGCGGAACAGGCGCCGACACTGACGCTGCCTGGTGGGATTGACATTGTAGCCTATGCCGATGACCTGCTTACGCGCTTTGCCAATCCCCGGCTGCGCCACAGACTGGCACAAATCGCCATGGACAGCAGTCAGAAAATGCCCCAACGCCTGCTGGCGCCCATCGCGCAGAACATCGCAGACGACCGGGACTGGAGCATCAGTGCCCTTGCCCTAGCGGCCTGGATCAAGGGTCTGCGCGACCTCGCCCTGATCGACGATCCGCGGCAGGCCGAGTTGTATGCGGCAGCGGCCTCGGACACGCCCGTCACCTCCGTCCTCGCGCTGCCCGGCCTGCTTCCGGAGGGGCTGCACGATTGCACGGAGCTAACCGATCCGGTGCTGGAGGCCTATGCGCGCCTCGAAAGGACTGGCGCGGCAGCGACACTTGCCGCAACGCTCACCCATGTTTCACCTGCCGAGGCTGCGCAATGACTGCCTTTCTAAACAGTGATTTCCTGCTCGACACCGCCACTGCACGGCACCTGTTTCACGAAATCGCCAGTGACCTGCCGATCGTCGACTATCATAACCATCTGCCACCGGCCGAGATTGCCGCGGACCGTAAATGGGACAACATCGGCGAGATGTGGCTGGCCTTCGACCACTACAAATGGCGCGTCATGCGGTGGGCCGGAGTGGATGAGACCCGTGTCTCCGGCGACGCCAGTTGGCGACAGAAATTTGACGCCTTTGCCGAGGCGATGCCTCGGGCAGTCCTCAACCCTGTACATCACTGGTCGCATCTCGAGCTCTGGCGCTACTTCGACCTGACTGGGACAGTGCTGTCGTCGGCGACCGCAGATCATGTATGGCACGCCACCAATGCCCGCCTGTCGGAGCCGGGCTTCACGGCACAGGGTTTGCTGCGCCGAATGAAGGTAGAGCTCGTCGGAACCACCGACGACCCTCTCGACGACCTGACGCATCACGCCGCCATGAAGGGCGCGGACATCACCGTTGTGCCAACCTTTCGGCCCGATAAATCGGTGCAGATAGAGGCGTCCGGCTTTGCCGGTTATATTGAGCGGTTGGAGGCTCTCACGCATCCGATCCGCAGCTTCGAGGATCTAGTCGCGGCCTTGCTCCTGAGGTTGGATCATTTCGTCGCCCACGGCTGCCGGGCGGCAGATCATGGCATCAATCACCTCGATGCAGGTGACATTCCGGGTGCCGCCGCTTTGGATGCGGCTTTGCGCACCGCGCGTGCAGGCCAACCTGTCACGCCCGAGCAGGCATCCGGCCACAGGGCGGCTTTGTTCGACGCCTTGGGACGTGCCTATGCGGCGCGCGGGCTGGTGATGCAGTGCCACATGAATGTGGTGCGCAACGGCTCCACCCGGCTGTTGCAGGCGATCGGCCCGGATGCCGGGGGGGATTCACTGCGTGACACCGATATGGCCGGGCCTTTGAACGTGCTTCTCGACCGGCTCGACCGCGACGGGCAACTGCCGCGCATGGTGCTATATGGACTGGATCCAGCTCGCAATCCTGTGCTGGTCGCCACGGCGGGCACTTTTCAGGACGGCTCGGTGCCGGGCAAGATACAGGCCGGATCCGCCTGGTGGTTCAACGACACGCTGGACGGCATGGAAAGCCAGATGCGGACGCTGGCGCAGGTCGGCCTGCTGTCCACTTTTCTGGGCATGCTGACGGACAGCCGCTCTTTCCTGTCCTTCCCGCGCCACGAATATTTCCGTCGACTGCTCTGCGGCATGATCGGGCGCTGGTCCGAAACTGGACATCTGCCCGATGACGCCGAGGCGCTGGAGCAACTGGTCCGCCGGATTTGCTATGAAAACGCCAAGGCCTGGTTCATCGATCCCAGGTAGCCCGTTCGGCACATACGCGACCTACTTCGCCAATGCTGACGGCCCCATGCACAGGGGCCGTCAAAAGCCACTGACGCTCGGCAGCCATGTCGACAGGAACGGCAGGAAGGTAATCAGCAGCAGCGCTACAGCCAGGGCGAGAAAAAATGGCGGCATTTCCCGTACCAAGGCCGATGGCTTGAGCTTCACGGTGGAGGACACCACGAAAATCAGGCTGCCGACCGGCGGCGTGGCCAATCCCAGTGTCAGGTTCACGATCACGATAATCGCGAAATGGTTCGGGTCGATCCCCAGGGCAAAGCTGATTGGCGCGAGGATCGGCACCAGGATCATCACCCCCGGCAGCGGATCCATGAACAGGCCAAAAGCCAGCAACAGCAGGTTGACAGCCAACAGGAAGACAATCGGGGACAGATCCCAAGAGATGATCGTCTCCGCCAGAAACTGCGGCACGCTTTCGATGATCAGCACCCAGGCAAAAGCCCTCGCGGCGCCCAGGATCAACAGCACCGCTCCGGACGTCAACGCTGCTCGCAGGACGATCCCCGGCAGATCGCGCAGGTGCAGTGAGCGGTAGACGAACATGCCGACAAGCAGCGCGTAGAATACGGCGATGACGGACGCTTCCGTTGGGGTGAAAACACCAAAGCGGATACCGCCTACAACCAGCAGGATCAGCAACAACGCCGGCACGGCAAAGAATGCAATCCGCCCAATTTCGGCCAGCGTGGGCATTGGCTGCCCGGAAGCGTAGTTGCGGGCTTTGCTGACGCGGGCATTGGCCAGAAGGATCAACAGAGTGATCAGGAGACCCGGCAAGACACCCGCCATGAACAGCGAGCCGACCGAGACTTCCTTGTCCTGCATGGCATAGATGATCATGGTGATTGAAGGCGGGATGATCGGTCCCACGACCGAACTGGCGATTGTCAGCGCCCCGGCATAAGGGCGGTCATAACCACCTTTTTCCATCATGCGGATCATCATCGTACCCGGGCCGGCGGCATCGGCAAGCGCACTGCCTGAAATGCCCGCGAACATCGCCGAGCTGACCACGTTGGCATGGCCCAGACCACCGCGCAAATGGCCGACAAATGCCTGCGCCAGACGCAAGATCGCGAGGGTCACCGCGCCACCAGTCATGATCTCGGAGGCGAGGATGAAGAAGGGCACCGCCAACAGAGGGAAACTGTCCAGGCCGGCAAACATTTCCTTCACCACCACCAGATGCGGGTAATTGGAGGCAAAGGTGATGGCAAGAAACACCGAAATCGCCATCGCAAAGGCGACCGGCAGTCCAAGCGCCAGCAGCACGAACAGGGCAGGGAACAGGATCTCAGCCATTCGCACCTCCGGGCAAAGCATCCGGCCCATCGGCATCGGGGTCCAGCGACCGGTAACGTCCCGCCTCGATGAACGGGCGGGCAATCAGCAGCAGGTGCAGGATCAACAAGGAAAAGCCGACCGGCATTGCCGCATACACGTACAAAAAGGGCAGGCGCAGCGCGGGCGTGACCTGGTACTGCATCCGCTGGGCGTATTGCCAACCGACGTGCACCATGAAGGCAAAGAACAGCAACAACATCGCAACGATCGCCGCCCTCAGCACCCGTTGCCCAGCCTTCGGAAGGCTATCCTGGAGGTTGGTGATTGCGACGTGGCCGCCGATACGCAGGATCAGCCCCGCACCAATAAATGTCAGCCAGATCATCAGGTAACGTGCCGCCTCGTCAGCCCAGGGCAGTGAATGCGAGGTGAAGTACCGCAGCGTGATGTTGCTGCCCACGATGAGTGCCATGGCCGACAGCATCAGGATCAGCACCCATCCGTTGAGCGCCACAAAGAGGTTTTCCAGCTTTTTCAAGACTTCCCCGCCACCGAAAAGGCGTCGGCGCCGGAGCGGCGCCGAGACGCACGTATCACTTGAATGCGACGATCGCGTTCACCAGATCCTTGCCGTAGGTCTCGTAGTACCCTTCATAGGCGGCGCTGATGGACTCCTGGAACGCGGCTTTCTCGTCCATAGACAGGGCGTTGATTTCCATGCCGCGGTCCTTCAGCGTCTCGACGCCGCTGGTCTCAACATTGTCGACATAGCTACGCATTGCCTCGGAGGCGGCGGCAGCAGCCTTCTCAAAGGCGGCTTTCTGCGTCTCCTCAAGCCCTTCCCAGAACGGCTTGGACACCAACAGCATGGCTGGGGAATAGACGTGACCGGACAAAGTCAGATATTTCTGCACTTCATCCAGTTTCACCGAAACGATCACCGACAGCGGGTTTTCCTGACCGTCAATGACGCCCTGTTGAAGCGACGAAATCACCTCCGGCCAAGCCATCGGCGTCGGCGCGGCACCCATTGCGTTGAACGCGGCGAGATGCACCGGATTTTCCATCGTGCGCAGCTTCAGCCCCTCGGCATCGGCCGGAGTATGGATCGGGTTTCGGTTGTTGGTGATGTGGCGGAAGCCCTGTTCACCCCATGCCAATCCATGCAAGCCAACATTATCGAACTTGGCAAGGATTTCCTGACCAATCGGCCCATCCAGCACCGCGCGGGCATGCTCCAGATCGCGGAACAGGAAGGGAATGTCGAAAACGCCTGTATCCGGGACAAAATTCGCCAGGGTGCCGGACGAAACGATGGTTGCCTCGATCGTTCCGAGTTGCAGCCCCTCAATGACTTCCCGTTCACCGCCCAGACCGGAAGAGGGGAAGTGCTTGAACTCAAACGCATCTCCCGTTTCGGCCTTCAGAACCTCCTCGAACTTCTGGGCCGCGACGCCATAGTGGCTGTCAGGCGCAAGCGCATAGCCGATCTTCACTTCGGTCTGGGCAAATGCCGGCAAACCGGCGGCAATGAGCAAGCCGACAGTGGCCAGCCCGCGATACGCGAAAGTCATTGAAATCCTCCCTCTAAAGGTTGTTAATTGCTACACAAGGCAACTTTTTCTGGCAACCCCAGGGGTTGAGGCTGCCGATCCTGTTTTCAGGCCGTTTCGCCCTTGCGAAACAGCTGCACAAGTTCAGGGACATAGGCCTCGCCCTGGCCAGCTTCCACCGGCGCTTTCAGGGCCTCGGAAATACCATCGGCAACCGTTTTTCGCGCACCGGAGGCCTCGGACATCCCGCGATAATAATCAATATCTTTCAATGCGTTCGACACAAAGAAGGGCAGCCCCTCGCGATCCTGGTCAACGATGTACGGGGCCAGCCGTTCCAGCGCGACACTCGCGCCACCACCTTGCGCCAGCACATCGACAAACACCTGCGGATCAATCTCGGCATCCGCAGCCTGTGCCGCGGCCTCGGCCAGCAGCGTCATGAAACCCACCGATACATAGTTGTGCAACAGCTTGAGCCGGTGACCATGACTCAGCGGGCCAACGTGATCGACCTTTTCGGTAAAAGAAGCCAGCACCGGACGCACCGTTTCCAGCGCCTCTGTCGCACCACCGACCAGCAGGTTCAGCGTGCCTTCATGGGCGTGTTTCGCCGTGCGCGTCATTGGGGCATCGATGTAGTCACCGCCTACCTGACGAATGATCTCGGCCATGCGCAGTGTCGTCTCCGGCAGTGCTGTCGAGCAATCCACCACAATGGCACCGGGCTTCAGCGCCGAGGCAACACCTTCTGACCCGCCCACGATGGCCTCGACCTGCGGTGAGCCGGTGACACAAAGGATCACGACATCCGAATTCGCCGCAACCTCGGCCGGGCTGGCGCAGGCGTTGGCACCGAGGCCAAGGATTTCCTCCGTTGGCTGGTTACCGGGATGATCGAGGAAGCTCAGGCTGAAACCGCCCTTCAAAAGAACGTTACGGGCAATACCATGCCCCATAAGGCCAACGCCGATGATACCTACATGCATTTTATGCTCTTTCCGTCTTAACGTGGGGGCGCTCGAAGCCAGATCTCAGTCCGCGTTGATCCAGATCGCCTTGGTGTCGAGGTATTCTTCCATGTGCTCGGTGCCACCTTCCCGGCCATAGCCCGACATTTTGACGCCACCAAAGGGCACGGCTGGGTCGATTGCATGGTACATGTTCACCCACACCGAGCCCGCTTTCAGACGGTGGGCAAGTTTGTGTGCCGTACCCAGATGTGTCGAGAATACACCTGCAGCCAAGCCATATGGTGTCGCGTTGGCGCGCTCGACGACCTCGTCGAGGCTGTCAAAGGGCAGGGCCGAAATCACCGGTCCGAAGATCTCTTCACGGGCTACGCTCATGTCGTCGGTCACGTTACCCAGTACGGTAGGCTGGAAGAAGTGCCCGCCCTGCAGTTCTGGCCCGTCGGCACGACCTCCACCCGTCAGAACCGTGGCCCCTTCGCGGGGGCCTGCCGCCAGATAACCGGCGATGCGTTCTGCCTGGCGGGCGGAAATGATAGGTCCGATGTCGGTATCTTCCTGGATGCCCTGACCGATCCGCAAGGACGCGGCATAATCGGCAACCCGGCGCAAAAACTCGTCGTGGATCTCGCGGGCCACGAACAGCCGCGAGCCTGCAATACAAATCTGCCCCGAGTTGGCGAAAACGGCCATCGCTGCCACCGGCACGGCCTTTTCGATGTCAGCGTCCCGGCAAACGATCACCGGTGACTTGCCGCCAAGCTCCAACGACACCCGCTTGAGGTTGCCAGTGGCCGCGCGAGCAATCGCCTGGCCAGTCGCGGTCGACCCCGTAAAGACGATCTTGTCCACTCCGGGATGTTCCGCTAGGGCGGCACCGGCCTCGCTGCCCGTACCGGTCACGATATTCAGAACGCCGTCCGGCAACCCGGCTTCCTGCATGATGCGGGCAATCATCAGAACAGTCAGTGAAGCTTCCTCGGACGGCTTCAACACGATGGTGCAGCCCGTGGCAATCGCAGGCGCAATCTTCCACACCGACCCCGCAATCGGCGCGTTCCAGGGAATGATGGCCCCGACAACACCAATCGGTTCGCGCACCGTCTGCGAATAGATCTCACCCGGGAAGGAGTTGGGAATCGTGGCTCCATGGATCGCCACTGCCTGACCGGCATAGAAACGCAACATGCCCAGCACGCGACGGCTGTTGGCGATGGTGCGCTGAATGGGCATCCCCATGTCGAGCGTATCGGACAGGCACAGGGTCTCCCATTCGGCCTCGAAGCGCTCCGCTATGCGGAGCAACAAGGCCTGACGCTCAAAAGGTGTCCATTTCGACCAAGGCCCCTCAAATGCCTTGCGGGCAGCCGCCACCGCCGCGTCAATGTCTTCACGGCCGCCACGCGGAACGGTTGCAAGCAGACTGCCATCGGCCGGGTTGCGGGCCTCGATCACTTCGCCGGAGCGCGCTTCGCACCACTGACCGTCGATGAACATCCGGCGAAATTCGCCCTTGTAGAGACCAGCCGCGGCTGAATTCCAGTCCTTCATTGCGTGTAACCCTGTCTGATACTGTTGTGCGTTGGCTTCCGAAAAGGCCGCGCTCGGCGCCGGATTGGACGCCACGACGTTGTACTCCGATAGGTTGCGGCATTACAAGTTAGTATACATGCTAATTACCATTCGCTCGACGGCCGCCAAGTGTGATCACACTGGCCCCAGCAACCGTTGTGGCTGCTACACCACGTAAAATGTGCCGCCAGCAGACAACCCCGGGCTGCGACTTAGCGCACCGGCGGCCATGAAATAATAACATAACTATGATTATAAGGGGTGCGAGAATATCCCGCCGCGCGTCCCACTCGACTCCGCCTCTTGTCCGAATACAATAAGGCGCCTTTCGAACGGAGACGGAATGGAAGCCGTTTACAGCAAACTGGGTCTGCGGGGCCGCGAAAACCGTGTCACGTTCGGTCTCGCGGCCCCAGTTTTGTCAGACCTGTCCCGGCAACCACAAGACGATGGCCGGGAAGGCAACCAGCAGCGCGATCGTGATTGCGTCAGCGATGAAGAACGGCGTAACACCCTTGAACACGTCCTGCACGCTCAGATCATCGCGCACGCCGGCGACCACAAAGCAGTTGAGGCCAATCGGCGGGGTAATCAGACAGAACTCTGCCATCTTGACCACCAGGATGCCGAACCAGATGGCACACATCGGCCCCGACATGCCAAAGGTGCTGTCGGCGGCTGATACCGCTTCGCCGCCGTTCAGGGCCATTACGGCAGGATAGACTACGGGCAACGTCAGCAGCAGCATGCCGATCGCATCCATGAACATTCCCAATACCGCATAGGCCAGGAGGATGCAGATCAGGATCAGCATGGGGCTCATCTCCAGCGAGGTGATCCAATCGGCAAAGGCTCCGGGCAGGTCGGCAAAGCCAAGGAAACGCACGTAGATCAGCACCCCCCAGATGATGGTGAAGATCATCACGCTCAGCTTGGCGGTTTCGAGCAGCGCATCCTTCAACTCGCGCCAGCGCATGCCGTGACGCAGCGCCATCAGGAAAACCACGAAGGCCCCGATTGCGCCGCCTTCGGTCGGGGTACCCCAAGCGTCGCCACCGAAGGGGTTGTAGACAAAGAAAATGATGGTCACGACAACGAACAGGATCGGCAAGGCTTGCGGCAAGGCTGCAAAGCGCTGACGCCAGGTGAAGCCGGTGACGCGGGGACCGAAGTCCTTGATGACCATCGCCATGCCAACAATCAGCGCGCCGTAAATCAGCGCCGAGAAGGCACCTGGAATAAAACCGGCCAACAAGAGCTTGCCCACGTCCTGCTCGACGATGATCGCATAGATCACCAGGATCGCGGAGGGCGGGATCAGTGACGCCAGCGTGCCGCCAGCAGCCACCACACCAGCTGCAAAACGCTTGTCATAGCCAATCTTCAGCATTTCCGGGATGGCGATACGGGCAAACACGGCCGAGGTGGCAACAGACGCGCCGGACACGGCGGCAAAGCCCGCTGTGGCAAAAACGGTCGACACCGCCAATCCGCCGGGGACCCAGGCCAACCAGCGTTTGGCGGCCTCGAACAAGGCACGGGTCAGCCCTGCGTAGTAGGCAAGATAGCCAATCAGGATGAACGTCGGGATCAGCGACAGCGCCTGGCTGGAGACCTTGGAATGCGGCACCTGCCCTGCGGTCTTGACCGCGATGGTGAGCGCCTTGCCAAAGCGGGCCGGATCGTAGCCAAACTTGGCCCAGAAGATCCAGATCAGGCCAACCATCCCTGCAGCGGCCGCGGCAAATGCCACCCGCATGCCAAGGACCACCATTACCAAAAGCCCGGCAGAGACGATCAGGCCAATTTCAATCGGTTCCATGTCAGATGTTCCTCAGGTGTCGTGGCCGGAGACGTGTTCCGCCTCCATCGCGGCCTGGGTGGCGGCGTCGGCGATCATCGGGACTGCAACGGGCTGATCTGTTCCGCTGCGAAACGCTGCACCATAGGCCCACAGCTGCAGACACAGACGCAGGCACAGCACACTGAAGGCAACCGGCGCCAGCAGCTTGGCCGGCCACAGCGGCAACGAGATATCCATTGAGCTGTCGGCGCTCCACCACGGCGCGGCAAAATCGAAGCTGCGTTCGAAATGCGCCCAGGAGCCCCAGACCATCAGCAGCATGAGCAACAGCACGGCGGCAGTGGTGATGAATTCAGCCAGATAGAGCGCCCGTCCCTTCAAGGCACCTACGACCATGTCCATGCGGATATGGCCGCCGTCGCGTTGCGTGAAAGAGATCCCCATGAAGGCGATCAACGGCATCGCCTGCTCAATCCAGTCGACGTAGCCCGGCAACGGGCTGTTGAACAGGTTACGCCCGCCAACGGACCCGACCGCCAGTAGCATCAGCGAAAACACCGCCAAGCCACTGAGCAGGGCAAGGGGCTTTTCCAAACGGTAGAGCTTTTGGTCGAGTGAACTGAGACGGCTGTCATCAGTCAGCACAAGGGATGCGCCAGCCATGGCGTGCCTCCATCATTTTTTCAGGACAGCAAAAACAGCCCCGCAGCCGAAGGCTACGGGGCACGGCAGGATTAGCTGCCTTCGGCAATCAGACCGGTCACCAGATCATAGAGTTCCTGGGCAGGGATGCCGCGAGCCGCGTTTTCCGCGATCCAGGCTTCAGCCGCGGGCGCTGCTGCTGCGTCTTTGAAGGCGGCGAGTTCCTCAGCCGAGAACGTCACCTGTTCGATACCAGCGGCCTCCAGTGCAGGCTCCCAGGCATCCAACGTCTTGGACTTGTAGAAGTCGACATAATGCTGCAGCGCTTCGTCCACCGATTCCATCAGCGCCGTGCGATGGTCGTCAGGCAGGCTGTCGAGAGCATCTGTATTGACAACCACCGGGCAATTTACCGTTCCGGGGTTCAGGTTTGTGGTCCACCACGCCCCGTTTTCGAGGGTTCCAAAGGACATGTGCGCGTGCGGCGCAAAGGCAACTGCCTTGACGATACCGCTGTCCATTGCCTGACGTACCTCGGTGGCCGACATCGAGGTGGGAACGGCGCCAACCGCCTCCATCGCCTTGCCGATACCGCCGGTGGCGCGCACAGTCAGCCCCTCGAAATCCTTCAACGTTGCAGGGACGTCACCGGTGCCGACCAGATTGTACTGCGGCAATGGCGACGGCATCAGCAAGGTCGCGTTCCAGCGCGCCAGATCCTTTTGCACCGCCGGGTGTTGATACAGGGCCTGCGAGACCGCGATCTCCTGCTCCAGCGAGCTGACGCCCAGGAACGGCAGTTCCAAAACGGTAATGGTGGGGTTCTTGTCCCGGTGATAGCCCGCACAGAACTGCGCCATTTCAAACGCGCCGATCGAGATCCCGTCGAGGTTCTCCTTGTTCTTGGACAGACCGCCATAGCTGATGGTCAGGCTAAACTCGCCGCCGGTCTTCTCTTCGACCAGTTCCGCCAGTTTCTCGACGTGTTCAGTAAAGGCCCGGCGTTTGCCCCACAGCGAGACATTCCATTCGGTGGCCAGGGCTTCGGTTGCAAAGGTCGTGGTGAGGGCGGCAAGAGCGGCCCCTTTGAGGTAGTTGCGCACGGATGCTCCTCCCAGATGCATACGGAAATGATTGGGGGAATATTCCAGAAGGTTATGCAGCTGCCTATGAAGGAAAATGCGCGCGTTTCTGCAACCATCCTGCGGATTTCCGCAGGGCGAAAGTCAGAGCAAAGCGCTTTTGTCGAGGCCCAGTTTGACGATCTTCTCGTTCAACGTCCGCCGACCAATTCCCAGTGCCTCGGCTGCCGCATCCATGCGCCCTTCATGCGCCTTGATCGCCTTTCCGATCAATTCGCGCTCAAAGGCCGCCACCGCCTCACGCAAGGTATCGGGTACATCATCCGGATGCTGATCGATCCGGATTGCCGACGCCATGCTGCCACCGCCCCTTCGCGCCGCGAGCACCCGGCGCTCGCAGATGCTGCGAAGCTCGCGCACGTTGCCGGGCCATTCATGGGCCAGCAGGACCGCGAGGTCATCCTGGGTGATCTCGGGAACGGCGGTTTCGTAGAGCATTGCAAACTTCTCGAGGAAATAGGTTGTCAGCAACGTCAAATCATCACGGCGCTGGCGCAGTGGTGGCAGGGTCAGCACCATCGTGTTGAGCCGGAACAACAGGTCCTTGCGCAGCCGCCCCTCTGTCACTGCGAGGTCAACATCCTCATTGGTAGCGGTGACCACGCGAAAATTCACGGGCACAGGCATCTGGCCGCCGACCGGCAAGATCTGCTTGTCCTCGATCACCCGCAGCAACTTGGCCTGCACGTCCAACGGGCAGGAGCATATCTCATCCAGAAACAACGTGCCGCCGGAAGCCGCCAGCAACCGTCCGCCGGGCCCGCCATCGACGCCGAACATTTCCGCCTCGAAGGTGCCGGCTGACAGGGCCGCGCAATTCAGTGCCAGAAACGGGGCATCGGCGTTGGGGCCCAGATCATGAAGCGCTCGCGCTGCAAGCTCCTTGCCGGTCCCCGTCTCTCCGATGATCAGGACCGCGGTGCCGGTGTCCGCAAGGTCCAGAATATCCTGCCGCAGCTGCACGACCGGCGCGGACTGCCCCAACAACACCCGATCAAGCCCCGACAGTTCGAACAGGCGCGCCTTCAGCCGGGCATTGCTTTGCTGCATCCGGTGCTGTTCCGCGGCATGGCGCAGGATGGCCAGCAGGCGACGTGGTTCATAGGGTTTCTCAACGAAACTATAGGCTCCATCCTGCATCGCCTTGACCGCCATGGGAATGTCGCCATGAGCAGAAATCAGCACCAGAGGCGGCGCCTCGGGTGGCAGAACATCCAGCAGCTCAAGCCCGGACATGCCGGGCATGCGCACGTCAGACAAAATGACGTCGGGGCTCAAGGCATCCAGTCTTTCGAGCCCTGCCGAGGCCCGCGCAACAGTCGTAACCTGCCAGCCCACGGCCTCAAGCAGTTCGGCCAGCGACTGCCGCATGGACCGGTCGTCGTCAATCACCAGAATGCTGAAGGGCCTCGAGCCGTTCATAGTTGGTCGTCCTTCGCTGATGTGGCCGGGAAGGCGACGCGGAATACCGCACCGCCGGTGTCCCTGTTGCGGCCCGTCATGGTTCCACCGTGGTCCTGCACGATACCGGCTGAAATCGCCAAGCCCAAGCCCATGCCGCGACCGCTTTCGCGGGTGGTGACGAAGGGTTCCTGCAATTCCGCCAATGTCGCTTCGCCCAATCCGTGGCCGTTGTCCCGGATTTCGAACCAGATGCCGTCCCCCCCAGCCCCGGTCTCGACCTCGATCAGCGGGGCTGCGTGGTCTTCGCTGGCGTCGATGGCATTGCGCAGCAAATTGGTCATGACCTGTTCGATCCGCAAACGGCTGCCCCGGACGCCACCAAGATCAGGGCAGAGATCAAGTCGCAACTCGGCTTTGGCAGCTTCAAGGTTGGGCGCCACCAAAGCCGCTGCGTCGCGCAGCGCTGCGTTGAGATCAACGACCGCGAGGGTTTCAGCATCCGGGGTCGCAAAGAACTTGAGCTGCCGGGTGATGCCCTCCATCCGGTCCACCAGGGCACCGATCCGCGCCGACAGCTTGGCGGTATCGATCGGCGCCATCTCGGCTGCCACGAGATGGTTTCGCATGGCCGCAATCGGCTGCCCCAGCTCATGCGTCACCGAGGCAGCCAAACGCCCCAACGCGGCCAGACGACTGGCGCGCTCCAATTCTTCCTGGGTACGCTTCAGGCGCTGCTCCGCTGTCCGCCGTTCCTCGATCTCGCTCGCCAGTCTCTCATTGGCGCGGCGCAGCTCTGCCTCCTCCCGCTCGGAGCGTGCCAGCGCGGCGCTGATCCGACGGGCCCGCTGAACCTGAAACAGGATCAGCGCCAGGCCCGCCGCGCAACCGACCAGCAAGGTCAGCAACCAGCTGCGGGCGACCGCACGATCATCACTGGCGAAATAGTGAAGCGTCCAGTCATGGGGGGGAATGGCTGCCGTGAGGTGCAATTGCTCTCGGCCCGTTATCACCGCGCGCTGATCGACGCCCGGCCGCCAGTCCATCGGCTCCAGGCTACGGCCGGGAAACTGTCGTGCGTCTATGATCCGGCGGCGCTGACCGTCGGATAGCGGGAACAACACCCGATAGCGCCAGTCGGGTTCCGAGGCGAGCAGCACGACACCGTCCTCATTGGCCAATAAAACCTGTTCGCCCGACTTGCGCCAACTCTGTTCCAGTCGGGCAAAACTGATCTTGATGGCGATGACGCCAATTGGCGTTCCATCTGCCCCCAGCACTGCATCGGCAATGAAATAGCCCGGCAGCCCGGTCGTGGTCCCGATTGCGAAAAACCGCCCTTGTCGTCCGCCCAAGGCTTGCTGAAAGTAGGGGCGGAAACCGTAATTGTGCCCGAGAAAGCTGTCTGGTCGGCCGTGATTTGACGTGGCGATGGTCGATCCCGCCACATCCATGAGGTAGATGGCATCCAGCCCGGCCTTGTCCGCAAAGCGCCGCAGGCGTTCATTCAGGACATCGGTGTTTCCACCTTCGGCCGTCGCCAGAACGGCAGCATCCTGCGCGAGTACGTACGTAAGGTGCGAAAACCGGTCCAGTTCCGCCATGACGCTGCTTTGATACAGAGACAGCCGCCCTTCTGCCTTGGCCCGCTCCTCCGAAAGAAAATACACCTCCGAGGCCTTGAAGACCGCGACAGCCAGTACGATCGCGGCAAGAAGAGGTATCAGAAACGGCAGCCTTCGCCGAAACGGCAATGGCGGTAGCCCACGCCCTGCCACCAGCCGCGGCCTTGGGGACTGATGTCGACTATCCGTGATCATCGAACCGTCAGCCGCCCTTGGGCCGGAGACCGCAGCAATGTCCTGCGCTGCTACGGTGCATCATGAGGCCGCCTGAAAATGGGACGCGGGTACCTTTATGTCCCAGTCAATACCGCTGCCATCCACGACATAAGAAACCGGAGCATCCAGCACCGTAGCGGCATAATTCGTTAACACGGAATGCCCGAACCCCGTTCTGGACGGGGTGCCATCAATGCTGATCCCGGTTTCCCGCCACTGGAACTGCAATTCGCCACTGCCGCGATCAATGTCCCAAGATATCGACACCCGCCCCTGCCTCTGCTGCAATACGCCGTACTTGGCAGAATTCGTGGCCAACTCATGTATGGCCATGCCGATGGTCTGAACGGCTTCCGGCTGCAAATCCACATCTGGCCCCGAAATCAGGATATGTTGGTCCGCCTCAACCATCGTGAAGGGTTCCAGATGCTCCGCAACCAATTGGCGGAGCGAAACGCTCGTCCATGCGTTATTGACCAGAAGATCCGTCGACTTTGCCAGTGATGCGAGCCGTGCCCCGAAATTCCGGTTGAAATCCTGAAGCGTCTCCGCCGTGCGCGCAGTCTGGCGCTGGATCGCAGATACCACGCTCAACATGTTCTTGGCGCGGTGGATGACTTCCCGGGCGATCAGATCCCTGGCGCGTTCCGCATTGCGCACCTCCGTCACATCGCGGTGAATGTTCGAAATCGCGATGACCTCACCATCCACGTTGCGGATCGGAGCGCAGCTGATCCAGACTTCCCGCTCCGTTCCATCCTTTGCGATCCGCGTTGCTTCGAAATCACGCAACCTGCCCGCGATGATCTCGTCGCGGTAACTGGCGACCCGTTTCGGCCAGCCCTCGGGATAAAGCGTTTCAAGAGACCGCCCAAGGATTTCGGACTTTTCGTAGCCATAAAGACGTTCCGCCGAGGGATTCCACGTGATGATATTGCCGTCCAGATCATAACTGATCACCGCATCGCTGGTGGAAGCGATCAACGCGGCCATCGCGTTGGAATTGATATAGCCCTGCTCAACCTCCTCCCGCTGGACATGGCGCTTGCTGACATTTCGGTGCTGAACGATCAGGAAACGTTCCTTGCCTCGGAGATACCGGTTTACGGTCAGATCGAACCAGCGTTTCTCGGTCGGGCTGTCGCAGGGGTATTCACAGCGGAAGGTCTCGCCGGTTGCAAGCACCGCCGTGAGCCCGTCCGCCACGATCCCCGCGGTAGCGCTCGATGATCCGCAAGCCGATGTGCAAACCGCGAAGTAGTTGCTCCCGACCGAGCACCGTTCTGGATTTCCACCGTTTTCCACCCGAAACTTCTCCCAGGCAGCATTCGCGGCGATTATGTGGCCCGAGGCGTCGAGAACGGCGATTTCGTCATCCAAGGCATTCAGGACGCCCAGTATGTCGGACACGTCGTCAGCCACTAAGGCAGTTTGCATCTAATTATTCCTTGGATTGCGCCGCTTCACCGGACGCGAGTGTGCTGAAACTAGAATGCAGAGCCTAGATGAGAAGCAGCGGACATGCAATTTCCTGCGCCTCGCTCACCCGCATGGCGACGCCGTGTCTTGCCCCGCCCTGCCCGCCTGACAAAGGCAAATGGTGACCGGACATGCGCCTTGGCAACTGTCGCTTCCGCACCCGCTGCGATCGGACGGGAACGCTTGAGCGGAGACACAATGAGCGGATTTCCGTTACCCGGCGGAATGACGATGCTTCTGCTCGTGACAAATGTCGCGTGAGAACATATATAGAACAAATGACACGACAGACCCTGAAACAGAAACTGGAAATTCTCAGCGATGCGGCAAAATATGACGCCTCTTGCGCGTCATCCGGATCGACCAAGCGCCATTCCCGCGATGGAAAGGGGCTGGGGTCCAACGAAGGTAGCGGAATCTGCCATGCCTATGCGCCCGACGGCCGCTGTATCAGCCTGCTCAAGATCCTGATGACCAATTTCTGCATCTATGATTGCAGCTATTGCATAAACCGTGCCTCCTCCAACGTGCCCCGCGCCCGGTTCACCGTCGACGAGGTGGTGCGGCTCACGATAGAATTCTATCGGCGCAATTACATCGAAGGGCTGTTCCTGTCGTCGGGCGTGATCCGCTCACCCGACGCGACGATGTCCGACATGGTGCAGATCGCTCGCAAACTGCGGCACGAGGAGAACTTTCGCGGCTACATACACCTCAAGACGATCCCCGACGCCGCGCCCGAGCTGATCAGGGAAGCGGGGTTGCTGGCCGACCGTTTGTCGATCAACGTCGAACTGCCCACGGATCAGGCGGTGCAACAATATGCGCCAGAAAAGAAGCCGGAACAGATCCGCCGGGCGATGGCCAATGTGCGCATGACAAAGGAGGCCGGCAAGGACAAGTCGTTTACTGGCAAGCGCCCGCCCCGCTTTGCCCCCGCCGGACAGTCCACGCAGATGATCATCGGGGCCGACGGCTCCAACGATGCGACGGTGCTGGGGCAATCGACCCGACTTTACTCCAGCTACAAACTCAAGCGGGTCTACTACTCTGCCTTCTCGCCTATTCCCGACAGCTCTGCCAAGCTGCCGCTGATCCGGCCACCGTTGCAACGCGAACATCGCTTATACCAGGCAGACTGGCTGCTGCGCTTTTACGATTTTCAGCTGGACGAGATCACGTCCGTCACGCGTGACGGCAACCTGGATCTGGAGATCGACCCAAAGCTGGCTTGGGCCCTCGCGCACCGGGCAGTGTTTCCACTGGACGTCAACCGCGCCAGCCGCGAGATGCTGTTGCGGGTGCCGGGCTTCGGCGTCAGAACTGTCAACCGGATCCTCGCCAGCCGCCGCCACCGGACCCTCCGCTACGAAGACCTCCTGCGTATGGGAGCACAGATGAAGAAGGCCCGGGCCTTCATCATCGCAGGGGGCTGGACACCGGGGGCCTTGACCGACAGTGCGGATCTGCGCGCACGCTTTGCCCCGCCGCCCGAACAATTGGCCCTGTTCTGATGCATCGGGTTACCCTGCCCCCTATCGGCACCTTCCGCGCATGGCGCGACGCCGCCCGCAGTTTTCTCGCAGCAAACGTCCCGCCTGAACAAATCCTTTGGGGCGATCATGCAACCGCCCCCGACCTGTTCAGCGACGACAGCCCACCGTCGGGCGGTGGCGCAGTATCGGTACCGCGCAGTTTCATTCGAATGGCCGAAACGGTTGTCTGGCACAGTGATCCGGAACGCTTTGCCCACCTCTATGCCTTCCTTTGGCGGCTGAGAGAAACACCACACCGAAACCTGATGTCCGATCGAGGTGACCGGGATCTGGCAAGATTGCGCCGGATGGAGAAAAACGTGCGCCGGTGTCAGCACAAGATGAAGGCCTTTGTCCGCTTTCGCGAAATTGGCCGTCCAGGCGCGGCACGTCGCAGTTTTGCAGCCTGGTTCGAGCCAACCCATCACACCGTCGAGCCGACAGCGGATTTCTTCGTGCGCCGCTTTGGCGACATGGATTGGCGGATCCTGACGCCTGATGTGTCGGCTGTATTCGAGCAGGGCAAACTGTCGTTTTCCGAGGGACACGACAAGCCCGATCTGCCGGAGGATGCCAGCGAGGCACTTTGGATCACCTACTTCCAGAACATCTTCAATCCTGCGCGCCTCAAGGTGCAGGCAATGCAATCGGAAATGCCCAAGAAATATTGGAAGAACCTCCCCGAGGCCGCGTATATTCCGCAGATGATCGCCGATGCGCCGATGCGTGCCCGCGCCATGGCGGAGGCAGCGCCGACCCTGCCCCCTGCCCGCGTCGAACAGCTCAAGGCGCAACTGGCGTCCTGCAAATCTGCCTGGAGCGGACCCTCGGAAGCCTTGCCAAAGGCAATCCGAAGCTGCACGCGCTGCCCCCTGCATTGCAACGCAACGCAAGCCGTGCTCGGAGAAGGACCAGCCCAAGCCGACCTTATGATCGTGGGTGAACAGCCCGGCGAGATGGAGGATCTGAGTGGACGTCCGTTCGTAGGACCGGCAGGCCAGCTGTTCGACCAGGCCGCCGCCAAGGCCGGACTGGACCGCGAGACGGCTTATGTCACCAATGCTGTGAAGCATTTCAAGTTCTCTGTCCGCGGCAAGAGGCGCATCCATCAACGGCCGGATGTCTCCGAAATCGAACATTGTCGCTGGTGGCTTGATGCCGAAATTGCAACCGTTCGCCCCAAATTGATCTTGGCCTTGGGCGCCACCGCCGCGCGCAGCTTGACGGGGAAGGAAACCGGTCTTCACGCCCGGCGCGGCACCATCGAAACAGGCAGAGCGGGTCTGCCGGTCCTGATCACCTTTCACCCCGCCTACCTGTTACGGCTGTCGGAACCGGACGTCCGCAAGCAGGCTGAAGCGCAATTCACGCAGGATCTGGCGTTGGCGGCGACCTTTGTCGCGCCGGACAAGGCCCCCGGCACATAGCGATCATCTGCAAGCCCTTACCTAGGAGGCTCCGAGCCCTCGCGCACCCTGACACGTTGCGATCACGTGGCGCTCAGCAGCCAATCATAGACCAGCCGGGCCCGTTGCGAGGCATGGGGAGCCAACCTGATGTAGAAATTTTCCACCGTTTCGACACGGTCCGGCAGCAAAGGCACCAACTCACCGCTCTCAAGATAGGTTTCGGTCAAGCCGACCCAGCCCAGAACCGCCCCCATGTCATCGCGCGCGGCCTGCAGGGCAATCACGTAATTGTTGACGCTGTGACTGTGCTTCACGGGCCCAGCGTACCCAAGATTTCGAAACCAGCCGGTCCAATCGGTCCAGCCAGCCCCAGCGGATTCAAAATGTATCAGCGGCAGCTTTGCAAGATCCGCAGCCTGCTTGACCGGGTGCAGTTCGGCGAACCGCGGACTGCCGAGCGCCATGATCCGGTCATGAAACAAGGTGCTGCAATGGCCGGACTCGCGCGGCTTGATACCGTAATGGATACTAAGGTCGCAATCTTCCGCGCTTTGCTCGGTATCACTGACAATCTGGGCAACCGAGATATCGCCGTGTGATTTCCAAAACTGCGCAAGCTTGGGTGTCAGCCAGAGCGAACTGACCGCCGTGGTCACCCGTATCGTGACCGAGGCCCGGTGCGACCGCTGTCTGAGCTGGTCCACCGCATCTCCCATGGCTTCAAAGCCGCGTTGCAGGGCGACCAGCAAGTAGGCCCCCGTTTCCGTCAGCTCCACGCCACGATGGTGGCGCCGAAACAACGGACAGCGCAATTCGGCTTCCAGGGCCTTCACCTGATGGCTAATTGCCGCCGGGGTGACATTCAGTTCCCGTGCGGCGGCCTTGAAACCGACATGGCGTGCCGCGGCCTCGAACGCGACAAGGCTATTCATCGGGGGAAGGTCGTAAGGTCGTTTGGCCAAGAATTCCTCATTCACGTTGGATCAATTGCACTACTATAGAGCAATTCTGACCGCTTCCGGACATTTTCAGATTAACTTAGCTAAGCCTAGGTGAATTTTTCTGTCATTGCCGCCAATCGCGATTGTCCGCACGCTGCTTGCAACGGGAAAACGCAGTGCCCGCTGAAGCCCACTATTGAAAGGAGCGCGCCATGACCGAGGTTTCCACGACAAGAGCGCGGGGTCGACGCAGCCGCCCACATACCCGTCGCGACAGCGCTCCAGGTCAAAACCCGCATCTGCGCGTCCCCTTCATCACCCGCCGGATTCCCCCCTATGACCTTTTGGACGAAGAGGCACTCGTCAGCATCGAACAGGCCGCCGACCGTATCCTGGCCGAGATCGGCATGGAGTTTCGCGAAGACCCCGAAACGGTCGAGCTTTTCCGCCAAGCCGGTGGCAAGGTCCGCCAGGTATCGCCGGAAAGCTGGAACATCACGTTTGAACCCGGCATGATCCGCGAAATCTTGCGAACTGCACCCTCACGGTTCACCCAGCACGCCCGCAATCCCGCGAATTCGGTCGAAATTGGCGGCGACGCGATGGTCTTTGCGCCCTCTTATGGATCTCCTTTCGTGATGGATCTGGACAAAGGGCGGCGCTACGGCACGATCGAGGATTTCCAGAACCTTGTGAAGTTGGCGCAATCCTCGCCTTGGCTCCACCATTCTGGGGGGACGATCTGCGAACCGACGGACATTCCGGTCAACAAGCGTCATCTCGACATGGTCTATGCCCACATGCGGTACAGCGACCGCGCCTTTCTAGGCTCCATCACCGCACCGGAGCGCGCAAGGGACAGCATTGAAATGTGCCGCATCCTGTTCGGACCGGATTTCGTTGAACAGAACTGCGTCATTCTTGGGAACTTCAACACGACATCGCCACTGGTGCTTGACGGCATCACCACGCGCGGAATTCGCGAGTACGCCAGCGCCGGTCAAGGATCTATCCACTTGCCGTTCCTGCTTGGTGGTGCGGTATCGCCGCTGACAATGGCCGGGGCGATCGCCCAATGTCTCGCTGAATCAATGACCTCCTGCGCGCTCACCCAATTGGTTCGCCCTGGCGCACCAGCGGTGCTGGCCGGTTTTCTCTCCTCCATGTCTCTGCGCTCGGGCTCACCCACTTTCGGCACACCGGAACCGGCCCTTGGATCACTGGTGATGGGGCAGCTCGCCCGGCGGCTCGAGATGCCGCTGCGGTGCGCGGGCAATTTCAGCACCTCGAAACGACCCGATGCGCAGGCCATGCAGCAATCGATGATGTCGATGATGTCAGCGATACAGGGCGGAGCGAACTACATCCTGCATTCGGCAGGCTTTCTCGACGGTCTGCTCTCCATGTCCTACGAAAAATTCGTGATGGACACGGACATGTGCGGCGCTCTGCATGCCTATCTGAGAGGAATAGAGGTGAGCGACGACACTCTCGGCGTGGAGGCGTTGGCCGAAAAGGGGCCCGGTGAACATCTGTTCGGCACCGAGCACACGCTGCGTCACTATCAATCCGCATATTGGGACAGCGCCCTGAACGATGACCAGCCGTTCGAGAGCTGGGAAGAACAGGGCAGTATTGACGCCGCACAGCGAGCGAACGCGCGCTGGAAGTCCATTCTGGATCAGTATGAAGCCCCGCCGATGGATGCAGACACGGACGAGGCTTTGCAGGATTTCATTGCCCGCAAGAAAGCCTCGATGAAGGATGCCTGGTACTGAAACCGCCCTCCTCAATCGCCAGCAAAGCACAACTCAAGGAAAGACCGATGTCCAAGGACCCGCTTTTGCAGCCCTTCCAGCTGAAACACCTGACACTGAAAAACCGGATCATGACCACCAGTCACGAACCGGCTTATCCGGAAGACGGCATGCCGAAGGAACGCTATGCTGCCTACCACGCGGAACGGGCCAAGGCGGGTGTTGCCCTTGCCATGACAGCCGGCTCCGCCGCCGTCAGCAAAGACAGCCCGCCGGTCTTTAACAACATCCTCGCCTACCGAGATGAGGTGGTGCCGTGGATCAAGAAGCTGACCGACGCCTGCCACGAACACGGCTGCGCGGTGATGATTCAGCTGACCCACCTTGGCCGCCGCACCAACTGGAACAAGGGCGACTGGCTTCCTTCCGTCAGTTCTTCCAAACATCGCGAACCGGCCCACAAGGCATTTCCAAAGCTGGCCGAAGATTGGGATATCGAGCGGATCATCTCGGACTTTGCCGACGCTTCCGAACGCATGAAGGAAGGCGGCATGGACGGTATCGAATTGCAGGTCTACGGGCATCTGCTTGACCAGTTCTGGTCACCGCTGACCAATGATCTGGATGGGCCTTATGGCGGGCAGAATCTGGAGAGCCGTCTGAAACTTCCGTTCGAGGTGCTGCGGGGAATCCGCAAACGCGTCGGCGATGATTTCATCGTTGGCCTGCGCTACACCGCGGACGAGGCCGAGGCAGGCGGGATCACGCCCGAAGAAGGCCTCGAGATTTCCAAACGTCTCGCCGACAGCGGCATGGTCGACTTCCTGAATGTGATCCGCGGGCGTATTCACACCGACCCCGCCATGACCGACGTGATCCCCGTCCAGGGTATGAAGAATGCGCCGCACCTCGATTTCGCCGGCGCGGTGAAGGAGGCGACCGGGATGCCCACCTTCCACGCCGCCAAGATTCCGGACGTACCCACCGCACGCCATGCGGTGCAGGCAGGTTTGCTCGACATGGTCGGCATGACGCGCGCCCATATGGCCGACCCCCATATCGTGCGAAAGATCACCGAAGGCCGTGAGGATGACATCCGCCCCTGCGTTGGCGCGACCTACTGTCTCGACAGGATCTATCAGGCGGGAGACGCGCTGTGCATTCATAACGCGGCAACCGGGCGCGAGCTGACCATGCCGCATGATTTGACCACCGCGGAGCAGAAAAAGAAGGTTGTGATCGTTGGGGCTGGACCGGGCGGACTCGAGGCGGCGCGTGTGGCCGCCGAACGCGGTCACGAGGTGACTGTCTTCGAGGCCCAACCCGACCCCGGCGGACAAGTACGCCTGACCGCTCTGAGCCCGCGCCGACGGGAAATGATCTCAATCATCGACTGGCGCATGGCACAATGCGCGGCACGGGATGTTGAATTCCGGTTCAACACCTGGGCAGAGGCAGAGGACGTGACCGCGCTGGACCCTGATGTGGTAATCGTTGCAACAGGCGGCTTGCCCAACACGGAACTGTTTGAAAGCGGACGGCAACAGGACCTCGTGGTGACCAGCTGGGACCTGATCTCAGGCGACGTGAAACCGGGGCAGAACGTGCTGATCTATGACGAAAGCGGCGATCACCCCGGCTTGCAAGCAGCAGAAGTGGCAGCCAATGCCGGTGCATCGGTCGAGGTTATGACACCTGACCGGGTCTTTGCGCCGGACATCATGGCGATGAACCTCGTACCCTACATGCGCGCCCTACAGGACAAGGACGTGACCTTCACCGTGACCCGACGACTGCTTGACGTCAGCCGCGACGGGAACCTGCTGAAGGCAACGATCGGCACCGACTACAGCGACTTCACGTCGGAAAAGAGCTACGATCAGATTGTGGTGAACTATGGCACGCTGCCGCTTGATGACCTCTATTTTGACCTCAAGCCCCTGTCCATCAACGGCGGAGCCGTCGACTACGATGCGCTGATCGAAGGGCGTCCTCAGACCGTGCAACGCAACCCCGGCGGCTCGTTCCAGCTGTTCCGCATCGGCGACGCCGTCAGCGCTCGCAACACCCATGCGGCGATTTACGACGCGCTGCGCCTGGTGAAGGATATCTGACCCTCCTGTATCCGCACTTTGCTCTCGTAAGGTACGTTAACAAAGAACGAATATGGAGTTAGTCGCAGGCCGCTGTCACGATGATCTCGACCTTCAGATCGGGGCGCGCAAGCCGGGCTTCGCCACAGGCGCGGGCGGGGGCATGGCCTTCCGGCACCCATGCGTCCCAGACCTCGTTCATCTCGTCGAAATCCTTCATGTCGGCGAGCCACACGATTGCCTGAAGGATCTGCCGCGGCGAAGAGCCTGCCTTCTCCAACAGCGCCTCGACGCGGGCAAGGCAGTCGCGGGTCTGTTCGGCCACGGTGGCACCATCGCCGACCTGGCCACACAGGTAGGCGACGCCATTGTGCTTCACGATCTTGCTCATGCGGGGGCCGGTATCGATCCGTTCGATCATCTTTCTCTCCTATTCGGCGGCATGTGAAGGCGGCTCGTCCATCGCGGCGAGCTCGCCAAGTGTTACCGGTTTTATCGGCGGTCGGATACGGTAGTAGCCGGTCTCGTCCGGGGATTGCCCAAGGGCATCGGCAAGCAGCGCGGTCACGGTCAGCCCGCAGTAGCGGCCCTGGCAGGGGCCCATTCCGGCCCGGCTGAAGGCCTTGGCCTGATTGGGGCCGAGGCAGCCGAGCCGGGCGTGGCTGCGGATGCTGCCCGCGGTCACTTCCTCGCAGCGGCAGACGATGGTGCCGTCGGCAGGCTGCAAGGCCTCTGCATAGGGCGGATAGGCCGCATCCAGGAAGGGGCGTACCGCGGTTTCCCGGTTGCGGGCGCGCAGAAGCGGGCTGGCAAGGCGGTCGCGTTCCGGGACAGAGATCCGCCCCAGTTCCTCCGCGGCCTTCAGAGCGGCGATGCGGCCTGCGTATTCGGCGGCCATGGCGCCGTGGATGCCGGCCCCGTCGCCCGCGATCAGGACGCCGGGTTTGGCCGTTTCCCCCCATGCGCCGGTCTCCGGCACAAAGCAGTGCTGAGCAGGGGACCACAGGTGCGGCACGCCGATCGAGCGGGCGGCCTGGGTGTTCGGCACCACACCGTGGTGCAGCAGGACGGTGCCGCAGGGGATGCGGTGCGTCCGGCCCTTGCAGCGGAAGATCAGGGCTTCGGCCGCGGTGCCGCCTTCCACGGCAATGGCAGTTGCGCCAGTATGGCGGGGCACGCCGGCGCGCGGGATTTCCGCCAGCAGCTTCAGCCCCTTGGCGAGGTAGCGCCAGCCGCGCAGCGCCCCGGGCAGGTGGCGGCCTGCCGCACGCAGGCTCGCCGGGGTCTGGGTCTCGACCAGTGCCAGCGGCGGCGTGCCCGCGCGCACCATCTGGGCGGCGATGAGGTAGAGCAACGGCCCGCTCCCCGCGAGCACCGCACGGCGGGGCAGCACACCCGATTGCTTTAACAGGATCTGCGCCGCTCCGGCCGTCATCACCCCCGGAAGGGTCCAGCCGGGCACCGGCATGGGACGCTCCAGCGCGCCGGTGGCCAGGATCACCCGGCCGGCCTCCAGCTGGCCGCCGCGGCCGCCCCGGGTGAAGGAGATGCGCAAGCCGTCCTCAACCGCCCAGACGACGGTGCCGGGCAGGTAGCGGATCTCCGGCCGGGTGATCCCCGCCGTCAGAGACGCGCCATGCAGATAATCCGGCCCCAGTATCACGCCGCGCGGTCCGGCGGCGCGGTCCACCTCGCGGTAGATCTGCCCGCCGGGGCGGGTCTGCTCGTCCAGAAGGGCGACGTCCAGCCCTCTTTGCGCGGCCTCTGCGGCGGCGGCCATGCCGGCCGGCCCGGCGCCGATGATGGCAAGGTCAAAGCGTTCCATCGCGCACCTCTGCTGCGTCTTCATGCGGGCGTGAAATGCGCAGGCCGTCTTCGGCCTCCATCATGCAGGCCTGGCGCAGGGTGCCGCCGGTCTCCACCAGGCATTCGAAACAGGCTCCCATCATGCAGTACGGAGCCCGGGGCGCGCCGGATACCGGCGTGTGCCGAAACACCTGCACGCCGGCGGCCAGCAGCGCGGCGGCAAGGTTGGCCCCCTCGGGCACATCGAGCGGGTGGCCGTCGAACCAGATCCGCACGCGGGGGGCCTCTTCCAGCTCAAGAAACAGGGAATCGGTCTTCACTGAACACCTCCAGATCGGGGGCTGCGGATGTGCCTTCCAGCCAGTCCGGCAGGAACAGCGCGTGCGCCGCGGCCAGGGTGATGCCGCTGTGGCAGGTGACGAGGTAGGCCCCGGGCAGTTCCGGGCTCTCCTGGTAGATCGGCAGCCCGTCCGGCGTCAGGATGCGCAGCGCGCCCCAGCTGCGCACCAGCTGCGCGCGGGCAAGCGCCGGATAGGCCGCCAGGGCTTCGGCCGCGAGCCGGGACAACCCCGGCAGGGTCACCCTGTCGTCCAGGCCCGCTTCTTCGTTGGTGGCGCCGATCTGAATGCCGCCCTCGTCCACCTGGCGGGCGATCAGCGAGGGCCGGTGGATCATCTTCGGCAGCTTCTCGGTGATCAGGACCTGGCCGCGCTGCGGCCGCACCGGCGCCTTGAAGCCCAGTTTCGGCCCCTGCTCCATCGCGCCAAGGCCCGCGGACAGGATGACCTTTCCAGCCGTCACCACGGTGCCGTCCCCGCAGCTCACACGGAAGCCATCCGGCTTGGCTACGCCGGTGACGGTCTTGCCGTTCAAGACCCGGCCGCCTCGCCTGCGGACGTCCTCGGCCAGCGTTTGCAGCAGCCGCAGCGGGTTTGCGTGGCCGTCCTGGTGATGCAGGATCGCGCCCGCAACCTTGGGACCGATATGCGGCTCCTCGCGGCTCAGCGCGTTGCGGCCCAGCACCTCAAACGGGTAGTCGCCGCCAAGCTTCTCCTTCAGCGTCTCGTATTGGGCGACGGTGGCATACAGCGTCTCTTCGGAGAAATGCAGGTCATAGCCGCCGTTCTGCTCCAGCCCGACGGAGCGGCCGGTGCCGTCTTCCAGCTCGGCGGCGAAACCGGCCCAGGCCGCAGCGGACTGCTGGCTCCAACTGGCGTAGCGCGGCTGTTTCATGCCCTTGGACTGCACCCAGACCAGGCCGAAGTTGCCGCGGCTGGCCCGGAATGCGCCGTCGCCGCCATCCAGAACCGTGACGCGCTTGCCGCGCCTGAGCAGCCCCCAGGCTACCGACAGGCCGACAACGCCGCCGCCGATCACTGCATAATCTGCTTCCATTCTGCCATCTCTCCGGGATTGGGTGCGGGGCGGCGCGGTGCCGCCCCCTCCGGCCGCGGGTTACTTGCCGATCTTGTCCAGAATGTCCTGGCCCCACTCGGCGCCCACGTCTTCCAGAACCACCGGCCAGACCTCGCTGCGCACCTTGGCGGCCATCGCTTCGCGCTCGGCGTCGCTCAGCTCGACGACCTTGGCGCCAAGCTCGCCCGCTAGCCGCTGCTCCCATTTGCGCTGGTCCTCTTCAGCCACGGTCCATCGCTTGGCCTCGAACTCGGCCGCGGCGGTCCTCAGCGCTTCCTGATCCTCCGCGTCCAGTTCCGCCAGCGACTGGTTAGAGATGATCATGTACCAGACCTCGAAATGGGTATTGGCGGGCACATAGGCCTTGGTCACATCGCGGAAGGAGGCATAGTAGCCTTCGGCGCCGGAACCGATCACGCCGTCGACAACGCCGGTCTGGATCGCGGTGAAGGCTTCGGAGAAGGGGATCGGCGAGGGGATGTATCCAAGTGCCTCTCCTGTCATCTGGAAGCTCTTGATGCCAGGCACCCGGACCTTGATGCCGTTCGGCTGCGATGGATCGCCAGGGTTGACCAGGTCGGTGTTCAGCGCGATGCCGCCGAAATACACCGGATAGGCCGCCAGCATGGTGATGTCCTGCTTGGCGTAGAGCTCTGCCATCACCTCGCGCACCGGGCCTTCAGGACCGTAGATCGCGCGCGCTTCCTCCCAGCTGCCTGCAAGGTAGGGGAAGGAGCTGATCTGCATCCGCCGGTCAGCAGCCGCGGCTGCGGGCTGGGTCGCCATGTCGATGGCGCCGACGCTGATGCGTTCCTGCACCGTGGTGTAGTCCCCCAGCGCGGATGCCGGGAAGATGTTGATCGACACGTCGCCGCCGGTAGCCTCGTTCACTTCGGCGGCAAAGGCGCGCAGTTCCTTGTCGATGGTGGTATCCTGCGGCCGCACGTGGCTCATCTTCAGGTCGGCGGCCGAGGCAAGGCCTGCGAGCGACATCAGCGCGGCGGCTGCGGTGCCGGTCAGAAAGTGTTTCATGGATTGTCTCCTCCGTTGGTGTCAGGGGTGGGTCAGTAGCCGAAGAGGCGCGGCAGAAAGAGCGACAGGTCGGGCCAGAGCGAGGTCAGGAAGACCACCGGCACATAGCCTGTCAGGATCAGGATCATCGCGGGCGGGATCACCTTGGTGACCTTCACGTTGCCGATCCGCGCGCCGAGGTAGAGGATCGAGGCATAAGGCGGGGTGACGCCGCCCATCGCGGTGTTCACGCCCATGATCGCGGCGAATTGCACCGGCGACACACCGATCGCCTGCATCAGCGGCAGCAAGAGCGGCGCGATCAGGATGATGGCGGTGACATCGTTCACGACCATGCCGACCAGGAACAGCAGGATGTTGACGAAGATTAGCAGCAGAACCTTGTTCTCGGTGATCTCGAAGATCGCGCTGACCATTTTCTGCGGGATCGCCTCGTAGACGAACATCTGGCTCAGGATCATCGAGAACAGGATCATCACCATGATCGCGCCCACGGCGGTTGCGGCCTCCTTGCCGGCCTCCAGAAAGCTGTCCCATTTCAGCCCCTTGTAGATGAAGAAGCCGACCGGCACCGCGTAGATCACCGAGAGGGCCGCGGCCTCGGTCGGGGTCATGATGCCGCCGTAGATACCGCCCAGGATGATCACCGGCATCAACAGCGCCGGGGTGGCGTTGAAGCCCTTCTTCGCCACGTCGCCGGCCAGCTGCGAAACGCTGGGCACATCGTCCAGCACCAGGTCGAACTTGCGGCTCATCCACAGGTTCATGGCCGAGAAGTTGAACATGATGAGCAGGCCCGGCCCCAGCGTCGCGAGGAAGCAGGCGAGGATCGAGGTGTCGGTGACCCAGCCATAGACGATCATGGTGACCGAGGGCGGGATCAGCAGCCCGAGGATCGAGGAATTGGCAATCAGCGCAGTGGCGTATTCCCGCGGATAGCCGCGTTTCTCCATCTCGGGGATCAGCAGCGGGCCGATGGCGGCGATGCCGGTCAGCCCCGAGCCGGAGATTGCGCCGATGATGGCGCAGCTGACCGCCGCCACAACGCCCAGGCCACCGCGGACATGGCCGATGAAGGCATTTACGAAGTTCAGTAGAGAGGCGGCGATGCCGCTGGCCGACATGATGGTGCCTGCCAGCACGAACAGCGGAATGGCCAACAGAACCGGGTTCCCCAGCTGCTGGGAGCCCCACAGCATCATGCCTTTCATGGTCACGTCGCCGAGGAAGTACATGATCATGAGGGCAGCGCCGAAACAGTAGGGCAGCGGCACGCCGAGGGTCAGCGTCAGCACCAGAACGGCAATGGCAAGAAGGGCGATCTCGATCATTTTGCGGCTCCCGCGCGCAGGGCATTGACGTGGCGCAGCAGGTGCAGCGCGGTGTAGAGCATCATCAGGGCCAGTCCGACCACCAGCGCCACTTCGGAATAGAATGTCGGCAGGTAGAGCGTCGGGCTCTCCTTCCAGACCCGCCAGGCGTACAGGGTGTAATCCCACGCCCAGCTCAGCAGCCACAGGCCGACGATCAGGCTGATGATTTCACCGATGATCGCCAGTACGGTGTGGCCACGCTCTGTCTTGATGGCGATCTCCAGGACGTTGGCGCGGATATGGGTATCCTCGCGCGAGGCGTTGACGGCGCCCAGAATGTAGAGCCAGATGGTGGGATAGAGCATGGTCTCCTCCAGCCCCATCACCGGGATCTGCAGCACGTAGCGGGTGACGACCTGCACGAACTGCCCCAGGGCCACCAAACAGATCAGACCTGTCAGCAGATATTTGGAAAATGTGTCCATCGGTCCTCCCTCCCGTGGTCCCGCAGCGTGTCTGACGGATTTGGCTGGACACGGGGCATAAAATCAATTTCAAAATATCTGTGACTCCATCAATTTGCTTAATGGGCCGGGCATGAACTTTTCCCTCCGCCAGATATTCACCTTCCGGGAAGTCATGCGCAGCGGCTCCATTTCCCAGGCGGCGCGCACCGTCGGGCGCACCCAACCTGCTGTCAGCACGATGATTGCGACGCTGGAGGGCGAACTGGGATTCAGCCTGTTCGTGCGCGATCAGGGCAAGCTCATTCCGACGCCGGAAGCGCGGTTTTTTCTCGAGGAATGCGAAACCGTTCTGGAGCGGATAGAGCGCATCGAACGCACGGTGAACAAAATCCGCACCCACGAGGCAGGCAAGTTGCGTGTCGCTTGCCACCCGGCGGCCGCCGGAATGTTCATGCCGAGAATTCTAACGGAGTTCCTGCAAGGCAAGGATGAGTTGGAAGTCTCGCTGATTATGCGCTCGTCGGACGTGATCGAAGACCTGATTGCCTCGCAGCAATTCGACATCGGCTTTGCCGAGACACCAAAGCCCCGCCCTTCCGTGAAACAGATGGATTTCGATCTCGAATGCGTGTGCATCGTTCCAGCCGACGATCCACTTGCGACAGCCGAGGAGATCACGCCGCAGGATTTGGACGGTCAGTCGATGGCGGTTCTGTTCGACAAGCACCCGTTGACGGTCCGGACAGAAGCGGCATTTCGAAAAAGCGGATACCGCTTCCGCAAGCGGCTGGAGCTGCGAACCTGGGCACCGGGCCTGCAATTCGTCGCCGCGGGCATGTGCTACATGATCTGCGACATGATCACCGGCTACAGCTGCCTCCAGCAGCGGCAGACCACTAGAGAGCTCGCGATCCGCCCGTTCCGCCCTCGGATCAGCACCAGCGTCTCGATCCTGACACCGGGCTACGCAACACAGTCCCTAACGTCAAAAGCCTTCACAACCCATCTATGCGAAGCCATTGGAAATATGCAGACTGAACTGCACAACAGCCTTTAGGGCCAGGATGCATTTATTTTCAACGCGCTGCGTGACTCACGGCTCGGAAATCGCAGCCGTGACATCAGCGCCCTTTAATGGCTGACCTGCGGGCAAATGGCTGTGCTTACCCCCTTCCTCCCGAAGTCACACGGCAAGCGACCGGTGGATGATAGACGGGTTCTGAGCGGGCTGTTCTGCATTGGTCGCAATAGATTCTGATGGCGGGATCCGCCGCGGAAATGTGGTCCGAAAAAGACGCGTCACGGCTCATGAAAGCGTTGGAGCGAGAAAAGCATCTTCGCGCAGATGAAGATCGCACTGGCCGCCGAGCACGGCGAGGAAGGGACCGTGATCGTAGACGCGACCTATTTGAAGGCGCATCGCACTGAGAACTGCAACTGTTGGTCATGACTCCTGACCCTAGGTATCCCAGCGAGTAAACACACAGGCGCTGAGATACGGTACGCGTGTTCATACATGAAACCGTTCCTCGCCGGATCAGGTTCGATGGGTCAGCGCATTTGCCACTCTCAGCGCCGCAGTCGGGGCACGCCTACGGTAGGGGCTGAATAACCGGCAGGTTATGACACGTCACCGGCCTGTCAGGGGGAACGGTTGGCGCGGCGCTCAGCGCTCTACCCGAATCTGGTCACTGGCGTGGATCACACCGTCCTGCACGATCCGGCAGAGCACGCCGCGCAGGCGCAGCGGCCGGTTGGGCTTGTGGTTGATCCACGCAAGACTGTCGGCACCGTAGCGGTCCCGCCATTTGGCGCAGCCGGTGTTGAACTTGTCCGAAACCTCGAGCACAGCGCTGCCCACATGCAGGCGGGTGCCGGTGGGGAGGTTGGCCTCGCTCATATCGAGGTCCGCCACCATGGTGTCGCCGGGATGCACGGTATGGGTTCGGTCGCGCCAGCACAGGTCCATTACCCGCCGCGGCAGGATCGAGACCTGAATACGCGGGTCCGGGCTGCCGTCGGGCAGGGTCAGCCAGGGAGCTTTCAACCAGCGCTCACCTGCGATGCCGCCTGCCACGGTCAGATGCAGCTGCTCCGGAAAGCGACGTTCGCCATAGGCGGGGCGAAAACACAGGCTGTCGATGGCGGCCACGTCGCGCGGCGCCGCCAGAATATGCGGCAGCGCCGCGTCGCATTCGGCGCGGCTGGCAAAGGCGGAGCGCCTGCTTGGAACTGTGGTCATCTGGCTGCCCTCCGCCGGCCGGTAGATCAACTGCGCGACAATACGCTGGACGGCCGGGCCTTGTACAGCGCGCCGGTGATCAGCCCGGCCACCACGGCCTTGATCAGATCCCCCGGCACGAAGGGCGCCATGACGGTCAGCAAGGATTCCCCCAGACCGGCGGGTTTCATCAGCATGTAATAGGGCACCGCCGCCAGATACATCGCACCGATGCCCCCGATCACAGCTGCGACGATGGCGATCACGGTGATATTGCCGCGCTGCCAGGTCTGCATCACCAGACCGGCGACAAAGGCCGCCAGTGGGAAGCCGATGTAGAAGCCTGCCCAGGGAGTTGTGAACACACCCAACCCGCCGCGACCGCCGGTCAGCAGCGGCAGGCCCGCCGCCACCAGCAGCAGAAACAAAAGCACTGCTAGAGCGCCGCGCTTGGCGCCCAGCACGGTACCACAGAGCATGACTCCCATGCTTTGGGCGGTGATCGGGATGCCGCTGGCCAGAGTCAGCTTGGGCAAGAGGCCAAGCGCGGCGATCATCGCGGTGAACAGGGCGATCAGGACGACATTGCGTTCCATGTCAGGGTTTCTCCTTGGTTTCCAGAATGCCTCCGCGGGCGCGCAATGCGTCGGCCAGGTGGTCGGCATCGTCGAGGGCTAGCAGGGTAAAGGGGACCACCACCCGCCATCCGGGGCGGCGACGGGAGCGGGCGCGCCAGGCGTCTGTCAGGCGCTGACCGTTCGTGATCAATGTGGGTAGCAGGCGGATCACCAGCGCAATCGCCAGTTCCATCGCGCGGGTGTTCAGCCCCAGCCGCCGCAAGGGCGTGGCGAGCCAGCGAAACACCGCGATCATCTCGGACAAGGCGGTGGTCATGGTGACCAGATTGGCCAGCCCGACGGTGGTCAGCAGGCGCAGGATGAACTGGGCGCCCTCGCCGTAGGTGGCGGTGAGGCCATGCCAGAGCGCGAGGATCGCCACAAAGGGCCAGAGCACCCGCAGCCGCTCCATGCCGCTGAGGAAAAACCGTTTTCCCGGCAGCGCATAAAGGCCCAGCATCGCAAGCGCCGCCAGCGTCTGAAGGCGCAGGTCGCTGAGCATGAACAGGCCAAAGGTGGCCGCCGCCAAGAGGCCAAGCTTGACCCCGGCGGGCCAGTCGTGGGCGCGGGTTCTAACCGGCGAGGTGAGCGAGATCATCGGCCCCTCCCTGATCATGCATCGCAGCCAGATAGGCCGCCATCACCTCGTCCCGCGGGCCGGACTGGCGCAGCTGCCCCTGATCGATCCAGACCAGATGGTCGTAATCTGCCAGATCTGCCGGGTCGTGGGTGATATGCAGCAGGCTGCCCTGATAGAGACGCAAGTAGCGGTTCAGCTGCGCCTTGGTTGGGATGTCGAGCCCGGCAAAGGGTTCGTCCAGAACCACCAGCCGCGGGTTCATCGCCACCACAGCCATCAGGCAGACCAGATGTTTCTGCCCCTGCGACAGGGTATTCACATAGGCCTCCTGCCAGTGTTGCAGCCCAAAGCGGGCCAGCACCGCGGCGGCGGCGGTTTTGGCCTCGGCTTTGCTCTGGCCCTGCTGTTCGAGCCCAAAGGCCAGCTCCTCGCCGACGGTGGGGAAAATGATCTGATGCTCGGGGTTCTGAAACAGAATGCCGACCTCATCCAGCGCGGCGCGGCGATCGCGGGCGAGATCATGCCCGTTGACGCGGATCTCGCCGCTGCTGGGACGGGTCAGACCGGCGATCAGGCGGGCCAGAGTTGATTTGCCGGAACCATTGCGCCCAACGATCCCGATCCGGCGCTGGCACAGGTCCAGGGTCAGGCCGTGCAGGATGGTCTTGCCTTCGACGGTAAAGACGAGGTCGCAAAGCTCGATCCGGCTGGTCATGGTTTCTGGTCTTCCCGCTGCCTCTCAATCTGGGGCGGAGCCTTGGACTGCGGCTGCGCAAATATCAAGCATTTCCTGCTCTAAGGCGCCGCAGCTTCGGCAGATCTGTTGCTGATGCTGAGGATGGCAGTGTCAGCCTATTGAAGGGCAGCGCCAGCCGCAAAGTAACCGCGGTAGCTGCTATTCGCATGACTACTAGCGGCTGGGACGTGAGGTGGTGGAGCGTTACATTGTTAGGATAGCGCCGAGCTGCTCGCCCGACAGGAACAGGAGGTTGAGATCGGCCGATACCGCATGAAACAATTATCGTGCCTGCCTCATCAAACATCCTTCCATTCCATCGAAGGGATCGCTCCATCAAACCCTGGGATCAAACACCCACCTTTACTGCTACTGGGCCTTTTAGTGACGTTGGGCCACAGTGCGCTGGTAGACGTTCAACGATTCGATCAATTGGATCCCGGTTGGTCGCTCACTACGTGCGCAGAACTCGGACCAGACGGCCCCATGGGGCAGGCTCTTAAATTCCTCTGTCAGCATGAGGCGCGTTGTGAAATCTAGTCCGGTCTCGGCAGCCCGCAATACTGTTTGCGGCGCGAGCAAGGCTTCCAACAGCGCCTTTTGCATGTTGCGCACGCCGATTACCCATGCCGCCGTTCGGCTGATCGTGGCATCGAAGAAGTCCAGCCCGATCCGGGTCCGCGCCAGTAGGTCGGCGAAGACGATCTCCTGGGCCATCATCCGGATGCTGTCGTCGAGCAAGATGACGTGGTCACTGTCCCAGCGCATGGGGCGTGAAACGTGCAGCAGGATGTCCTGCACAGAAAGCGCAACGGCAGTCAGTTTATAGGCAACGTTTTCTGTTGGGTGGAAATGCCCCATGTCGAGACAAAGCGCCGTCTGGTTGCGGATTGCATAGCCCAGGTAAAACTCGTGGCTACCCACCGTCATGGCCTCTGGGGAGCCTGATCTGACTGGTCCGGTTTGATTGTTAGTGCATGACTGGCCTTTGGTCCATCGGGACGATGGTTTCTGGCGCAGGCGGCCGGTATCCCAAGGCGCTGTGGGGGCGCTTAGTGTTGTAGTGTTTCCTCCAACTTTCGATGATGATCTGAGCCTCCCT